>Ga0182027_10000554_pt1 | contig 64565 bp, 60 predicted proteins | sample 712E1DmetaG_FD_121300 | JGI IMG/M metagenome (GOLD analysis project Ga0182027, IMG submission 121300) | Permafrost microbial communities from Stordalen Mire, Sweden - 712E1D metaG (Illumina Assembly) | ecosystem: Environmental > Terrestrial > Soil > Wetlands > Permafrost | place: Sweden...
CCCGCTTCAGGACGCGGTACAAAGAGGGCGACGAGGAAATGCGTGCCAATGACGGCTTGCGCCGTGAGCGCATCTCGCTGCTCTCCCGTTACTCCGCCGACCTGGGGCAATGCATTTCGCGCGAGCGTTCCGAGCGGGTGCTGCGCGCCGCGGCGATGGAGCAGGCCATGGCAAGCCGGACCAAGTCGGAATTCCTCGCCAACATGAGTCACGAGCTGCGCACGCCGCTCAACGCGATCATCGGCTTTTCCGAATTGATCGGCGATCCGGCCCCCGGCGACCCGGTTGCGGAGAAGATCCGCGAATATGCCGGCCATATCAGCCGCGCGGGCAGGCACCTGCTCAATATCATTTCCGACATCCTCGATATCTCCAAGATCGAGAGCGGCACCTTCGCGCTCGAGCTGGAATGCTATCCGCTGCGCGAAGTGATCCTAGCCAGCACCGCGTTGGTGGAAGCGCGGATCGCGGAGAAGAAACAGACCCTGGTGCTGAATCTGCCTGCGAGTCTTCCCGCAATCATCGCCGACGGCAGGCGGCTCAAGCAGGTGCTCATCAACCTCTTGAGCAACGCGCACAAATTCACGCCCGAAGGCGGCCGCATCGTCGTGACCGCGGCGGCGGGAGCGGACGAGACGGTCAACATGACGGTGCAAGACAGCGGCATCGGCATGACGAACGAACAGATCCTCGTTGCGCTCAAGCCTTTCGGCCAAGTGGTCGGCAGCCGGACGCGCAGCCATGAAGGCACCGGTCTCGGGCTTCCGATCGCCAAGGCGCTGATCGAACAGCATGGCGGCACCCTCTCGGTCGCCAGCCGGGAGAATCTCGGCACCACAGTCAGTTTCACGCTTCCGCAGAACGCCTCGAAGCATTCGGCAAAGGACCCTCGCCCATGACCAACGCACGAACCGGCCTTGCATCGCAGAACGGCGCCGACGCGACGCAGCAGATTCCACAAACCGGCGTGTCGCCGCGCGTCGCCCACATCATCTCGGTGTCCGGCGCCCAGGCCGTGGCGATCCTGGAACAGTCCGCCGCGGCGCCTGCGATGCGCGTCGAGATCGGCGCCACCATGACGATCCCCACCCCGCGGGCGACCGTCATCGGGCTGGTCTCCGCGGTGAGCGTGCCGCTGCCCGACGCCACGGCCGGACGAGAAGACATCAGCCTGATCGAACTCAATCTCGCCGGCGAGATCGTGGCGGACCAGGACAGCTCGCGGCTTGTCTTTCGCCGCGGGGTCTCGAGTCTGCCCAGCATCGGCGACGGCGTGCAGCTGGCCGACCGCCAGGCATTGGAGCTGGCCTATTGCCAGTCGGACTCCGCCACCATCGATATCGGCACGCTGTTCCAGAACGCCGCCGTTCCGGCGCGGCTCTTGGTCGACGACCTGTTCGGCAAGCATTTCCTGATTGTCGGCACGACAGGATGCGGAAAATCGTCGGCGCTCACCTGCATCCTGCGCGCCCTGTTGCCGGAATTCAAACAGGCGCGCGTGGTGATCCTCGACATCCACAACGAATATTCGGCCGCGTTCGGCGAACAGGCCGAAACGATCGATCCGTCGAGCCTCAACCTGCCCTTCTGGCTGTTGAATTTCCAGGAGCTGACCGCCGCCTTCGTCAGCATGGACGAGCATCGCGAGGCGGAGATTGAGATCCTGAGGGATGCGGTGCTGTGGGCCAAGCGGCGCTATTCCGATTCGATCACCGGGCGGATGCGCCGGTCGATCGAAGGGCAATGCATCACCGTGGACACCCCCGTGCCGTTCCGTCTGGCCGATCTGATCGCCTATATCGACGAGCAGCTCGGAAAGCTCGAGCGCACGTTGAAGACCCTGCCCCACAAGCGGCTGAGGAGCCGGGTCGAAACGCTGGTAAGCGACGCGCGTTATGGCTTCATGTTCGGCAGCCTGATGATCGAAGACACCATGACCGACGTGCTCGGCAGGCTGTTTCGCGTTCCGGTCGGCGGCAGACCGTTCACCGTGCTCAATCTCTCCACGGTGCCGGGAGAAATCCTGGATGTGGTGATCTCGGTCGTCTCGCGCCTGGCGTTCGACTTGGCGAGCTGGAGCGATGCGCGGCTTCCCATCCTGATCGTCTGCGAGGAAGCACACCGCTACGCGCCCGCCGACGCCGGCAAGAAATTCATGCCCACGCGCCAGGCGCTGTCGCGCATCGCCAAGGAAGGGCGGAAATACGGGGTCTCGCTCGCGCTCATTACCCAGCGGCCGTCCGAACTCGATCCGACCATCCTGTCGCAATGCTCGACGGTGATCGCGATGCGCCTTTCCACCGAGCGCGACCAGAGCGTGGTGCGGGCCAATACGCACGAAGGCGCCTTGGACCTTCTGGACTTCCTGCCGCTGCTCGGGGACCGCGAAGCGATCGTGCTGGGCCAGGGCGTCGTGATCCCGATGCGCATGCGCTTCCGCGACCTGAAGAACCACAAGATCGCGGAGAACCAGCACGCCGCCTTCTCGCGCGCCTGGAGGCATTCGGAGATCAATACGGAAATCCTGGCGGAAATCGTCCGCCGCTGGCGCTCGCCCGGAAAATCGAAGATCTGAGGCGCGAAACCTGGCTCGCCAGGCCTAGCCCGCGAAGCGAGCGAAGGCGGGCGTGCCAGGCGAAGCTCGCGGATGCAGCCCAGGCTTCGCCCCTTCGGGGCTACGCCGGGCAGGCCTCTCTCGCTTCGCGAGCGAAGCCTGGTGCCCCTGGCCGGACTTGAACCAGCACGCCCGTGAAGGCAACAGATTTTGAGTCTGCCGCGTCTACCATTCCGCCACAGGGGCACGACCGACAAAGCGAATGGAGGCGCGGATCATAGCCACGGCGCGCGCCCGGTCAACAATCGCGCGGACGCGCTATTCGCAGAACAGCTTGACCGTCGCCTTGCGATTCTTCTTGTCGACGCCGATCGAGAGGTCCTGCAGATTGTCGATCAGCTCGTCGAGATTTTCCGGCTTCATTTGATTGATGTCGAAGCTCATGCCCTTCTCGCGCAGCACTTCGTTGACCTTGCCGCGCGCCTCCCGCGGGATGAGGTTGGCGAACTTCACGCCGGCGCGCAGCAGCGCGATCGGCACGCGGATGGTCTGAAAGCCGCAGCGAACCGGAAACTGCAGCAAGCAAAGCCCTAGTTGCACCAGCCACTGCCCGAGCCACGATGGCAGCGGCTGGACTTCCGCTCGGCTCTATCCAGCTGGCCATATCATCGGGTGGTCTCCCAATTGATGACTTGACAAATCAAGAGCTTACGCCAGTCAAGACTTGAAATACCGGGCCGGTATTGCCAACGTGCGGTCGCCGCAATAATTCTAATGTGCGACTCCAGCGAGGGTTGAACGATGAGATTTCTTGTCCGCATAGCTTTCACCGGCCTCGGGCTGCTGGCCGCCTCAGCCGCCACCGCGGCCAACGATGACGGCGTGAGGCTGGGCGACGACGCGATGACCTGCGAGCAGATCGCCATGGCCATGATGCCGAACGTGCAGCAGATGCGCGGCGGCTCGACGCAGCAGCTCGGCCAGAATGCCCAAGAGATGCAGCGCCGAGATTTGCAGCGCGAGGCGGAGCTTCAAGCCGAGGCCCCGGCCGACACCGCCGCGATGGAGGCGGGCTGTGCTGGCGGCATCAACGCCACATGCGCGGCGGCATCCGAAGTGCAGTCGGCGCGCGAGAATGCCCGCAACGCCCAGATTCAAGCGGAAGACAAGCCGCTCACCGACCAGATGAATTCGCAGATGTCCGCCCTCGCCGCGCAGGGCCTGGCGATGCAGCAAGACCCGCGTTTGATGCATCTCATGCAGCTCGCCCAGCAAAAGAACTGTCATTAGAATCTGACCGGGAATGGCGCCGATGGCCGGACTCGAGCCTCGCCCGCCCGGTCAACGCTTCGGCCCGCTTTCCAAGAGCGCAGCCAGCCCCGCAAAATCCTCGCGCGGGTCGGATGCCCGCGTGATGGTGGCGATGGGAATTCCGGGCAGGAAGCGGCCGAGCGTCGCCACCGTGTCGTCGAGCGGCATGCCCCCCACGCTCTCATTGACCACGAGCGCGGCGATCTTCACCCCCGCGCGCTCCATCGCGCCCGCCGCGGTCAGCGTGTGACTGAGCGTGCCGAGATAGGTGCCCGCGACCAGGATCGCTGGAACGTCGAGCGCCGCCACCCAGTCGAGCACGGTGTGGCTGGCGTCGAGCGGCGCCATCACTCCGCCCACGCCCTCGATGATCAGTGAGCCGCGGCGCGCTTCGATTTCCGAGCGGCAGAACTGGACGAGCTTGTTGAAGTCGATTGACTTGTTCTCTCGCGCGCCCGCCATATCGGGCGAGAGCGGCGCGGCGAAGCGCCAATGCGAAATCCGCGCGATGCAGTCGGGCGAGACGGAATGGCCCATCGCCGCCAGCAGCACGCCGGGGTCGCTGGCGCGCGCGTTGGCCTCGTCATAACCGCTGACCACGGGCTTGAGCGCCCATACCGGCCCGCCTGCCGCGTGCAGGTGGCGCACCAGACCGGCGGCGACGAAGGTCTTGCCGATGTCGGTTCCCGTTCCGGTGACGAAATAGGTGCTCATGAGAGAATGCGTTCTCGCACAATCGCGGCGAGCTGCGCAATCATATCGTCGGGATGGTTGGCGGTGAAGGCCAGGCGCAGCCGCGCGGTTCCTTCCGGCACCGTCGGCGGGCGGATGGCGGTCACCAGGAAGCCCTCGCGCTCCAGAATCTGCGATGCTTCCAGCGCCGCCAGCGGATCGCCCAGCACCAGCGGCACGATTTGGCTTGTGGCCCGCGGCAGGTTGCAGGCCCGCGTGAACGCTTGCGCTTTGGCGAGCGGGCGGGCGGACAATTCCGGCTCGGCCTCCACGATGTCGAGCGCGGCGAGCGCGGCAGCGGCGCTGGCTGGCGGCAGACCGGTCGAATAGATCAGCGTGCGCGCGCGCGTTTTGATGAGATCGATCACCGAAGCCGAGGCGCAGACATAGCCGCCATAGGAGCCGAACGCCTTCGACAGCGTACCCATCTGAAGATCGGCCGGCGCGTGGTCCGGGCCGAGGCTGTGGGCGTCGTCGCTGAGCAGCCAGGCATCGTGCGCGCGGCCGAGCGCGGCCAGCTCGTCCAGCGGCGCCAGATCGCCGTCCATCGAAAACACCCCGTCGGTCACGATCAGCGCGCGGCCATAATTCGCGCGACTCGAAGCGAAAATCTCGCCCGCCTGTGCGACGTCGTTGTGACGGAACATCTTGACTCGCGCCCGCGACAGCCGCGCTCCCGCCCACAGGCAGGAATGGGACAGCTCGTCCACCAGCAACAGATCGCCCTCGCCCACCAGCGCCGGAACGATCCCCGCATTCGCCAGATAACCCGAGCCGAACACGCAAGCCGCTTCGGTTCCCTTATGGCGCGCCAGCCGACGTTCCAGCTCGGCGAACAAGGGATAATTTCCGGTCACCAGCCGCGAGGCGCCCGCTCCCGCGCCGTATTTCTCGATGGCCGCGATGGCGGCGGCTTTGACCTTCGGATGATGGGTGAGGTTCAGATAATCGTTGCACGAAAAGGACAGCATCCGCCGCCCGGAGCGCTCGACCCACAGCCCGTCCTCGCGCGTGGTTTCGGCCAGCGTGCGGCGCAGGTGCTTGGCCTCCAGTTCGGCCAGCTTGGCGGCGGCGAAGTCGTCGAGGGAGGACATGGAACCCCTTGGCTTGCGCCCTTTCGCGCGCCGCTATAATGCCATGAACGCCCCGCAGAAAAAGGCCGCCATGGACGCCGACATCCGTCACGACTGGACGCGCGAGGAGCTGGCCGCCCTGTTCGCCCTGCCCTTCGCCGACCTTATATTCCGCGCGCAGAGCGTGCACCGGCGCCATTTCGCGGCGAACGAAGTGCAGATTTCGACTCTCCTGTCGATCAAGACCGGCGGCTGCCCGGAGGATTGCGGCTATTGCTCGCAAAGCGCCCATCACGAGACGGGGCTGAAAGCCTCCAAACTGATGGAGGTCGAGGCGGTGGTGGCCGACGCCAGGGCGGCGCGGGCGGCGGGCGCGACGCGCTTCTGCATGGGCGCCGCCTGGCGCGAGCCCAAGGACAAAGACCTCGACGCCGTCTGCGAGATGGTGTCGGAAGTGAAATCGCTGGGGATGGAGACCTGCGTCACCCTCGGCATGCTGACGCCGCCGCAAGCGGCGAAGCTGCGCGACGCCGGCCTCGATTACTACAATCACAACATCGACACCTCGCCGGAGTATTACGAACAGATCATCACCACGCGCAGTTTCCAGGACCGGCTCGATACGCTGGAGGCAGTGCGCGAGGCGGGCATTCATGTGTGCAGCGGCGGCATCGTCGGCATGGGCGAGAGCGAGGCCGACCGCGTCGGCATGATCCACGCGCTCTGCACCCTGCCGCAGCATCCCGAAAGCGTGCCGATCAACCTGCTGATGCGCGTGGAAGGAACGAAGCTCGCCGATGCCGCGCCGCTTGACGCGCTCGATTTCGTGCGCACGATCGCGGTGGCGCGGATTTCCATGCCGAAATCGGTCGTGCGGCTGTCCGCAGGGCGCGAATATATGAGCGACGAGGCGCAGGCGCTGTGCTTCCTGGCGGGCGCCAATTCGATCTTCTATGGCGAGAAGCTGCTGACCACGCCCAATCCCGAGGCGCATAAGGACCAGCAATTGCTGGCGCGACTCGGCATGACCGCGATGGTGCCGTGACGGACTGGTTCGATCGCGGCTACCCGCATATCTGGCTGCCTTACGCGCAGATGAAGACGGCGCCCGCCCCGCTCGCCGCCGCGCGCACGCATGGCAGCCGCATCGTGCTGGCCGGCGGGCGCGAGCTGATCGACGGCGTGGCGTCGTGGTGGACCGCCGTGCACGGCTACAATCACCCGCACATTGTCGAGGCCATCGAGCGCCAAGCGCGGATCATGCCCCATGTCATGCTGGGCGGGCTGTTGCACGAACAGGCCGCGACGCTGGCTGCGCGGTTGGCGGCGCTCCTGCCCGGGGGGCTAACGCGCGTGTTCTTCTCGGATTCCGGCTCGGTGGCGGTGGAAGTCGCCATGAAGATGGCCGTGCAATACTGGCTGAACCAAAACATCCGTGGACGGACGAAGTTCCTCGCCTTCAAGGGCGGCTATCACGGCGACACGATGGCGACCATGGCGGTGTGCGATCCCGAAGAGGGCATGCATGCGATGTTTGCCGGCATCCTGCCGGAGCATCACGTCGTCGACCTGCCGCGCGAGGGGGAAACCATTGCCGCGTTCGACCAATTCCTCGAACGCCACGCGGGCGAACTTGCCGGCATCCTGGTCGAGCCGCTGGTGCAGGGCGCGGGCGGCATGATCTTCCACGACGAGCACACGCTGCGCCGGCTGCGCGCCGCCGCCGACAAATACGAGCTGCTGCTGATCTTCGACGAGGTGTTCACCGGCTTCGGGCGCACCGGGGCGATGTTCGCCTGCGAGGCGGCCGATGTCGCGCCCGACATCATGACTCTGGGCAAGGGCCTCAGCGGCGGAACGCTGCCGCTCGCCGCCACCGTCGCCACGCAGAAAGTGTTCGATGCCTTCTGGTCCGACGATCCCCAACACGCCCTGATGCACGGCCCGACTTACATGGGCAACGCGCTGGCCTGCGCCGCCGCCAACGCCTCGCTCGACCTGTTCGAGAGCGAGCCGCGGCTGCGCCAGGGGGCCGACATCGGCGAATTCCTCGGCAAGCATCTTGGCCAATGCCTCGGCCTGCCGCATGTCGTGGACGTGCGCGTGCGCGGCGCCATCGGCGTGGTCGAATTCGACCGCATCGAAAACCTCAACACCCTCAAGCGCCGCTTCGTGGACGAAGGCGTGTGGATTCGCCCGTTCCGCAACATCGTATACCTCACTCCCGCGCTGACGATTTCCGAGGAAGAGTTGGAAAAACTCACGCGGGCGGTGGTGAAGGTGCTGGGAAAATAACCCCCTCGTGGCAGGCGATAACGCCGCACTTCTCTTTTCGCCGCCGGCGAAGTATGACCCGGCGTAACCCCGAGCCACCGAGTCGCCATGACGCTGTGCCCTCTCCGCCGCGCGCTGCTTTCCGTTTCCGACAAGACCGGGCTGGCCGACTTCGCCAAGGGGCTGGCGAGGCACGGCGTGGCGCTGATCTCCACCGGCGGCACCGCCAAGGCGCTGCGCGACGCGGGCCTGAAAGTCGCCGACGTCTCCGAGATCACCGGCTTTCCCGAGATGATGGACGGGCGGGTGAAAACCCTGCATCCGAAAATCCATGGCGGGTTGCTGGCGCTGCGCGACAAGCACGCCGAGGCGATGAAGGCCCACGGCATCGAGGGCATCGATCTGGTGGTCTGCAATCTCTATCCGTTCGAGGCGACGGTCGCCAAAGGCGCGAGCTTCGAGGAGACCATCGAGAACATCGACATCGGCGGCCCGGCGATGGTCCGCTCGGCGGCGAAGAACCATGACTGGGTCGTGGTCGTCGTCGATCCCGAGGATTATACCGCGGTGCTCGCCGATCTCGACGCCAACAAGGGTTCCACCACGCTCGCGCTGCGCAAGAAGCTCGCCGGTATCGCCTACGCCCGCACCGCCGCCTACGACGCCGCCGTCTCCAACTGGTTCGCCGGGCAAGTTGCGGAGGAGGAACCGCCGCGCCGGCGCGCCTTTGCGGGCAAGCTGCGCCAGTCGCTGCGCTATGGCGAGAATCCGCACCAGGACGCCGCTTTCTACGTTACCGGCGAGAGGCGTTTCGGGGTCTCGAACGCGGAACAAATCCAGGGCAAGGAACTCTCCTACAACAACATCAACGACACCGACGCGGCCTATGAACTGGTCGCCGAGTTCGATCCGGCGGCGAGCGCGGCCTGCGCCATCATCAAGCACGCCAATCCCTGCGGCGCGGCGCTGGCGGGCTCGCTGAAGGAAGCCTACGAAAGGGCGCTGGCCTGTGATCCGGTAAGCGCCTTCGGCGGCATCGTCGCCTGCAACCGCGCGCTCGACGGGCCGACCGCCGAGTTGATCGCCAAGCTGTTCACCGAGGTCATCATCGTTCCAGACGCCGACGCCGACGCACGCGCCATCCTCGCGAAGAAGAAAAATCTGCGCCTGTTGATCGCCGGCGGCCTGCCCGACCCGACGACGACCGGCCTAACCTTCAAGTCGGTTTCCGGCGGCCTCCTGGTGCAGACCCGCGACAATGGCCGCGTCGGACGCGCCGAACTCAAGATCGTCACCAAGCGCCAGCCGAGCGAGGCCGAAATCGCCGATATGCTGTTCGCCTTCACCGTCTGCAAGCACGTCAAGTCGAACACCATCGTCTATGCCAAGGGGTTGGCGACGGCGGGGATCGGCGCCGGGCAGATGAGCCGGGTGGATTCCGCGCGCATCGCGGCGGAGAAGGCGCGCCAGGCGGCCCAGGCGGCGGGCTGGACCGAGCCGATGACCAAGGGCTCGGCGGCGGCGTCGGACGCCTTCTTTCCCTTCGCCGATGGATTAGAGGAGATCGCCGGCGCGGGCGCCACCTCGGTGATCCAGCCGGGCGGCTCGATTCGCGACAACGAGGTAATCGCGGCGGCCGATGCGGCCGGGCTGACCATGGCCTTCACCGGCATGCGGCATTTCAGGCATTAGGCCCTGTTTGCAGGGGGGCGGAAACTCCTTGAGCGGGCACAGCCTTCTGCTAAAACCAAACGCGCGCCCGTTTCCGGGTCTTCCGTCTTAGGCTGTGCCGCGATGCCTCCCAAGAAGCCGCTCGTCATCGTTACGCGCAAGCTCCCCGACGCCGTCGAAACGCGGATGCGCGAATTGTTCGACACCCGCCTCAACCTCGGCGACGCGGCGATGACACAAGAGCAGCTCGCCGAAGCCATGCAAAGCTGCGAGGTGCTGGTGCCGACCGTCACCGACCGGCTTGACGCGAAGCTCCTGGCGCGCGCCGGTTCGCAGCTCAAGCTGATCGCGAATTACGGCAACGGCGTCGACAATATCGACGTCCGGGTGGCGACAGAGCGCTCCATCACCGTGACCAACACGCCCGGCGTGCTCACCGAGGACACCGCCGACATGACCATGGCGCTGATGCTGGCGGTGCCGCGCCGGCTGGTGGAAGGCGTCAAGGCGCTGGAAGCCGGCCAGTTCAAAGGCTGGGCGCCGACCTGGATGCTGGGCCACCGCCTCAACGGCAGGCGGCTGGGCATCATCGGCATGGGACGCGTCGGTCAGGCGGTGGCGCGCCGCGCCAAGGCGTTCGGCCTGCAAATCCACTACCACAACCGCAAGCCCGTTCCCGCCGAGATCGAAGGGGAACTGGAGGCCACCTATTGGGAAAGCCTCGACCAGATGCTGGCGCGCATGGACGTCATCTCGATCAACTGCCCGCGCACGCCGGCGACCTATCACCTGTTGTCGGGGCGGCGCCTCAGGCTGCTCAAGCCCAGCGCCATCGTCATCAACACGGCGCGCGGCGAGATCATCGACGAGGACACGCTGGCGGAGATGCTGGAAGAGGGCCATATCGCCGGTGCCGGGCTCGACGTCTACGAGCACGAACCCAAGATCAACCCCAAGCTCACCAAGCTCGCCAACGTCATCCTGTTGCCGCACATGGCTTCGGCGACGCTCGAAAGCCGCGTCGAGATGGGCGAGAAGGTCATCATCAACATCAAGACCTACACCGACGGCCACAAGCCGCCGGACCGCGTCATCCCGGCGATGGTGTGAATTACGGCAGTTCGTAGATCACTGCGTTCCAATAGTGCGCCCGGTGCGAGCCGCTTTTGCGGAAGCCGCGGCGGGTGAGCTCGCGTCCGATGATGGCGTTGAAGTAGCCATGGGCGACAAGGGCGGCGATCCCCTCCTCGCGGGCGCGCGCCATCAGGATGTCGGCGGCCTTCACCGCGCGATGCTTGGCGCGGCGGTAATTCTCGATCTCGGGATGATAGCCGGCGTGCCACAGGATGCGCGCCATCACCGCCCAGCTCGGCACGCCCATGCGCAGGATCGGGATGCGCGGGCTGGCCAGCGGCGCCTCGACGAACAAGGGATCGGCGATCAATTCGGCCTTGGGGGCCAGCGCGCGGGCGCTGTCCTGCGAGCGCGGTCTGTCGCTGGTGAAGACCGCCGTCAGCTCCTTGACCAGGTCCTGCAGTTCCTCCGGCGGCACGCTCCCGGGATCGAGGCCGGCGGCTTCGTAGGCGTCGATGTAGTCGCGGAAGCCGCGATGGGTGGTGCGCTGCTCGGTCGAGATCGCCGGCCGGCCGTGGCGCACCAGGATGATGCGCATCGCCGCGGCGGCGTGGGCGCGCTGGTGCGCGCGGCGGCGGATTCGCAGCCGCGAACGGGCGGGAATCTCGGTCTCGATGCTGATGCTAGCTCCTTGCAACGGCGTTGCCTGATTAGCGCATAAACGTGTCGGTTCGCCGTCCATCAAAAGGCAAATTCTCATGGAACAAGCGGCCTTCAAAGGCAAGACCGGTCTTGTCACAGGCTAGACCGGAATCGCCGCAGCGGATCGCCGGAATAGACGTCGCCGGGGCGGTTTTCTCGGGTGTGGGCCGGGTGTGCCGCCCGTCGGCGCCTTGTTCTTCCAGCGCCTAATCGGGCAGCGGTCTGCTCAAGCGCTGGGCAACCACGTGTTCATTGCAACAACGCAGACTCGAAACCGTCCTTATCCCACGAAATTCTTATATTTTCGCACTGGCCTTCGTATTGCATTCGGATGACGCGTACCCGAATGCTGCGGAGCGGTCGCGGATTTGGCCGCAGGGGAATCTGAAGCGAGGCGAGGACCATGAAATCGATCGGCATGAAACTGAGTTTGGCAGCGGCGCTGCTGGCCGGCGTAGCCGTCACGACGGGCGCGGCTTATGCCGACGACGCCCCGAGCTGGGGCACGATCTCCGCCTATGTGGCGGTGGCAAGCGATTATCGTTTCCGCGGCATCAGCCAGGACGATAAGAATCCGTCTCCGGAAGCCTCGATCAATTGGAGCGGTCCGGACGGGTTCTATGCCGGAACCTGGCTCGCCAAGACCAACTGGTCCAGCGTGGCTTATTCTCCCGTCGATGGAGCGACACCGACCTTCGAAGCCGACTTTTATGCCGGCAAGCACTTCGATCTCGGCGGGACGGATCTCAACGTCGAGGCCTATTACTATACCTATCCCGACGCGAACAAGAACATCCTCGGCCCAAAGGCCGCAAGCTATTACGAAACCATCGTTCAGCTCAGCCACGCTTTCGGTCCGCTGACGCTGACGGCGACCGGCGCGAATTCGCCGGAATGGAGCCTTGGCGGCGGCACCGGCTGGTATGCCGAAGGCACGGCCGCTTACACGATCACCGATTGGCTCTCGATCAGCGCCAATGTCGGTCATCAGTGGGTGGACGCGGCGCCGAGCGATTATACGCATTACGACGTCGGCTTCACGGCGACCTGGAAGAGCTGGACGCTTGACGCGCGTTATGTCGGCAACGACATCACGAAGACCGATGCTACGTTCTGGATTGCCGATCCGAAGAACGTCCAAGACGGCTTCGTGGCGACGGTCACCTTCAATATTTCCAATCTCCTTCAGTAGCGTGTGGTGCGTCCTCCCCAGCGCCCCGCGGACGCAAGTCCGCGGGGTTTTTATTGGTGGCGCTTGGGGCTGATCGTCGCAAACCGAGCCGTGGAGGCTGGCTGGGGCGGGAGGATTCGAACCTCCGGATGCTGGAATCAAAATCCAGTGCCTTACCGCTTGGCGACGCCCCAATAGGCTGAAGGTCGCGGACCATACGGCCTAGCCCCAAGCCTTTCAACGCGGGCCGGCCGGCGTGTTGCGGAGGGGTGGGGCCGTCGCTATAAGGGCGCCTCCCGAAGGCGCACTTTCCGGCGAAGCCGCAGAAAGTGCGGCCAAACAAAGGCCGGAGAGTAGCTCAGCCTGGTAGAGCACCACGTTCGGGACGTGGGGGCCGGAGGTTCGAATCCTCTCTCTCCGACCAGTCTTCGCTCGCTTTGCGAGCTTCGACCCGGAAAGCCAGCCTATCTACGGGCAATCCGTCTCAGTTCGTGAACCGCGCCTCGAGCCGGTCGATGATCTCTTCGGCCGTGAAACCCAGCGCCTCCAACCGGCCCGAGCGCGCCAACAGCGCCAGCCCGCTGAGCGTGGCCGCCATCAGCAGAACATCGCATTGGGCCTCGCGGCTATCCGATTTGCCCCCGGCCGCGTCGGACAGAATCTTGAGGGCGGCGATCAGCCGGCCGTTGAACAGCCGTTCCGCCTCGCCGCTTCCGGCATTGGCGGGCAGCGCCTGCGAGGCGGCGGCGATCGTCTCGGTGGACCTGAGCAGCGACAGCGCCGCGGCCGATACGGCGGCCAGCTTGCCCTTGCCTTCGCATCCGGCGGCCGCGCCACGCATGACGCGGGCGAGCGAAGAAAGGTCCTCCGCCGCCAGCGCCAGCAGCAATTCGTCCTTGCCGGCGAAATAGCCGTAGAGCGCGGCGGGCGCGAATCCCGCTTCGGCCGCTACGCCGCGCAGCGACAAATCGCGCGCTCCTTCGCGGGCGGCGACGCGCCGCGCCGCTTCGAGAATGGCGGCGCGCGTCGCACCGTGTTCGCGGGCGCGCCGTTCGCTGCGTTTGGCTGCCGTCGCTGGCTCAATCATCGCCCGGCATGATAAGTGATTCGCCGGGCGGCGGATGCGGCCGTTATGGCTTCTTCGGACAGATTTTCGGGTCTGTGTCGTTGACGCACTGTGCCGTGTGCAGATTATTGAAGTCGGTGGCGACCTGCTGCTCGGTGTCGACTGTCTGGTTATTGATCTTCAGACGGGCAGCGATGCGATCCTCGAGGGGCGGGATCTTGTCCTTGTCCTTCGCGCCATTGGCCTTCGCTGCGGCGATGGCTGCGATGTCGGCGTCATCCAGCCTCCCCAGGCAGGCACGGAACGGCTTCAGCGCCGCCTGATAGGCCTTGACCTGATGATAGGCGTCGAGCACTTCGGCGCGCCCGGCTTCGACCGTCTTGCCGGTAAGATCGCTTGCGGCCGGAATCGCCGGCCCGACCGGCGCAGGACCGCATTCGTCGTCGGCAAACGCCGGCATGGCCGCCACCGCCAGGAATGCCGCGGCAAAACAAAGACTCTTCGACATGTTCAGGAGACTCCCCTAAGTGGACTGGGCCCCAACCGGCGCGAGATAAGCACATCTTTTGGGGCGGAACAAAGGCGGGTGCGCCATCAGGTTAAGCCGGCATAGGGCGGAGCGGGGTCGTAATCCATGCTGCGCTGCACGGCCCGCGCAAATTCCGGCGAATGAAGCTGTCCGGTCAGCCACAGCGCCATGTCGATCCCGGCCGAGACTCCCGCGGCGGTAACCATGTTTCCATCGCGAACATAGCGGTAATTCTCCAGCACCTCGGCGGCTTCCCCCCGGGCGCGCAGGGTCTCGACGAAGGCCCAATGGGTCGTCACCCGCTTGCCTTTCCCCGGCCCTGCCACCGTCAGCAGCATGCTGCCTGTGCACACACTGGTGATCCATTTCGCCTTGCGCGCGATTGTCGCGATCCAGCCGAGCAGCGCGACATTCTGGACTTCGCGCCGCGTACCTTGGCCGCCGGGAATCAGCAGCACGTCGAGTTCGGCGCATTGGGCCGTTGTGAGATCGGGAAGCACGCGCATCCCCTTGGCGCAGGCGACGGGGCTGTCGCGCTCGGCAATCAGCTTCACGTCGTGCACCGCCGGACGGCCGAGCTGTTTGCTCACCTCGTTGGCCATGGTGAAGACTTCCCACGGGCCGACGAAATCGAGTTCCTCCGCCTGGTCGAAAATCAAGATGCCGATGCTGATGCTCATGGCTAATCCTGCTGCGGCTTCCCGGTGATGTTAGCTAGAAACGCTTGCGCAGCGCCACGGCCAAGCCGTCCACCGGCGCATTGGCTTCCATGCGCGGCGTGCACGTCAAGAAACCCGCGATCTCCCATCCACTGGCCAATTCGCGGATGTAGTTCTCCGAATGGCGCCAGCGGCGCTTGGGGCCGAGTTCGAAACCATCGCCTTGCTTCTTCTCGACGGTAAAGAGGACGAAGCCGTCCGGTTTCAGCGCCTGCGCCACGGCGCTCAGCGTCGCGGCCAGATCGCCGAGATAAACCAGCGTGTCGGCCGCGATCGCTAGATCGTAGGTCTGCGCCGCCAGGCCGCCTTCGATGTCGCCGACGCAAAGGCTGTCGTAGATGCCGCGCCCGCGCGCCTTTTCGATCATCGCCGGGCTCAGGTCGATGCCGTCCAGCCGCGCCGCCAGATCCTTGAACGCCGCGCCCGCGAGCCCGGTGCCGCAGCCCAGATCGAGCACGGCAAGGCCGCGCCGCTCCGGCATCGTCAAATCGGCCAGCCGGCGCAGGATCTGCGGCGCGCGATAGGAAAGCTGCTCCAGCATCCGCGCGTCGTAATCGGCGGAGAACTGGTCGAACAGGTGGCGCACATAGCCCGCGTCGCAGCGCGGCCGGGCGCGGATCGCCTCGGCTTCGGCGATCATGTCGGAGAGCCCGGGCGTATCGGGATCAAGCGGGGCGAAGGCCTCCAGCGCCTTCTCCGCCTCGCCCGCTTCGAGCCAGGCCAAGCCGAGACAAAGACGCGCCTCGTCCAATCCGGGATCGAGGCGCAAGGCGCGCTGGAATTCCGCTATGGCGGCGGGCAATTGCTCGGCTTGCAACAGCGCCCTGCCGAGGCCGAGCGCGGCGACGGCGATCTCGGGATGGAGCAGTGCCGTCTCGCGCGCCGCGGCGATCGCGCCCGTTCTGTCGCCGGCGGCGTAGAGCGCGTTGGCGTAGGCCAGCCGAGCCAGCAATCCGCCGCGCCCTTCTGCGATCCGCTGGCGCAGGGCCTCTATTGTTTCCGGCGGATCTGGATCATGCGGCCAGCGTGCATCTTCCATTGTTGAGTACTAGCGCCTCGCGCTCCTTGAGCTTGCAGCGGAACGATACGATAGAACCATCCACCCAGATTTCTGTGACAATCGTCTCGCCCGGAAAGACCGGAGCGGAGAAACGCGCGTCGAAGCCCGTGATCTTCTTCGCATCGTACTTGCAGACCGCGGAAACGATGGCGCGGCAGGCGACGCCGTAGGTGCACAGCCCCTGCAGGATCGGCCGCGGATAGCCCGCGAGCTTGGCCACGTTCGGGTCGCGGTGCAGCGGATTGCGGTCGCCGGACAGCGCGTAGAGGATTGCCTGGTCGGGGCGAGTGTCGGATTCAGTTTGCAGATCGGGCGCGCGCTGCGGCAGCGCATGGGGCACGGGCGCGCCGTCCTTCGGCCCGCCAAAACCGCCGTCGCCGCGCGCGAATAAGGTGGCGCCCGTTGTGCAGAGCTTATCGCCCGAGAGCTTATCGCGGATCACTTTCTCGATCAGGATCAGCGCGCCCTTGCCCTCGCCCTTGTCGATGCAACCGACTACGCGCTCGTCGGCGATGATCTCGGCCTGGGCCGGCAGCGGCTTGTGCAGGGTCAAGCGCTGTTCGCCGTGGACGACCATCAGATAGTTGATGCCCGAACGCGCCAGGGTGGCCTGGCCCCAGCCCAGCACGGTGGCGAAGCTCGGCACGGTCTGCAAATCGTTCTCGTAGACGAATTTGAGTTCGGCCAGGTTCATGGGGTCGCGCCCGAAGCCTATGCCCAGCGCGTAAAGCATGGTTTCGCGGTCGGTATAGCGGAACTCGTCGCCGATGGACTTGAGCTGCATGATCTCGTCGTAATTGATGGGCACCTCGTTCCTCCGGTGACATTTCATCAGTCAATTTGGCAGACTATGGTTGCGGGCCGGCTGCGGCAATCGCCGGCATGCGAATTGTGTTATGATAAGCTTACGCGAGGTGAGGCATGGAACCGTCACACCCAGGTCCGCTGGAACCGCGCCGCAGATCGGGCGGCTGCCTATGGGGCTGCCTTGCCGTCGTGCTGGTCGTACTGCTGGTCTTCGGCGGACTGTTTGGCTTCAGCGCCTGGTTCCTGCACCGGAACATCGAGAACGATTCACGGCTGCAGACGATCATGGCCATCGTCCGCGATGACCCGCGGGCCCAGGCCGTCCTCGGCCGCGACATCCGGATCGAGAGCGTGGACAGCCGCACCTTCGCGATGGGAACGGGGATCGGCAAGACCGCGTCCTACGCCTTGCGCCTGGCCGGTTCGCGCGGCGAGGGCACTCTTGAGGTCAACCTCGACTTGGACCATGCCCAGCCCAAGGTGACCTCGATGGTGCTGACCGGCTCCGACGGCCATCCCTATTACCTCGTCGGCAAGGAGCCCGAAAATCTGCTCAAGCAGTCGATTTGAATCGGTGAGATGGGGAATCAATTGTTCGGCGCCGCCACCGCGGGGCCTTCGCTCCACATCTCGGTGAGGGGCACGCCTTTTTTCTCGATCATCACCTTGGCGTGGGCGTAGCCTTCGGCGATGACGCGGTCGAAGGCCTTCCAGTCGAGCGGACTGAGATCCTGCAAGGGCGGCTCGTACAGATAGTCCGCCTCGTCGCGTACCAGGCGGCGCTGCGCTTCCGAGCCCACCGTGGCCGTGCGCATCAGGATCGAAACGATGGACGGCACGCCGCGCATCCGCTCCCACAACAGCGACCACACCGGGCGCTCGCCGTAGTGGCTGTCGCGCACCGACATGTCGACCTCGCCGGTGACGTCGGAGGCAAGCAGCGGCCCGACGTTCAGCTCGCGCATCACGTCCACCGGCAGATTGTTCATCACGCCCCCGTCCACCAGCATGTGGCCGCGATGGATCACCGGCGGCAGGATTCCGGGCAGCGCCGAACTGGCGTGCAGCGTGCGCGACAGAAGCCCGCTGCGATGAATATGGATGCGCCCGCTGGTCAAGTCCGACGAGACGCAGAAGAACGGCTTGGGGAGTTCCTCGATCCGCCTTTCGCCGAAATTGTCGCGCAGCAGCTTGCTCACCTGCTTGCCGCGCACCAGCGCGATCAGCGGCAGCGTGAAGTCGGACAAGGGATTGCTGTCGACGAAGGCCGCGCGCATCCGTTCCGTCAGTTCCTCGATGCCCCATTCGGCCGCCAGCCCGGCGGCGATGATGGCGCCCATGCTGACGCCGCCGAGGAAATCGAACGGCACGCCCGCCTCGCTCAGGGCCTTGACGACGCCGATATGGGCGAAGCCGCGCGCGCCGCCGCCGCCCAGCACCAGTCCCACCGCGCGCCCGCAGACGATGCGGGCAAGACGGCGCACATCATCGGCGCGTCCGGCGCGGACATGGTGATGGGAGTCGAACTGCCCGCTGTCGAAGGTGAAATGTTCCGCCGGTTCGCGTTCGCCCCTGGGATGCAGCAAGAGCAAAACCGGCAGCCCGCAGACCCGCTCCTTGGCGACGGGGATGAGACGCTTCGGCAGCGGGCGGTCGGAGCGCGCCAGATAGAAAATGCGGTCGGCCTGCCTCAGGCAAAGGTTGGTCCAGGCGCTGTCGAGCGAGTCGCCGCGATAGAACACGATGTCGTGCGCCCCTTCGAAGCTGTCGAACCATTCCGCCGTCTGCTCGCCCGCCGCCGCATCGAGCACGGCAGCCTTCAGACCCATCTCGACCAGGGCGCCGGCCAAGAGGTGGACGATGGGCTCGTCGCTGAGACCTTCCTGCAGCGGCACGATGGCGAAGGTCTTGGGGCGCAAGGCATCGCGCCGGCTCCTCGCGCTTTCGCGCAGCCGGCGGACCAGCACGCGCATCATGGTCAGCATCACGCGCGGGTGGCGTGCCACCAGGGCCTCGAAACCCTCGGCTGTGATGCGCAGAAGCTCGCTGTCGCGCAGCGCCAGGAGCTGGGCGGAATGCCCCTCGCCGGACAGCAACGACACCTCGCCGACGGTTTCGCCTGGGTGGACTTGCGACACCTGCCGGCCCTCGACGAAAATCCCCAGGCATCCGGTGACCACCAGGAACAGCGCGGAATCGTCCTCGCTGTCGCGTCGCAGCGCCGTCCCGCCCGGCAGTCCGAACCAGTTGGCTTCGGCGAGCAGCCGCTTCATCGCCGCCTCGCCGACTTCGGCCAGCAGCGCAAAGCCGCTCAGATGCCGGCGCAGGGATTGCGGATAAACCGTCTCCTGTCCGCTGAAGAATGAGGAAAGAAAGGCCATGGGTACCCCGGTCTTTCTTTTGCGCAACGGACCTAATTCTCTTAGAGTCCGTTCTAGCGCACTACCGATTTTTCAACTGATAACTTAAGTAGGTCAGAGTGGAAATAGGACCATCGATGATAATCGATTGCCCAGCGCGATGCACGATTAGATCCGAGTTTCGCCATTTCAGCCAAGACGGCCGATTATATGTCCATCGAATTCCGTCGCCAATTTGTATGAATCGCATTCGCTCCATTGTTCTAAGGAATTCCGGAAACGCCGTGGCGGAGAAAGTGAGCTTGCCGGGAGCCACTGTTGTGAGCGACAGCGAGCCGCATCCCCAAGCGGCCACAACCACGCCCCAATCGCGGCCCATGAAAACGAAGGCAAGCAGGTATACTGCTGCGCACAGGAGAAAAAGCCATATGAATTGGTCCACTGAACAAAATGGGAAAATAATATCCCTTAACAGCGGGTTTTTTCTGACAACAGTCGCGCCGCTTTCAGCTCCCGGCACGGCGCGCCTCTGCCGCCAATTCATTAGCGTCGTCATCGTCTAATTTTCCAGCGTCCAGCGACAAGAAGGAGATGTGCGCGGTACAAAATACGTTCCGACGCCGCCATCTAGACCCGCGGCGACCCTAGTAGCTTAGCCTACCATTGGGTCCAGCCGCCATCGACCGTCAGCGCCGCGCCTGTCACATAGCTGGAGGCCTTGCTCGCGAGGAACAGAAGGGGAGCGGCGATCTCCTCCGCCTCGCCCAAACGGCCGAGCATAGTGCGCGCCGCCAGGCGCTCGGCGAAGGCGGGATCGTCCGCCGCAACCTGGGGCCTGGGAAACGGCCCGGGAACCAGTGCGTTGACGCGAATCTTTTCGGGACCGAGTTCGGCGGCGAGATGGCGGGTGAGTTGCAACAGCGCCGCCTTAGCGGGTCCATAATGGAACGGACTCGCTTGTTCGGGCTTGGTGTAGATGCGCTTGTCGGGCGCGACGGCTCCGTACATCGAAGCGATGTTGACGATCCGCGCCTCGCCCTCGGCCGCCACCGCATTGCGCAGTGCCGGTAGTGCCGCGCGCGCCGCTTCGAACGCGGCCGTTACCGCGCTGGCGTAGGTCTCGCTGAAATCCTCGGGCTCGAGCGCTGCGAAGGGTTTGGGCGTCATCGAGATGGCGTTGTTGACCAGCACGTCCAGCCGTTCGCGCCCGGCGAAGAAGGCGCGGACCCGTGCGAAATCGCTCATATCGAACGGGGCGCGTTCGCAGGAGCGGCCCTGGCGCTTCAGTTCGCCCTCGAAATCCTTGAGCTTCGCGTCGTCGCGTCCGTTGATGATGACGTGGGCGCCCGCTTCGCACAGCGCGCGCGTCATGGCGCGTCCCAGATGGCCCGCGGCGCCGGAGATGAACGCCACTGAGCCGTCAAGGCGAAAGAGGTCCGCTGTCATCGTTTGGGCCATTGTGCCGGATCGAGCAGACGCTCCGGCAGGTGCGGCACCCGAGCCTCGATGAGCGCGCATTCGGCCTGTGTCAGTGGGCGTTTCACTGCCAGGCGCAGATTGGTGTTGAGCTGTTCCTTGGTTTCGAGCCCGACGACCACGCCGTTGATGAAGCGCTGGCCTCTGGCATAGGCGAGGCACAGGTCGGCGACGCTTTCGCGGCCGAATTCTTCCGTCAGCCCGGCCAGAAGCCTGAGCAGCGACGCCGGGTCGACGCCTTCGATACGCGGCCAGATCGCGGCATCGTTTGCCGCCAGCAGGCCCTGCAGAAAGACGCTGCGCGCGTGAACGGTGAGGTCGCCGCGCTTTTCCATCTGTGCGATGACGCTGGCCTCGCGCCAGCGCCAATCGAGCAGGTTGAACGGCATCTGGATGTGGCGCACCTCGCGGCGCGCCAGCGCCTCGAATGCCTCCCGCGGCGACTGCAGCGAAACGCCCAGCGCGGCGATGCTGCCGTCTTCGAGGCGCTCCAACAGCCGCTCCCAGACGGCGCCGCGATACGCGGTCATGTGAGAGGCACGATGCAGCAGCAGGCAATCGATGCGCTTGCGCCTCAGCGCATAGAGGGATTCCGCGATGGAGGCGTCGACGGCGTCGCGCACTTCGTCGCGGCCCGCATCGGCAGGCAGGTCGGCAAGCGGACTGAGCTTGGTGATCGTGCGCACATGGCGCCCGTCGAGCGCCTCGCCCAGGCGCGCCTCGCTGTCGCCATAGGCGCGCGCGGTATCGAACTGGCTGACGCCCGCGTCGGCCGCCTGGCGCACGAGCTTCAGCGCGGCGCCGTGCGAGGGCTTGCCGGTCTTGTTGGCCACGCCATAGGCAACGCCCAGTTGCACGGAGCCAAGGACCAACTCGGCCGAATGGTCGTCCATGAACGGCCCCTTTCTGCCGCCAAAAAGTGTCAGCTTATGGTTAAGGAAACTCTTACGGCCTTGCCGGGCGTCGGGCGAATCGGCCGGTTCGCCTCTCAATATTGCGCCGCAACAGCACACGCGTCGCATAGGAAACATCGCCCCGCCACAATATGGTTGTAATAGTCTTCCATATGCGCGAAGCGGGGGTGCGTTTCGCGTGGCAGTTAGAAGAGGAATCCCATGAAGAAGAATCTCGTGCGCGCCGTCTTGGTCGCGGGGCTGACCGTGCTTTTTGCAAGCGCGACCTTTACCGCGACGTCGGCCGCAGCCGACGACAGCGCCAAGCCGAAGATCAGCAGGGCGCTCAGCAAGCCCTTGTCGGATGCGCAAAAGGCCTTCCAAGCCAAGGATTGGCCGACGATGATCGCCAAGATGAAAGAGGCGCAGGCCGTCGCGGACCAGACCGACTTCGACAAGTACGTCGTCAATTACTACTCGGGTCTGGCCTACTACAACGGCGGCGACATGGCTGCGGCAACGACGTTTTTCCTGGCGGCCGCGGAATCGACGGTGGCTTCGGCGGAGGATCACGCCAACGCGCTGCACATCGCCCTCGATCTTGAGAATCAAGCGAAGAATTATGCCAAAGTGATCGAGCTCGGTCAGACGGCGGAGAAGGACGGTGTCCTCAACAGTGCCGCTGCGGCGGAGCTTTCGGTCGCCTACTACAACACCGCCGACTATGCGAACGCGAAGCTCTATGCGCAAAAATCCATCGATGCCGATAACGCCGCCGGAAAGATGTCGGACCGCGCCGCCTATCAGGTCGTGCTGATGAGCCAAAACCGGCAGAAGGATATTCCGGGCGAGCTCGGCACACTTGGGATCATGGCCAAGAATTTCGGCGATCCCGAAGATTGGGGCAATTTCGTCGATGTGTCGCTTGGAACGCTGCCGACCTCCCCCAGCCGCGAAGTCGCCGCGCTCTACTTCTATCGGCTGCGTCTGACGGTGGGCGCGAAAACCAAAGCCGAGGATTATCTGCTGATGTGCGAGCTCACGCTTGGGCTGCGTTACCCCGGCGAGGCGCAAAGGGCCTTGCAGACCGGTCTCAAGGCTGGCGTTCTCGACCAGACCCAGGCCAAGGTCGCCGCGGCTCTGAACAAGGCAAACGCCGCCGCGAGGGCGGATGAGCCGACGCTGCCGGTCGCCGATGCGGCCGCAGCCAAGAGCGCCTCGGCCACGGGAGACGTTTCCGTTGCCGAAGATTATTTCGGCTATGGCCAATACGCCGATGCCGCCAGGGTGGCGCAGCGCGCGATCCCCAAGAGCGGGCCAAAGGCGGTGGAAGCGCAGCTGCTGCTCGGTGTCGTGCAGGTGGTCCAAGGCGACAATGCCGCCGGGGCCCAGAGCCTGGCGGCCGTGAAGGGCGACGCCGGGCTGGAGAAAGCGGCGCAGGCGTGGATCCTTTACGCGACGCGCAAATACGGTCAGCCGGCAGCCCCGCCGCCGGCCACCCACTAAGTCCGACGAAGCCGGGTGTTCGCGCTATAAGGCGCGGACACCCGTTGCTTCTTGCCTCCATGGTTAGTTCCTTCGGAAGCGGAAGGTGTTCGTGGCCCTGCTGATCGGCTTCGCGCCGCTCGTCGTCTTTTGCCTGTTCGCGCACCTGTCGCTGCATTTGGCGCTGTGGCTCGCCTTTGCGACGGCTTTTTCGTTCGCGATCAGGGCGTTCCTCGACACCGGCCGTCTCAGGCTGTTCGACGCCGCCAACACGCTACTGTTCGGCCTCTTGGCGCTTTACGTGGCTTTCATCCAGCCGGGCCTTGAGCTTTCCTGGGTCGGCCTGATCCTGGAAATCGGCCTGCTGGTGATGGCGCTGGGGTCGGTGGCGACCCGTCGGCCGTTCACGACGGAGTATGCCGTGGCTTTGATTCTGCCCGAACATTGGCGGGCGCCGCGCTTTCTGCGCGCCAATTACTGGCTGAGCTGGGTGTGGGTGGCGACTTTCGCCGCAATGGCGTTTGCGGATAGCATGAATCTGTTCCTGCACACCGTGGCGCCGAATCTGGCGACCGGAACCGGGCTTGTGGCGCTGGCCGGAGCCCTTATCTATACATGGCAGCGTGGCATTCGGATCGGCGGACGCTTCGGCAGGTCGCCGCCTTAGGTTCAAGGAGCAGGTGGGGGCGATGCATTTTCTGAGGGCCGTGAAGCCGATCTTCCGCGACCTTCTGTCGACGATCCTGTTCGTCTCGCTGTTCTGGATCACCAACAACATTTTCTGGGCGACGGCGTTCGGCATCGCTTTCGGCATCTCGCAGACCTTGTGGATGCGGCTGACCGGACGTCCCGTGGGCGTGCTGCAATGGATGAGCCTGGCGCTCATCACCGTCTTCGGCACCACGACGATCGTCACCCACAATCCGCACTTCATCATGGTCAAGCCGACGCTGGTCTGGCTGGCGGTCGGTGCGATCATGCTCAGGCGCGACTGGATGGCGCCCTATCTGCCGCCCATCGTCACCGACAATCTCGACGACCGGCTGATCGTGCGCGCCGGCTATGCCTGGGCGCTGCTGATGTTCGTGCTGGCGGTGATGAATCTGCTGGTCGCCTTCACCATGACGGCGAAGGTCTGGTCGGTGTACGCGCTGCTGGGGCCGGCCGTCGCGCAGCTTGCCTTGCTCACGGTGCAATATTTTATGTTCCGCAAGCATGTCATCGAACGCATCCGCGAGCGCGCTGAGGCCCAGACTGCCTGAGTTTCCGCTCGCCGCGAAAGAAAAAGAAATCGCGGGCCAATCTTTCCCGTCCGGTATTGAACCGCTAGGGTCGCGCAAATGAAGTCGCGGAGGATAGATTGAGAGAAGCCGTAGTCGTTTCGGCGGCACGCACAGGTCTCGCCAAGTCCATGCGCGGCGGATTCAATATGACGCACGGCACGGTCATGGCCGGCCACGCCGTCGAACATGCCGTCGCCAAGGCGAAGCTCGATCCGGCGGAGGTGGAAGACGTCGCGCTCGGCTGCGCCCAGCCTGAAGGCGCCACCGGGATGAATATCGCGCGGTTGTCGGCGATCCGCGCCGGCTGCCCGGTGACGACGGCGGCCGTCACTGTCAACCGCTTTTGCTCCTCGGGTCTTCAGGCCATCGCGGTGGCCGCCCATCAGATCGTGAGCGAAGGCGTGCCGGTGGCCGTCGGCGGCGGCGTCGAATCGATTTCGCTGGTGCAGATGGGCGGAATGAACACCAACAACCTCACCGAAGAATGGCTCATGGAGCACAAGCCGGCGCTGTGGATGTCGATGATCGAGACCGCCGAGATCGTCGCCGAGCGCTATGGCGTCTCGCGCGAAGCCCAGGACCGCTATGCGCTGGAGAGCCAGCGCCGCACCGCCGCCGCGCAAGAGGCGGGCCGCTTCGCCGACGAGATCGTGCCCCTCGCGACCAAGATGAAGAAATTCGACAGGGCGACCGGCCAGGAATCCGTCGTCGAGGTCACGGTGAAGCGCGACGAATGCAACCGCCCCGACACGACCTATGAAGGCCTGGCGGCGCTCAAGCCGGTGCTGATGGGCGGCATGATCGTGAAGGAAGGCAAGTTCATCACCGCGGGCAACGCCTCGCAATTTTCCGACGGCGCGGCCGCCTGTGTGCTGATGGAGGCTTCCGTCGCGGCGGCCAAGGGTTTGACGCCGCTCGGGATTTTCCGCGGCTTCGCGGTCTGCGGCTGCGAGCCGGAGGAGATGGGGATCGGCCCGGTGTTCGCCGTGCCCCGCCTCTTGCAGCGTCACGGGCTCAGGCCCGGCGACATCGACCTGTGGGAATTGAACGAGGCCTTCGCCAGCCAGACGCTGTACTGCATGGAGCGGATCGGCATCCCGCATGAGCGGTTGAATGTTGACGGAGGCGCCATCTCCATCGGCCATCCTTATGGTATGTCCGGGGCGCGCATGACCGGCCACATTTTGCTGGAAGGACGGCGGCGGAAGTTGAAATATGGGGTCGTCACCATGTGCATCGGTGGCGGGATGGGGGCTGCGGGCTTGTTCGAGTTCGTGCATTGATGTGAAACAGGTATCTTTTCTTCGCGCGGCCTTCTGTGCGGTTCTGCTGCTGTTTTGTGCGGGCTGCGCCGATTTGTCGTCCTGGTTCGGGCCGTCGAGGCCCGACGTGCCGGCCCAGCTGCCGGCGGTCGAGTCGCGCATTTTCACCCTCATCGTGGACGAGCGGCACAAGCTCGACCCCAAGGCGCAGGCCATGACGCTCGATCCCGAACTGGTAGTGATCGCCAGGAAACGCAGCGCCGAGATGGCGCTCAAGAATTCGTTCGCCAGCGACGATCCGCATGAATCCGCCACCATGCTGATGGACGCGGACGCCAACTTCGAAGGCCTGATCGGCGAGAATGTCGCAGCCCAACACTTTACGCCCGGCACCGGCATCGACCCCGATGCGGTGGCCCAGCGTTTCGTCGAGACTTGGCTCGCCAGCGCACCCCACAAGGAAAACCTCGGTTTTGCAGATTATGACCGCACCGGTGTGGGCGCCGCGGCGAACGGCGACACCATCTATGTGACGCAGCTTTTCACGACCAATCTCGGCTTTGAACCGCGCAAGGGCAGCGCGCCTCCGTCGCAGGCCACCCCGGTTGTGTCGCCGAAGAAAGCGAAGGACGATAGCCAAAAGGTGCCGCTGCGCGGCGATATCGCGCCGGGCGGCTGAAACCGCGAGGCTGCTTGTGCATGCCTGACGAGTCAAACGACCGGCGGATCGAAAGTTTCGAGGAATTCTGGCCGGCCTATCTGCATCAGCATGCAAGGCCCGCCACCCGTGCGCTGCATTATGCCGGGACGGGGCTCGCCACGCTGGCGCTGGCCTTCACCGTGATCAGCGGCAATCCGTGGCTCCTGCTGGCGGTGCCGGTGGCCGGGTACGGTCCGGCCTGGATCGCCCATTTCTTCATTGAAAAGAATCGGCCGGCGACCTTCAAACACCCGTTCTGGTCGCTGGCTGGCGATTTCCGCATGGCCTTCAGCTGGCTGACCGGGCACATCGGCGAAGACCTGGAACGCGCCGGCATCGCCGGGCGGAAGGCGCCGCCTCGCGGCAACCGCTAACGACTCATTAATTCTGTTAGCGGATTGTGGCCCGATGGCCCCCCGAATCCCCTTGGCGTTTGATTTGGCGTACCTTTCTTTACACTACATCTTGGCGCCGGTACTTTCCCTAGGGGGTACTAGGCTAAGTGAGTCGAAATGCGGCCAGACTTACCGTGGAACGTGGCAGGTATTCCGTCTGAGGCGCGCGAAGCCGCGCGCGCGGCGGCCCGCCGCGAAGGTCTGTCGATCGGCGAATGGCTTACCCGGCGCATCCTGGCAGGGCTGTCCGATATGACCGAACACCAGCAGACCCCTCGCGACGACTGGGGCGGCGCCCATTACGAAGAGCGCGGCGCGCCACGCTATGAGGATCATGCGAAGCGCGACAGCGAAGAGATGCTCGACCGCGTCTCGCGCAGCGAAAGCGAATCCGCCAGCGTCTATCGCACCATCGAGGAACAATTGCGCGGCATGAGCCGCCGGCTCGATTCCGCCGAACGCAGCCAGAGCGAAAGCAACCGCGTGATGAGCAAGGCCGCGGTGGAGATGAACATCGCCGCGCGCGAACAGTCGCAGGCGTTCGATCAGCTCGGTTCGCATGTGGTCGGCCTCAACGAGCGCCTCGACCGGGTGGAGCGCAGCATCGGCAACGACGGTATGCGCGATGCGGTGAAAGCGCTGCATCAAGGCCTGTCGCGACTCGCCGATCAGCTCACCGAGACGGCCAACCAGTCGGCAACGCAGACCTCCTCGCTCTCCGGCAATCTGGAAACGCTGGCTGGGCGGCTCGGCCAGTTGCGCAAGGACGCCCAGGCTTCGAGCCAGGCGCTCGACGCCCGCATCGCCGCGCTCGACGAGCGCGTCCACGCGGTGGAGAAAGCCGCGGGGTCCAATGCCGGCTCGCTCGAACACGCGCTGGAAGCGCTGGAGACGCGCCAGTCTGCGGCCAAGGACAATGCCGCCAATGCCATCGCCCGTCTGGAAGCGAGCATGCTGAGACTGGAATCGGGCGGCCACGATCCTTCGCTCGATCGGCGACTTTCCGGCATCGAACGCGCGATCAGCGAGATCGTCGGGCGCGTCGATAACGAGGAAGACAATGCCAGGCCCGACGGCGCGCAGGCCGACCTGAAGAAGCTCACCCAGCGCCTCGACGCCTCCGAAATGGCCCAGCGCGAGGTCCTGGAGGAAGTGCGCAAACTCTCTTCCGCCAAGCCGGAAGCCAGAGCGCCGGATCCCTTCGCCCTTGCCGGGCAGCCGGGCTTTGCCGCGCCGTTCCAATCGGCTTTCGAGCCGCCGCCGTTTTCCGACAGCAAGCCGCCTTTCGCCGATCCGGGATTCGTTCCGCCCCCGGTTCCGCCTCCGGCCTATGACACGGCGGCGGGGTTCGTGGCCGAACAGCCGGCGCCCGCCGGTCAGGCGTTCGTCGAGCCGCCGCCCACGGTGGATTCCTATCTCTCCGCCGCGCGCCGCTCCGCGCGCGCCGCTTCCCAGGCCGAAGCCGAGCGCAGCACGGCAGGCTTTGGCGGTTTCGGCTGGAACGTCGCCAAAAGCACCGAGCCGCGGTCCGGCCGCTCGCTCTATCTTGGGATCGGCGTAGTGGCGCTGGTGGCGATTGCCGTCATTGCCGGTGTGGTCCTCAATCACCGTACGGCGGGCGAGGCGCCGGCGAATTCCACCATCGGCGCCTTGTTCCAGAAGAAGCCGGCTCCGCCGCCGATCAAGCCCGAGACTTTGCCGCTCGAAGACGACGTCGTGGTCCCGCCATCCGCTGCGCTGGCGATTCATCCGGCCGCGCCGGTTGTGCGGAAACCCGAAGCGAAGCCCGTACCGGTTCAGGCCGTGCCCGCGCCGCAGAAAACAACTGCTGTGCCGCCGCAGAAGATCGCATCCTTACCGCCGACCACTCAGACACCAGCCGCCAAACCGGCGCCCGCCCCGACGGCGCCGCTTGATCGGCTGACCGCGCTGGCGAATGCGGGCAACGCCAAGGCCGAGCTTGTCGTGGGCCTGAAATATCTGGACGGCGACGGCGTTCCCGCCAGCGACGCGGACGGCGCCAAATGGCTCCAGCGCTCGGCCGCGGCCGGCGAGCCGGTGGCGCGGTATCGCCTGGGCACGCTCTACGAACGCGGACGCGGCGTGGCGGCCGACCCGGCCAAGGCCGCGCAGTGGTATGAGTCCGCCGCGAATCAGGGCAATCGCAAGGCCATGCACAATCTCGCGGTGGCGTACGCCGAAGGCGCGGGCGTGAAGAAGGACTTCGTCGAGGCGTCGCGCTGGTTCTCGCGGGCGGCAAATCTCGGTCTGTCCGACTCGCAGTTCAATCTCGCGGTGCTTTACGAGCGCGGGCTGGGCGTGCCGCAGAGCCTGCTCGACGCCTATAAATGGTACGCGGTCGCTGCCGCTCAGGGCGACGCCGAATCCAAGGCGCGCCTGCAGGCGATCGCCGCCCAGATGAGCGACGACGACCGCGCCGCGGCCCAGAAGGCCGCCGACGGCTTTAGGGCCGCCCCGCTTGACGCGCGCGCCAACGTCGCGCCCACCGTCGAGGAATTGACGCGCGGGTAAACCTTGGCTTCCGAAGGTTGACCGCTCGATTCCAGGCGCGCAGATTGGCCTTATCCGCCGCTTCGCCGGTCCTCAGCCACGCGATATTCGATCGATGGAAATCTATCTGCCCATCGCCGAGATGTCAGTCCATTGGCTGATCGTGCTGGGCATGGGATTTGGCGTCGGTTTCCTGTCGGGGATGTTCGGCATCGGCGGCGGATTCCTGTTGACGCCGCTGCTGATCTTCTACGGCATCCCGCCCGGCGTGGCGGTGGCGACCACGGCGAGCCAGGTCACCTCGGCCACCTTCTCGGGGGTGATCTCGCATTGGCGCCGGGGCAGCGTCGATCTGAAGATGGGCGTCGTGATGCTCGGCGGCGGTCTCGTCGGCACGGCCTTGGGCGTCTACCTGTTCAGCGTGCTGCGCCGGATGGGGCAGTCCGAATTCTCGGTTTCGGCAAGCTACGTGATCCTGCTGGGCTCGGTCGGCGGCTTGATGCTGACCGAGTCGGTGCGCACGCTGCGCGCGGGCGGCTCCGCCTTCGCGCGCAAGCCCGGACAGCACAATTGGGTCCACGGCCTGCCGCTGAAGATGCGCTTTCGCCAGTCGCGGCTCTACATCAGCGCGATTCCGGTGGTGGCGCTCGGCTTCGCGGTCGGCGTGATGTCTGCGATCATGGGCGTCGGCGGCGCCTTCCTGATGGTTCCGGTGATGATCTACGTGCTCAGGATGCCGACCAACGTGGTGGTCGGCACCTCGCTGTTCCAGGTCCTTTTCGTCACCGCGGCGGCGACCGTGCTGCACGCGGTCGACAATTACACTGTCGATATCGTGTTGGCGCTGTTCCTGATCCTGGGCGGGGTGTTCGGCGTGCAATACGGCGTGCGCGTCGGCGCCAAGCTGCGCGGCGAGCAGCTGCGTTTCTTCCTGGCGCTGCTGGTGCTGGCGGTGGCGGCAAGGTTGTTCGTCGACATGGTGGCGACGCCCGCCGATCTCTACAGCGTCGCAGCGGGGTCGCCATGAGAAAGCGGATTCCGTTTGCGGCGCTGGCCGCCCTGCTGGTCGCGGCCCCCGCCGTCGCGCAAGAAGAGCTGGTCTCCGGCTTGTCGCAGGACGTGGTGGAGATCAACTCCGATTACACCGGCACCGACCTCACCGTGTTCGGCGCCATCGAGCGGCCGGCGGAGCCGGCGCCCGGCGACATCGTCGTGGTGGTGCGCGGGCCCGACGCCACCATGACGGTGCGCCGCAAGGACCGCATCGCGGGGGTTTGGATCAACAATGCGCGCGCCCGGCTCATGGGCATGCCGTCCTACTACTTCCTGGCCTCGACGGCGCCGCTCCGGAAGATCGCGCCGGGCGACACGCTGCGGCGTTACGATCTGGGTCTGGACAACCTGCGCCCGGACACCGCGCTGAGCGACGGCAGCATCGTGCCCTATGTGCGCGCCCTGGTGCGCGCCGAGGTCAAGAGCGGGCTCTACGGGGAGAATACCGCCGGCGTCGAGATGCTGAGTCCGACGCTGTTCCGCCTGCGCGTGCCGGTTCCCGCAGGGGTGCCGCGCGGATCGTACCTCGTGCAAGTCTATCTCTTCCGCGACGGGGCGGTCGTCAGTGCGCAGTCCACGCCGCTTTATGTGGACCAGACCGGCTTCGACCGCCGGCTCTACGATTTCGCGCATCTCTGGCCGTGGTCCTACGGCGTCGCGACGGTGCTGCTGGCGGTACTGCTGGGCTGGGTTTCCTCGCTCTTCTTCCGCCGCTGAACCAGATAGACCCGTTCGCGCCCGAGCGCATAGACCGCGAAGCCGCCGGCGAACAGCGAAGCGATCGCCGTGTCGCGCACGTCGAGCCCGCCCGCATAGGCGCCGAACGCCGGCAGCAGCAGGCACGAGCCGTCCGAGACGAAACAGCGCCGCCGGACGCCCATGCCGTTGCGCCGTACCACCGTCGCCGGATGCAGGTGGCCGGCGACCTCGCCCCTTTGTCCGGCGGGGACATGGCGGAACAAGAGTCCGCCGAGCGCGATCTCAGCCGCCACGCACCCGCCCAGCCATGGCGACGGCTTGGGATCGTGATTGCCTTCCACCCAGATCCATTCGGCGCGCGCCGCCATCGTCGACAGCGCGGCGCATTCCTCCTTGTCGAGGCGGCCGGCCGCTTCGCCGTCGTGAAAGGAATCGCCCAGCGCGATGATGCGCGTGGGCGCACGCCGCGCGATGACCTCCGCCATCCGCTTGAGCGTCGCGCGCGTGTCGTAGGGCGGCAGCAGGGCCCCGCGCCGCGCGAAGGCCGAGCCTTTCTCAAAATGCAGATCGGCGAAGACCAGCGTAGATTGCGCGGGCCAAAACGCCGCGCCCGACTTGTCGAGCAGCAGCGTTTCGCCGTTCACCGAAATGCGCGGATCATCGTGCCTGGTCATGCGCGGCAAGCTTACACCAAACGCGCCGCTTGAAAGGCAAAACCCTCAGCGGAAGTTGGACTGCGAATTCGCGGGCCGACGCGTCACTTGTCGACGATCTTGTGGAAGCGCCCGAGCGTATCGCGCCAGATCGCGAATTCGTCGTTCAGCATCTCGTAGGTGCCGCCCGGCGTGAGATCGACGTCGTACTCGAGCCAGGGATCGTTCACCTTGTCGACATAGGCGCGGGCCCAGCGATTGTCGCGATTCCAGTCGTTCATCGGACCGGGGGCGAAACTGCCCTTGGTATCGAAGCCGACCGAGAATTGCAGCGAACCGCAGCGCCCGTTCTTGCAATCATATTGATAGATGTGGAAGTTCGACCCTTCGGCGGCGGAGTAGATGTTTTGCGAGCCGTCCTTGGCCGTCTGGACTTCCGCCTTATAGCCCTGGCCCTGAAGCCAGCTGACCAGATCGGCGATCTTCATGCCGCCGGCAGGCAGATCCTTTGCCGAGGCCGCGTTCGAGACCAAAGCGAGCGCCAATGTCGCAGCGCAGACGAGAATTCCATGTTTCATATCAAGCCCCCAGGTTGGTGCACATCACCGGATCGCGCATCGACCGATAGTCTGCCATCGCCGCGAGATGATTTCCAGCGGACATTGCCGCTGCGAGGCCGCCAAGACCGTCAAAAATGGAGCTTGGCGTTGCGGAAAGCGCGCTCCCGCGCTTGAATGCGCCCCCCTTCGGAGATCATGCGATGAACCCGCCGAAAATCGTCTTCGTCACCGGCGCGAGCGTCGGTTTCGGCGCCGCCATTGCCCGCCGATTCGCCGCACAAGGCGCGCGCGTGGTGGCGCTGGCCCGGCGCGCCGACCGGCTTGAAACGCTTGCCGCCGAATTCGGCCCGTTGGTTCTGCCGCTGGCGGTGGACGTGCGCGATCAGGGAGCGGTGGAGCGCGCGGTCGCCTCGCTGCCCACCGCCTTCGCCGAAATCGACGTGCTGGTGAACAATGCCGGGCTTGCACTCGGCCTCGAACCGGCGCAGCGCGCCGAGCTCGACGATTGGGATCGAATGATCGACACCAATTGCAAAGGCGTCGTTTACGCTACGCGCGCGCTCCTGCCGGGCATGGTGGCGCGCGGGCGCGGCCATGTCGTCAACATCGGATCGATCGCGGGCAACTATCCTTATCCCGGCGGCAACGTCTATGGCGCGACCAAGGCCTTCGTCCATCAGTTCAGCCGCAATCTGCGCAGCGACCTGCACGGCACGGGGGTGCGCGTGACCTGCATCGAGCCGGGCCTCAGCGGCGGCACCGAGTTCTCCGAGGTGCGCTTCCACGGCGACCGCCAGAAAGCGGCGGGCGTCTATGCCGGGACCGAGCCCTTGACCGCGGAGGACATCGCCGAGGCGGTCGCCTGGGCGACCGCGCAACCGGCGCATGTCAATGTCAGCACCATCGAACTGGTGCCGGTCTGCCAAAGCCTCGCGGGGTTTCAGGTGTATCGCGGGAGCTAATCCACCCGCATCGCGTCGGCGATCAGGGCGTCCTCGGCCTCACGCAAGATGTCTTCGCGCGCTTCGCCGGCGATCATCTCGCGGCCGATTTCGAGCAGCGCCGGCACCGCCAGCGGCGAGACGCGGTCGAGCGCGCGTTTGACGATGCGTCCTTGCACCCGCTTCAGCATGTCGCCTAGTCGCGCCACATCGAGAAGTCCGCTCGCCGCGTCCTGATGGGTCGCGCGCAACAGGATGTGGTCCGGCTCATGCTCGCGCAGCACGTCGTAGATCAGATCGGTGGAAAACGTCACCTGGCGACCGGTCTTTTCCTTGCCCGGCGAGCGGCGCTCGATCAGCCCGGCGATCATCGCGCAATTCCTGAAGGTGCGCTTGTAGAGATTGGATTCGGCCAGCCAGGCGTCGAGATCGTCGCCCAGCATGTCTTGGTCGAACAGTTTTCCGAAATCGAGCCCGGCCATTTCGCGCATCCCCCACACCGCCAGCGCGTATTCGTTGGCGGAGAATCCGGTCGGCCTTAGATGCAGCCGCTCCAGCCGCCGCGTCAGCAGCATTCCGAGCGTCTGATGCGCCAGGCGCCCCTCGAACGGATAGCAGACGAGATAGAACCGGCTGCCGCGCGGAAAAGTCTCGACTAGCAATTGGCCCGGCTGGGGCAGCACCGAGCGCCATTCCTGGATGCGCAGCCATTCGTGCACCGGATCGGGCAGCAGGTTCCAGGTCTCGGGCTTCGACACCATCTCGCGCACGCGCTGGGCGAGGAACGTCGACAGGGGAAACTTGCCGCCGGTATAGGACGGCACCTGCGCCTCGTTATCCTTGGTGCGCGAAACGAAGGCCGCGTCCTCGCGGATGCCCTCGAAGGCCAGTACCTCACCCGCGAACACGAAGGTATCGCCCGGCGAAAGCTGCTCGATGAAATATTCCTCGAGCTGGCCGAGCGTGCGCCCGCCCGCGCCGGTCGGGCGGCCGCGCGATTGCAGGCGGATGTCGATCATCGGCTCTTCGACGATCGTGCCGGCGTTGAGGCGATAGCGTTGCGCCAGCAGCGGATGGGCCAAGCGCCATAAGCCCTCCGGCGTCTTGCGCAGCTTGGCGTAGCGGTCGTAGCGCTTCAGCGCATAGCCGCCGGTCGCCACGAAATCGACCACCCGGTCGAAGTCGGCGCGGCTCAAAGCGCGATAGGGCGAAGCCGAAACCACCTCGGCATACAGCGCATCCGCGTCGAACGGCGCGCTGCACGCCATGCCGAGCACGTGCTGCGCCAGCACATCCAGCCCGCCTTCGCGCAGCCGCTCGCCGTCGAGTTCGCCCGCCATCACCGCCTCGCGCGCCGCTTCGCATTCCAGTACCTCGAAGCGATTGGCCGGCACCAGCAGCGCGCGGGACGGCTCGTCTAAGCGGTGGTTGGCGCGGCCGATGCGCTGCACCAGGCGCGCGGCGCCCTTGGGCGCACCGACGCAGATCACCAGATCGACCGCGCCCCAGTCGATGCCGAGATCGAGCGTCGAGGTGCACACCACGGCGCGCAGCCGCCCGCCCGCCATCGCCGCTTCCACCTTGCGCCGCTGGCCCGGCGCGAGCGAGCCGTGATGCAGGGCGATCGCGAGATTGTCCTCGTTGATCCGCCACAGCTCCTGGAACGTGCGTTCCGCCTGGCTCCTGGTGTTGACGAAGACGAGCGCGGTCCGCGCGGATCTGATCGCCGCCATCACGTCGCCCATGGCGTGGCGCGCCAGGTGCCCCGCCCAGGGCACATATTCTTCCGACGCCAGGATGGAAATTTCCGGGATCGCGCCGGGCGCGCCGCGCACCAGCACCGCGCGCGCCTCGGCGGCCGGCGATTGCGGCACCAGATAGCGCTGCAAGGGAGCGGGATCGGCGACGGTTGCCGAAAGCCCGACGCGGCGATGGCCCAGCGCGAGTTTCGCCAGCCGCGCCAAATCGAGCGCCAGCAGATCGCCGCGCTTGGAATTGTGGATGGCGTGCAGTTCGTCGAGCACCACGGTCTTCAGATGCTCGAACATCCGCGGCGCATCGCGATGCGACAGCAGCAGCGCCAATTGTTCGGGGGTGGTGAGCAGAATATCCGGCGGGGAATATCGTTGGCGTTGGCGGCGGCTGGGCGGCGTGTCGCCGGTGCGCGTTTCGGCGCGCACGTCGAGCCCCATCTCCGCCATCGGCGCTTCCAGATTGCGCGCCACGTCCACCGCCAGAGCCTTCAGCGGCGAGATATAGAGCGTATGCAAAGTGCGCGAGCGCCGCCCTGGCCGCACCGCCAATTCAATCAGCGTCGGCAGAAACCCCGCTAGAGTCTTGCCGCCGCCGGTCGGCGCCACCAGCAACACGGACTCTCCGCGCGCCGCGTGCTCGATCAGCGCCAGCTGATGCGCGCGCGGCGTCCATCCCCGCGCGGCAAACCACCGCATGAAACCGGCTGGAAGAATCGATGTTTGCTCTGCCAACGTCATTCGAAAAACTTGCCCCAGCGCCGGAAGCTCTTATCTACCCAGTATCGGCGCGCCTCCGGGAGTACCGGCGTCTCGACATTATAGGACGCGCCGTACCAGCTTGCTCAAACGAAAGGCACTTGGCCATGTCCAGTCTCAATGCTGCAAAATCCGGCACTTTCAAAATCGGCGGGGAGATCGCGGTCCATCGCCTCGGCTTCGGCGCGATGCGCGTCACCGGTCCCGGCATCTGGGACGAGCCGGCCGATCGGCCGGAAGCGATCCGCACCTTGAAGCGGCTGCCGCAAATCGGCGTCGATTTTATCGACACGGCCGATTCCTACGGACCGGATACCTCGGAAAGGCTCATCCGCGAAGCGCTGCATCCCTATAAGGACATGCTTATCGCCACCAAAGGCGGCATCGCGCGGACTGGTCCCGAGCAATGGATTCCCCTCGGACGGCCCGAGTACCTGATCCAGCAGGCGCACAAGAGCCTGCGCAACCTCGGCGTCGAGCAGATCGGCTTGTGGCAGCTTCATCGCATCGACGAGAAAGTCCCGCGCGACGAGCAGTTCGCGGCCATCAAGCGTCTGTTGGACGAAGGCGTCATCCGCCACGCGGGCCTCAGCGAAGTCTCCGTCGCCGACATCGAGGCGGCGTCCAAGGTGTTCAAGGTGGCCACGGTGCAGAACCGCTACAATCTCGTCGACCGCGGCAGCGAGGACGTGCTGAATTACTGCGAGAAGCACGCCATCGGATTCATCCCCTGGTTCCCGCTGGCGGCGGGCGACCTGGCCACGCCCGGTTCGCTACTCGACGCCGTCGCCAAGCGCCACCACGCCGCGCCGGGCCAGATCGCGCTCGCCTGGGTGCTCAAGCGTAGCCCGGTGATGCTGCCCATTCCCGGCACGTCGAAGGTCTCGCACCTCGAGGAGAACGTCGCGGCGGCGAACGTCGCGCTGTCGGACGACGAGTTCGCGGCGCTCGACCGCGAAGGCAACGCGCAAAGCGGCGGCTGAAGTCGGCCGTCAGCCGGCGGGCGAAAGCGGACCGCTGCCCGCCCCCGTCGCCTTGATGGCGGCGGCGATCTCGCCGAGGTCTTCGCCGGTGAGAACAAGCGTCGCGGCGTCGAGCCAGCCGTCGATCTGCGCCGGGCTGCGGGCGCCGACGATGGCGCCTGTGACACCCTTCCAGGAAAGCACCCAGGCAATCGCGACGGCGGCGACCGACGTGTCGTGCCGGGCGGCAATCGGCTTAAGAGCCTCGGCGAGCTTCAGATTGCGGGCCAGCCTGTCGCCCGAAAAATCTTCGTTGCGGGTGCGCCAGTCGTCTTTCGGCACGGCGCGCGCGCTCCGCCGTGAAGCGCCCGCTCAGCAAGCCCGCCTGCATGGGGCTGTAGACGATCACGCCGGTGTCATGCTCGCGGCACCAAGGCAGTTCGGTTTCGGCGAAGCCGCGGCGGATCGCGGAGAACGGCGGCGGCAGCGTATCGACATGGCCGACGCGTTCGGCGGCGGTCAGCTGCGCCGTATTGTGGTTGGAGAGACCTGCGGCGCGGATCTTTCCTTCCTTTTTCAAATCGAGAAAGGTCTGCCAATAAGTCTCGAGCGGCACGTCGCCGGCCGGCCAGTGGAGCTGATAGAGATCGATGCGCTCGACGCCCAGGCGCTTCAGCGAGGCTTCCACCTCGCGCCGGATACTGGCCGGCGCGCCGGCCCGCGCCGGCTCGGCATGGCGGTCTTTCGGGTCCCAGACGAGACCGCCCTTGGTGAAGACGTAAGGGCGTTTGCCGGCCGGAATCCCGGCGAGCGCCTTGCCCACGACTTCTTCCGAATGGCCGAGGCCGTAGATCGCCGCCGTGTCGATCCAGTTGACGCCGCGTTCGAGCGCGTGGCGGATGGCGGCAATCGAGTCGTTATCGTCCTGCGCGCCCTAGCTGAAGGACCTGTCGCCGCCGCCGATCGCCCAGGCGCCGAAACCTACCCGCGTGATGCTCATGTCGGTGCGGCCGAAGCGACGGGTCGGCAGCGCGGTGGAATTTTCCGGTGTGGTCATGCGCGTAGGCTCCCTTTTTTCAGTGCTACATCGCGCGGTCTCCCTCATCAACACGTTGATTTTGCGGTCATGTCGCCGCTTACCCCTCGGGCAACAATGCATGGTCGTGTTGACAGGCCATGCAACTTACTCTCACTCTAATCTATTACGGGACCCGCAGGAGTTCATCCGGCGGCTTCCCGAAAAATTGTGGGGCTCTCCATGAAGACATTTTCCGTCATGGCCTTTGCGGCCACGCTTACGCTTGCCTCGTCCGCCGCCGCGTTGGCGCAGGACGCGCGCACCTACGATAACGGCCCGGTGTGGAACATTGCGGCCGTCCTGACCAAGCCCGGCCATTTCGACGACTACATGAAGTTCGTCTCGACGACCTGGCGCGCCGAACAGGAAGCGCTGAAGGCGCAAGGACTGGTGCTTGATTACAAGGTGCTGAGCGTTGCCGATGCGCGCGAGAACGAGCCCGACCTCTATCTGATGGTCGAGTACAAGAACATGGCCGCGTTCGACACGCCGCTGGACGAACAGGATGCCATGACGAGGAAAATCTTCGGCTCGCTCCCCGCCGCCAACAAGTCCGGCATCGACCGCGAGTCGATCCGCACCTTGAAGGGCGAAATGCTGACGCGGGAATTGATTCTCAAATAATGCCGGTTGGGAACGCAGGGCTCCGGCAAGACCGCCGGAACCCTGCGGCCTTCCTCCGCCCCAAATCTGGAGCGGAGGGAAGCCTGCCGGACTCGATTATGGCTGGGGCTGCACAGGCGGCGTCGGCTCCGGCGCGGGTTGTACAGGCGCAGTCAGCACCGGAGATGATTGCGTCGGTGCGGGCGGCGGCGCAATGTCGGGCGATGTTAGGGGCGCCGCGACAGGGGAATTCTCGTCCGGGGGCAGCACGACTGGCGCACGAACGTATGTCCGCGCGGCCCTGACCGGCGGCGCATGGCGCACAGGTAGCACGGGAGCCATCTCCACCGGCGCCTGAGCGACCGGCGGCGGAGCGACCAGCGTCGGAGTGCCCATTTCCACCGCCGGCGTCGCAGGCGGCAACGGCCCAACATCGTTGGATGCGACGTGGAACGAAGCCTTTTGCGCGGGCGGCGAATTCCACATTCCCGTCGCAAGGCTGACAACGACAAACGCGCCAATCGCGCCTGCAACGATAGAAGCGGCGTAGATCTTGTTGGTGCTGCTTCCAGCTTCGTTCTCGGGTGTTTCGAATCCTCGTAGATTTGTCATCGCTGTCTCCCAGCTGGATCGTATTCTTCGATTGCTAGAGATGGCCCTTGATCTTCTCACCGGTCGGGATGCCAGGGCCGGCATGCCAACGACGATCAGGACGGCGACACTGTCAATGAAAAGGTACCGGATTCTCTAGTATGCGAAGGACGATGAGCGCCGGTTGCTCCCTGCGATAGGCTCGGAAACTACTCAGGTCTGGCGGAATTCCTGCGGCCGCACGGTCTAAATGCGGATCGTCCGCGACTATTCACCTATTTTCACCTCCCCCGTCCTTCCCTTTCTGCCCCCGTCTCGCCCGCCGTAGCGTTAGCGAAGGCGGATGGGGGGTAACCAACTAAATCCTCTCCGCCGTCGCGGGGTCCTCGACGCCGCCGAAATACTTCCGTAGAGCCTCGCGGAACACCGGCTCCTCGGGCGCGGCGCGGGCGAACAGCGTCATCGACGAGCGGAACTTGAGATCGTCGGGAGTGCCGAAAATCTCTTCGACCGTGCGCCCCTCCACCGCCACCACCAGCGCCGCGCACTCCACCAGCCGCGGCCCCAGAATGTCGTGCGCGAGATAGGCCCGCGCCTCGTCCGGCGAAGCGATGGCGAAGTGCTGCGCCATCGCGCTGCGCCCCAGCCCCGCGATCTGCGGAAAGACGAACCACATCCAATGGCTGCGCTCCTTCCCCCCGCGCAACTCCTCGCGCACCCGCTCGATCACCGGCGCCTGGGCGGAGAGGAAGCGGGGGAGGTTGTGAGGATCGGGCATGGGGGCCTTGGTCCATCGTCGCCCTATCTTGTCATGGCCCGCAACAGCGGGGGGTAAAGGGCAAGCCCACCGACTTTACACCCTCGGACCATGGGCAACTGTGGTCGGTCAGATTTCCGCATGAGGAAGCTTATTTGAATGTCCGCTGTCCCGCCGACTCCGGACATTCCCAGCGGTTCGGCTACTTCCGAGATGCGCCAAAACTCGCCCTTCCGCGCTGTGTTATGCTCATCCGACAGATTGCCGAACTAGGGGACACGCCAACACGAAAGAGGCTCCATGTGTAAGTCCGAAGCCGACATTGAGACCTTTGCAAATCACTGCGTCTTCATGTGGTCTGTTTATCTGCACGGTCACATTCTCTACGAAGCCAGCTCGGCGGATGATAAAGGGAGAATGGAAAGCGCAGCACCGATATTCTTCGGTGACTTGCATCAGATGTTAGTAGAGTACACGGTCCTACAGGTATGCAAGATCACGGACCCGGCACACGACATCCGCAGGAACGACAATCACACGATTGAGTTCTTACTGAAGCACTATGGGCTAGACGGGGACGCAAAGGTCGGGAAGCGACTAACGGAGCTTGAAGCCGCCATAAAGGACTTTCGCGGCAAGCTTCTTCCTGCCCGGAACAAATTGATTTCACACTCTGATCGAGACGCCATAATTGCGGGGCGCCCTCTTGGTGCGGCGCCGCAATCTGATTGGAACGACTTTTGGAACAATCTCAGTGAGTTGATTGACCTCATTTATCAAGCAGTGTTGGGGAAGTCATTTGTCCTCAAGGACGTTGGAACACCCTCGGACGCCGATTGCCTATTGAAGGTTCTTGCCGCCGCAGAACATTTTCAAGAGCTTCTGTCAGATAAGGATCGTGCTGTCGCACGTCGTGCAGCGGAGCTTGCATTCCGCTGATAGGTTATCGAATGCGAAATGGCAGGTACGAGGAATGTGGGATAAGTATGCTCCATGATTTACTCTCGTTGATTCGTTTAAGTCGGGAGAGAGAGTGTGGCATACGTCAAACTGATTGACTTAGTCCGCAAGTTCGATTCGGGGGCAATTGAATTACCGCTCATGCAACGAGATTATGTATGGCCAGCGGCAAAAGTCGTGGACCTACTAGACTCGCTGTTTAAGGGGTGGCCCATTGGCGTCTTCTACATCTGGCAAACACCTACTCGCCAATTGAATCGGCCCGCCGCCATTCGCGTTGGGGCTCCGATAGCAGAACTTTTCTGGGGTTACTTGCTCGACGGTCAACAGCGATTGACGAGCCTATCGCGGGCGCTTGATGACAAGGGAGGCGACAATCTCGCGACCCGAGCGTTTTTCGATGTGCGCAAATGCGAGTTCGTCACGGGAAAGCGCACCCGTACCATCGCAAAGCGAATTGCGAATGATGACCCCGTTCTAATCGAGTTATCGCGGCTCATATCTAAGAGTCCGGAGACTCCCCTTGAACGAGAAAAGACCTTTCAAGCTATTTTGGCGAAGCTCATCGACAAAGGCGTCATTTCAGATAAAGTATCTGATACAGCAGAGTATCGGCAAAGACTGGAGCGCGCTGGCGCGATGCTCGACGCCGTGTCGCCATGTGAGGAATTTAGATCCGGCGACTCAGACGAGGACTTGGACAACGCTATCGAGCTATTTAAGCGGCTCAATAAGGGCGGAAAACCTTTAAGCCGAGGTGACGCTGAAGCCGCAACCCTTACTCACCGGGCGACGGCACATGTGGTCCCAAAGATGCGGGATTTCGTGCAAGACGCGGCAGAACGTCGGCTCGGTCTAAATTTTGTTTTCGCCACACGCGCACTGATTACAGTGCATCGCGATAACGCTAGCTTTTCAGACCTCCCCAAGAACTGGGCGACGGGCGATAAGGACATCAAAACGAGTTGGAATCGTGCGGAACACGGCCTTTCAGAAGCCATTCAGTTCGTGCGCAATGAACTTGGCTGGACCACGCGCCGATGGTTGCCATCGGCAAACGCTCTTATTCCGCTTGCTTATATGCTTCGCGACCGTAGTGGTGGCATAGGGCGTAACGAACATGAAGACGCACTTCGCTACCTATGTATCAGTGCAATCCGCGGGATTTTCCGTGGTTCAGTCGAAAGCACGATCAATAAATTTGTGTCCCCTGTTCGCAAAGTTAAGAAAAAAACTCAACGAAAGGCTTCGCTTCTACTGAAGGCTATTCCCAAGAACGAGAAACGACCCATCAGATCAGAGGACATCCTAAAAGAACGGGGCATGTATTCCCCGCTTATGCAAGTCTACCTAGCCTACCTCGTGTCGCGAGGCGCTCGAACTTGGTATGAGGAAGCCCCGCTCTTGAATGTCGCAAAACGTGACATTAGCAATCCTCTCGCGGTGCATCATATTTTCCCGCGCGAATTATTGCGTCAGCACGAAATAAAACCTGACCAGATTAACTGCATGGCAAACTATGCAGTGCTCTCGCAAGCAGACAATGCCGAAATCGGTGAGAAAGACCCGAAAGCTATATATGACGCTCTTAGCGGTAAGGCCAAAGACTATGCCGACGAGCAATTGTTTTTCATTCTCTCCGAAAAGCGCGATTGGATTTCCGCATACGAGGCATTTCTACAGAAGCGAGCGGACATATTGGCCACACGGCTCAACGGGTTCTTGAAGTTGAGCTGATATCGAAAGAGCGGCGCTTATGCCGCATCTTCTCCGTTAGGCCAATGTCGGTCCTTAGCCGGCCCAAACTAGCCGTTCAGAATACGTCTTGGTTGCGCCAGGACCGGCCATTCATTCACATCTGGAATCTAACTGTTATCGGAGGAAGGTCGGGGGCTCACGTCACCGGTAGTGCGTTAGCGATCATTGGCACGTTGGGCCAGAACTTCTTCAGCCATTCATCGGAAAACGTCTAGGTGGCGACCTCAATCATCACTTCATTGCGTCGAAAGAACGGAAGCGTCCATGGCGGGTTGTAAAACGCGTAAGTCGGTCCCGAAAGCGCTTGCAGTTTCTTCGCGCTGATGAACGCTTGAAGCTCCTCTGTATGACGCTTCAAGCTCTCTTCGCCTGCCATACCGGAAAACCGGATCACCGCAAAGCGCTTGCCGGGAATCTCTCTTAATTTCACAGCAAGGTTGTTGGGTTTGGGCAGAGTGGCCAAAGTGTATTTGGCCGGCATGATGAAGCGCACCGTCCAGGTATTTCCAGAGCCCTGCTGAGTGACGGGTGCAGTCATCGCGATTTTTTCGCCACTTTGCTGGGTGACAGGCGCGGTCATCGGCACATTTTGCTTGGATGAATTGTTACCGAAGATGTAATCGGCTATCAATCGAAAGCCCTCACTGATTGCCTTTGCCCGTTCTCCCGACGCTTCGACTTCGGCGACGATCGTCGGGCCATAGTCCCGGATTTCGATATTCTTATCGGCCTCAACGAGTTTGTATTTGGGTTGCTCAACATTGCTCATAATTGGACCCGCCAAAATTGCGCCAAGAAGCGCAACAACAGAAATTACCCCTCCCGTGAGCCACCATACATGTCTGATTCTCATCAGTAATGCTCCAATTCGTGTTTCAAGCTACTCCGCTCAACACAATCCCTCCAGCGTGCCCAGCGGAACTTGGGCAAATGCCCTGGTTTCGCCAAAGATCGGAAGTCCCATGTAGATGCGGGCCTCGATCAGGTCGGCGGATTTGAGTTCAATCGTGGTCCTGTATGTTATTCCTTCCCCACTCAGCATGACAGCCTCACTCCGCATGGAACGGGTTGTTTATATCGCGGAATCACAAGTTGCGCTTACAACGCAGCAATGTCTGCTCCTGGCGCAATCCGGAAGTGGCCGAACCGGCGGCAATGTCCGATGTCGGGAGTAAACTGGACATTAAGCACCCGCAATTCAGGCCTAAGCATCACGTCCTGCACGGAAGTGTAAGTGGGACATCTGTGTGCAATCCTTATATCCCGGAGGGATACCCCCCTGGCGTGCGCAGGAAACAATTATCTTGCCGGAGAGCGCGCAACGCGCGGAAAGCGCTCGAAGAATCCGAAAGCGAAGGCGGGGGCGCCGCGCGGCAACAGCAACGCGCTGAAGCACGGGGCTTATAGCGCCGAGGTGTGCGCCCGCTCCGCCGCGATCCGCGCCCGATGCGAGCGGCTGCGCTGGCTGGCCGCCGTCGCCGTCGCGATCGCCCAGGCGCATTCCGGCTCGCATCCCGCGCTGCTGCGCGCGGTCGCCGGGCAAGGAATGAAATCGCCCGCCCTCAGCCGAGAAACTGCAGCACCGCCTTCTTGTAAGCGGGATCGCCCACCGCGCTCATGTGATCCTTGCCGGGAAGCACGACCGTGCGCCCGTCGGCGAACGCCTCGGCCAGCGGTTCCGGCGATCCGGTCAGATCGTCGTCGGCGCCGCACACCACCAACACCGGGCGCATGGAACGCTTCAGATCGGCGGGGACATAGATGTGTCGCGGCGAGCGCATACAGGCGGCGAGCGCGAGCCGGTCCTTGCCGCGCTGCGCGGCGAACTTGCGGAAGCGGCGCTCCACGGGATCCGATAGCGTCTCGGCGTCGTCGGTTTGCATCGCCGCGGCGATCCGTTCGCGCCAGGCCCCGCTTTCGCGGAAATAGTTGGCGCCGAGCCCGCCCAGCACCGCGCGCCGCACTCGCTCGGGATAGAGCATCAGTAGGCGGATGGTCATGATCGAGCCCATCGAATAGCCCATCACGTCGGCGGTCGGCGCCTCGGCCGCCTCCATGACGGCGACGATGTCGTCGATCATGTGCTCGCCATATGAGGCGGGCTCGTGCGGCTTGTCGGACTTGCCGTGGCCGCGGCAGTCGAAGCTGATGACGCGGAAACCGGCGCCGGCCAGCCGGTCGATCCAGCCGGTCGCGCGCCAGTTCTGATCGCGGCTGGAGGCGAAGCCGTGGATCAGGACGATGGGCCTGCCCTCGCCCACGCTCTCATAGGCGATGCGCACGCCATCGGGGGAGGCAACGGTCAGCGTCATTTTTTTCTCCCGCAAGATCGACCATCGCAAAGCCGTCCGCGACTGTCTATGATGGCAGAGACGGATCCGGGACATTAGCCTATGTCGTTGGAGCAGTTGAAGAAAGATGTCGCTTCGGCGGTCGATTCGATGCGCGCCGAATTGCTCGGCTTGAGCCACGCCATTCATGGCGAGCCCGAACTGGCGCTGGAGGAATTCAAGGCCTCGGCGCGCCTCGCCGACGTCGTCGCCGGTCATGGCATCGCGGTGACGCGCCAGGCCTTCGGGCTTGCCACTGCCTTCGCCGCCGAGTTCGGCAAGCCGAGCGGCCCGACCGTCGCCATCCTGTCGGAATATGACGCGCTGCCCGGCATCGGCCATGCCTGCGGCCACAACGTCATCGCCGCCGCCGGTTATGGCGCGGCCATCGCGCTCTCCAAGCTCGGCGCGGAACTGCCGGGCAAGGTGCGCTATCTCGGCACGCCGGCCGAGGAGCGCCATGGCGGCAAGGAGTTGATGGCGCGTCTCGGCGCCTTCGAGAAGACCGACGCGGCGATGATGGTGCATCCCTCGAACCTCAACCTGATGACCATGCCGTGCATCGCCATCGCCGAGGTCGAAGCGATCTATCATGGCCGTGCCGCGCACGCCTCCGCCATGCCCTCTCGCGGGTTGAACGCGCTCGACGCCGTCGTCTTGGCCTATCAAGCGATCGCCCAGCTGCGCCAGCACATCAAGGCCAGCGAGCGCATCCACGGCATCATCACCGAGGGCGGCATGGCGCCGAACATCGTGCCGGAGCGCGCCGCCTGCCGCTTCTTCGTGCGCGCCGCCGACGCGGGCGAACTGGCGCCGCTCAAGGAGCGCGTGCAGGCCTGCTTCGAGGCCGGCGCCATCGCCACCGGATGCCGGCTTCAGATCAACTGGGGCGGCGTCGATTATCTCGATCTCAAGACCAACTGGCCGATGGCCGCTCTGTTCGAGCGCGAGGCGCGGGCGCTGGGCCGCGACTTCTTCCCGATGAAGGACATTCCGGCGGGCTATGCCGGCTCGACCGACATGGGCAACGTCAGCCACCGCGTGGCCTCGATCCATCCCATGCTCGCCGTGGCGCCGATGGGCGTCATCATCCACAATCCGGAGTTCGCGCGCTGGGCGGCCTCGGAACAGGGCGACGCCGCGGTCATCGACGGCGCCAAGGCTATGGCGCTGACCGCGCTGCAACTGATGTGCGACGGCGAATTGCTCCAAGCGGTGCGCGCGGATTTCGAAGCGACGGCGGAATTGTCCCGGCTTGCCGTCTCCAGGACCGCCGACAAGCCGCCGGTGCTGCATCCTCACGCCCATGCGGGATGCGGCTGTACGTGAACGCAATGCGCGATATTGACACTTTCTCCTACGCCGCACCGGACGATCCGCGGCTCAAGCGTCTCGTCATCCGTCTCATCGAACGCATAACGGGGCAGCCCTATCTGCGCTGGCTCTACGAGGATTATCACGATCATCCGCCGGCGGGCGAAACGTTCTGGGATGCAGCGATCAAACGCCTCGAACTCAAGATCGTTTGTGACGAGTCGAAGCTCGCCGCCTGGCCGACGACGGGACCGCTGGTCGTCGTCTGCAACCATCCGTACGGCGTGCTCGACGGGCTTGTCATCTGCTATCTGGCGGCGAAGGTCAGGACAGACTTCCGAGTGCTTTCGAACTCAGTTCTGCTTCGCGCCAAAGAGATCAAGCCGTTCATGCTGCCGATCGATTTCGCCGAGACCCAAGAAGCGCTGAAGACCAATCTCAAATCCCGCGCCTTGGCCAAGGCGCATCTGGTGGCCGGCGGTTGCCTGGTGGTCTTTCCCGCGGGCGGAGTCTCGACCACGCCGAGCGTGTGGCACAAGCGCGCCGTCGATGCGGACTGGAAGACGTTCGCCGCGCGGATGATCTCCCAGGCCCGCGCGCCCGTGGCCCCAGTGTTCTTCGCCGGCCAGAACAGCCGGGTCTTCCAACTGGCGAGCCACATCAGCATGACCCTGCGCCTGTCGCTGCTGTTCAAGGAGGTCCATGACAAGATCGGCAGCGAGATTTGCGTGCGCATCGGCGATGTCGTGCCCTACGAGGCGCTCGCCTCCATCACCGACCGCGCCGTCTTCATGCAGCATCTCAAGAACTTGACCTATGCGCTCGGCGCGGGCGCGACGAACCCGCCCAAGCCGCGCATCAAGCGGCCGCGGCGCGCGCCCAAGCACGGCCGCCGCTTCTGGCACGCCGTGGGCGCGCCATGAGCCAGCGCCGCAAAGCTGCCGAAGGACGCAGATTACGATGTGCCCGGTTCCTCTGTTACTACCCATCAGGGGCGTCCGCTATTATGATAAGGCCGCTTGGGAAATATGAGATGAATTCGAAGAACGATTCGCAATTGCCGCTGAAGAGGGTTGATCCGTGAGATGCGCAAATTCGAATTCGTGCTCCTTCTGGTCGCCGCCATGACGGCCCCAGCGGCCGCTTCGACCACGCAACGGCTAGTGACGGGCGGCATCGTCAGCGGCGAAGTGCTGTTTGACGGCGGCACCGTGTTTCGCAGCATTCCGTATGCCGCCCCGCCGCTCGGCGAGCTGCGCTGGAAGCCGCCCGCCGCCGTCATCCCCTGGCAAGGCGTCCGCGAGGCAACGAAAGCGGGCCCGCCCTGCATCCAGCGATCCTACGAATGGAATGCGGCCGATGCCTTCGACGGCAAAGAGGATTGCCTTTATCTCGACGTGCAGTCGCCCAAGCACAAGCCGACGGATCGCCTGCCTGTGATGTTCTGGATCCACGGCGGCGCGAACCGCGCGGGTTCGGGGTTCGGCTACACCGATTCCCCGATCACCAGACGCGGCGTGGTGCTGGTGACGCTGCAATACCGGCTGGGCATCTTCGGCTTCGCGTCGCTGCCGGCGCTGAGCGAGGAATCGCCCGAGCGCGCCTCGGGCAATTACGGCATCATGGACCAGATCGCCGCGCTCGAATGGGTGAAGGCGAACATTGCAAACTTCGGCGGCGATCCCGACAACGTCACGATCTTCGGGCAATCGGCCGGGGCGCAGGACGTCGGCTTGCTGATGCTGTCGCCGCTGGCGCGAGGCTTGTTCCACAAGGCTATCGAGGAAAGCGGAACCGCCGGCTTCGGCGTGCCGCCGCGCACGCTGGCCGAGAACGAGAAGATCGGGGGCGATCTTGCGGCGCTGATGCATGCGCCCGCTGGAGCGGACGGCCTCAAGGCGCTGCGGGCCGCCACGGGCGAGGCGCTGCTCGACGCCACCGACAAGCTGTTGCCGCCGGGCAAGGTCGACCCGACGTTCATCTGGCTGCAGGCGGTGGTCGACGGCTGGGTCGTGCCGCGCGCGCCAGCCGAGATGCTCGCAGCCGGAGAACAGGCGCGCATGCCGCTGATCGTCGGCAACGCGCTGCGCGAATTCACGGTCGAAGCCGCAAGAAATTCCCCCCGCCAGTTCGTCGTAGACAATTTCGGCGACAAGGCCGGTGAGGCGCTCGCGCTTTACGGGTTCGCCGGAACCAGTCCGCCGCCAGACGATCCGGTGCTGGGCAGCATCGCGGACCAGCTCTCCGCCGACGTGATCTTCCGCTGCCCCGCGAGTTGGGTGGCTAAACGGCACCTAGCCGCGACGCCGAACGTCTGGCGCTATCAGTTCAGCGTCCCCGCGCCGGATACGATCAAGGGCGTGGAACATTCCGCCGAGCTGAAATACGTGTTCCAAAAGACGCCGGCCGGCGCGACCTTCGCCGCCTGGCCGCCGCTGCAGGCCTATTGGACAAATTTCGCCAAGACCGGCGATCCCAATGGGCGCGGCCTGCCGAATTGGCCGAGCCTAGGCAAAGAGGCCAACTACATCGACTTCTTGCCCGAAGGCCCGAAACTTGGAAAAGATTTGCGCGGACCGATTTGCCAGCTGCTGAACACGCCCTGAGGCGACCGCGTTCAGAGCGCGAAGAAGAGCACCGCGGCCGCGCCGACCAGCAAGAGGGCTAACAAGTGTCGGACGAACCAGTTACTCCTCACCAGCCGTGTGGACGGGCTAAGTACCATTTCGTGGTGGGCATCTACCAAACCGCCGATGATCGACATCTTCGCCTCCCTCTGAGGGGTGTCTTTACCTCATGTAGGCGCTGTTAGGCGGTTTTGTAACTGATGTAAATCAAAAATTGCGAATAGTTAACGCTGACGCCGTCATGCGAGCACGGCGGCGAACTCGGTCAGCGCCTCGTCGATCTGCTCCTTGGTGATGATCAACGGCGGCATGATGCGCAGCGTGTTGGCGTGGGTTTCCTTGCAGAGGACGCCGCGATCCTTCAGCGCCTCGCAACGCCGCCGCGCGCCGCCGGCCCCGGGATGGAACTCGACCGCCACCATCAGGCCACGGCCGCGGATATCCTTGACGATATTCGACGCGATGTCGCGCAGACCGGCTTGCAGATAATCCCCCATTTTGGCCGCGTTCTCGATCATGCCCTCTTCCACCAGCACGCGCAGCGCGGTGCGCGCCACGGCGCAAGCCAGCGGATTGCCGCCGAAGGTCGAGCCGTGCTCGCCGGGGCGCAGCACGTCCATCACTTCCTTGTTCGAGAGCACGGCGGACACCGGATAGAAGCCGCCCGACAGCGCCTTGCCGATCAGCGTCAAATCGGCCTCGACGCCCTCGTGCTCCTCGGCCAGCAGCTTGCCGGTGCGCCCCAATCCGGTCTGGATCTCGTCCAGGATCAAGACGACCTTGTGCTTGGTGCATAGCTCGCGCGCCCGGCTGAGGTAGCCCGGCGGCGGGACGATCACGCCGGCCTCACCCTGGATCGGCTCGACCAGGAAGGCGACGGTGTTCGGCCGGATAGCACGCTCAAGCGCCTCGGCGTCGCCATAGGGCACGACCTTAAAGCCCGGCGCGAACGGCCCGAAGCTCTCGCGCGTTCCCGGATCGGACGAGAAGCCGATGATTCCGATGGTCCGGCCGTGGAAATTGTCCTTGCAGACGATGATCTCGGCTTGGCCGTCGGGCACACCCTTGACCTCGTAGCCCCATTTGCGCGCCACCTTGAGCGCGGTTTCGACCGCCTCGGTGCCCGAGTTCATCGGCAGCACCTTGTGCGAATGGGTCAGCGCGCAGAGTTCCTCGTAGAACAGACCGAGCTGGTCGTTGCGGAAGGCGCGAGAGGTGATTGTCAGCTTCGCAGCCTGCTCCTGGAGGGCAGCGAGGATCTTGGGGTGGCAATGGCCCTGGTTGACCGCCGAATAGGACGACAGGCAGTCGAGATAGCGCCGGCCCTCCACGTCCCAGACATAGACGCCCTGGCCGCGCGCCAGCACGACGTCGAGCGGCTTGTAGTTCGAGGCGCCGTAACGCTCCTCGAGCGCGATGAAGGCCTCGGTCGAATCCGGATGGGGAACGGACGGGAAGTACGGAACGTTCATGTCAGCCTCCCGCGCTGGGCCTCGCGCACCCGGTCCAGCCGCAACGTCATGCAATAGGCGCCGCCGCCCGCCATGATAAAGGGCGAAAGATCGACGCCGGCAACCGTGTAGCCGCGCTCGGCAAGCTTGGCGCGCAGGCCATCCTGGGGCTGGGCCATCACGATCTGGCGGCCGATATTGACCGCGTTGACGCAGAAACCGGCGGCATCCTCGTCATTCGCCTCGATCAGATCCTCCGGCGGGATGGCGTCGCGGATCGCGACCAAGGCCTCCGGCGAAAACGCCTTCGGGTAATAGACGATCTCGCCGCCCGACAGCGACAGAAAGCAGGTGTCGAGGTGATAGAAACGCGAGGAGACGAGTTCGAGTGGCGTCACCGGCACGCCGAAGAAGTCCGCTGTGACGGCTGCCGCCTCGCGCACCGAGCGCTGGCCGAAGCCGGCCCAGAAACGCCGGCGCGTGGCGTCCCAGATGCAGTCGCCGGCGCCTTCCTGGAAGCAGTCCTCGGGGAATTGCGCCACGGTGTCGAACAGGCCGTGCGCCTTGAAGCCATCGAAGATATTGAGGAACAGAGTCTCCTCGCCGCGCCGCTCGGGATAGCGAAAGCGCGCCACGATCGCACGCCGGTCGAGCACCACCGCTGCATTGGCCGGGAACACCATGTCAGGCAGGCCCGATGCGCCGGGTAGTCGCATCACCTCGGCCCCCGCCGCCACGAGCGCCTTTTCAAGCGCCGCGGACGCCGCCTGCGCGGCGCGGAAGTGACCGACGGGGTTCTCCGACCAAGCCGTCGGTTCCATCCATGGATTGATGACGTAGGAGACTTCGAAGTGACCGGCGTCGATCATCAGAAGGGTTGGCTTGCGAGACATGAGCACTCCATAAACTGAGGGGCCGCCTTAGGCCCATGATCGGCGAAATGCGTGCTAACGAAAAGACAACAGTATGCTGGAAAATGCTAGGAATTATGATATAATGGCAAACAGACCTGACGAATAGACAGAAAGCGCCGTCCATGGACGACAAGGACCGCCAGCTCATCGCGATGCTGCGCAAGAATGCACGGCTTCCCGTCGCCGCCCTAGCGAAGGCACTGGGCGTCTCGCGCGGCACCGTGCAGAACCGCATCAACCGGCTGACCGCACTCGGCACGATCCAGGGTTTCACCGTGCGCGTCGAAGCGGAGACACCCCGCGTCCGCGCGATCATGATGGTCGGAGTGGAAGGCGAGCGCTCGGAACGCATCGTCGAGCTGCTGCGCGGTTTCCCGGAGGTCGCCGCTGTCCACACCACCAACGGCCGCTGGGACATGGTGCTGGAGCTCAACACCGAAAGTCTGGAGGCCTTCGACATGGCGCTGCACCGCATTCGGAAGATCGAAGGCATCTCAGGCTCAGAAACCAGCCTGCTGTTGTCGAGCTATCGGATCTAGAATTGCCGCGGAGGACCGCATGAAGACCATCATCGAGCCGTTCCGCATCAAGACCGTCGAGCCAATCCGCATGACCACCAGGGACGAGCGCGAACGGTTGATCGCCGAGGCGTTCTACAATCTGTTCACACTGCGTGCCGACGACGTGCTGATCGACCTGCTCACCGACTCGGGCACCTCGGCAATGAGCGCGGCGCAGCAAGCCGCTCTGATCGGCGGCGATGAATCCTATGCCGGCAGCCCGTCCTTCTTCCGCTTCGAAGCAGCCGTCAAGAACCTGTTTCCCTTCCGCCATGTGCTGCCGACGCATCAGGGCCGCGCGGCGGAAGCGATCCTGTTCTCTGTGCTCGGCGGCAAAGGCAGGAACGTTCCGAATAACACCCATTTCGACACGACGCGGGCGAATATCGAGGCGACAGGCGCCGAGGCATTCGATCTAGTGATCCCCGAAGGACATGATCCGCGCAGCGAACATCCCTTCAAGGGCAATATGGACCTCGCGCGCCTGGACGCCTTCCTAGCGGAGCGCAGCGCGTCGGTGCCGTGCGTGATGCTGACGGTCACCAACAACGCCGGCGGCGGCCAGCCGGTCAGCCTGGAGAATATCCGCGCCACGGCCGCCATCGCGCACAAGTACGGCAAGCCGCTCATTATCGACGGCTGCCGCTTCGCCGAAAACGCCTATTTCATCAAGCTGCGCGAGAAGGGTCAGAAGAATCGCAAAGTCGAAGACATCGTGCGCGACATGTTCGCCGACGCCGACGGCATGACGATGTCGGCGAAAAAGGACGCCTTCGCGAATATCGGCGGCTGGCTGGCGCTGAACGACGATGCGATTGCCCAAGCGGCGCGCGAACGCCTGATCCTGACGGAGGGCTTTCCGACCTATGGGGGATTGGCCGGGCGCGACCTCGACGCCATCGCCCAGGGCCTCAAGGAGATCGTCGACGAGGATTATCTGGCCTATCGCCTGCGTACCGCCGCTTATATCGCCGAGCGCCTGGAGGCATTGGGCGTGCCGACCGTCAAGCCTTCGGGCGGGCACGCCATCTTCGTCGATGCGCGGGCTTTCCTTCCCCATATCCCGCCGCTCCAATATCCCGGACAGTCCTTGGCGGTCGCTCTCTATCGCGAAGGCGGCATCCGCTCGTGCGAGATCGGTACGGTGATGTTCGGCCTGCAGAGCGACGGGCGCGAAATCCCGGCGCCGATGGAGCTCGTCCGGCTGGCGCTGCCGCGGCGCGTCTACACCCAAAGCCACGCCGATTATGTGGTCGAAGTCTTCGAGGGGCTGGCCGCGGACAAGGGCCGGCTCAAGGGACTGAAGATCGTCTGGCAGCCCGAGCGCATGCGGCATTTCTCGGCGAAGTTCTCGCCGCTCTAGTCAAATCGGCAGCATGGTGGTGAACTTCACGCATTTCAGCGCGAAGCTCGAATTCACCGAGCCGACGCCCGGCAGATGCAGCAGGGTGCGCTTAAGGAACTGTTCATAGTCGGCGACGCTGCCGGTGACGATCCGTAGCAGGAAATCCGAATCGCCGGACATCGAGAAACATTCGACGATCTCTGGGCGCGCCCGGGCCGAACGCTCGAAGACCTCCAGCGTATGCTCGTCGTGCTGCTTGACCTTGATCTGCGCGAACACGGTAATGGAAAGGCCCAGCGCTTCCGGATCCAGGATGACCGCGCGCCCCTTGATGACCCCGTCGGCCTCGAGCTTCTTCAGCCTGCGCCAGCACGGCGTGTGGGACAGCCCGACCCGCTCGGCCAGTTCCTGAACCGAAAGCTCGGGTTCGGCCTGGTGGACGCGCAATAGCTTGCGGTCGAATTCATCCATTTGAAATTATCTCCTATTTCTAAGCCATTTTTTGATATCATATCCTAATTCCTAAGCACCGGCCACATTTGGTTTGCAAAACCATCCCCTGGCCGCGAAGTTATGCTTGCCACCTTGCCCCGTGTAGGCTGGTCTTTCCCGTCATGCGTGGAGCTGCCCCTTTGCGCAATACCGTCAAGCTCAGTCTGCACTTCCCGGACGCTCCGGCGCGGCCCGGCGACAAGCCGGACTTCAGCTATCTGCAGATTCCCGAGGCGGGCCACGTGCGCCGCCCGGACCCCGCCACGCCCGCCGTTGAGCTGCGCGAGTTGGCCTACGACATGATCCGCGTGCTGGACGCCGACCATCGGGCCGTCGGACCCTGGGACCCGCACCTCGCGCCGGAGACCCTGCGCCGCGCCCTTAAGTTCATGGTGATCGACCGGATCTTCGAGGACCGCATGTTTCGCGCCCAGCGCCAGGGTAAGACATCGTTCTTCCTGCGCGGGCTGGGCGAAGAGGCCATCGCCATCGCCCACGCCATGGCGCTCGGTAACGACGACATGTGCTTCACCTCATACCGCCAGCAGGGTTTGTTGATCGCCCGCGGGTGCCCGATCATCAACATGATGAACCAGGCCTACGGCAATGCCGCGGACAAGCAGCACGGCGTGCAGATGCCGTTGCACTATTCCTATCCGGAATACGGCTATTTCGCGATGTCGGGCAATCTGGCGACGCAAGTCTCGCAAGCGGTGGGCTGGGCGATGGCTTCGGCCTATCGTGGCGACGACAAGATCGCGGTTGCTTTTGTCGGCGAAGGCGCGACGGCGGAAGGCGATTTTCACGCCGGCATTTTGTTCGCCTCTGTCTATCGCGCACCGGTCATCATTAGCATCTCGAACAATCAGTGGGCGATCTCGACGTTCCAGTCGGTTGCCGGTGGGGAGCAGACCACCTTCGCGGCGCGCGGCGTGGGTGTGGGATTGCCGGCCTTGCGCGTCGACGGCAACGATTTCCCGGCGAGCTACGCCGCCGTGCAATGGGGTGCTGAGCGCGCCCGCGCCAACCTCGGCGCCACCGTCATCGAGTTCGTCACCTATCGCGGCCATGCCCATTCTTCCAGCGACGATCCGGCGCGCTACCGGCCGGTCGACGATTTTGCCGCCTGGCCGCTGGGCGATCCCGTCCTGCGCCTGAAACAACACCTGATCGCCCTCGGCGAATGGTCGGATGGCCGACACGACGCTTTCGAAGCGGAGGCGACGGAGCAAATCCGCGCCCAGCAAGCCCAGGCGGAAAGCATCGGCACGCTGACAGCCGGTAAACACCCGAACCCCGCCGCCTTGTTCGAGAACGTCTTCGAAGAACCCGATTGGCGCCATGAATTTCAGCGCCGGGAACTGGGGGTCTGAGCCGTGCCCTCGATGAATATGGTTCAGGCGCTCAACTCGGCGCTCGACGTGATGCTGGCGAAGGACCCCAACGTCCTGACTTTCGGCCAGGACATCGGTTATTTCGGCGGCGTCTTTCGCGTCACCGACGGCTTGCAGAAAAAATATGGCCAGAGTCGCTGCTTCGACACGCCGATATGCGAACTGGGGATCGTGGGCGTCGGCATCGGCATGGCGGTCAACGGCCTGCGCCCGGTGCTGGAAATCCAGTTCGCCGACTACATCTACCCGGCCTACGACCAGTTGGTGTCGGAAGCCGCCCGCATCCGCTACCGGTCGGTCGGCGACTACGTCGCGCCGATCACGGTGCGCAGCCCGTATGGCGGCGGCATCTTCGGCGGCGAGACCCACAGCCAGAGCCCGGAAGCGCTGTTCACCCACGTCGCCGGGCTGATGACCGTCATTCCCTCGACACCTTACGACGCCAAGGGGCTCTTGATCAGCGCCATCGAGTCGAACGATCCAGTGATGTTTTTCGAGCCCAAGCGCATCTATAACGGCCCGTTCGACGGCCATCACGAGCGCCCCGCGATTCCCTGGTCGCAGCATCCCGCCAGCGAAGTCCCAGAGGGGTACTACACCGTACCGCTCGGCAAGGCCGCCAAGATTCGCCAAGGCGAAGCCGTCACGCTGCTGTGCTATGGCACGATGGTGCATGTGGTGCGCGCTGCGGTGGAGGAAAGTGGAATCGACGCCGAGATTCTCGATTTGCGGACGCTGGTGCCGCTCGATCTTCCGGCGGTGATCGATTCGGTGAATAAGACGGGACGTTGCGTGATCGTGCACGAGGCGACGGAAACCAGCGGTTATGGCGGCGAACTCGTTGCCCTGGTGCAGAAGCATTGCTTCTACCATCTTGAAGCGCCGATCGAACGCGTCTGCGGCTTCGATACGCCCTACCCGCACGGCTTCGAGTGGGAATATTTCATCGGCCCGGCGCGCGTCGTGGCCGCCATGCGCCGCGTCCTGGAGGTCTGAACATGGGCCACTATGTTTTCAAGCTCCCCGATGTCGGCGAAGGCTCGACCGAGGCCGAGATTGTTGCCTGGCACGTCAAGGTTGGTGACACGGTCAAGCAAGAGCAGGACCTGGTCGACGTGATGACGGAGAAGGCCACGGTGGAGATGACCTCGCCCGTCGCCGGGAAGGTAATCGCACTCCATGGCCAGCTGGGCGGGAAGGCCGCGGTCGGCGCGCCGCTGGTCGAACTCGACGTCGAAGGGCTTGGCAACGTCGTCGACGAACCCCCGCCAGCGAAGGCCGAACCCGCCGCGAGGCAGAAAGAACCCGCGCCGCAGGCCGAATCCGTCGCAGCACTAAGCGGAAAGGCGCAGGCCTCGCCTGCCGTGCGGCAACGCGCGCGCGCGCTTGGCATCGACCTCGCGTCCGCCGCCGGCAGCGGCCCCCAAGGGAGCATCACCCACGCCGATCTCGACGCTTTGTTTGCCGGCGGAACCACACCTTTCCCTGCCCTGCGCGACGGCGGCGAAGAGGTGAAAGTGATCGGGCTGCGCCGCAAGATCGCCGAGAAAATGCAGGAGTCCAAGCGCCGCATCCCGCATTACGCCTATGTCGAGGAGATCGACATGACGGAATTGGAAGCCCTGCGCGGACGACTGAATGCGGCCAAGCGCTCCGATCAAGCCAAGCTCACGGTGCTGCCGTTCCTGATACGGGCGCTGGTGCTGGTACTGCCGGATTTCCCCCAGGTCAACGCCCTGTTCGACGACCGGGCGGGCGTCATCCACCGTTTCAAGGCCGTCCATGCCGGCATCGCCACCCAAACCGAGAACGGCCTCCTGGTGCCCGTGGTGCGCCACGCCGAGAAGCGCGATCTATGGGACTGCGCGCGGGAGATTGCCCGCCTCGCCTCCGCGGCGCGCGACAACAAGGCGACGAAGGAGGAACTTTCGGGTTCGACGATCACGATCACCAGCCTGGGTGCGCTCGGCGGGCTGATGGCCACGCCGGTGATCAATCATCCCGAGGTCGCCATCATCGGGCCCAACGCCATCGTCGAGCGCCCCGTCGTGCGTGACGGGCGGATCGTCGCCCGCAAGATGATGAACCTGTCGTCCTCGTTCGATCATCGCGTGGTCGACGGCTACGACGCGGCCCAGTTCATCCAGCGTCTAAAGGCGATCTTGGAACAGCCCGCGGGGCTGTCCATAGAGTAAGTTCCGCGATTACGTCCGGGGCGACGTCCGCCCGCGACGGCGGACCGCCGCAAAAAGTCGCCTCCGCTGTACTGGTATAAAATATCAGCCGCTCCGTCTCATCCTGACGCTTGAACGCGCGGCGCACATCGAAAACCTCATAATCTTACACGTTAACGACCGGCCGCGGCCTTTCGGGGGCGCGTTGATTTTACTCATATAAATCGGTGTCGCACGCAGTAGGCTTGGGTCCAAATCCCGCCGGAGGTTCGGCCAACTCAGGAAGGCGGAGAGATGTTGGGATACCCAACCGATTCTTCGACCACAGCTTCGCGCATTCCTCTGCCTCAAGGCTTGACGTTGCCGTTGGAAGTTCGCGTGCACGGCAGAGGGGGTCAAGGCGGCGTCACCTGCGCAAAGCTGATCGCCGCGCTGTTCACCCAGATGGGTCTCTCCGTTCAGACCTTCGGCGATTACGGCAGCGAGCGCTCGGGCGCGCCGGTGCAGGCCTACACCCGCGTCGATCGTCTGCCGATCAGCAACCGCAACAAGGTCTACCGGCCCAACCATCTGATCGTCCTCGATGAGGGACTGATGGGCGCGCAGATCCTGGAAGGCGTGGCGCCGGGGGCCCTGCTGTTGTTGAACGCGCACGCCGGACTGGAGAGCTATGCCGGCCGCTTCGAGGGCTATCGCTTCGGCGTGATCGACGCCACCGCGATCGCCCGCGAACAGGGGATCGGTTCGAGTTCGGTGGTCATCATCAATACGACCATCCTGGGCGCCTATGCCCGCCTGCAGGGATTGCCGCTTTCGGTGCTGGAAAAGGCCTATGTCTGGCAAGGCGTCGCCGGCGATCTGCCGGCCGCGCAACAGGCCTATGAGCAGGTGCTGGTCCGCGAACCGGCCGGCACGGATGCTCCCACCGCGCTCCCGGCCGCGGTATCTCCCCCAGCGGTCGCGGGCATCCTCGCCCACAGCAAGGACATTCCCGTCAGTCTGAAGACCGGTTCGTGGAGCAACCAAATACCGGTCTACCTCGATCATCCGGCGCCCTGCAGTCTCGCCTGCCCGGCCGGAAACGACGTCGTCGGATTCATCCAGGCCCTGAAGAACCTAGGCGCCGAACAAGCGGCGGCGATCTTGCTACGGACGCAAGCGCTGCCCTCGGTCTGCGGCCGCGTCTGCCCTGCGCCGTGCATGGAAGCCTGCAACCGCGAGGTCTTCGACGGCGCGGTGAACATCCGCAGCCTGGAGCGCTGGATCGCCGACCATTCCGCATTGGAACTCAAGCCGCAGACGGTTCGCCAGCCCCTGCGCGTCGCCGTGGTCGGCGGCGGACCGGCTGGATTGAGCGCCGCCTACCAGCTCGCGCTGCGCGGGCACAAGGTCACCATCTTCGAGGCGGGCCCCGCGCTCGGCGGCGTGTTGCGCAACGGCATTCCGGCGTTCCGCCTGCCGGATGAGGCAATGCACCGCGACGTCGACCGCATCCTGAAGCTGGGCGTCGAAGCGCGCTGCAATTCGCGGCTGGGCAAGGACGATCTCAAGCATCTGCGCAAGGAATTCGACGCACTGATCGTCTGCGTCGGCCTGGGACAGGGCCTCGATCTCGCGGTCAAGGGCGAGAGCCTGGACGGCGTGGAACAAGGGCTCGACTTCCTCGACCGCGTTAAGCGCGGCCCGGTTGCGGTCCAAGGAGATGTCGTGGTGGTCGGCGGCGGCAACACGGCCATCGACTGCGCCAGAAGCGCGCTGCGCTGCGGTGCCGCTTCCACGAAGATCGTCTACCGCCGGGGCCGCGAGGACATGCCCGCCATCGCCGAAGAGATCGCGGACGCCGAGCGCGAAGGCGTACAGATTTTGCCGCATCGCCAGCCGGTCGAATTTATCGGCAGCGGGGCCATATCCGCCGCCATCATCGCAGAGGTCGAGCCCGGACCGCCTGATGCCAGCGGCCGGCGCCGACCGATCGTCACCGACCGCACCGCCACCATGCCTTGCGACAAGGTCTTGCTCGCCCTCGGCCAGAAGAGCGAACTCGATCTCCTGCCCGACGGCTGGACGATGCGTGGCGACCGCGCCTTTGCCGACGGCGAAGTGCTCCCGGTCTGGTTTGCCGGAGACTGCGCGACCGGCGACGGCACGGTGACCCATGCCATCGGCAACGGGCGGCGCGCCGCGCTGGCCGTTCTGGGCGATGCCATCCCGGCCGAAGCACCAGAGATGAGGCCGGTGGCTCCGGCGCAGATCCGTTTCTCCCATTTCGACCGGGTGAAGCCGTACCGCGACGTGCAGATTACTTCTTCGGCGCTCAATTTCGAGGAGGTCGATCTCGGCCTCACGGACGCGGAAGAAGCGCAGCGCTGCTTTTCCTGCGGCCACTGTACGCTGTGCGACACCTGCCTGATCTCCTGCCCCGACGGCGTGATCCTGCGCAGCGACAGCGGCTATCGCATCGATGGCGACTACTGCAAGGGCTGCGGCATGTGCGTTGCCGAATGCCCGCGCTGCGGAATGGTAATGCTGGAAAAGAACCATGGAGAGCGCCCATGACCGTCGAACTGTTGAGCGCCAATCACGGTGCCGCACTGGCGGCGACATTGGCGGCGCGCGCCAACCGCAAGGGGCGCGGCTTCTGCAGCGGCGTCTATCCGATCACGCCTTCCACCGAGTGCATGGAGTATCTCTGCCAGCAGAAAATCGAGAAGGGCCGGGTGATCCGGGTAGAGAGCGAGCACAGCGCAATGGGTGTATGCATCGGCGCCGCCGCCGCGGGCGCGCGCACCTTCACCGCGACCTCCTCCAACGGCCTGGCTTATATGTACGAAAACTGCATCGCCGCGGCGATGTTGCGCCTGCCAGTGGTGCTGGCTGTGGCCAACCGCACGATGGGGCCGCCGTGGAACATCTGGGCCGATCACTCGGACGCGCTCAGCTTGCGCGACCACGGCCTGATCCAGTTCTACTGCGCCGACAACCAGGAGCTTTTCGACACGGTGCTTTCGGCCTTCCGGCTGGCAGAGGACAAGCGCGTGATGATGCCGGCGATGGTCAACATGGAAGGCTTCATCCTTTCGCACACCGTGGCGCAGACCGAGATTCCCGATCAGGGACAGGTGGACGATTTCCTGCCGCTGACCGATATTCCACATCGCATGGGCGAAGTGCCCCATACGCTCGGGCAGATCGAGATTCCGCACCAGACCGAGGTGCATCGCTGGCAGCATCACCAGGCGATTCTGGAGGTGCCGAAGGTCTATGGCGAAATCCAGAAAGAGTTCGAGGCCATCTTCGGCCGCCGCCTCGCCGATCCTGTCGTGGCGCACCGCGCCGAGGATGCCGAGACCCTGATCGTCTCGATGGGCACCATCGGGGTGACCGCCGAACGCGCGGTCGACAAGCTGCGTGCCGAAGGGCGCCGCGTCGGTTCGCTGCGCGTGCGGATGTTCCGCCCGCTGCCGACCGACGTCATTCGCGCGGCCTATGCCGGCAAGAAGCGCATCGCCGTGATCGACCGCGATATCAGCCTCGGTCTCGGCGGCGTTTTGTGGTCGGAGACCCGCGCGCTCGCCGAGCCGGGCGCGGTGGTGCAGAACTATCTGGCGGGATTGGGCGGCGGCGATGTGCGCCCCGAACACATCGTCGCCATGCTGGCCGATCTCGAGCGCCGCGAATCCTCCGGCGCGCCCGTCATGATGGAGGCCGTGTGATGAAAGAACCGGCACTTGGCGGCATGGCGGAAACGGCTCTCGACCGCTGCGAGCCGCTGTTCCGCAAAGGCAACACCAACTGCGGCGGCTGCGGCATGTCGATTACTTTGCAGATGCTGCGCCGCGCGGTCGGCGAGCGGCGCACGCAGCTCATCATTCCGGCCTCCTGCGCGGCGGTTGCGGGCGGCACCTTCCCGCAGAGCGCCTTCGGCGTGCCGACGCTGATGACGACCTTCGCCTCGGCGGCCGCAGCGGCGAGCGGAGTTGCCAGCGTGGCCGCGCTCAACGGCGAGGATATCCGCGTGATCGTGCTGGCGGGCGACGGCGGCACCTTCGACATCGGCTTCGCCAGCCTGTCGGCGGCGGCCGAACGCAACGAGGACATCCTCTACATCTGCTACGACAACGAGATCTACGGCAACACCGGCGGACAGCGGTCGTCGGCCACGCCGCAGGGCGCTGTCACCACCAACACGCCCGACGGCAAGGCGGAACCGAAAAAGGACATCCTCGCCATTCTGGCGGCGCACCGCATTCCTTACGCCGCCTCGCTCTCGCTTGCTCACGCCGAGGACACGCATCGCAAGCTGCGCCACGCGCTCGACCAGAAGGGCTTCCGCTTCCTGCACGTGCTGTCGCCCTGCCCCACCGGCTGGAAATCGGAACCGGCGCTTGGGCTCGAGCTGGTGCGTCTTGCGGTACGCTCCGGTCTCTATCCGGTCTATGAGATCTTCGATGGCAAGCGCCATGTGGTGAACATCGAGCCGGATTTCTCCGACGAGGCGCTGGACATGTACCTGTCCTTGCAGCGCCGCTTCCAGAAATCGGGGCTGACGGCTGCCCAGCTGCGCCCCTCTATCGACCGCAACTGGCAGAATCTGCGCGCGCTCACGGGGCGGATCGTTCCGGCCCGGCGCGGCGCCTGAGGAACGCGCCATGAGGAAATATGTCGGCGAACGGATCAAAAAGCTGCGCGAGGCGCAGGACATGACGCTGGCCGAGGTCTGCAAGCTCACCGGCATCGACGAGGAGCGGCTCGCCGCCTACGAAGCGGGCACGGCGGTTCCCGCCATCGGCGCGGTGATCCAGCTCAGCCGCGTGCTCGGCTCGAAGATGGAAGGATTGCTGCATGGCGGCGGCACCGTCTCCGAGCACCTGACGATCTGCCGCTCGGGGGATTCGCTCGCGGGCGAACAGGGCGACACCGAGCAGAGCTACGCCTACTCGTCGCTGACCCGGCCCGGCACCGCGGGGCACATGATGGAGCCGTTCCTGCTCAGCTTCGATCCCACGGTGGCGCCGGGCGTGCCGATCACCCACGACGGGCAGGAGTTCGTCTACATCGTCGAGGGCGCGGTGGAGCTGCTCTACGACGGGCGGACATACCGGCTGGAGCAGGGCGACAGCGCCTATCTCGATTCCTCACGGCCACACACCTTCCACGGGTTGGGCGACAAAGTCGCTAAGATGTTGGCCGTTGTCAGTTCCTGATCACGATGCCGCGCGCAGCAGCGAGGATTCGGTCTTGGCCGCACCCAGAGGCTTGGCGCAGGCCCAGTCGGCGATCGCCTCGATGTCGTAGAAGCGGCAGGCTTCCATCAGCATCCGGCATTCGGTCCAGATATCGCCGTCAACCACCGGCATGAACAGGTCGTGCATGTTGTCGATGCCGAGATAGCAGCGCACGCCCGCTTCGCGCAGCTTGGGATAAGGCGCGATCGAGTTGTGCAGGGGCCCGCTCATGGGCATCTGCTTCATGCTGAGCGCCGCCGACGGGCAGATGACGATGCCGAGGTCCGCCTCGAGGATCTTGGCGATGATGCGGTCCTGTTCGCGTTCGTCCTTGGCCGCCAGCGAGATCGCGTGCACGCCGAAGACGCGGCCCTGCATGCCGTGCTCGATGGTCTTCATGGCGAGCAGCTCGGTTTCCTGCTGCAGCGGGTTGTTCTCCTGGTCGACATGCACGTCCACGGGCTTGCCCAGCTCCTTGGCGAGACTGAGGACCAAGTCGAGATGGGCTTCCTCGCGCGGGTTGTCCCGCGAAGGCAGTCCGCCGCAGTAGTCCGCCATGCGGCAGGCTTCGACATATTGCTCCTGGGAGGCAGGCTCCAACACGCCCTGCAGCGGCTGCACGCCGAACTCGAAACGGATGCGGTCGGCGTAGCGCCGCTTCACCTCGAGCGCGGCGCGCGCCGGAAGCAGCCCCACCGTCGAGTCGGCATCGACCATCGTGCGGCAATAGGTGGCGCCCTGGTCGATCATCGTCTCCACGCCACGGCTGATGCGCTCGACCAGATCATCGTAGGTGTAATTCTCCTTGAGGTATTTGTAGAGCTCCCACTTCTTCTGCAGGTCCACCTGGCTCAGCCGCAGATTCTCCATGGTGATGAGATACGCCTTGTCGAAGTGGGCGTGATGGTTGGCGAGCCCGCCGCGGTGTTCCACCGCGTCCATGAAGTGCAGCTTGAGGTTCCATTGTTCGGAATCGTCGGCCAGCTTGTAGCGGTAGGTGCCGCGCTCGCTGTCGATCACGATTTGCTCAAGCGTGGCGATGGCGACGTCGCAATCGGTGATCAGTGGAATGCCGTTCTCGATCGACAGCTTGCGGATCAGCCGCGCGTCGCTGGCTTCGTCGTAATCCTCGTCGCCCATCAGGATGTTGATGACGAGATCGAAGCTGTTCGCCTTGAGGAAGGTCAGAATGTTGGGGGCGTGGCCGTCGGTGATCTTGTAGATCTCGGTGTTACGCACGCAGTTCTCGTTGAGGAAGCGGTGGGTGCCGGGCGTGGCGTAGAGGTTGACGTTGAGCGGCACCAGGCGGCGGATCGCCGGCAGCATTCTCTTCTTATTCTCGGGGCGGCCGGCACTGATGAGCACGTTTTTGCGGCTCTTGGGTCCCAGCAGTTTCAGGTTGAACGCGAGCAGTTCCAGCGATGTCGCACGAACCATGGCTCCAGCCTCCGGGCGTTGCCTGCGTTCGGACTCTCGCCGATTCGTTGATCAAGAGACCAGTCCGCGCCTGTCCCGATGGGCTTAGATCGCGTTGCGGTTCTGGCGCGCGCCGCGCATCGCGCGCACGATTCTGTCAGGCGCGGGCAATTCTCTTGTGGACGAGTGGGCCTGTGACGTTCAGTCCCACCTGATCTTGCTGCTCCATACCTTCATGGGTGGGGCACTCGACCGCGAGGATGTTCGCGGTGGTGAGTTCGTGAGCGTGGGTAAGCGAGCCCTCAGCGGATAACAGATGGTGGGTGATACAGGACTCGAACCTGTGACCCGCTGATTAAGAGTCAGCTGCTCTACCGCCTGAGCTAATCACCCGATCAAGGAGGCGCGCCTATAGCAGAGGGCCTCCGGCCTGTCCATGCGCCTAGATGATCCCCGCCGAATGGCGCGGGATTTCGACCTGGCGGTGGACATGCACGCTGAGCAAGAGCCCGAAGCCGAACATCACCGTCAGCATGGCCGTGCCGCCATAGGAGATCAGCGGCATGGGGATACCCACCACGGGAATCAGGCCCATTACCATCATCGAATTGATCATGATGTAGAAGAAAAAGTTGAGGACAACTCCAATCGCCAAAAGCCTGGCGAACTGGCTCCTCGCGCTCATAGCGATCTGCACTCCGTAGCCGATCACCACGGCAAACAGAATCAACAGCGCGATGCAGCCGACGAAGCCGAATTCCTCGCCGAAATTGGTGATGATGAAGTCGGTCTGCTTCTCGGGCAGGAAGTTGAGCCGGCTCTGCGTACCTTGCAAGAAGCCCTTGCCGGAGGCGCCGCCCGAGCCGATGGCGATCTTGGCCTGGGTGATGTTCCAGCCGGCGCCCAGCGCATCGGATTCCGGATTGAGGAAGGTCAGCACGCGGGCCTTCTGGTAATCGTGCAGGATGAATTTCCAGGCGATGGGAATCGCGGCAGCGGCGCCGGCCAGTGTCGGCACGATCCACCACCAAGAAAGTCCGGCCAGAAACAGCAGAGACACGCCGTCCGCCGCCAGGATCATCGTGGTCCC
>Ga0182027_10000555_pt1 | contig 64560 bp, 56 predicted proteins | sample 712E1DmetaG_FD_121300 | JGI IMG/M metagenome (GOLD analysis project Ga0182027, IMG submission 121300) | Permafrost microbial communities from Stordalen Mire, Sweden - 712E1D metaG (Illumina Assembly) | ecosystem: Environmental > Terrestrial > Soil > Wetlands > Permafrost | place: Sweden...
CATATACAACGCGGATCAAATTTGCCGCTTTCCGATGTTAATACTGGATAATATCTTTAATCCCTTAATGGAAGCTTTTCCACAGGCTCAATCACAAAATGTCTTGACCCCGTACCCCATTTGACCTGTTATAATTATCATTGTAAACCTTTAATTTATCCAAAAAATACCTTATGACTTCGGCTTTCTTTTATATTGCCATCGCTATCCTTTTAGTAGGTTTTGGCGTGCTTTTGTATTTGCTGATTGACTTAAAAAAGAAAACCGAGAAGCCGCAGGATGACCAAGGAATGAAGGTTATGATGGAATGGATGAAAGAGATTAAGCAGGGCACGGAAGCCACGCGCGAAGGCATGCAAAAAACCATTGACCAGACCAATAAAGCCATTGGCGAACGCCTGGATAACGCCGGCCGGGTAATTGCTCAGCTTACCAAAGAACTGGGCGGAATATCGCAAGTCGGCCCGGACATCCGCCGGCTCACGGAAACCTTGGCAAGCCCAAAACTGCGGGGCAATTTTGGCGAAGAAATGCTGGAAAAATTATTGGATGAAGTGTTGCCAAAAAATTCCTTCCAAAGCCAATATAAATTCAAAAACGGCGAAACTGTTGACGTAATTGTTAAATTTGGAGCAAGCATTCTGCCGATTGACAGCAAATTTTCAATGGAAAATTTCAGATTTATGAAGGAAGCCAAAACGGACGAGCTGGTTGAATCTTATAAAAAAGCATTCTTCAAAGACGTAAAAAAACGCGTGGACGAAATCCACAAAAAGTATATATTGCCCCAGGAAGGCACGTTTGATTTTGCTTTGATGTACGTCCCAAGTGAAGGAATATATCAGGAAATTATTCCGGACGAAGATATTATGCTCTATTGCCGCAACAAAAGGGTTATGCCGGTTGGCCCTAACAGCCTTTTCGTTTATTTGCAAAATGTTATCGTTTCATTAAGAGGCCAGGAAATAAATAAAGTTGCGCAACAAATTTTAACTATGATTAACGGAATTAAACAGGAAAGTGACAAGTTTGGGCGTAACCTGGAAGTTTTGGGTAATCATGTAAAAAACGCCAACAATACCATGGGAACTATAACTAATGACTTTTCAAAACTTAAGACAAATATCGGGAACGCCGCATCTTTAAGGCTGGACGAACCAAAAGAAGAGCAAAAAGCTTTAATTTAGCAATTTTATTATTAAATACAATTTATGAGCATTCGCAATCCCGACCAAAGAGTCGGAGTGTTCGTGGACGTGCAGAATTTATATTATTCCGCGCGCAATATTTATAATGCCCGAGTAAAATTTAACGAAGTTTTGGAGGCGGCCGTGGCCGGGCGCAAGCTTATCCGCGCCATTGCTTACTGCGTTAAGGCCGATATGCCGGAAGAGCACACTTTTTTTGAAGCTCTGGAAAAGGCTGGTTTTGAGGTAAAAATGAAGGACCTGCAAACTTATGCCGGCGGACACCAAAAAGGGGATTGGGACGTGGGCATAGCCATGGATATTATCAAGCTGATGAACAAGCTGGACGTAATAGTCCTGGCCAGCGGCGACGGCGATTATTTGCCGCTGCTTGAATATCTGCAAATGTCCGGCCAGTTTACCGAAACTTTGGCCTTTGGCAAATCCTGTAGTGGTAAAATTAAGGAAGTCACCGACTTTTTTATAGACTTGGATGAAAATCCAAGAAAATTCTTAATGCCGATTAAAAATGCGAGAAAATAATATGGAAGGGGAAAAGCAACTTGGAGGGCCGCGGCCGGAAGATGCTGCAGCCCAAAAACAACCGGTTGAAATAAAAGAGCAACGCTACGAGCTTTTGGATTTGAACCCCGAAGAAACATTGGTCTTAAACTTTTTAAGGCAGCACGTTGGCGAAAAATTTGAACCTTGTGAAATTTCTAGGCAACTGGGAGTTCCTTGGTCCGTGTATCGAGTAATCTCTCAATTGTATGGCAAAAGAAAACTTATACAAGGTGAGCGCGGAGCAGGCCACAGATTTGTTTATTTTGTAACCGACCCAGAATCAAGCGAACCCGTCGAATCAGACCCAAGGCCTGTACAAGAGGCCAAATTAAGATTTGAACGAATCTTACAAAGACTTTTTCCACCCAAAGAAAAAAAGGGGAGAAAAGACCCGGCAGAAAAAGAACCTGAGCCAAAAAAATATACCCAGCAAGAATTGGAACTTCAAGTGTTTAATTTAGACTGGGAGTCATTTCTAAAAAAATGGCTGGAAATAAGGGTCGTTTTTGAAATAATCAAGAAACCAAACGAGCCAGCCAGATACATTCTGCTAGGAACCAAAGGCGACCCGTTAATCGACCCAAACAGAAAATTACCAAAAAGCAACATTCTTACTCTAAAAAGAACCCCGGAACAAAAATCTGATTTTGAAGCCCAAAGAATAGAGATTGTTGCATTGATTCAAAGCCAACTTGGAAAAGAATTTACCTCTTTGATGATTACAGAGGAAATTCAAAAAAAATTTAAAATAGAAAGGGAAAGAGTTAGAATTCTGCTGCAGGCTATTGTTGGGGATCCTAAGACAGGCATTAATTTTATAAGAAGATTGAGAACTAATTATTATTTTTTTAATAAAATTGAAACGGGGCACGAGTAAATCGAAAAAACCTAAACATGAAAATAGTTTTGGACACCAACGTATTAATCAACGGCTTTAAGGACGAATACTCCTACGAAAAAAAGATTATTGACGCGGTTATTAACGGCGAAATTGAAAGCTTTGCCAACCGGCAAACTTTGCGGGAAAACAAATTGATTAGCTCGCAGTTAATTGACAACGACGAATACAAAAACCAGCTTAACGATTTGTTCGCCCAAATAAATTGGGTGGTAAACCGCCGGCAAATTCATGTTGTATCCGATCCCGAAGACAACAAAATTCTGGAAAGCGCGGTGGAAGCAGAGGCGGATTATCTGATAACCGCGGATAATGCTCTTCTTGGCATTGGGGACTATCAAAGCGTCAAGATTGTAAACCCCGCCCAGTTTTGGGCAAACTACAAAGACGAAGGGATGGATTTATGGAAACAGTGGACGAACTATATTAGAAATGACAAAAATTAAAAAATTGACAAAAATGACAAAAATAAACTGCGGCTTGCAGTAAATTATGCTCAATTTTGTCAGTTTTGTTCAATCATGATCAATAAAACGACCAGTCTGCTAGAAAATCTAAACAAAGAGCAAACCGAGGCGGTTAAGCATACCAACGGGCCGCTTTTGATTGTAGCCGGCGCGGGAACCGGGAAGACCACGGTCATTACCCGCCGGATTGCGTATCTTATAGAACAAAAACTCGCCAAACCGGACGAAATTTTAGCGTTGACTTTTACCGACAAAGCCGCCGGCGAAATGCAGGAACGGGTGGATATTTTATTGCCTTTAGGCTACCACGACATGTGGATTTCCACCTTCCACAGCTTTTGCCAAAGGATTTTAGAACAGCACGGCCTGGACATTGGCCTGCCCGGCGACTTTAAGCTTTTAAACCAAACCCAAAGCTGGATACTGGTCCATAATAATTTGGAAAAATTTAATTTGGATTACTACCGGCCTTTGGGCAACCCGAAAAAATTTATTTCCGCTTTATTGAAACATTTTTCCCGCTGCAAAGACGAGCTTATTACACCGGAAAGCTACCTGGAATACGCCCAAACATTAAGGCTACAAACCGACCAGCCGACAAAAGTTAAAAGGCAAAAAGCGAAAACGCTTCCCTCCAACAACGAACAGGACGAAACTGAAATTTCACGCATACAGGAAATAGCCGGCGCTTTTCATGTTTATGAAAAGTTGCTTTTGGACAACAACTATCTTGATTTCGCGAATTTAATTAACTTTACCCTAAAGCTCTTTGAAAAACGCCCACAAATTTTAAAGCGCTACCGGCAGCATTTCAAATTTTTAATGGTTGATGAATTCCAAGACACGAATTACGCCCAATACCAGCTAATTAAAATGCTTGGCGGCGACCAAAAAAACCTGGTGGTGGTTGGCGACGACGACCAGTCCATTTACAAATTCCGCGGCGCTTCGGTTTCCAACATCCTGCACTTTAAAGACGACTATCCGGGCTTTAAGCAAATTACCCTAACGGATAATTATCGTTCCGGACAGAAAATTTTGGACTTAGCTTATGATTTTATCCAGGCCAACAACCCCGACCGGCTGGAAAAAAAGTTAAAAATTGACAAACGGCTAAAATCTCAAGAAGCACAAAAAGGCGAAATTGTGGTTTTGGAAGGCAAAGATTTAAGCGAGGAGCTGGATTTAATTGCAAAAAAAATCGTTGAACTAAAAAGCAAGAACCCGGAAAGCATTTGGAACGATTTTGCGATTTTGTTGCGAAGCAATTCCGCGGCGCAGGAAATTTTGCCTGTTTTGGCCAAATACGGCATCCCGCATACCTTTGTCGCCAACACCGGACTGTATCAAAAAACGTTAATTGCAAATTTAATTGCTTACCTTTCGGTTTTAAACAATTTTCACGATTCTTTCGCCCTTTACCGCGTTTTGGGCTTTGATGAATTTAAAATTCCGCCCAAAGACCTGGCAACCCTGCTTGCCGTTTCCGACAAAAAAACCCTGTCGCTTTTTGAAATGCTTGAAAACGCCAAAACCGTTCCCGGCATAGGACAAGCCACCCAAGGAGTGATAGAAAAAACCCTGTTGCTGCTCCGCAGCCACGCTAAATTGGCGCAGGAAAAATCGGCCAACGAAGTTCTTGTGGACATTGTAAAAGACTTGGATTTAGAGGCCGTTTTGGAAGAGGAAACCCTGCAAAATGCCGAAAACCGCGAACTTTTGGAACAGTTTTATAAAAAAATTGAATCCTTTGTTGTGGAAAATACTGACAAAAGCCTGCACCACTTTTTGCATCTTTTGGATTTGGAAGCCGAGGCGGGGGACGAAGGACAAATTAAATTTGACCCGAACCTTGGCCCCGAAAGTCTGAAAGTCTTAACGGCCCACTCGGCCAAAGGGCTGGAATTCAATTATGTATTTGTTCCCAATTTGGTTGACCAGCGTTTTCCCACAAGAGCCCGAGGCGATCTTATTGAAATTCCGACACCCTTGATTAAAGATATTTTGCCGGAAGGGGACTTCCACCTTCAGGAAGAGCGCCGGTTATTTTATGTGGCTATAACCCGCGCCAAAAGCCATTTGTATTTGTCGTGGGCCAAGGACTACGGGGGAGCAAAAACAAAAAAACCCTCCCTATTTCTGCAGGAAACCAAACTTGTGCCCGGACCGGTTACCACCCAGGCTACAGGAAAAGTTATTTTTTCTCCCGCGGCCAAAAAAGACGTCGTTTACCAATTATTACCTGAAACCTTTTCTTTTTCCGCGCTTAAGGCTTTTGAAAACTGCCCGCTGCAATATAAGTACCAGTACTATTTGAAGTTGCCGACCCCAGGCAGCGCCTATTTCAGCTTTGGGCAAACCATGCACAAAGTCTTTGAGCTGTATTTAAAAGATTTCCGGGCGCATAAAAACCAAAGCCAGCAGGACCTGTTTGCCAAAACCTCCAAAGAGGCCGAAATGGGCAGCCTAAAAATGCTGGAAGATTTATACGAAAAGAGCTGGGTGGATGAATGGTATGGCGGAAAAAAACAAAAAGAAGATTACCGAAAAAAAGGCCAGGAACTTTTAAAAACTTTTTTCGGTTTTTTGCAAAACAATAGACCAGACCCTAAGTTTTTGGAAAAATCTTTTTATTTACCTTTGGGAAATTATAAATTTACCGGCAAAATTGACCGCGCCGACTTGCAAAAAGACGGATCCATAAAAATTATAGATTACAAGACCAGCGAAAAAATCCCCCTTAAAAACGACAAAGCCGGACTGGACCAGCTCCATGTTTACCAATGGGCAGCGCAGGAATTTTTGGGGGAAAAAGTCACCGGCCTGACATATTGGTATTTGCAGGACAACAAATTTTTAGACGAAGAGCCGGCGACAAAAGAAGAAATCCAGGAGCTTAAGCAGCGGCTTTTAACCAGCATTGAAAAAATTGTCCAAACGGTAAAATATGACCTGTTTAAAGAAGCCCACAAGCAAGTAAAAGACCATAAATGCCGATTTGAAGGTATTCAATAGCCGAAATTCCGGCATTTGACGGATTTTGCAAAATTGTGCGTTATAATAATTAAAGCGAGATGGGCACCATCTCGTATTAGCTAACTAAAAAATTTTACTTCAAAATTGTAATTTGCTCCTGAAATATGGTATAATATCCATGTCAACAAACCCAAAACAACAAGTTACTTTAATAATTTTCAGCACTTTTTTGGCCTGCTTTTCTTTGGGATCAATTGTAACTTTTACTGATCCTACAAGCAGCTCCTGGGTGACATTCGGCTTTTTTTACGCAAGCTTGTTTATTTTTTGTTTAGGCTTGTTTGCGCTCATAGGCCTTGGACTTAGGCAAAAACTTTATCCCGGGCACTACGTAATGAATTTGGGCAATGGCTTCAGGCAGGGATTTTTTATCGCTATTTTAACGGTTGTCTCGTTCCTGCTTTTGTCCAAACATTTGTTGTTTTGGTGGGTAGAGCTGAGTTTAATTTTATTTTTAGCGGCAGTGGAAGCTTTTTTAAACTTAAAGATTTAAGTTTCTCTACTAAATACTAAAGTATACTAAAAGTACGAAATACGAAACGGATGATCACCAGTTTAGTATTTAGTATCTTTAGTACCATTTAGTATTTAGTAGAAGCGAAGCAAATGGACAATTTAATCCCCCAAAATCCAAATCTTAATCCAAGTCGTGGACCTAAAAATGACGACTCTTCTTTTGGCCAGGTTAAACCCCAAACCGCGGAAGATTTGGTGTTTTTTAATGTTATGCCCAAAGCCAGCACTCAAAGCGCGATTATTGAACCAAAAATGAAAGTTGTGGTAACCCCCGGGGCTCCTGCCGCTAAAAATAATTTTGTAGAGTTTTTAAAAAAATATAAGCTATACATAATTATCGGATTGGGCGTTTTGGTTCTTGGGGCTGGAATTTATTTTTTGGTTACAAAAATCGGTTCAAACAGCTACCAGCCGGAAAGCCTTTTGGTAAAGCAACCGGCAAACCAACCCCAAAAACCACAAACCCAAAGCCCTCAAACCGCCGGGCAATCGGACTTTACCACGCCGCAAGCGTGGAGAGACCATTATTTTACTGGCTGCACCGACGTAAAAATTTGCGGCGACAGCGCCGACCCGGACCACGACGGCCTGACTAACGCCCAGGAATACAAGTTAGGCACCGACCCGAACAATCCGGATTCCGACCAGGACGGCCTGGCCGACGGCGACGAGGTTAATATTTTTGGCACCGATCCGCTAAACAGCCATACGGCTAAGAACCCAAAATACTCAGATGGGGACTTCATCAAGGGCGGATATGATATGGCCACAGCTAAAAAAATGATCACTGCGCAAATCTCGGCTTTATCGGCCAAAATGGCGCAATTCGGACTGCACCAGCCCACGGTAACCACTTTAAGCAGCGTGCTTAGCCCTCTATATAATTTTTCCGTCCAAAGTTCTTCTCCCGCAGCTTCCTCAACACAACCCAGCACGGCCAGTTCCACAAATCCAAGCGGATTGGACGAATCGGTGAAGGCCAAGCAGGACCGCGACGCACAGCGCTCGGACACCATCAAAAATTTGGAAATTGCTCTGGTTAAATATAAAACCGACAACCAAACTTACCCCGCGACCGATGACTTTAATGTAATGTATTCCGCTGTTAAACTTTACCTGAAGGTAGCCACCAACCCAATAGACCCGGTTAATAAACCGCCTTATGTTTACTCCTACGCTTCCAACGCCAGCAGTTCCGATTTCAGTTTGTCTTTTTACAGCGAAGTCGCGGGACAGCCTATCAGCAAAAACGCCGCCGATGCATTAAAAGATGCAAGCAGCGAGCAATCCGCCATTTATGACAACCAAAGGGTAACAGATTTGGAAAGCATCAGGACGGCACTCCTTTTGTATTCGCAAAATAATGTCGCCGGCGGCCAGGATTACGTTTTTCCGACCAAGGACAAATACAAAACCGCCATTGTGCCGCAGTATATTTTAGTTATACCCGTTGACCCCAAAACCGGGGCTACTTATGATTATGAAGTTTCCCCGACTTTTAACACCTTTACTTTAAAAACTTTGCTCGATAACCCCCCAACCGGCACCACGGGCTATATGTGCAACCAGGATAGCTGCCAGAATTACTAGCAAGCCGTAAGTTGTAAGTTGGTAAGCAGTAAGTTACTTACAACTTTACAACATATTACTTACAACTTCAAAAAATGAAATTCTTAAATAAATTTTTTAACCAACTCTTCAGCAACAAGCGACCAAACTTTGACGGCATCATCGCGGCCAAAGTTTTGGAAGTGCAAAAGCACCCCAATGCCGACCGCTTGCGCGTTATAAAGGTTGATGCCGGCGACAAAATTATCGGGCCGATTGTGTGCGGAGCGTTCAACTTTGACGCAGGCGCCATGGTTGTTTTGGCTTTGCCTGGCGCCAAAATTGCGCAGGATATTCATTCGGCCGATCATCAGCCGTTTATTTTGGAAAAAGCCAAAATCCGCGGAATAGAAAGCCAGGGAATGATTTGCGCGGCCTTTGAATTGGGCTTGAGCAAGGAGCCCGGACAGGGGATTTTGCTGTTAAAAGATAATATTACGCCGGGTAGCCAATTTAAACCGGGGATGATAAAATAGCATGTAGCGGAGGCCCATCGGCCTCCATTGTACGATAATGGCGGGCAGTGCCCGCCGCTACATCCTTATTAAGTGCTTACTATGAACATAACCATTTCCACCGACGAAGAAAATCGTTTAAAAAAAGAACTTGAAAAACGCACCGACTTTGAAGCCCTGCGCATCAAGCGTTATTTAAGCATGCCCGATTTGTCGCGCACCGAGGGCAGCCCGATAGCCGAAATTGTGCAAAGAATTTTACAAAGCCCTTACTTTAAGGATTTAGACACAATCCAAACCCCGGAAGTCGTTTCGGCTGACATTAGTTTTGATTTGTTTGATTTTCCTGCCGACCACCCGGCGCGAAGCAAGTCCGATACTTATTATGTTGACGACCAAAACATTTTGCGCACCCACACCACGGTGATGTGGTATTACTATGTCAACGACCCGGGCGTAAAAAAACGCATAGCGGAAAATAAGCCTGTCGGCTGTTTTAGTTTCGGCAAAGTCTACCGCAAAGACGAAATTGACCGCAAGCACATGAACGTTTTCCATCAGATTGACGGATGGTACCTGGCGCCAAAAGCTTTAAAGACAATTGGCCAAAAAGATTTAGAAGAGGCTTTGGGTAATATCGCAAAAGCGGTATTCGGGCCGGCAGTAAAATATCGTTTAAATAAAGACACCTTCCCGTACACGGAACCGTCTTTGGAAATGGAAGTGGAACTGGAAGGCAATTGGGTGGAAGTAACCGGCTGCGGCGTTGTTAAAGGAAAGGTACTGGAAAATTTTGGCATTGATTCTAAAAATTACACCGGTTGGGCGTTTGGCTTTGGCCTGGAGCGTTTGGCCATTGCCGCGATGTCTTTGCCGGACATTAGACTGCTTTGGAGCGATGACCTCCGCGTTAAAAAACAACTTCATCTCGGACAAAAATTTGTGGAGGTCAGTAAATTCCCGCCGATTACCCGTGACATATCTTTTATTGTCGGCAATGATTTTGTACCCAACAATTATTTTGATTTAATCCGCGACATCGGGGGAGACTTGGTAGAACAGGTGGAATTGCTTGATAAATACCAAGATGAAAAGAAATTCGGCCCGGGGAAGATCAGTTATACCTACCGCATAGTCTACCGCAGTCCCGAGCGGACCTTAAAAACCGACGAGGTAGAGCCCCTGCAAAACAAGCTTTACGAGCAGACAAAAGAGATATACAATGCGCAATTAAGATAAATGACCACAAAGAGACTCTTTGCGCAGCGCAAAGAGTCTCTTTGTAAACGGCGTCATTCTGAGGCCAAAATAGCATCTGAAGGCCGAAGAATCTCAAAAAAAGAGATCCTTCACTCCGTTCAGGATGACGCCTCATTGTTGATAACTTTAAACCCAAATATCCCTTTTATTTAAGAGGGATATTATATATTTTAACCCTAGATTTTTATAATAAATTGTGCTACAATATTAGGGTAAAATGATTACCCTAATTTATCAAAAAAAGTCGTATCATGATGCCTAATTCCTGATACTTATTTTTATTTTATGGCAAAAAAAGAAGAACAAAAGAAGAAACCAACCGGCGGATATACCGCGGAAAATATTACCGTCCTTGAAGGGCTGGAGCCGGTGCGCAAGCGGCCCGGGATGTATATTGGCTCTACCAGCGAGAGCGGTCTTCATCATTTGGTTTGGGAAGTCGTGGACAACTCCGTGGACGAAGCTATGGGCGGCAATGCCACAAAAATCGGCGTGCTTTTACAAAAGGACGGTGGAGTTATGGTGGTGGATAACGGGCGCGGTATTCCGGTGGACGTTCACAAAACCACAAAAAAGTCCGCTTTGGAAACAGTATTGACGGTACTTCACGCCGGCGGCAAGTTCGGCGGCGAAGCCAGCGGCTATAAAGTATCCGGCGGTCTTCACGGTGTGGGTGCGGCCGTGGTTAACGCACTATCTACGGAAATGATAGCCCAGGTCAAACGCGACGGAAAAATATACGAACAAAAATATAAGATAGGCAAACCCCAGGGACCCGTAAAAGTTGTAGGTAAAGTGGATAAAAACGACCCGGACCAAACCGGCACGTCCACTACATTTTATCCCGACAAAAGCATTTTTGAAACTACAGAGTTTAATTTTAAAACCGTGCTGGAACATTTGCGCAGCCAGGCATATTTAACCAAAGGCCTGCACTTTATAATTACCGACGAACGCGTCGGGTTAACCTATCAATACTATTTTGAAGGCGGCATTTTAAGTTACATCAAACAAATAAACCGCAACAAAAAAGTCAAAAACGTCCCCATCTACATTAACAAAACCGTTGACGATATAATGGTGGAAATCGCCATTCAGTATACGGACGATTATGACGAACGGATTTTGGCTTACGCCAACAACGAATACAACCCCGAAGGCGGCATGCACGTTACGGGCTTTCGCACAGCCTTGACCCGTTCCATAAATAATTACGCCACCAAGAACGGTTACGTTAAAGAAGCGGAAAAGCTTACCGGCGAGGATATGCGCGAAGGGTTAACCGCAATTATTTCCGTAAAACTGCCGAACCCGCAATTTGAAGGCCAGACCAAAGCCAAATTGGGCAACCCCGAAGTTCGGACCGCAGTGGAAACTGTGGTAAACGAGTCCATGGAAATTTATTTGGAAGAGCACCCACAGGAAGCAGGAAAGGTTATAGAAAAAGTTATTTTGGCGGCCAAAGCGAGGTTAGCGGCGCGCGCGGCGCGCGACAGCGTTATCCGCAAAGGCGTTTTGGAAGGGCTGGCGCTTCCGGGGAAGCTGGCGGATTGTAGTGAGTCAGATCCCACAAAATGCGAAATGTACATTGTAGAGGGCGAAAGCGCCGGCGGTACGGCCAAGCAGGGGCGCGACAGGCGGTTTCAGGCAATACTTTCCATGCGCGGTAAAATTTTAAACGTGGAGCGCGCGCGCTTGGACAGGATGCTGGGCAACCAGGAAATAAAAAATATTATTATCGCGCTCGGCGCCGGCATCGGCGATATGTTTGATGTCGCTAAATTAAGGTATCATCGCATAGTTATTATGACCGATGCCGACGTGGACGGCTCGCACATCCGCACGCTTTTGCTTACGCTTTTTTACAGGTATTTCCCGGACATTATCAAAAACGGCTATGTTTACATTGCCCAGCCGCCGCTGTTTAAAGTCCAGGTCGGCCGCGAATCCAAATATGCTTTTTCCGAAGAAGAACGGGATAAAGTTTTAAAGGAATTGATTGCTCAAGTCAAAGAAAAAAAATCCGCCAAAACATCCGCCAAAGGCGGACCCGCCTCCGGCGGGAAAAAATCAGGTGTAGCGCAGGCCATCGGCCTGCCTGCCGATGAAGAAGAAATTTCTACCGTAGAAGAAACCACGGGCGGCAACATTGACGGCGTAAAATACGGCATCCAGCGCTACAAAGGTCTTGGGGAAATGAATGCCGAACAGCTTTGGGAAACTACGATGGACCCTAAAGCCCGCGTAATGCTGCAAGTCAAACTGGGCGACGCGGAAAAAGTTTCCGAAATTTTTGAAGTCCTAATGGGCGACGAAGTCGCCCCGCGCAAGCGCTTTATTACAACTCATGCTAAAGCAGTCAAAAATTTAGACATTTAGTCCGGTTTTTATTTTAAAATAAAATATGTACCAAACATTAAATTGGTGGGGTAAATTTTTGTGGCAAATAGGAATTTACCCAAATGACCCCAATAATAAGTCTAACTTGGTTCTTTATCTCATAGGTTTATTAGTTGTGGTTTTCTTATTGTTTTATTATGGGTTTTTAGGTCCAAAAAGACTTCGTATAAAAATGAGAAAAGCTGCGTTTGATTCCGCTAAGAAGCTAGATGAAAATTATGGTATTTTCCCACCAGATACAATAAATAGTTTATTTTACAAGCCCATAAAAATTTCTTGGAAACCATTTAGAATTAAATTTTTTGATACTAAAAATCAATACGATCCTATTCCGCTTGAGGATAAGATTAAAAACCAATTTTCAATCAAATATTTTCCGCTTCCAGTTGATAAATATGCATTGATGTTTTTTATTTTTATAGTTATAGTTGTAATTGTGTTCATTTGGAGTTTAATAAAATAAACAGTTGACACAAAAACCAATATCAAGTATCATATACCCAGCCTATTATTAAATAACCATTCTTTCCCCGGCGTCATTCTGAACCCGAATGCATCTGAGGGTGAAGAATCTCTTTTTTTGAGATCCTTCGGTCGGCTGCACTCCCTCAGGATGACGCCGATAAAAAAGGTTTTCTGAAAGCACGACTATCATGTCCAAAAAATATCTACTCACGCAAGACGGTCTACAGAAGCTAAACGACGAATTAAAGGAGCTAATTGAAAAAAAACGCCCGGACGTTATTGAACGCATACGCGAGGCGGCCAGCCACGGCGACCTAAGTGAAAATGCCGATTACGCGCAGGCCCGCGAAGAACAGAGCTTTATAGAAGGCCGGGTTTTGGAAATTGAAGACATTATTAAAAACGCCGAAATTATTACCACGAACAGCCATGGCAGCACCGTGACAATCGGCTCAACCGTAGACGTAAAAATCAACGGCAACGAAAAAAAATATACCATAGTCGGCAGTAACGAGGCCAACCCCAAGGAAGGCAAGATTTCCAACGAATCGTTGGTCGGCAACGCTTTATTGGGCCGCAAAGCCCATGAGAAGTTCAAAGTTTCCGCTCCGGCAGGGGAAATGGATTACGAGATTATTTCTATAGAATAGCTTATTTGGCCGCTGAACGGTCGCTGATAGCTACCCGTCTCGAGCCGAGGCGGACGCTGATTAGTCGCTGAACCGCCTTTTTGCCATAAAGGGCGGTTTTTGTTATAATTAAGTAGTAATCGCAAATATACAAATCGGCACAAATATACAAATACTTGTGTATTGCCGACGAGAAATTTACAAGCAATTTGTATATTTGTTTTAATTTGTATATTTGGGAACACTACAATGAGCGAACGCTTTGAAGACATCCTCGCCGCAAGGCGGAAAAAATTGGAAGAAATCAAAAAAGCCGGCGTGGATCCGTATCCGTCTTCTACGTCGCGCACTCATACCAATAAACAGGCGGTTGATGATTTTGACGGGCTTGGAGACAAGGAAATTACTGTTGCGGGCAGAATCCGGAGTTGGCGCGATATGGGGAAAATCACGTTCGCGCAAATCCAAGACGGCACGGGAAAAATTCAAGTCTTATTTAAAGAAGAATCTGTTGAAACCGATAACTATAAATTTATAATTGATAACACTGACATCGGAGATTTTATAGAGGTTACCGGCAAATTATTTAAGACCAAAACAGGGGAAAAAACCTTGCAGGCTAACCGCTATAAGCTATTAGCTAAAAGCTTGCGTCCGTTGCCCAGCGAAAGTTATGTATCGGATGATGGCAAAACCAAAAATGGCTTGCAGGATGATGAGACCAAGCTGCGCAAAAGATATTTGGATATTCTGATGGACCCGTCGGTTAAAGAGATCTTTATAAAAAAGAACAGGTTTTGGTCTTCTATGCGCGAGTTTCTTGTAAAAAAAGGTTTTTTGGAATTGGAAATGCCCGTTTTGGAAACCGTCCCGGGCGGAGCCGAAGCCGAACCTTTTATTACGCACCACAACGCCTTGGGCCGCGATTTTTATCTTAGAATCAGCCTGGAGTTGCCACTTAAGAAAATGCTGGTGGCAGGCTTTGAAAAAGTTTTTGAAATCGGCAGGATTTTTCGGAACGAGGGTATTTCGCCGGAGCATCTGCAGGATTATACCCAAATGGAATTTTACTGGGCTTACGGCGATTTTGAAAAATTGATGGATTTTTTGCAGGAAATGTACCAACACGTAATTAAAGAAACGTTTGGCACTTTGCAGATTACATCTAACGGCGTTACCTGTGACTGGAGCGGCAATTGGAAAAGAGTAAGTTACGTTGAACTATTCAAGGATCGCACCGGACTTGATTTAAAAAAAGCGTCCGATAAAGATTTAAAAAAATATTTGGATTCCAAATCCATCAAATACGACCCCGCCGCTCACCGCGGCAAACTGATTGATAATATTTTTAAATCAATCCGCTCCTCAATTCCATTTGATAAGCCTGTATTTTTAATCGACCAGCCCGTGGAACTCGAGCCTTTGGCCAAACGCAATCCCAATGACCCCAAGCTGGTCCAACGCCTGCAAATTTTGGCCTATGGCACCGAGCTGGGCAAAGGTTTTGGCGAGCTTAACGATCCCGTAGACCAACGCGCGAGATTTGAAGAGCAGATGAAACTGCGCGCGGCGGGAGACAAAGAAGCCCAAAGGCTGGACGAAGATTACGTGGAAGCCATGGAATACGGCATGCCTCCGGCCGCGGGCTTTGGGGTAAGCGAGAGGCTGTTTAGTTTGTTAATGGATAAATCTATCCGCGAAACCGTAATTTTCCCGCCGATGAAGAGCGAAAAGCGGGCTCAATAGGTCATATACGTCATATAAGACCTATTTGTCCTATTCATCACAAAAAATTATGGCGCAAAGACAAATTACCATAGTTGCAGCAGTAATTACGAACGAAAAAGGCGAGGTTTTATTGGCAAAACGAAACCAGCCCCAAACGCCGGAAATCCACGGCAAGTGGGAATTTGTGGGCGGCGGCGTGGATTTTGGCGAGGATCCGGTAGCTTCGTTAAAAAGGGAAGTTTTGGAAGAAGTTGGGGTTGAGGTTGAAGTACTAAGATTGTTACCAAAAGTTATCAGCGACATCCAAAAATACGATAGCGGCGACCAAATGCAGGTTTTAGTTTTATCGTATGAATGCAAAATTATTTCCGGCACACCAACATCCACAGACAGGGAAATCGGCGAAGTAAAATTTTTTCCTTTAGAGAAAATCAAAAACCTGGACGCTTTCCAAAATGTTTACGAAACCATAGAACTTCTTACTAATCACTAAACACTATCCACTAAACACTATTTTTATGCTGGACATAAAATTCATCCGCGATAACGCGGATAAAGTAAAGCAAGCTGTTAAAAACAAGGGCATTGATTTAAATATAGACCAGCTTTTGGACGCGGACACCAAGCGCCGCGATTTAATGACGGAGCTTGAGAGCCTGCAGGCGGCAAAAAACCAGGCATCCAAAGAAATCCCCAAACTTTCAGCCCAAGATAAAAAAACCAAGCTCTTGGAAATGAAGGAGGTTGACGAAAAGACAGGGGAATTAAAAACGCGGCTTAAGGGTGTTTTGGGGGAGTATCAGAATCTGATGTATTTGGTTCCCAACATCCCGAGTCCGGAGAGCCCGGTCGCGAAAGACGAGTCCGGCAACGTTCCGTGGCGCTATTGGAGCCAGGCAGTTGGAATTGTTGACCCGACAAAAGACAAGGATAAAGCCAAAGAGATCCCGCCAAAGTTTGATTTTGAAATAAAAGACCATCTTGCTTTGGGAAAAAGTTTAGATTTAATTGACACCGAAGCCGGGGTAAAAACTTCCGGTTTCCGCGGTTACTATTTAAAGAACGAAGCGGTGCTGATGCAATACGGACTTTTATGGCTGGCGCTAAAAAAGATGCAGGAAAAAGGTTTTACTTTAATGGTGCCGCCGATTTTGGACAAGTCGTTCGCTTTTTACGGCAGCGGCCATTTCCCGGTCGGCAAAGCCGACCAGTACCGGGCCTTAAATGGGGAGGATTTGGAGAAAATCCAGGCAGGCACGGCTGTGGAAGAGGTTTTTTTGGCAGGAACATCGGAGCCGGCGCTTTTGGCGTATTACGCCGATAAAACTTTGGAGGAAAAAGATTTGCCGATAAAAGTTTGCGGCATCAGCCCGTGTTTTAGGGGGGAAATCGGCAGTTATGGAAAAGACACCAAAGGAATTTACCGAGTGCACGAATTCATGAAGGTTGAGCAGGTAGTTCTATGCAAGGCGGATATTATTGAAAGCGACAAGTGGCTGGAAGATATGCGCGAGATTGCGGAAAGCCTGCTGCAAGATTTAAAATTACCGTACCGCGTATTGAATATTTGCACCGGGGATATGGGCGCGGGCAAATACAAAATGTACGACATTGAAACCTGGATGCCTTCACGGAAAAATTTTGGCGAAACCCACAGTGACTCCAACCTCACCGACTGGCAGGCGCGCCGGCTGAATATTAAATACAAAACGGCTGACGGAAAATCGAGATATGTATACACGCTTAACAACACAGTCATAGCCAGTCCGCGCATTTTAATCGCGATTTTGGAAAACTACCAGCAAAAAGACGGCTCAATAATCGTGCCGGAAGTTTTGCGGCCGTATGTGGGGAAAGATGTTATTAAAAAATAGAAGCGAAGGCAGACGCGAAAATTAACGCGAAATTATCGCGAATTCGCGTTTTCCTTCGCGTATATTTTCGCTAAGGATTCGCTTCTATGTTAAAAGACTCCCGCATCCGTTTCCAAAACACGAGGTTTAAACACAGGCTTTCTGAAGCTCGCGGGTACAAAAGGCCCGTGCGCAGCAAGCCTACGGGAGCCGGCGAAATTTTTTTGTCTAAAATTGGTTTAGGCTCATGGCTTTCCCGGCTTCTCACTTTGCTTGTTTTTTTACTTTTAATATATTTGGTATTTATACCGAACATATTTTTTATCAAACACATTGCCGTTAACGGAGCACAAACCACCGACAAACCGGCTATAGAAGCGCTGGTTAATTCCTACTTATCCAAAAAACTCCCCTGGCCGCAAAAAAATTTGGTCTTGCTTTCCAAAACGGGGCTCAAAAACTTTTTGCTGAGAAACGACCAAAAAATTCTAAGCGTCGACAGTGTTGATAAAAAATTCCCGTCAACTTTGGTTTTGGGCGTCACCCCGACGGTTGACCAATTTATTATCCAAACTGCAAGCTCAACCTATTTTTCGGTCTCAAGCGACGGTTTGGTAACAAGCGAAGTTTCTTTAAACGCCTCCGGCACCTTGCCAGGGGCCTTAGCTTTTATTAAACTGGACAACAAAGACGGTTTAGTCATCGGCAATAAGGCTTTTAGCCAGACAGGAATAGACTTTTTAAAGCAGGCGCAAAACCAGCTGCCGGGGATCGCAAAATCAGCGATAGATTATTATGAACTCTCCGGCCTCCGAACGCCTGATTTGACCGTGTATTTTAAAGGCGGTTTTAAGATAATGCTCGGCCTGAATTCAGACGCCGCGCAAATTTTAAACCGTTTAAAGCTGCTGTTTTCCCAATTTGCCGATTCGGACATTAAAAAATTGTATTACGTTGATATGCGTTTTGGGAACAACGGATATGTATGCTATAAAGGCACGGCATGCGTGCAAGATACCAACCTTCCCGCGGCCAGCACTACCCCGACAAATCTATCAAATTAATTTGAGGTGTAAGCATAAAATGCTATAGCATTTTATGCTTACAAACAACTATGATGAAAAAACTTTTTGTTATATCCTTGGGCGGCTCCTTAATAAACCCCGGGCAGGTGGACACGGCGTTTTTAAAAAACTTCCGCCGGCTGATAATAAGCCAAATAAAAAAAGGGGGCGGCTTTATTTTAATTACCGGCGGGGGAACCTTGTGCCGGCATTATCAAAACGCCTTAAGCGCCGTCGGCAAACCGACGAACGACGATCTGGATTGGTTGGGAATTTACAGCACACGATTTAATGCCCAGTTGGTACGCTTAAGTTTTAGTAAATTGGCGCATCCTGTTATAGTTGAAGACCCGAACAAAAAAGTGAATTTTAAAGAAAAAATTTTGGTCGCCGGCGGCTGGATGCCGGGCCGGAGCACGGACGACGATGCCGTAAGGCTGGCGCGTATTTACGGCGCTGACACCGTAATAAATCTAAGTAATGTAGATTACGTTTATACCAAAGACCCCCGTAAATTTGAAGGCGCCAAGAAGGTTGAGATTGCTTCCTGGGCGGATTTCCGCAAAATTGTTGGGAGCCGTTGGAATCCGGGAAAAAACGCGCCGTTTGATCCGACCGCGGCCCGCTTGGCGCAAAAACATAAGTTAAAAGTCATTATCGCTAACGGAAAAAATTTAAAGAATCTGGAAAATATTTTAGAAGGGCGAAAGTTTAAAGGAACGGTTATACAATAATCCCCGCTGATTTGTCGCTGATAGGGACGCTGAAAAGTCGCTGAGCTGTTAATTACAGTTTCAGCGACTTTTCAGCGTTGGTGTTAAATTCAGCGTCCGTTCGGCGGTTTAATTCACCTTGTATTCCGTCACGTAAATATTCGTACCAACCCAGGGCCGAACATCCGGAAAATCCCGCTCGTCAACCTGTGTCCAATTTGCAGGAACCTGTGGCTTGCTTGAACCAAAACCGTCGGTCCACAAAAGCCAAACCGTATCCGCCGGATGTACGGCGGCCGAAAAGCTCGGTAATAAATCTTGGTTGGTCAGCAAAGCCACGCCTTCCACGTGCGAAATTTGGCTTATATCGGCCCGCCCGCCGGTAAATAGCAAAGGCTGCACGCCCTTGGGCAGGGGATAATAAGTAAAATCATAATACTTATAATTGAAAAATTCATAGGATGTGCCCACAAAAACATGGTCGCTTTCCGCGACTACGGAATGCAAAAATTTAGCCGCGCCGTTCATGCCCGGCTTATTTGCAATGCCCAGCCCGCTCCAATAGTGGAAAAACGCGTAAAAACCAAATGCACAATAAACCACAAATAAAGCAACAGACAGCCATTTTATCCTAATTTCCGAAAGCCAAACCGCTAAGGCGATAATAAAAAATGTGCTGGAAAATAAAAAGTAGCGCTCTTCATAAACCGAAGCTGTGCTGCCTTTTAAACGTCCCAGCAAAACAAATAATATCGCGCCGCCAAACGGGGCAACTGCCGCCAAAAGCACCAGCCATTTTTCAAAATGCTGGGTCTTGCGCAAAAATTGCCAAAAGAAAAAAATGCAAAACAAAAATACTACCACCAATAATTTTAAAGTAAGGGAATTGCCATTATCGTGATTGATGCCCAAAAGCATGGTCCATAAAGTTCCCGGTATGCTCCAAATATCCATGGCCGGAATCCAGTAACCGGCGGAAACTTGCTTGTATTGGAACAAAAACTGCTTGAGCCACGGTAGGAAGAAAATTACAATAACGACGTACGACAACAATAACTCCCAATAGCGTTTATAGTTTGAACGATAGTGGTAGATGTGGTAAACCAACGCGTAAAAGCACAAAGCGGCCATTGTGAACAAAAGGTAATAATGGGTGAAGTCCATTATGCCACAACAAACCGCAAACCATAAATAGTGCCAAAGGTGCGCTCTCTTTAATTTGATGTCCTGCGGCAGATTGGGCATGTTCAATTTCTGATCTTCATAATATTGCTTCTGCTCCCTTAGCGCGCGAACCAAAAAGTAAGCGCCTAAAACCGAGAAAAACGCACCCATGGTATACATTCTGGCCTCGGTTACGTATTGCAGCTGGAAAGTACTTATAGCCACCAGCAAAGCCGCCCATAGGGCGGTTTTTTCGTTTTTAAAGGCATGCTTGGTAAATAACCAGGTGGCCCAAACAGTCAAAACGCCGAAAAAGATAGAAAAACCGCGCAACGATAAAAGTTTATCCCCAAAAACGCCATGCCAAAACTTAAGAAAAATATAATACATCGGCGGATGCACGTCTAAAGCCAGCCGCCTGAACATTTCCGGCCAGCTATACCTTATCATCAGTGCGCTAAAAGCTTCATCGTGCCAAAGCGAAATAGAGGTATTATGGTAAAACCTCAAAGCCGTGCCGATTATTAAAATTATAATTAACCAAAAATATTTTTTCATTTGTTTTGTGTGTCCTGCGTCGCCCCTCCCCTTATTCATAAGGGGAGGCTGGGAGGGGATATTAATTATTTGTTTTCAATTACTTGAATAATTTGTTCTATAATACCCTGTAAATTATTAAAAACATCATTATCATAAAACCTGATAACTCTTATTTTTTGTGAATTCAGAAACTTTGTCCGTTCTTCGTCGTATTTCCAGTTTTCCTCTTCCATATGCTGGCCGCCATCGAGTTCTATTGCCAAACGAATGGCGGAGCAATAAAAGTCAACAACATATTTTCCGACTCCATACTGTCTGGTAAATTTATATCCCAAAATCTGATTTTTCCTTAAAGCTTGCCATAGCTTATTTTCCGCATCGGTTGCGCTGTTTCTTAACTTCTTCCTTAAACTTTTAAAACGCTTGTCTTGGTACATAAATATCACCCCCTGACCCCCTCTTATAAATAAGAGGGGGGGGGTACTGCGCTACCGAATCTTATACACCGCCATTACATCCTGGTTAAACTGGTTACGGTCTTCTTGGGCAAGATAAGCGTTGGGGTGGTATTGTTTAAATTTTACGGTATCAAACATACTGCTTTGGGTAAACACAATTTGGTCTTGGGGTGTCAGACCGGAAAGCTGCCAGGCGTGCTCGGGATCTACTTGATGATAGGGTACATTGCACGGTTGGCTAAAATTGCCTTTTGGGTCGGAAGTTAAAAAATCCGTAGTTTGGATGGAAAATGCGTCCAAAATTAAATATGTGTGCTCCTTGGTTGAGCCAAGACCTGCGGCAACGGAAGTCTCGCACCTTTTAACAAGATATTGGCTTACCGGTGTTAAATCCGCGCGGAACGCGTAAAAATACTCCGGGCTATTGGCGGCGTAAACAAAATACAAAAAATAGGTCTGGAAAGTCAAGGCGACAAAGAAACATATGGCGAGGATTTTAAATGAAAAGTTCACAATGCGCATCCTTGGCGGAATAAGATTGCCGGATGTGCTTGCTGCCGAATTTTTATAATGGCGCAAAGCCCAATCCCACAACTTTTTATGAAGTTTGCCGACAATCTGCACAAATTCGTACAGAGCCCAGGCGGAAATAATAAATACCGGCGGAATAACCCCGATGCCCCTAAGGCCGTGGGGGATGCCTTCGGCCGTTGTCACAACCGGCAAAAGCATGCCAAAGAACCATCCCAAAAGCAAAAAGTACTTCCAATACGAAGAACGTTTATTTGGCGCAAAAAAGTACCAAACCCCCAAAATAATAATTACCGCCAGGCCAGCCCCAAAAAACGGACTGACCAGAGGCGAAAGAAACGGGTAACCGGAAATATTCTGCCTCCAGTTCAAATCGCCATTGGTAAAAAACCCCAAAAACTGGGTTTTAAAAACTTCCCCTGCCACGGCGACGATATCCAATAAAGGCGGCTTGGAAGTAAGCTGGACCCCGTTAACGGTATATAAGGTTTGGTTAAAGATGCTAACCTGTCCCGCCCTGCCAATAAAAGATCCCGGATGCTGATAAAAATATTTGGCTATCGGAAAAATAAAAATTATAAATGCTAACGCCGCAATTACCGTGACGGTAAAATATTTTTTAATTACGGCTCCAAATTCATTGCGTTTGATGCTGGCTAACAAAGGCCACAGCAATACCATAAAAATTATCGGCGCCAAAATCCGGAAAGCTATATAGGTATAAAATCCGAGGGCAAAACTCGCGCCAAACAAAAACGCGAACGCGAGCTTTGCCTTGGTGGAAGCCGCCTGGTAGACCCGGAGCAAAAAATATACAGAGAGAGCGGAAAATAGGGGAATGAGGGTTGCGCGAAATGCGGTACGCGACAAGACCACGTGCCAACTGGAGACCGCCATTAAAAAGCTGGCGAGCAGGGCAATGTTAATCGCCCGCTTTTTTTTGCGCAAATGGTCATCATCGGCAACCTGCCCAGACGAACCAACGACATCCATCATAAACAGCCTGTAAGTCACAAAATAAGCCATCACTACCGCCAGCACGCCGGCTAAGGCCGACGTCATATGAAAGGCCCAGGGCGTTTTGCCGAACAGGGCGGACGAGCCCCATTCCATATAAAAAAACAAAGCCTCCCGTCCGTTGCCCCTTTCATAGAAAGGCTGGAGATGGCCTTGTTGCATTAAATTAATATCCAATCCGTTGGCGGCTTCGTCAGGAAACAGCCCGCCCGGCATTTTAACAATTTGGTAGAACCTGAAAAATACGGCTAAAAGAATTATCAATATCAGATAAACTTTTTGTTTCCGGCTCATAAGTTGTATTTTTTGGCTTAATTATGATTTTATTTTATTTTTAAACGTTCTGCGAAAATGGAAATTAATCCGGTTTCTTGCTATAATTTGAAAGCATTAAAGCCGCCGGCTAAATTAAATGACGCTTGATTATAAGGGAAAAATTCAAATTTGGTTATCAAATATTTGGTTTCTGTGGGCCTTGTGCCTGATTTTTAATATTATAACATTTTTATTCATTTATTTCAAAATCCACCCCGGCGACAAAACTCTGGCTTTGCACTATAACGTTTTAATCGGCGTAGAGTGGTATGGCAAAGGGAAAAATTTATATTTTATTCCCGGGGTTGGCCTGGCGCTCTCCGCGGTAAATTTCACGCTTTATAAAGCTTTGCGAAACAATAAATTTTTTTTATCTCAGTTAACGGTTTTTGTCAGCCTTTGCGCGCAGGTAATTCTGCTCGCCGCGGCTTTATTTTTGTCTAAAGTTAACTGATGTGATGCGAATCCTCGAATTCAATGCCAATATTGCGAAAATGCGAATTCGCATATTCGCCAAATTCGCATAAGATTCGCATATTCGCATCATACTATCTATGTTCAGAAAACGGACATTCCAAGAAAGACTGTGGGAAATTTTACCCGGATTGCAATTTTGGGTGGTTTTTTTCGGGTCAATCCTGCTCTCCTTTTACCTGCCGGTGTGGGCGGCGATTTTTATTATTTGTTTTGATTTATACTGGGTTTTAAAAGCGATAAACGTAGCCGTCCATTTGCTTGCCAGCTACAGAAAGTTTAAATTTGTTGTTACCATAAACTGGCAGGACTATACAAAACGCCTAAGCAGCTTCCAAAATTTTTTGGGATTCTTGCTGATGCAAAAAAATACCGCTAAAACGGCTTTGGCAAAAACTTTTTTTGACCAGGAAATAAAAAAAATCCAAACCTTGGTAACATCGGGCAAAACCGAGGGGGATTATTTAAATTACTATCAGTTAATTTTAATCCCCTTTATTGACGAAAGCTTTGAGGTCTTAGATTCAACTTTTAAGGCGTTAACCGCCAGCAATTACCCCAAAGAAAAGATGATAATGCTTTTGGCCAGCGAAGAGCGCGCCGGGGCCGGCGCGCGGGAAGCCGTCGCGCAAATTAAGGAAAAATACCAAAACCAATTTTATAAATTTTTTACAAGCGTCCATCCGGACGGAATTTTGGGTGAAATTAAGGGCAAAAGCGCCAACGCCACTTTTGCGGTTAAATCAATTTTGCCGGAACTGGAAAAATTAGGCATAAAAGACGGCCAAATTTTGGTCTCCAACTTTGATTCGGACACAATTATCCACCCGCAATATTTCGCCCGGGTTATGTACGAATTTTTAACCGCGGACAAACCTTACCAAAAAAGCTACCAGCCCGTGGCCATTTATAACAACAACATTTGGGACAGTCCGGCGATTATCCGCGTAGTCTCGGTCTCCAATTCTTTTTGGCAATTTACGGAAAGCAGCCGGCCGGACCGCTTGCGCACTTTTTCCTCGCACACCATGACTTTAAAAGCTTTAATTGACGTGGGCTTTTGGAAAAAAGACATTGTCAACGAAGACGGCTATATTTACTGGCAATGCTATTTGCACTACAACGGCGACTACCAGGTAGTGCCGCTGTTTATCCCGATTTCTTTGGATACCTGTTTGGCTAAAACAACTTGGCGGACTTTAATAAACCAGTATAAACAAAAGCGCCGGTGGGCTTACAATGTAGAATATTATCCGCATTTAATTCCCGCGCTGCTGCGATCCAAGGCCCCGTTTTGGGACAGGATGTATAAACTTTACCAATACGCGGAAGGCAATTTTAATTGGGCAACCGCCAGCATACTCATTACCCTTTTGGGCAGATTGCCTTTGTATCTGGGCGGCAACGCTTTTAACCAAAGCGTGGTCGGCTATAATTTGCCTAAAATTACGCTGGTACTGCTTAATATAGCATTACTTTTCCTGATTTTCAGCGTGTATATAAATATGGTCCTGCTGCCGCCGCGGCCGAAAAAATACAGCGTCTGGCGCAGTGTTATGATGTACGTGCAGTGGATTTTTGTTCCCTTTGTTTCCGTAATCTTTGGCAGTTTGCCGGCCGTGGAAGCCCAAACGCGGCTGATGTTCGGAAAATATTTGGAATTTTGGGTTACGCCCAAAGCGCGCAAAGGGGAAAACACCGGGCTGGATATGAAAGAAATGCACGCGACTAAAGCATCTTAATTTTTTAATCTCTTGTATAAACCACTTAAAATAATTTAATTTTAGAGGTTTATTGCGTCTTGAATGGATTATGAAAAACCCACAAATGGTCACAAGATAAGTTCAGCGCATCTTTTACGAAGGAGACCTTTTTGGTATACTGTTTATATAAGTATCCAAGAAAATGCTGTTTAACTCACTTTCTTATTTTGTTTTTTTGCCAATAGTGGTTTTGGTTTATTTTTTGCTTCCCCACAAGTTCCGTTGGGGTTTTTTACTTTTGGCCAGCTGCTATTTTTACATGGCGTTCATACCGAAATATATTTTAATTTTGTTGGCGTTGGTTCTTATTGACTACCTGGCTGCCCTGGGCATAGAAACGCAGCAGGGTAAAAAACGTAAAGCCCTGCTAATTGCCAGCATCGTGGCGAATGTAGGAATTTTGGTGGTTTATAAGTACTACGGGTTTTTTAGCGAAAACCTTACCGCTTTGGCCACACTACTACACTGGAACCTGCCATTGCCTATATTAAAATTTGCGTTGCCGCTCGGGCTGTCTTTCCATACTTTCCAGTCTATGAGTTACACCATTGAGGTTTATAAAGGCAAGTGGAAAGCGGAGAGGCATTTGGGAATTTATGCTCTGTATGTTTTATTTTTTCCGCAATTGGTCGCGGGCCCCATAGAAAGGCCGGCCGAACTGTTGCCGCAATTCCGAAGTAGCCACCGCCCCGAGCCGCAAAATTTTTCTTCCGGCCTTAAACGCATCCTTTGGGGGCTGTTTAAAAAAACCGTATTGGCCGACCATTTGGCCGTGGTGGTCAGCCGCGTTTTTTCAGGCATGGGTAATTTTTCAGGGATGACCATAATTGTTACCGCGATATTTTTTAGTTACCAAATTTATTGTGATTTTTCCGGTTATTCGGATATAGCGATTGGTTCGGCGCAAATTTTAGGTTTACGTTTACGCGAAAATTTCAACAATCCTTATTGGGCACGCAGCATACGGGACTTTTGGAAACGCTGGCATATCTCCTTAACCAGCTGGTTTCGCGATTACGTTTATATACCCCTCGGCGGCAACCGCGTAAGCAGAGGAAGGTGGGCAGCAAACATTTTTGCGACTTTTTTGCTTAGCGGTTTATGGCATGGCGCCAACTGGAACTTTATAGCCTGGGGCGCTTTGCATGGCAGTTATCAAATTCTGTCTGTTGCTACGCTTAAATTCCGCGATTCTTTAAAAAAGTTTTTTCATTTGCTTAATTACCCAGGCTGGCTAAGATTTATTGGTACTGCATGGACTTTTCTCCTTGTGAGCCTGGCTTGGATTTTTTTTCGCGCGCCCAATATGGCCGATGTGTTAACTTCTTTTACAAACATTGTCCGGCATCCTTCCTGTTCGTTAAACGGCAGCTCATGGCACGTGTCTTCCTGCCTTACCCAGCTTAACCTCTCGGTTTTGTCGTTTGGGTTTTTAATTTTAGGGATATTCTTTTTTGAATTTATCAATTATTTAAACCGCGGGCTAAGCCCTTCTGACTTTTTAGGCAAGCAACCGACTTGGATTAGGTGGTCGGTTTATTATTTTTTAATTATTTGCATTTTATTTTTAGGTTTTAAACAAAGTTATACCTTTATTTATTTCCAGTTTTAGTGTGAACCTATGAAGAAATTTTTTATCAAACTGATTATTTTTTGTTTGCCACTGGTTTTATTGGCTGTTTTATCGTTCGTATTTTTCCGCGTTTATGGAGGCAGGCAAGTGGTAATGAACGAACTTTACGCTAAAATTCGCGCTATAGTACCAAGTGGTAATAAGCCCGACGTAATTATTGCAGGAGATTCCAGAGCATCGCTCAATTTGGATCCTAAGGCTTTTAATGTAGCCGGGAGTCCCAGAGTTGTTAATATAGCCACCCGGGCCGGGTATATTTCCGATGTGGCGATTGCTTTAAGACAGTTTAATATAACCAAACCAAATACCTTAGTAATTGTTAGCGTTAGCTACTTTGAGGTTAACGACGAGGCCTGGAAAGGCGTGTCCTTGCCGCCTTCTATGTATTCCCGCTTGGGTTTTTTTGACGAAATTAAAAGTTTCAACAATAAGTTTGATGCTTGGTATCAGTCCTACGCCGACTTTTGGGCCTTATTTATCAGACAGCGTATTTTGCGTAACGGCTTTGTGCCAACTTATGAAAATTCAGGATTTGAACCCGAGCAGGGGATTATGGCTCTGCCCGTACCCCAAGAGGACTTAAAAAACCATCCCTGGTATAACCCTTCGGTTTTTCCGGGATGGAAATGGGAAGCTTTTAAAGATGCCCTAAAGGACTTAGCCAGTTCAGGCAACCAAATTGTAATTTACTCTGCCCCTCCGGATCCTGCCTGGAAAAAAATAACCCAAGGCACGGCTATAGCCGGCGAGGAAGAATTGTTTAGTAAAAAATTAAACGAAGAAGTTTCAAAATACCCCAATGTGCACTTTCTGGATTTATACCATGAAAATTTCCCCGGGTTAATAGACGCGGACTATTACGACACCGACCACCTCAACTCCGCCGGAGCTGAAATTTTTAGCAAGCTTTTTGTTCAAAACCTAACCGCAAAAGGCTTACTCCCAATTCGTTAGCCATATACCCGATCATGGTAGCATTTTTTAACTTCATATTCATACCAAAACAAAAAACGTATTCCTTATAAACGGTTAGCTAACTCCTGTTCCCCCAAAATTTTAACTGTTATACTTTTGAACATGTCATTTTTATTTTTAAGCGGGATAGAATCCACACCGCCTCAAACCAATCCAAAAAACCAATTTTTTTCCCTTCCCCGCGGCCACGGGGAAAGTAAGAAATCGGCAACTCTGGAATTTTTATACCCTCGTTGGACAAAAATGCCGTAACTTCCGGACAAAATTCAAAACGCCGGCAAGTTAAAGGCAAACTCTTAAGCACATCTGTCCTCACCAATTTATAACAAGTCGGTTCGTCTGTTAAATTTTGCCCAAAAAGCAAATTTGTTAACCATGAAATGGTTTTCCCGCCCCAATAAAAAGCAAAAGTACCTTTTTTGTTTTGAGAATTTAAGTTTCGCGAGCCAAATACCGTTTTGAGATTATTCTTCTCGGCGTGATTGAGCAAAAGGGCGATATCGTTTGGCTCATATTCCAAATCCGCATCCTGGATTATGGTATATTTGCCCGATGTTTTAATTAAGCCTGTGCGAATAGCCGTACCCTTGCCTTGATTTTTATTGTGTGATAAAAAAATAAACCGGCAGTTATTGGCATAAACGGAATTTTTTAATAAATCAGCCGTGCCATCGGTTGATCCGTCGTCCACTACAACATACTGCACCCGCCGCGATAAAAGAGCGGGAGCAAAAACTAATTTCTCCAGCAACTTTAAAATAGTGCCCTGCTCGTTGTATACCGGCACAATAACCGTTAAATCATAATCCATATACTAAACATATTAGCATTTTTTACCCACATATTCAAACAAAATCCCTAAAAATTCGGCTTTCCCAAATTTTTGCTATAATTAACTGGAACTATTATAGGTTGCATTAAAAATTGATGAATAATCATATAAATAAAAGATTTATTGTTGTTTTGGCTTGTTTGTTTGGTCTTTTGGCGTTCGTATTTTTTTATAAGCTCGGAGTGCATCCATTGGCGGATTATGATGAATCTATTTATGCACAAGTTGCCCAGGAATCTTTTTTGCACCACAATCAACTGGGTTTTACCTGGTTGGGAAATATTGGCTTTTACCGCTCCAGCGTGTGGTTTGAAAAGCCGCCGCTGATGATTTGGCTGATTGAAGCTAATTATAAAATTTTCGGCATAAACGAACTCGCTGCGAGGTTATGGCCTAGCATTTTTGCATTTGCAACCGCGAGCTTTACTTTTCTTTTTGTATTAAAAATTTTTAAATCTCTAACCGCGGCCGTGTTAAGTTTAGCCTGCTATTTTATTGCCTTCCAATTTATTTATAATGCTGGGGTGCTCCAATTGGATATTCCGGTAACTTTTTTCGTGCTGGCGGCTCTGCTGTGTTTTTGGTTAAGCAAAGAGAGCAATAAGTATTTTTATTTATTTTGGGCGGCTTTAGGGTTGGGGCTTATGACCAAAAGCGTTATTGGATTATTGCCGCTTCCTATAATTGCGCTGTATTCGCTTATTTGTCGGGACTGGCATTACTTAAAAGAGAGAACATTTTGGGCGGGTTCATTAATATTTTTTGCGATCGTCCTGCCATGGCATATTATCGAAAGTTTACGCTATGGCAAGACTTTTTGGAATCAATACTTTTCATACCATGTATTTGAACGCTACACAAAAACCCTGGAAGGCAACAAAGGGGATTTTCTTTTTTACTGGAGAATATTGGCGGAGCAAAGGGGATTGTTGTATTTAGGCATACCGTCGCTAATTTATTTTTTTTATAAAGCTTGCAAACAAAAAGGAGAGTATCTACTTGTTGCCATTTCAGTATTGTTCATATTTTTATTTTTTAGCCTTGCCAAGACTAAACTTACAGCCTACATACTAGTCATTTATCCTTTCCTGATTGTGCTTGTTTCAGTAACTTTAGACCGCATGGTTGATTTTATTGAAAATAAAAACGCGTTTATTGGCAGACTATGTTTATGGGGTGGGTGTGCCGTGATGGTATTTTTAGGGTTGCGTTACAATAATTATAAGTTGTTAAAAAATCAAGATCCTTATTTTGTTGCCAGCAAAACCGTCGGAGTTTATTTAAAAAATAACCAAACGTTATTGCCGGTATATTACTATTCTACCGGAACCAGTCCTGAAATAATTTTTTACTCCAACCGAACAGTTTATTACTTACCTTATCCCAGCCCAAAGCCTACTAGTGAATTTTTATTAATTTCTAGAGTTAAACCTGATTTTTTAAACGCCAAAATGTTAATTTCTAGTGGTTCTAGCCAAAGTCTGTATTTAATTCAATAATTTAGTGCTAACCCCCTCGCGCCAAGGACAGGGTGTAAGCAGATAAAAAAATAATGAAAAATTTAATTTCATACATAAAAAGTCATGAATTATTGTCTGCCGCTTTAATATTGTCTGCCGCGCTGCTTATTTTTTTATGCCCGGCAATTTTGACTTGGCGCTATTTCGCCCCTGCGGACATCATACGTAATATGGAGCCGTTTATTAACGGCATAAAACCTCATAACTATCTGCTCTCGGATGTTTTACTACAATTCTTACCGTGGTTTTCATTATCAAAGAATTTGATTTGGCATGGTAACTTTCCCTTATGGAATACTTATTCCGGCGGGGGTTTGCCCTTATTTGCCAACATGCAATCTGCCATACTTTTCCCTTTTTCGTGGTTTTTTTATATTTTCCCGATGAAATTAGCCTTACTATTTTACAGTTTTAGCAAATTATTTTTTATCGGTTTTTTTACTTACCTATATCTGCGTGAAATAAAATGTTCTAAGGCCATTTCACTTGGCGGTGCTTTAGGCTTTATGTTTGCCGGATTTAACGTTGTCTGGCTCCTCTGGCCGCATACTAATGTGGTTTTTTTATTACCATTAGGATGTTTTTTAATTGAACGCTACATCAGTAGCAGAAATAATTTAAATCTTTTACTTTTAGCTCCGGCTTTAGCCTTTGGAATTTACGCGGGTCATCCGGAGACTTTTTTTTACATTTCATGTTTTTTGGGAGCCTATGCGCTGTTTAAAATTTTTAGCACGGACGCCGGCTGGTCTTTAAAATTTAAGGATTTGTTTAAATTTGTTGGCTCGGCGGTGTGGGGCTTGCTACTTGCCGGCGCATTATTATTGCCGTTTGAGGAATATTTAAAGCATAGCGGAATTTTAATTAGCCGTAGCGGCCAGCTTAACGGTTATTTTTTGCCAAAATTAGCTATAATCCTAAACGCTATTCCGGATTTTTTTGGTAACCCAGGACTGCGCCATATATACTACGCGAATTTTACTAATTATAATGAGTCGACTATGGGATACGTGGGGGTAGCCCTGTTGGCAGGAGCGCTCTATAGCCTAATCTGGCATTATCGTAATAGGCTGGTAATCTTCTACGGCTTGTTTTTGTTATTCTGCCTGGCGATTATTTATCATGTTAAATTTATTTTTGATTTAGTTACCAAACTGCCGGGTTTTAGCACCGGCGCGAATCATCGGCTGTTATTGTTAGTGGCTTTTTGTGTGGTGGTATTAGGCTGTACCGGGATTGAAGCCGCGTACAATAGTGCCAAACCTTTTAAAAAAATATCAATAACACTAACCATACTATGGCTAGCGGTAAGTATTCTGTTTTTATTTAACAGATCATGGTCTGCCGGTTTTGTGTCTCCCGAAAAGTGGAAGCTTGTTCAACTTTGGCAATTAGGATTTTATGCTATCTTTGTTATCTTATTGCTTGTAATTGGCTTTCTGCTTACACGGCCAAATTCAATAAAAATTAAATACTTTTTAGTGGCGTTAATTTTTTTGGAAACCGGCTTTCACGGCCTTTTCTTTAATACTGCCACAAAAAATCAGGATTTTTACCCGGACAATGCGGCTATTACTTTTTTGCAACGCAATACCGCCTCTAATCACGCACGCGTTTTGTTTTTACAAGGATCTTTTCCGTCCAATTTGGGATCTTGGTACGGAATTAACCAAATAACGGATTACGACGCGATTTATTTGTCTGAATACCAAAATTTTAAATCCCGGATTGGGAATTTTACCGGTTCGCCGGAGATGATTACGCAGGTTGATAATTATGCAGCACTGCAATTACTGGCGACCGATTTTATTGTTTCGCCTAGCCGGATCCCGTTGTTGCCTGGACAAAACGTGGCGTATTCTGACGATAGAACTTTTATAATTAAACAGTCTGCTCTCTCCCGCGCATTTTTTGTGCAAGCGGGCAGCGCCTCGGAACTTGAGAACTTAATACAAAACTTTCTCAAAAACCAAACAAGCTTTTCGCCTAAATCGGCAGAAAATTATAATTTGAATAAAAACGGCTCTTCAACTTTTTCAATTAACGCTCCCACCAATGGATATGTACTGGCGAGTGAAAATTTTTATCCCGGCTGGGTTGCGGAAGTAGACGGACGACAAGAAACTATTCAAAACGTTATGGGTCTAAAAGCCATAAAAATTTCGGCCGGTTCTCATTTTATAAAATTATCTTACTATCCTTCAAGCTTTTACATCGGAACGATTATAAGCCTGCTTAGCTTCTTGGCCTGGCTTTTAGTGTTTTTTTGGAAAAGATTTAAATACTAAGTTATGTTACAAAGTTTATTATTAAAAATCAAAAAATTTATCCAAAGCCAGCCGAATTGGGTCGCTGGACTGTTTTTGGCAATTTTGGTTTTACTTTTTATTTCGCCTTCGTTTTTTCAGGGGCGATACCTTGCGCCGGTGGACACAACCCATTATGTGGCGCCGTATTTGGACATAACCACGCAAATGCTGCCGTGGTGGAAACTTTCGGGAGAACTGATTAAGTCCGGCCACCTGCCGTTTTGGAATGTTTTCTCCGGCAACGGTTTGCCTCTTTTGGCCAATATGCAATCCGCGATATTTTTCCCCATGAGCTGGCTGTTTTATATTTTCTCCATAAGATTTGCCCTTGCCGCCTACGCGTTTTTAAAATTGTTTTTGATGGGGATATTCACGTATTTTTATTTACGCGAACTTAAACTTAAATACTATCCCTGTTTGCTCGGTGCGATTTTATTTGCTTTTTGCAATAGCAATGTCATCTGGTTTTTATGGCCGCTCACCAGTGTAATTTTAATTCTGCCGCTGTCGTTTTTTCTTATAGAGCGATATTTTAATACCCGCGATGTCAAAACTGCCCTTTGGCTGGCGCCCGTAACGGCGTTGGGGCTCGTTGCCGGCCACCCGCAAACTTTCTTTTACATTTTTTGCGCGGTTTACGGCTATACGATATTTAAATCATTTTTTTCCGGCCTCGGAATAAAGCAGGGGATTTACAAATTGACGATGTTGTCCGCTTTGTATTTGCTTGGCTTGATTATGTCCGCCTTAGCGGTTTTGCCGTTTTTGGAATATTTAAAACTAAGCGCAAATTTAGGCTACCGCGCCGGTTTTACCGAAAATCCTTTTTACTTACAGCCGTTAATGTTTATCACAAACCTAATTCCTGATTTTTACGGCAATACCGGCGTAAAAAACTTCAGCTATTTGCTGGTGCCAAATTATGGCGAATTGGCTTTGGGCTACATCGGCATTAGTGGATTTATTTTGGGATTATTTTCTTTTATAAAAAAATCCCGCGGAGCGGGATCCCGCTTCGCGGGACAGATCTGGTTTTTCATCGTCGTCGCGGTTCTTTGTGTCTGCTTAGTTTATCACGCGCCGATTATTTATTTTTTGATAAATAAACTGCCGGGTTTTAACCTGAATTATAACAACCGCCTGCTGTATTTATGGGCGTTTTGCGGCTCGGTGCTGGCGGCGTTTGGTCTGGAAAATATTCTTGACGGAAAAATCAGCCGCAAACGCCTGAACTGGACTTTTGTAGGATTCGCAATATTTTCAATTATCTTGATAATTGCCAACCGTTTGGTTACTCACGGCTGGCAGTTTGCCCATAACCTAGACTGGCGCACGGTCAGCCTGTGGCAAGACGTGTTAATTGCGGCTTTTTTCGTGAATTTGGCCATTGCATATTTTATATTTAAATATTTGCCAAAAAGAGGCGCTCTACTGTCACTATTCTTTTTGATCGTTTTGGAAACCGCTATCCACGGCATGATATTTATGAAAACTTCTACGCCAGCAAACTTTTATCCCAGCGAGCCGGCATTAACATATTTGCAAAATCAATATACGCAAAATTATTACCGGGTATTTACTTACGGCGACAACTTACTGCCAAACATCGGCACTTGGTACCATATTAACGAGCTCAACGACCACGACACCATCTATTTAACCAGCAACAAGCAACTCAAAACGGCTGTGGGCAATTACAACTATTCGCCGGAATACACTTTTAGCGACCCAAATTTTAATGCCTTGCGCTTTTTGAGTACGGGCTTTTTGCTTTACCCCGCCCAACAAGGTTTGGATTTTTTAAAATCCCACACAGCCGATTTAAGCTTGGTTTACCACAATAATAATTATGCCGTCTTAAAACTAAATAACCCGTTACCCAGGGCCTTTACTATAAAAGCGCGCGATATTAACGATTTAACAAGCAAACTAGCCGATTTGCAAATCGGCAAAAACCTTAATTTGGCTACGCCGGCTGTTGATTTTACGATTTTGGAAGACGGCACGGAAAATATAGTTTATAACGCGCCTGCCAATTCTTATCTTGTGACAACCGACAACTATTACCCCGGTTGGTTTGCGAAAATTGACGGCCAACGGATAGAGGTGCAAAATGTAATGGGACTCCGGGCCGCGCCGGTCCCGGCGGGGGAAAACGCCGCAACGGTCCGTTATCATCCCAAAAACTACGCCTACGGCTATGGTTGGAAAATTTCGATGGCAGCCGTGCTGTTTTGGCTCGGATTATATTTGTGGCGATTAAAAAAACAAGGCGTCTAACTTAATTTATGACATACCTGTTTTTCTTTGTTTTGGCTTTGTTACTTTCGCTGGGGCTAACCCCGGCAATAAAACAGCTCGTCAAGCGCTGGCAAATTTTAGACTTGCCAAACCTGCCCCGCAAGGTGCATCCTATGCCCACGCCTCTTTTGGGGGGGTTGGCGATTTATCTAAGTTTCATAGTTGCACTTGCAATTTACCTGCAATTCGGCAATCCCGATTATCACATTGTACCGATTAAATTCTTTTTGGGAATTATTTTTGGCGGCTTGGTTTTAATAATCGGCGGGGTTTTGGACGACAAACTTAACTTACCGCCAAAAATTTTATGGCTGTTCCCGGCTTTCGCGTCTTTGATAATTATTTGGTCCGGCATTGGTATAGGTATAACCCAAATCAGCAACCCGTTTGGCTCCCCGATATTTATTGGCTACCACTATTCACTATTCACTATTCACTATTCACTGCCAGCCCTGCTGGCATGGCTCTGGATGATGGGCATGATTTTTACCACCAAACTTTTGGACGGGCTGGACGGACTGTGCAGCGGCGTGGGACTGATCGGCTGCCTGACCATGTTTGCCTTATCGCTTACGGCCAAAGTCAACCAGCCGATTACGGCCAGCATCGCCATAATTTTTGCAGGCTGCCTTTTGGGATTTTTGTTTTATAATTTTAACCCGGCCTCAATTTTTTTGGGCGAATCCGGCAGCACTTTGGTTGGTTTTATGCTCGGCGTGCTGGCCATAATTTTAGGCGCGAAAATCGCCACAGCCTTGCTGGTTATGGGCATCCCGATTCTGGATGTCGCCTGGGCCATTATCCGCCGGTTATTTTACCACCGCAGTCCGTTTAAAGGCGATCGCCAACATCTCCATTTTAGGCTCCTTGATATTGGTTTAAGCCAGCGCCAAGCGGTTTTAGTACTTTACGCGATATCAGCAATTTTTGGCACCGTAGCCGTGTTTTTGCAAAGTATGGGCAAACTTATCGCGCTGGTGATTTTGGTCTTGGTAATGCTGATTTTAGCCCTTACCGTTGTCATTCTCTACAAACGCAAACACCCGCATATCCCAAACCTCCCGGCGTCATCCTGAGCCCTGTTATCAGCAAAACCAAACGGGCGAAGGATCTCTGTCAATGGTAAGAGATTCTTCGGTCGGATGCACTCCCTCAGAATGACGCCGAAAAAGAGCGGTTTTTATTCCATGTTTTTATTCCATTGACGAAAACGCCAAAAGCTGATAAAATATCCAAGTAACTCAAATCATACTAATCACTACTCACTATGTTGTCTATATTTGAATCCGGCGGAAAACAATATTTGGTTAAAACCGGCACTATTATCCAGGTAGAAAAATTGGCAGGCGATGCCGGCGCAACCATAACTTTTGATAAAGTTTTATTCCACGACGGCAAAGTCGGCAAACCCTATATTGAAGGCAGCGCGGTAACCGGCAAAGTTCTCAAACAGGGCAGGGGAGACAAAATCCACGTGCTCAAATACCGCGCCAAAAGCAAATATCGCCGAAAGATCGGAGCCAGACAGGCTTACACGGAAGTGGAAATTACAAAAGCATAAAACCAAAGACCGCCGATGAGGCGGTCTTTTTGTATTTTAGGAATAACTCAAGTGTAACACATTTTATGGGGCGCATTAATTGTGTTACGTTTTTTAGTTATGATTAAACTATTTCCAATACTATGATTTTAACGGCCGTTAAAATCATAGTATTTTATAACTACCCTGCCCTTGGGGTGGTTTTTTGTTTAATAACCTTTTAACATTTTATGCAACTCTTTTTCTAAATCTCCAGCCGAAGTAAAGAGAATCGTCTTGATTCCTAATTCCTGCGCGGCTTTGATGTTAACCGGCGAATCATCTATAAACAAGCATTCTCCCGGCTTTGCCGGAAATTTTTGCATCACTTTTATAAACGCCTCTCTGTCCGGTTTTAAAACACCGTCTGTAAATGAAAAAGAAACGACATCAAAAAGTTTATGGAACCGAAAATTATATTTCTTCTCGCAATGTTCAATCCACTCGCGGCCGTGGACAGACAACAGGCCTACTTTATAACCTAGTCTCTTTAATTTTAGAACCACATTGCGGGTTCCCTCAATTTCCGTAAAATTTTCCCTTAACAACTTTTGCAAATCCGATTTTGCCCCGAGCCACGGATATGTTTTTATAACTTCCTCAAGATATTCCTCTTCCTCTACATTCCCGGCAAAAAATTCCCTGATCATGGGTATTTGCAAAGGGGATGGCAGATGATGTTTATGCCCGTCATCGAGAGTTGCCGTCGGGTACTTTTCAGTCATTGCCTGGCCAATACCTTTTATGCCATCTATTAACACTTCGCCGACATCAAATATAATGTATTTAACCATTAATATTCCCTCCGCCCTTCCATAGCGCGCATTAAAGTTATGTCATCGGCATATTCCAAGTCTCCGCCCATGGGCAGGCCGCGGGCAATGCGGGTAATTTTTATTTTTGGATTGGACGCCTTAATAATTTTGGCAAGATGCATGGCGGTAGTTTCGCCTTCAAGCGAAGGATTTGTCGCGATAATAATTTCTTTAATTAATTTAGGTTGATCTTGGGAATGGAGGCCGGTGGCCTCCGCTACGCCACGAATACGATCGATCAACGATTCCACTTCCAAATTCTCCGGCCCAATCCCTTCCAGCGGATTTAGCACTCCGCCAAGCACGTGAAAAACTCCGCTAAATTGTCCGGATTTATCTATAGCCTGCGCGTCCAGCGGCTCTTCCACCACGCAAATCAGGCCCTGGTCGCGCTTTGGGTCGGTGCAGGTAGAACAAGGGTCGCTTTCACCCATATTGTGGCAAAGGGAACAAAAGACAATGCCTTCTTTAACTTGCGCGATGGATTGCGACAAATTATTTAAATCAATACTATCTTCTTTCAGCAAATAAAAAGCCAGGCGCTGGGCGGTTTTGGGCCCAATTCCGGGCAGGCGTCCGAGTTCGTTAATGAGTTTTTGTAAGCTTGATGGTAGTTTTGTCATGCGTTTTTTTCGGCGTCATTCTGAACCCGAATGCATCTGAGGGTGAAGAATCTCAAATAAGAGATCCTTCGGTCGGCTGCACTCCCTCAGGATGACGCCATCAAGGATTTATACTGGCTCCTCAGCCGGAACCATACTTTCCATTACCGCCTGCGGGGAAACGTCAAAAGTCCGGTCTAGGTTCTTAAACGAGGTCTTTTCCTGGTCAAAATACAAATCCACCTGGCCGGTGGGGCCGTTGCGGTGTTTTTTAATGTGGATTTCCGCAATATGCGGGCGCCTAGCATCTTTGCCTTTATACATTTCTTCGCGGTAAATGAACATCACCACATCGGCATCCTGCTCAATACTGCCCGATTCGCGCAAGTCGGCCAGTTGGGGCACTTTATCGGGACGGCTTTCCACGCCGCGGGAAAGTTGGGACAAGGCCAAAACCGGCACGTTAAGCTCGCGGGCCAAAAGCTTTAGCGCGCGGGAAATTTCGGAAACTTCCTGCACGCGGTTTTCCTGGTTGCGCCCTTCCATCAGCTGTAAATAATCCACAATAATCAGCCCGGCGCCGTGCTCGGATTGGAGCCGGCGCGCTTTGGTACGGAGTTCCATAATGTTGCTGCCGGCGGCGTCGTCTATAAAAATGGGGGATTCGGACAACTCACCCATGGCTTTGCCAATATGGTCAAAGTCGTCCTCGTTTAAGTGGCCGGTGCGGATTTTCCACAAATTGACATCACTCTGCGAAGAAAGCAAACGGTCCACCAGCTGGTCCTTGCTCATTTCCAAAGAAAAAATTCCCACCGGCACCTTAAGGTTTACCGCAACGTGCCGCATAATGTCCAGCGCCAAAGAAGTTTTGCCCATAGAGGGGCGAGCAGCTAAAACCACCAGGTCCGATTTTTGCAAACCGCCGAGCAGGTTGTCCAAATCCACATAGCCCGTAGCAAGCCCGCGCAGTTTTCCTTTTTCGCGGTGGAGCTCGTCTATCCTTTCAAAGGTAGCGTGCAATATATTGCCAATGGGCACAAAATTTTGTTTTAAATGTTTTTGCGAAATGCTGAATAATTTTTGTTCGGCAACATCCAAAATATCTTCCATTTCGCCTTCTTCCTTAAACGCGATGTTGGAAATTTCCCCGGCCGCGGTAATTAACTTCCTAAGCGTGCCTTTTTTTCGCACAATGTACGCGTAATGAGTTACGTGCGCGGCAGAGGGTACGGCATTAACCAGCTGGGTTAAGTAAGAACTTCCGCCGACTTTGTCCAATATTTTTTTTTCTTCCAGCCAGTTCGTTACGGTCAAAATATCTATAGAAGTATTTTTTGTATATAAATCCAAAATCGCCTCAAAAATTTGCTTGTTCTTTTCGTCGTAAAAATGGTCCGCGTTTACAATGTCGCCAATTTTGATAATTGCGTCTTTGTCCAGCATTAAACAGCCCAAGACCGACATTTCGGCGTCTAAGTTTTGCGGCGGGATACGTTGGATTGATGATGCTTGGTCCATAATAAAGGGTGCCCATCCCGGAATTTTTTGTGCTGATGAATATCACTTGCCACAAAAAATATCCGGGATCCAGAATTACGTATTTTTCAAGTCAGTAATCATTATAACCCTTTTTCCAACAGCTTCCAAGACCAAAAAATAGGCCAATTTAGGCCTATTTCCTGCCTGCCGGCAAGGCAGGTGTGGGTATGGTGGGGAATACTGGTGGATGGCTAAATCTGGAGCTTTTTCTTGACCTTTTGCCCCTCTGACATGTCCATGACCTCATAGCCTAAGCTTTCAATTTGCTTTCTAAGTTCGTCAGATTTTTTGAAGTCTTTTTGTTCGCGGGCTTTTTGCCTTTGCGATGATAAATTTTTAATTTCTTCGGGCAATTCTTCCACACTTTGCAGTTTTGCTCCCAATAATTCAGTAAAAACAAACTTTTCGTCACTTCCGGAAATTGCCTTAGGGACATTCAAATCATTATTTAAACTTTTTTTATCTATAACATTGCCTCCTCCGGCGTAGCTCATATAGTTGATGAGTCCCGCGAGTCTATTTCCTGACGCATCCAGCGATTCCATAGTAAAATTTTGCTGGCTCCGATAATGGCTTTGCAAAAATGTGTAACGAAGTGCCCACGATGCAAGTGGGTGCTTTAAATCTTTTAACTTATAAAAATTCCCCGCGCTCTTGGACATCTTTTTCCCGTCAACCAGCAAATGCTCGGAGTGGAACCAATGCTTAACAAAATTTCCTTTACCGAGCAAAGCTTGCGATTGAGCGATTTCGTTGGTGTGGTGGGGGAATATCAAATCCACGCCGCCGGTATGGATGTCCGTGGGTTCTCCTTTAAAGCCGATTTGGTTTATAACCGAGCATTCAATGTGCCAACCGGGACGGCCTTTGCCCAAAACCGGATGATCCCAAAAAATCTGGCCGTCCGTTATTTTATCCCAGGCCTTCCACAGCGCAAAGTCCGATAAGTTTTCTTTTTCATACTCATCCACGGCAACACGCGCGCCGACTTTTTTGCCTTCCAAAAACTTATGCCCGACCAGTTCGCCGTAATCGCCGAAATCTTTTTGGTATTTTTCTATACTGAAATAAGTGCTGCCGTCTTCGGCTTTATAGGCATAGCCTTTATTTATTAAGTCCACAATAAATTGCTGGATTTGGGACATAACATCGGTCACGCGGATAAACGTTATTTCATCTTTCAAAACATTAACTTCACCTAAATCTTTTAAAAACTCATCCAAATAAAATTTGGTAAACTCCCGCAAATTTTCTAACGTAGCCTGACCGCCGTATTTGGCAATCGTGCCTTTGATGGTTTTGTCGTCTATATCCGTAATATTCATAACCCACTTGGGCTTGTAACCGTCATATTTTAAGGTTCGATAAAGTAAATCGGCCATAATGTAACTGCGCAAATTGCCGATATGCGCGTAATTATAAACCGTCGGTCCGCAAGTATACAGGTTGATGTGGTCCTTTTCAGGCACGTCTTCTATTTTCTTTGAAAGGGTATTGTAAAGTTTAAGCATAAAGTTATTTTAGCAAATTATTGATAATGGGGGAAACGGCTGGCAGGCAAAGCGCCAGCCGTTTCGGTGCGTTACTCCTCGGACGATGGCGGTTGAAGGCGGACTTCTTTATCTGGCACCCTTTCATTATTATCAGGGGCTCCTTTTTCCCCGGCCTTGCGGGCCGGCAACGAATCCTCCTTGTAGCGATAACCGTCCATATCACACATCTTGTTTTCTCTCCTTATGATTTTGGTTTTTGGCAAACAAAAACCCCCGGTTTACGGCCGGGGGGCTTAAGTCGAAAAGTAACTAAAAACCGTTCAACTCAAAATTCCCGGACGCAAGCCCAGAAGTTAAACAGCAGTTGCAGGAATTTTGAATTATATATTTCATCTTTATTATAAATTAACAAATCCCTTAAATTATGTCAATTCCCAATTTTGGACTTATTAATTATGGGCCATTATCTTTAAGTGCTGCTCGCGAAGCTTTTTTAAATCAAACGCCGCCTGCTTGCCTTCCAAAATTTTGGCTAAATGCATGCCACCCATAAAGTGGGGGGAAATAACGTAATCCACGCCTTCCTCGTAAAACGCTTTGGTTTCCGTTTCGTCCTGCGCAACAAAAATCAGTTTGGGCTTGCGCCTGCCCAAGGCCGTCCTTCTTATAGCGTGCAGCAAAGCCATGTTGTCTACAAAATCCGGCACCGTGGAAATTACCATTTTGGCGTAAGGCAAATTTACCTGTTCCTGGATAAAGCTGTCCGTAATGTCGCCGCATAAAGCCAAAATTCCTTTTTCCGAGTAAAATTCCGCGATTTCCGGGTTAAAATCCACCACCACAAAAGGAGCTTCGTGTTTTTGTAATGTTTCTGTTAGATGGTGACCGAGCCGGTGCGCCCCGACCAAAACAATATGGTTTTTTAACACCACGTTATGCAAGTGTTTTTCCGCAGCGCCCTTGCGGAAATCAAAAATTTTAAGCAGGGGATGCAGCCGGTCGTAAATTCTTCCCGCGGACATAATCAGGTAGGAAGAAATGGCAATGGTTATCATACCGATTAAGGTAACCAGGCTGACTTCGCTTTGCGATAAATTCCCCGCGACGTAAGCCGCGCTCACCAAAATCAGACTGAACTCGGAAATTTGCCCCACGGTCACGCCGGCCAAAAAACCGGTCCTGGGCTTGTAGCCAAACAGCCCAAGCAGAATCATGACAATTATAGGGTTGCCGATGAGTACGAATAGGGAAAGAATAATTGCCGGGCGGGCCATTGCGCTTAAATTGTTCAGCGCCAAACCGGAGCCCAGGACAATAAAAAAGATAATAATAAAAAAATCGCGGATCGGCTTAATTTTCCCGCTAATTTCGTAATGCACTCCGCTTTTGGCCAAAGCCAGCCCTGCCAAAAACCCGCCGATTTCCAAACTAAAGCCCATTACGGGAGAGGCGACAAAGGCCGCCAGTCCCAAGGCCCAGGCTAGGGAAACCACTAGCATCAGCTCGTCGTTGTTGCCGATGTATTCTATGATTTTAGGAAAAATTTTGGCGCTTAGCCACCAGACAACCAAAATTAAAACCAGCGCGCGGACCAGGGCCATTATAATGTTTTCCCACAGCGGCAGATTGGCGTAAATGCTGCCGTTGCCCGGCGTAAGTCCGGACAGGGAAATTAAAATTAAAATGGCGATAAAATCCTGCGTTAAAAAAATACCCACAACCAGTTTGCCGTAAAGGCTTTGCAGGTCTTTTTTTTCCCCCAAAAGTTTTACCACAATAATCGTAGATGAAAAAGTCAGAGCGGGAGCTATGTATAAAGAAGAAACCGCGCTAAACCCCAATGCCCGCAAAATGCCGTAACCGATTAGGCTGGTAAAAAATACCTGTCCCAGGCCGACCAAAAGGGCGGTTTTACCAATGCGCTTAAGCTGGCTAACGTCCAGCTGCAGGCCGACCATAAAGAGCAGCAAAGTGATGCCGATTTGCGCCAAACCCGAAAACACATCGCCCTGCTGCATCCGGTAATAACCCAGCGGCCCGACAATTAAGCCGGTTAAAATATAAGCGACAATGCTGGGCTGCTTAAGCAGGCTGACGATAAAAGATATCAGTCCCGCCAGAATTAAAACCGTTGTGAGTTCAAAAAAAATGTTGTTCATGTGCCGCTGATATAAACGCGGATAGCGACGCGGATCAGAACGCGGATATGGCCATCTTAAGCCCCTGATTTAACCTGTTCCAATCTATATCGAAATTTTTATTTTAATTTCTAAAGTAAAAAGCTTTAGCATATTATAACACAACTTGCTTAAAATACAAAATCCTGATAAAATAAAACCAATATTTATTAAAAAGACTTGAAATGAAACTTAATACCATCTTTTTTATCGGGCCGCAGGGGAGCGGCAAGGGAACGCAGGCAAAAATTCTGGCCAAGCATTTGGATTTTTTTTATTGGGAAATGGGGGGGATTTTAAGGGATGTTGCCTCCCAGAGCAGCGAACTTGGGAAAAAAGTCAAAAATTTGATAGATTCCGGCGTGCTATTAACCGATGACCAGCTTTACGAGGTCGTAGACAACCGGCTGGGCGAAATCGCCCACGATGTCGGCGTAATTTTTGACGGAATACCAAGGCGCGTTGCCCAGGCCGAACACTTGATGAAATTTTTGCAAAAACAGGGTCGAAAAGATTTTACGACGCTCTTTGTCAATTTGCCCCGCGAAGAATCAATCGCGCGATTGTTAAAAAGGGCGGAAATAGAAAAACGCGCCGACGATACCAAAGAAAAAATTGAATTCCGGCTTAAGCAATATGAAGAAGAAACCTTGCCGGTTTTGGATTTTTTAAAACAAAATTCACAATTTTTTGAAATAGATGGCACGCCGAGCGTGGAGGAAGTGACAAAGGAAATTAACAAGGTTTTAAGCCTGTAGCGTGCCCAATTTATTGGGCTGGCCTTAAATAATAAATAACAGCCGATAAATCCGCCTCGGCTCGCGCTCGCCTCGATTCGACAATCGAGTCGAAGCGGGCCGAGCGAGACGGGTCGGCACGCTACACTATCATCGATGGAACATCATCACCAACCTTTAAACATTATTCTCCTTGGCGACCCGGCGTCCGGCAAAGCCACCCATGGCGCGTTTTTGGCCAAAAAATACCGGCTTTACGATTTGGATATGGGAAAAGAGTTGCGCTCGCTTGAGCACAACCGTAAATTGCGAAAAAAATACCGGCTTGATAAGACCCTGGACAGCGGCAAACTTACGCCCACGGAATTGGTAAGAAGTTTGCTGCGCGATAAAATCCACGGCACGCCAAAACATCAGGGGATACTTTTTGACGGCACACCCAAAATGCTCGGGGAAGCCAGGCTGGTGGCAAAATGGCTTAGACAGGAAAAACGCGACCGCGTGCTTTTTATTTATCTTTCCATCCCATTAGCGGAAACCATGCGCAGGATGACCAGCCGTAAAACCTATTTTAAGGGAAAATTTTCCAAACGCCCCGACGACAACAACAAAGCTTTAAAAAATCGCGTTGCTTATTACAAAAAAAATATTTCGGAAGTAGTGGCTTATTTTAAAAAACTTTACCCATTTGTAAAAATTTCCACCGTAGGCACAATCGCAGAGGCAAGAAAACGACTTAATAAAAATTTGGAGAAACACAAAGTATCCCAAGCGTAGTAGTTAGCCGATTTATCGGCTGTGAACATTTGGACAGCCCATGAATGGGCTAACTACGCTACATTTACCCTATGAAGACAGGTTACGTTAAAACCCCCCAGGAAATTGAAATTATTACCGAGGGCGGAAAACTTATCCACAATATTTTGTACGCCACGGCGGGGCTGGCCCGGCCCGGAATTTCCACGTGGGAGCTAAACGAGTTTGCGGAAAAGGAAATTGAAAAAATCGACGGGCGGCCGAGCTTTAAAAATTTTGGCCCAAAAAAAAATCCGTTTCCCGCGGGCTTGTGCACATCGGTAAATTCCGTTGTGGTTCACGGCATTCCGTCTAAAAATACCATTTTAAAAGAAGGCGACATTGTTAGCCTGGATATTGGTATGGAATATAAAGGATTGTTCACCGATACCGCGATTACGGTGCCGGTCGGCAAAATATCAGATACGGCCAAAAAACTCATAGAAACAACAAGGAAGTCGCTATCGGCGGCTATCGATCAAGTAAAGCCGGGCAATACCATTGGCGACATAGCCTTTGCAACCCAAAAAACCGTTGAAGCGGAGGGGTTTTCCGTGGTGCGCGATTTGGTTGGCCACGGCGTGGGCTACGATGTGCACGAAGACCCGGCTGTGCCGAATTTTGGCAAAAAAGGCACGGGGGAAATTTTGCGGGAAGGGATGGTTTTGGCCATTGAACCCATGGTCTGCGAACACGAATACTTTTTGCAGTTTGAACCCGACGGCTGGACCATTTCCACCAAAGACGGCGGCCTGGCCGCCCACTTTGAGCATACCATCGCGATTACTAAGAATGGGGCGAGGATACTGACATAGTATTTAGTATTATGTATTAAGTATAATGCGGCACTTAAAAAAATCCGCTTTTGCGGATTTTTTTAAAACCTTATACGTAATACTCGATACTTAATACTGATTTCATTTCTTTTTTTCTATCTCGTTTTTTATCTTATCAACAAACTTCTTTAGCGGCATGGCGCCCAAGTCTTTGCCTTCGCGGGTGCGTACCGCGATTTTTTTTGCTTTAACTTCTTTTTCGCCCACAATCAGTTGATACGGGATTTTTTGCATGCTGGCTTCGCGGATTTTTTTGCCTATGGATTCACTTTCCTTCCAAAGTTCAACCCGGATGCCGTTACTCCTTAAGTCATCCCGCACCGATCTTCCGTATTTTTCATACTTTTCCCCGATCGTCAATACAACAGCTTGCACCGGCGCCAGCCACAGCGGGAACGCCCCGGCGTAATGTTCAATAAGCACGCTCATAAACCGTTCCACCGAACCCAAAATCGCGCGGTGGATCATTGCCACGCGCTCTTCTTCGCCTTTTTCGTTTATGCAAAACAGGTTAAACCGTTCGGGCAAATTAAAATCCATCTGGATGGTCGCCAATTGCCACTCCCGCCCCAAACTGTCCTTGGCAATAAAATCTATTTTCGGCCCGTACATTGCCGCCTCGCCGGGTCCGTCTATATATTCAACTTTGCGTTTTTTTATCACCTGCAGCAACGCAGCCTCGGCTTTTGCCCAAACTTCCGGCGTGCCCAGATATTTTTCAAACTTTGCGGGATCGTGCCTGGAGAACCTAACCGTTAAAGGCATTTTAAACGGTTTATAAAATTTATCCACAATATCCCAAACTTTTAAGGCCTCGGCTTCCACTTGGCTCATTCGGCAAAAAACATGCGCGTCGTCCTGGGTAATCATCCGCACGCGCGAGAGGCCGGAAAGCTCGCCGGACTGTTCATCACGATAAACAGCCGTGACTTCCGAATAACGGATGGGCAGTTCGCGGTAGCTTCTTTTTCTGGACGCGTAAATTTGGGTATGATGCGGGCAGTTCATGGGCTTTATGGCAAAAAGGTGTCCTTCGCGGGTGGTTATTTTAAACAATTCGTCCTGAAATTTTTGCCAATGGCCGGAAGTTTCGTATAAATCTTTTTTGGTAATGTGCGGGATAAGCACTCGCTGGTATCCCATAGGCACTTGCAAAGATTGCACAAAATTCTCCAGCTCTTCCCTGACTACTGTCCCTTTTGGCGTAAACATCGGCAACCCGCCGCCCACAAGATCGGAAAAAGTAAAAAGATCCAAATCTATGCCCAATTTTTTGTGGTCTCTCTTTTTTGCTTCTTCAATCAGCGACAGATATTTATCCAACTCATCTTTAGCCTCAAATGCCAAGCCATAAATCCTCTGCATTTGCGGATTTTTTTGGTCGCCGCGCCAATAGGCGCCGCTAACTTTGTCCAGCTTAAAAGCGTCTGTCCTTATTTGCGAAGTGTTGTCCACGTGCCCGCCGCGGCAGAGGTCTGTAAAATTTCCGGTTTTATAAAGGGAAACGGTCGCTGTAGCGGCATGCCGAGGCATACCGTCATCAGAAGGCACGCCACGGCGTGCCTCTACAGGCTGCGATTCCTGGTTTAATATTTCATCCGCCTTGGTCGTCCCGAACTTTTCCATATCTTCTATTAACTGAACTTTAAACGGCTGGTTTTGTTTTTTAAAAAAGTCCTTAGCTTCAACCGTTGTCATCTCAGTCCGTTCAAAAGGCAATTTAGATTGCGCCAGCGCCCGCATCCTTTTTTCCAAAACCTTGATGTTGTCCGGTGTCAAGGGGCGGGGGAGCAGAAAGTCGTAAAAAAATCCGTTTTCAATAACCGGCCCAACACCCAATTGCGCCTTTGGAAACATTTCCAAAACCGCAGACGCAAGAAGGTGCGCGAGCGAATGACGGAGATTGTGAAGTTTTTCTTGGTTGTCCATATAGTCCGCTGATTAGTCGCTGATTGGTACGCTGATTAATCGCCGAACTGATATCGACGTTTCAGCGTCAAATCAGCGTTGGTGTTAAATTCAGCGTCCATTCAGCGTTTTCAACACAAAACCCCAGAACTCCATCATCGATTCGCCAACTGGCGAATCAAATAATGAAATTCCGGGGTCTCGCATGGAGACGTTTCCGTCCCAGAATTTTCCCGATGATTTGCACCGGAAAACTTTTCATCCACAGTGGCCTCTAGAACCAGAGCAGATTTATTACTTTTTGTTTCAAACTCCCCGGTTGGTAGCCGGATCAACATTTGAAGAACCTGCCTCGACTTGCTTTCGCTTTTTACGAGGCAAGGCGGGCTAAAATAACTATAACATACGGTTAAAACGCTGGCAAGAACGTTTTCCACAGAACTTTTTCCACAGAACTTTTTCCACAGAAATATTCAGCTTATTTAAAAGCAATTTTATTTTGGATTTTAAACAACGTATTTTTACCGCATTGACAACCGGCAACCTCTCTGCTAATTTGAGCCAAGAAAGGCCGCAGGAGGACTGATGTAGTTTCATATCCAAATGCGGTATCCTCACAGGCGAACTATGATCAGAACTTTGGTTTTTCTGTTTGTGATTTCACTAGCCAGCACGGTGCTATCGTTGCTGCCGGCGGACTTGGTAGCGAGGCCGAACTGGCTAAACCTGCGGACAGTTGGTCCAGTAACAGTGGCTCTTGGCCTCTCCTGTCTGTTCTTCTTCATCCGGCGGCGGAGAAAGGAAAGCCGGGAAGATGCCGAGTTACGCGAAAAAGGGCTACTAGGGGGGGTGTAGGTATGCCCCCAGAGGCAATCGCCGCAGCTGGCATTGTCGCATTTACCATCTTAATGGTGGTTATTATCCGCATCGTATCGGCTCAAGGTCGCCCCGGCCAGGAGTGGGGCAAGCGTGACTGGAGCAAGCGCACTAACAGCGCACCGCGGAAAGGAGAGCCCTGATGAAAGCGAAACCGCCGCCGTGAGGTCCAATCCCTCCCGGCGGCGCAGTTTTTTTCAGCGTAAAATCAGCGTAGTAATCAGCGACATATCAGCGGTTTTAATCCACATCCACCATATCAATCTCCGGTATCAAGCGTAATTCCGCCATCAACTCATTACTCATCGCCACTTGCGACTGGGTTTTTATTTTTTTTGCCCCCAAACCGGAGCCAATGGACAAATAAACCTGCGCGTTGCCCGGATGGTTTTGCAAAATATCCTTAATCCGGTTTAAAACTTCTTTATTGGCCAGCGCCGCCATATGCAAAACCACCTGCCGGCTTTTTTCCATCTGGCTTAGCGCCATCGCGTATACTTCGTCGTTCGGCAGCTCCGTAATATTGTCCGCGATTAATTTGAATTCTTCGTCCTTGTCGGAAAGCCTTCCGGTAACCTGCACAATTTTATCATTCAATAAAAACGGCAAAGCCTTTTCCATTACCGTGGGGAAAACCAGAACTTCTATGCTGCCGGTCAAATCTTCCAAAGTAAAAAATGCCATTGGGTCATTTTTGCGGGTTAAAATACGCTTCAGCCGTGAAATAATACCGCCCATTACCACGTTTGAACCAAGTTCGTCCAAAGATAAACTTTTAACAGATCTTAAGGTAGATAGTACCTTGCCGTAAGCGTCCAGCGGATGCGCCGAAACATACATACCAAGGTGTTCTTTTTCCCAAAGCAGTTTTTCTTCTTTGGTAGCCGGAGCCGAGGGCCTTAATTTTAGCCTGCCCGCGTCCATGGATTTGCCGAACAGGGAGTTTTGGCCGCTGGCCTCGTTTTTAAAATGCTGGCGCACAAAGTCCAAAACCTCTTCGGTATTATTCAGCAGCTGGCCACGCTCGCCAAAAGCATCCAGCGCGCCGGCCTTAACCAAAGCTTCCCAGGATTTTTTGTTAAGGTTTTTGGTGTGGGATTTTATGAGGAAGTCTTCGAGGGATACAAACGAGCGTTGATTATCGTCTGATGACGGCACGCCGCGGCGTGCCGCTACATCGACGTCAACATCTGTTTCTTCCGACAGTCCGACATTCCGATTTTCCGACCTTATCTGAATTATCTTCTCTATTACATCACTCCCCAAATTCTTAATCGCGTTAAGCCCAAACCGAATAGTCTTATCATCTACAACCGTAAAATCGCCCAACGATTCATTCACGTCCGGCGGCAAAACGGCAATGCCTAAAACCTCGCAGTCTTCCACGGCTTCGTAAATTTTTTCTTCATCGCCGCTCTCCGCGGTCATTAGCGCGGCCATAAACTCCACCGGAAAATTGGCCTTCATATAGGCGGTCTGGTAAGAAACCGTGCTGTAAGACGCCGCGTGCGCTTTTCCAAAACCGTAAGCGGCAAACGGCTCAATTAAAGCAAACAGCTCCGCAGCCCGCTCCGGGCTCATCCCACCGTTAACGCAGCCTAAGGTAAACTTCGCCTTTTGCTTGGCCATTTCTTCGGGGATTTTTTTCCCCATGGCCTTGCGGAATTTGTCCGCCTCTTCCCAGCTGTAACCGGCAATATTAATAACCGTGAGCAAAATATCGTCCTGATATACCAAAAGGCCCAACGAGCGGCCGAGAAAATCTTTCATCCGCGGGTCAAAATATTTTATTTTGGACGGATTGTGCATGCGCTCAATATATTCCGGAATAATCGCCATGGGTCCCGGACGGTATAGGGCTATCATGGCCATAATGTCAAAAATATTTTTTGGCCTTAGTTCTTTTAAATAGCGCGTCATGCCGGAAGACCCCAGCTGGAACACGCCAAAAGTCAGGCCGTCCGCTAAGAGCTTAAATGTTTTTGGGTCGGGATGGGGGAGATTGTTAATGTCAATTTTTATGTTATGGCGCTTTTCCACCATATTCACCGCCGACTCCAATATGGATAAATTGCGGATGCCCAAAAGATCCAGTTTTACCACGCCAATGGCTTTGCTGTTGGCGTTAAGATCCAAAGCGTACATATCGTACTGCGTAATAATCCGCTCGCCGTCCGGCTCCTTTTGCAGCGGCATATATTCGGTCAACGGCTCCGGCGTAATGACAATGCCGGCGGCGTGCATAGAGGCGTGGCGCGCGCAGCCTTCCAGTTTTTTGGCGATTTCCAAAACATGGTGGGTTTCCGGATCACGGTCGTAAATTTCTTTAAGCTCCGGGCTTTTGCCCAAAGCTTTGTCCAAAGTCATCAAAAAGCCCTGCTTGCCAATGGGAATCATTTTGGCAATCTGGTCGCATTTGGAATAAGGCACGGCCAAAGCCCTGCCGACATCGCGCACCGCGGCGCGCGCGGCCATGGTCCCGAAAGTAATTATTTGCGCGACCTTGTCTTTGCCGTAGCGGTCGGTAATATAGCGGATAACTTCGTCGCGGCGGTTGTCGGCAATATCCAGGTCAATATCCGGCGGAGCCGGCCGGTGCATGGTCAAAAAACGCTCAAACGGCAATTCATAGTAAAGCGGGTCAACATTGGTAATGCCCAAAATTCGCCCCACAATGCTGCCGGCGGCAGAGCCTCTGGTGTTGGTAATGACCCCGAGCTTGTGCGCGCCTTCAACCACGTCGGCCACCATCAAAAAATATGTATCAAAAGCTTTTTTGCAAATAATATTCAGCTCGTAGTCTATGCGCTGCTTGATTTCTTCCGGGAGTACCAACCCACCGGCGTCATCCTGACCCCGGCTTTGAGCAGGGGGAAGGATCTCTTTCTTTGATTGAGATTCTTCGGCCTCAGATGCATTCGGCCTCAGAATGACGCCAGCTGAGGAAGGTTTGTTCGGTGCTACTGGCAATGATAGAGAAGAAGGCTTTCCGTAAAGCGGCAGGGCTTTTTCGTAAGTAATCCTCTTTAAATATTCTTCCGATGTCTCGCCTTCCGGAATTTTGACTTTGGGAAAATACCTCTGGTCAACCAAAATTTCCAGATTGCACATATCCGCAACTTTCAGGGTGTTTTCCATAGCCTCGGGAATATCGGCAAAAAGCTCCCACATCCGCTCAGGCGATTTTAAGGAAAGCTCGTAGCCGCGCATATCCAGGCGGTCCGGGTCGTTAACCGTGCGGCCGGTGCCGATGCATACCAGCACGTCCTGGGCTTCGGCGTCTTCCGGATATATATAGTGGCAGTCGGCCGTAGCAATAACACCAAGATTATTTTTCTTTGCCAAAACAATCAGCTTTTGGTTTAATTCCTCTTCCTTTGGATCACTCTGCTTGCTGTTTCTCTGAATTTCAATAAATAATTTTTCCGCGCCAAAAATGCCTAAATATTTTTCCAAAACTTTTTGCGCCTCAGCGAAGGACTTGTTCATTACCGCGCGAGCGATTTCCCCGCGCTGGCAGCCGGACAAACAAATTAAGCCTTCGCTGTGGCGCGACAATAAATCCAAATCTATTCTCGGCTTATAATAAAACCCGCGCAAATGGGCCTCGGTGGTCAGCTTGATTAAATTTTTATAACCGGCGTCGTTTTGGGCGAGCAGGATTAAATGATGGTAGTCCGCGTCAACTTTGCCTTCCTTTTCTTCCATACCGCGCGGCGCTATATAAGCTTCCAGGCCGACAATGGGTTTTATCCCGGCTTCTTTGCATTTGTTGTAAAACTCTATTGTGCCGTACATCACGCCGTGGTCGGTTACGGCCAGGGCTCCCATACCAAGTTCTTTGGCGCGTTCAACCAGCGGGTCAATTTTTGACAACCCGTCAAGCAGGGAATAATGGGAGTGGCAATGGAGATGGGTGAATTGCATAGGTATAGAAGCGAATTTAGACGCGAATGGGATACAAGCGAAAATAAACGCGAATTCGCGTTTATTTTCGCGCCTTCAATTTTCGCGTTTGTATTCGCTTCTACTATAGAATACCAAAATTAACCAAACTTTGCTATAATCAAAATAGGCTAAAACCAAACAAAATGCCCCTCTTAAAAGAGAAAATTGAAATGGAAGTCCAGGAAGCCGAACTTTTTGCGCAAAAAAATTTGGGCTCTTTTCCGCCGATGCTCCGCTGGCTGCTGGTTTTTATGGTCGTCGCCATTATTCCGGCTTACTATATTTCCAGAAGCGTATCGCAAAAAATTTGGCTGTCCCGCTACGAACAAGGCGCTACTGTGGGCAAACCAAGCTTTACCAACCCGCAAGCGCCAAAAATTTCCGCCGTCACCTTAACGACGGGCGGTTCGGGCAGCTTTGCCGCGATAGTGCAAATCAGCAATCAAAATTTAGATTTATCCATAGACAACGTCCCGTACAGTTTTACTTTTTATAACTCCCAAAAACAGCAAATTTACCAGTACCAAAACACGCTTTTTTTACTGCCAAACCAGACAAAATATGTTACCGCGCCGACGTTTACCCCGACCGAGCCTATAGCTTACGCAAACTTCCAGCTTCCCCAAACCCTGCCTTGGCAAAAACGCCTGGACATCCCCACCGTAAACCTTTCCACGTCACTGCCCCAGACTTTTGAGCAAACTTCGCCCACGGCCTTTGTGGCGCAAGGGGATTTTGTCAACAACAGTCCCTACACTTTAAGCAAAGTGCATTTAACTTTTGTCCTGTTTGACCAAAGCAACAACATTATCGGCACAAGCCAGCGGGATGAATTTACCGTAACCCCGTTTGAACGCCGCGCCTATAAACAGCTTTGGCCGAATATGATAGCGCCAAATTTAAACCGCTTGGACGTAACGGCCGATACCGACACGCTGGATCCCAACAATCTCTCCGCGCCCGCAATAAATACGAATTATTCCTCCGACCTAAGCCGCCCAAAGTAGTAATCGCAAATATACAAATCAACACAAATATACAAATGCCTTTTTAGGCGCATATTAGATGAACCGATTTGTATATTTGTTAAATTTGTATATTTGTGAACACTACCCATGTTTTCCTTCCTAAACCGATTCAAATATTTTGACGTGCCGCTACTCGTTTGCACCCTGCTACTCGTGGCGGCGGGGCTGGCGGCTTTGTACGCCACCACGCTTTCGGACGCAAGCATTGCGGTCTTTTACCGCCAACTGATATTTTTGGGTTTGGGCCTGGCGGCTTTTTTATTTTTAAGTTTTTTTGATTACCACGCCCTGGCCAAAACCAACAGGGTAATTTATGTCGTACTGCTTTCCCTGCTTTTGTATTTAACCGTGTTCGGCTCCTTAATCCGCGGCGGCAGGCGCTGGGTGGATTTTGGGATTACGCGGTTCCAGCCGGCCGAATTTGTAAAATTCACGGTAATTTTGGGCCTTGCCCGGCTGCTTTATTTAAAACGCGGGCAAATTAATTCCTACAAAACCATCCTGTGGACTTTGGCCTATGCCTTAGTGCCGGCGGCGCTGGTCGCGCTTGAGCCGGATTTAGGTTCGGCGATTATTATTTCCGGCATCTGGCTCGGCATTATCTTAATTAGCCCGATTAAAAAAAAATACCTGGCAATAATATTTGCCGCGTTTTTGGTTTTTACCGGCGTCGCCTGGAAATTTGTTTTAAAAGATTTCCAAAAAAGCCGGATAGAAGTATTTTTGAACCCGGGGCTTGATCCGCGCGGCCGCGGCTACAATGTGCGCCAGGCGACCATTGCCGTAGGCAGCGGGGAGCTTACCGGCACCGGCTTGGGCAAAGGCGTGGAGAGCCAGAGCAAATTTTTGCCCGAACGGCAGACTGATTTTATTTTTGCGGCCAGCAGCGAAGAAATCGGCTTTTTGGGCTCCGCGAGCCTGCTTGGCTTATATTTTTTCCTTCTTTTCAGGCTGCTTAAAATTATGGGAAAGGCCAAAGACGACTTGGGTATGTATTTGGCCGACGGCGTTTTTTTCTTTTTCTTTTTACACGTATTTATAAATATTGGCATGAATGTGGGGCTTTTACCGGTTACCGGTATTCCGTTGCCTTTTGTTTCCTCCGGCGGCAGTTCCTTGGTTGTCTGCCTTATGCTTTTGGGCGTTTTGCAGAACGTATCCATGCAGTCCAAAACTTTGCGGTTCTAGGTAGATTTGTTATAATAGAAGCGAATGCAGACGCGAAGACTGCAAGGCGAAAATAAAAGCGAATTCGCGTTTATATTCGCGTATAATTTCGCGATTAATTCGCTTCTATCCTATGAAAAACTTCGACTTCAAAAGAATAATAGAATGGCTCGGCGTAATTTTAAAGTGCCCGATTTGCGGAGCCAAGTATAACATTGATAAAACCCGGGTGGTTGAAAGCGAGCAGGACGAAGTTTACGGCGAGGCCAGGGTCTTAATCCATTCCGACTGCGGCAAATGCAAAAGCTCGGTAATGTTCAACGTTGAAATCCGCGGCCCCGAGGTTTTTAGCGTGGGCATGGTTACGGACCTTACCGGCCAGGACAGCTCCAAATTCAACAAACTCGGCCCCATCCGCGCCAACGAAGTCATTGGCATCCACCAGAACCTAAAAAGCTTTAAAGGGGATTTTGTCTCCTTGTTTACTCAAAATCAACCGACCAAGAAAAGCAACCCAACCCAATCGGCGTCATCCTGAGGGAGCGCATCCGACCGAAGGATCTCATCCAAATTTAAGAGATTCTTCGCCCTCAGATGTCATAAAGATCTCCCACAGGGAGACATTCGGGCTCAGAATGACGCCACGAGGAGTTGTAATTCCAGCCTGGACTTTCCCAAGCTTTTTTGTTACCCCTACATTGAAAAATTTAATGATCTGTGTTAAAATTTCTTATCAGTTTTTTTGCCCAGAGACCGTGTCTGGGTTGACAATCACACAACCAAAAGGAGTACGCCAATGGCAGGGCAACCGCAGACTGAAGTTTTGCCCACAGGGTATGTTGTAGAAGGACCATACGGCCGCTTTCTAAGCAGGAACAGGAAGTGGGTACGGCATCATGGACAACTTGATCGGGCGTACGTGCACCCCGAAGAGTCGTTGTTGGATACAACAGAGACCTGGCGAATTCACGCCAAAACGGTTCGTCTTGCACAGTACAACCCCGCTCTCAGGTGCACTGAGATCATCGTGGCCAAACCGATTCGGTTTGCCCTGCTGATGATTGATATCAACTTCAGGCCCCCGATCCAGAGTGAGGCAGAACGAGTTGCTCGGATCATACAAGAGTGGGGCTCCCGACCGGGGGGAGTGAGTTAACTTTCCGGCGCTGACAATCGCGGCCCAACCTTCGGCGTTCCCTTGGCTCATGCCTTGTGGAACGCCGCTTATTTTTTTGAGTAAATATATTCAGAATTTTGCTCTTGCCAAAAGCAAAATTTTTTGATACAATCATTCAGATATAAATTTTAAGGTTGAGAGTAGGTAAGTAGCCGTCATTGGCAAAGCGCGATGATGGCCGAAAGCCGATGGTGCAACCAATAGAGAGATAAGCAATGGAGAAACTCCAACTCAAAGCGGCGATTCGGGATTTAAAAACGGATAAAGCCGGAAAAATGCGCAAAAACGGGCTTTTGCCCGCAGTTTTATACGGACACAAAGTGGCTAATTTGACGTTGTCAATAAACGCCAGAGAATTTGACAAAGTCCTTAAAAAAGCAGGGGAGAGCACCATTGTGGAATTAATAACCGACGACGGGAAAACCCATCCGGTGCTGATCCATGAATACCAGAAACATTATTTAACCAGCGTTCCCATCCACGTGGATTTTTACCAGATAAGCATGACCGAAAAACTCAAAGCCAAAGTTGTTCTGGATTTTACCGGCGAAAGCAAGGCCGTAAAAGAATTGGGCGGCGTGCTGGTGAAGGTTTTAAACGAAGTGGAAGTGGAATGTTTGCCTCAAGATTTGCCGCACAGCATTGTTGTGGGTCTGGATAGTTTGGCAACCCTGCAGGATTCCGTACACGTTAAAGACCTGTCGGCTCCGGCCAAAGTTAAAATTATAACCCCGGGCGATGAAATGATAATAAAAGTCCAGCCGCCCAGGGACGTGGAAGCCGAATTGGCCGCGCCCGTTGTGGAAGACGTAAGCAAAGTTGAAGGCGCCGCGGAAGAAAAGCCGGCGACCGACGGCGAAGCTAAAGCCGAAGGCAAAACTGAAAAAGCCGATAAGACCGAAAAACCGGAAAAACCTGAAAAGTCCGTCAAAGGCGGATCCGCCCCAGGCGGAAAAGAAGAAAAGAAATAAAACCGTTTTCAACCCCGTCCCGAGCGAAGCCTAGGGGCGGGGTTTTTGTAAGCCTACAGTTTAATCTGATATACTTTGGGCATGCATTCAAGCAAAAAGAGTGTCATAAACGCGATTTTAATTTTATTGATCTTAGCCGGCGTGGCCGCGGCTTACTTTTACTATCAAAAATTTACGGCCAAATCCGGCAAAGACGATTTAAACTACAAACAAACATTTAAACCGGAAGATTTTAGGCCTTTGCCGCTTTCACCGCAATCCATAAAAAACGGAAGGACTCTAACTGTCCCAATCCTTATGTACCACCACGTGGGGGATTTGCCAAAAAATTGCGACAGTACCCGGGCGGACCTGACAGTCCCCACGACTAATTTTGAGGCCGAAGTAAAATGGCTAAAAGATAACGGCTACACAAGCATCAGCCTGGAAAATATTTACCTGACAGGCCAGGGTAAATTTGGCCTGCCCAAAAAACCGGTCGTGTTTACATTTGACGACGGTTATAAAGATGTTTTTATAAATGCCGTACCGATTTTAAAAAAATACGGTTTTACCGGCAGTTTCGGCATCATCACCAAAAACCCCGGGACTACGCAGGGGACAAACGTGTACGCGTCTTGGAACGACATTAAAAATGCCCAAAACTTGGGCAATGAAATTGTGTCGCACACCCAAAACCACTTTGACGGCAAGGATCCGAAATTTTCCGCCGGTTATATTTTTAAAAACCTTTTCGGTTCGGTCACCGATTTAAATTCGCGCTTGGGAATAACCACTAACATCTTAATTTATCCGTACGGCCATTACACCGTTACTTACCTTGAGCAGGCAAAAAAAGCCGGTTTTGTTATGGGAATAACAGTGCACGAAGGCAAGCTTCTGGATTTGGATAATTTAATGGAAATTCCGCGCGTGCGCGTGCACGGCGCGGAAACTTTGGACGAGTTTGAAAAAACCATAACAGAATAGCATTCATGCAAGCAAAAAACGCGGCCGCGTTTTTTGCTTGCAGACTCAACTCAGGCTTATTTCAACATAACGCCACAAATTGCCATAATCTTTATAAAATTTTGTTTTTGATCCCGGAAGGGATTTTTTTATCAGTTTTGTCAGCGGTAATTTTTGCCTTGGGTCAAATTCCAAATAAATCCAGCACCACTTTTTGGATAAAAGTGGTGCTGGATAAACCAATTTTGGCTTATATTTTAAGCTTGCGATCTGTTCCAGCAGCCGACGGATTAACATCAGTCCTTTTTCTTTCGCAAACAGTGCCTGCTGTGGCTCGTAACTTAAACCGGAAGATCCCATCGCGCGATTATATTTCCAGTCCGGCGACAAATAAGGTAAATTGGCAATAATAATATCAAAATTGCCTTTAAAATTATTTAATAAATCACTTTGAAAAAATTTAACTTTTACACCGCGGATTTTAGCGTTTTGCCTGGCGACCTTCAATGCGGCTGATGATACATCGGAAGCGTAAAAATCATAACCCTCACCCCTGCCCCTCTCCCAAAGGGAGAGGGGAGGCTGCGGTTTTCCCCTCCCTGAAGGGGAGGGGTTAGGGGAGGGTGATAAATTTTTTGCCAAGCTGATGACAATGCATCCACTGCCGGTGCCGATGTCAAGAATTTTTATGGACGCACCGCGGAGCTTCCCTCTCCTTTTGACCCGTTCGGCACAGCTCAGGGTCACCCCGAGCGAAGTCGAGGCGGTGAGGAGAGGGCCGGGGAGAGGTTGTTTCCCATAAGACTGCACCCTCTCTGCCTCGGCTGCACTCGGCATCTCCCCCATAGGGGGAGAGCTCCGCAGTTTTGCCGATACCAAATCCACCACCATCTCTGTTTCCGGGCGGGGGATTAGCACATTTTTATTCACCTTAAACTTCAATCCGTAAAAACCCTTATAGCCCAAAATATAAGCTATCGGTTCTCCCCGCAAACGCCGCCGTGCGATCCGTGTTAATCTGCTGTGTTGTATCCGTGTTAATTCGTGTTGCGGAAACAAAAAAAGGAACTCCCTAGGTTTCCGCAACACATGCGCCAGCAGGAGTTCAATTTCTATTTTATTATATTTTTTTAAGACTTCTTTAATGGTCATTAATCAATATAAGGTTTAAAAGCTCCCTCCCGCGCTTTTCTGATCTTTTCCCTAAGATGCTTCATTAAAACGGGATCTTTTCTAAAAGAACCGGTTTTGGGATCTATTGGTAACTCATGAAGATTAACACCATAATGCAATAATAAATTTTCATATCCATGCGCAAATGGCCATATATCTAAGCTAACAACATGACGAGCTTTTCCCGCAGCCACTAATTCTGCATTTTGCTTAATTGCTTCGGCAATATTTTTTCTTAATTGATGCGCTTCAATGTCTGTTAGATCTTCAATCCCAAAATATTTTAAAGACAGTAAAGCCGTTTGATACCATTCTTCCATTTCTGCCGGATCAATCTCAAAACCACTTTTGAAATAATCGATTTTACCTTTCTCTGTCATATTTATTTCTTTAACGCTTCTTTTTTCATTTCCAGATCAGCCTTCTGTAAAGCTTCAGCAATGAGGCCGAACTTTCCTTCCATTATCAAATTTATCTGGTTGAAATTTTGGTTTATCCGGTGGTCGGTAACCCTATCCTGAGGAAAATTGTAGGTGCGGATTTTTTCGCTGCGGTCACCCGTGCCGATTTGGGATTTGGTGAGGTCACGGACTTTTTTATTTTCTATTTCCTCGTAATGCGCGGCTACGCGGGCGCGGATGACTTCCAAAGCCTTTTCGCGGTTTTGCGCTTGGCTCCGCTCGTCCTGGCACTGGGCGGTTATGCCTGTCGGAATGTGGGTGATTCTGATTGCGGAATATGTGGTGTTAACTGATTGGCCGCCATGGCCGGAGGAAGTTGTGGCTTCAATTTTTAAATCTTTATCGGCAATAGCGTAATCTTTTTCCTCTAAAATCGGCAAAACAGCAACCGTAATTGTTGAAGTATGCACGCGGCCGCTTTTTTCCGTTTCCGGTACGCGCTGGACGCGGTGTACGCCGGATTCGTACTTAAATATAGCGTATGGGCCTTGAGACGGCACGCCGCGGCGTGCCGCTACATGAATCTCGAAGATTACTTCCTTAAACCCGCCGGCATCACTGCGGGAAGAAGAAACAATATGCGGCTTAAACCCGCACTCCTCGGCAAACTTGCCGTAAGCGCGGAACATCTCGGCCACAAACAAAGTTGCTTCGTCCCCACCGGCCCCGGCGCGGATTTCCACAATGGCGTTTTTGGAGTCATTGGGATTTTTGGGCAAGAGCATTTCTTCAATGGCAGATTTAAGATTTAAGATTTCAGATTCAAGACGACGGCCCTCATCCAGCGCCATAGACTTAATCTCGGCATCTCCATCGGCCAACAATTTTTGATTCTCCGCCAACTCTTTCTCTAAATTCTCTAATTCTCTAATTCTCTCTACTATCGGCTCCAACTCCGCCTGCCTTTTGCCCAACTTAGCCATGTCCAAAGAACCCCCGACCGACATATCCGCGGTCAGCTGATTATATTCGTCTAAGATTTTTTGGAAAGCCAATTCCATAAATTATGCAAATCTCGCTAATAGTATTATCGATGAAACCGCCATAATTACGCCAACAATCTCATACCAATTAAGCCGCTCGTGAAAAATAAAAATACCCAGCATGGATATAAACAAAACGGTTGATACCCCATAAATCACCCCGACGCTGGTTAATTTAATATGTTTCATCACAAAAAACCAACCTATGCCGGTCAACACGTAAAGCAAGCTCCCCAGAAATAAAAATTGCCAAATAACAAACTTTGAGGGGTCTGCCCCCGCCCGTTTAATAAAGTAATCCCCACCGGCGGTTATAAGGCTGACTATTAAAGCAATAATTATCCAAGCCATATTAAGTGTTTTATCCTATTCTCTGTTCTCTTATCTCTATTCACTAACATAATTCTAACACAAAACCGCGCCAAAAAGGAGCGGTCATTGTTATAGTTATTGTTATCGTTATTTTTTGGTTCTTGTCTTGCGTTCTTTCTTCGGCTTTGCTGCAGCTTTAATGGCAACCGCGGCCTGCTTGCGCTTTTTGAATTTGTCGATGCTTCCGGCGGCGTCCAACAATTTTTGCTTGCCTGTGTAAAACGGATGGCATTGGCTGCAGACTTCCGTATGAAGTGACGCCGCAGTTGAGCCGGTGGTAAATTTGTTGCCGCAGGCGCAGGTAACTACCGCGGCCGTATTAAATTGGGGATGGATAGATGGCTTCATAGAATAAATGAGCAAAAATGACAAAAACGACGGAAATGAGCAAAAATTAATCTGCCCTCATATTTTTGTCATTTTTATTATTTTTTTAATTTTTGTCATTAAATCATAGCTAAGCTTGCGCAAATTGTCAACCCCTGCTATAATTAGCAAGTTATAAACTAATCACATTCCCATATAATTATCCTGTTCAACCAGCCCGCGGGCTTCAGGTTGAATAGAGGGAATGGAAGAACCCTGAACCACTCTCCCGACAAGTCGGGATCGGGTACAGGGCAAAAAAGGATAATGTAGCGTGTATAATTACGCGTCGTAGCGGAGGCCAGCGGCCTCCATAAATGGCGGACAATGCCCGCCGCTACACCGCCGATAAATCGGCACGCTACATCAAACAACCAATGAGAGACATAACTCTTTTGGAGTTGCTAAAAAGCGGCGCGCATTTTGGGCATACCACAAGCAGGTGGAACCCCAAAATGAAGCCGTATATTTTTACAACGCGCAACGACATCCACATTTTGGATTTGGAGCAAACCAAACAGGGGATGGAAAAAGCGGCCAAGTTCGCCAAGGAAACCGTTTCCAAAGGCGGCATAATTTTGTTTGTGGGCACCAAGCGCCAGAGCAAGGAAATTTTAAAAAAGGCCGCGCTGGCCTGCGGCGTGCCTTACGTTAATGTGCGCTGGCTCGGCGGCACGTTCACCAACTTTAAGACTATCCAAAAAACCATCCGCAAAATGGAAAAACTGGAAAGCTTAAAAGCTGCGGGCGAACTGGAAAGCCGCTACACCAAAAAGGAACGCCTGTTAATAGAACGGGAAATAGAAAAGATGAAAAAATTGTTTGAAGGCGTGCAAAACATGAAAAAACTGCCTGACGCGATATTTGTTACCGACGTCAAGCACGACGCCATTGCCGTCAAGGAAGCCCAAAAAAGCAAAGTCAAAATCATTGGCCTGGTGGACACCAACTGCAACCCCGAAGGCATAGACTACGTTATTCCCTGCAACGACGACGCCACCAAAACCATTGAACTTATGTGCGCCGTTTTGTCTGAAGCGGTGAACGAAGGCAGGCAGACGCAGACGGTATTAAAAACCGAAGATAAAATTGCAGAGGTTAAACCGGCCTGAAATTGCCCAAAATTAATTAAAAATACATAAAATTAAATAAAATTGATTTAAAAATTTTACTTAATTTTACTTAATACTCTTATGGCAACAGATTTAATTAAACAGCTCCGCGAATTAACCGGGGCGGGAATGATGGAAATTAAAAGCGCGCTGACGGAGGCTAAAAACGACGTAACCAAAGCCGTGGAAATTTTGCGCAAAAAAGGCGCCCTTAAAGCCGGCAAAAAAGCCGACCGCGTGGCCAACGAAGGCCTGGTGGAAGCCTACATCCACCCGGGCAGCCGCGTAGGCGTTTTAGTGGAAGTAAACTGCGAAACCGATTTTGTGTCGCGCACCGCGGATTTTAAAGCCCTGGTTAAGGAGCTGGCTTTGCACATTACGGCCGCAAATCCGCTTTATGTAAATCTTAGCGACGTTCCGGCCGAGGTTGTGGAAAAAGAAAAGGAAATTTACAAAGTACAAGTAAAAGGCAAGCCCGAGGATGTGGTAAATAAAATACTGGATGGAAAAATCGCCAAATACTACGAAGAAGCCTGCTTAATGGAACAGCCTTATTGCAAAAATCCCGATATTAAGGTTAAAGACCTAATTGCCGAAGCGGTGGCAAAAATGGGGGAGAAGGTGGTAGTTAAGAGATTTGCGAGATTTGTACTGGGAAATTGACGCTATCCGATGGCGTCATCTTAAGCAAAAGAATAACCCCCTCCCCGGCGTCATCCCCTCGGCAAGCTCGGGGCAAGCTCTGAACCCCAAAATCGCACAACCAAAGGGGGTGGAGGATCTCTTTATGCCTAGTTTGAGATTCTTCGGCCGCCAAAAGTTTCCGATTTCGGCCTCAGAATGACGCCGACACAGAAGGATATTTAAAAAAGTTTGACCATAATTTAAATAATTGACATAATTAGTATGCGAATTTATTTTTGTCAATTTTGTTCAATTATTTAATTTTTGTCAATTCTCTTGTCCTACCAAATTCTTCCCAACATTATCTTCATTTTTGCGGTTTTGGGGATTTTACTGCTAATCCTCAGGCGTTTGCCGGAGGCGGCTGCCGCTGCGGAGCAGGCGCCTTTGGAAGCCGATGCGCGTGAAAATCTTCTGGCCAAAGGCCTGCCGGCCAAGGCTTTTTCCAAAGTTGCCACATTTGTAAAATTCTGGACCAGAAAAATTTGGAACTTTGTTTTGGAAGCCAAAGACCTGCGTCCCCACGCGGCCGCCGGCTACCGCATGCAAAAAATCTTTAACGGCAGGCTCCCGGGCTTTAAACCGGCGCCGGCGCCCCAGCCCATTACCACCCACGAAGTAAAAAGCGAGCAGTATTATTTGGACATAATAAAGCTGCAGCCCAAAAATTTATCCAACTACGACCTTTTGGGGAAATTTTATCTGGAACAGTCAAACTTTTCCGATGCCAAAGACATTTACGAATATCTGTGCAACCACGAGCCCGGCAACCCGGAATTCCAGGCGCGGCTCGGTTATTGCTATTATTTGGACAAGCAATTTACCAAAGCCTCCGAGCGTTACCAAAAATCCCTGGCTCTTGATTCCACCCAGCCAAACCGCTATTATAACCTGGGTTTAAGTTTGGAAGGGGCGGGCAAGTTGAATGATGCGGCAAAAAACCTTGAAACCGCCATTGCGCTGGAGCCTTCGGTTAAGTATTACATTAGCCTAAGCACTGTTTATTTAAAGCTTAACAACGGAATAAAAGCCCGCGAAATTTTGCAAAAAGCGCTGACGCTTGAACCGGAAAATGAGGTTGTTAAAACTAAACTGGAAAAACTGACTCTGCCGGTTACGAATATCCATATAAAATAGTTGATGTTGTAAAAAATTTTAAAATCCAATTATCTAGTGCCCACTTAGCTCATTTGGTAGAGCAGCTCCATGGTAAAAAGGCAGTCTATGCGGAATTTCGGGATTGGTTTGTAAGAAAGAGGAAAATCGGTTAAAATGAAAAGCCGGTGAGCACCTCCCGCAGGGAGATGGTCACGGGCTTCAAGTGAAGTTCATTTAAAATCTATGCCGTTGTAAGCCCGCTTAGCTCATTTGGTAGAGCAGCTCCATGGTGAGAACCGCTCAGGTTCATGCCCACTCTGAAAGAAATTTCAAAGTGAATCCCGAATAACGGTTAAAGGCCCGCAAGGGTTAAGACCGTGGCGACATTCGCCCGAACGACTGACAAGGGACGCTAAATTTTCCTCTACAGGAAGATATGCGTAAGATACAGTCTACTCCTCTTATAAGCGCAAATCTTGCGTGAAGCTGAGGTATAGAAAGGAAGGAGCAGGTGATCAGTTCAAATCTGATAGCGGGCTCCAGATAAAACGCACTGCAATAAATTAGCAGTGTTTTTATTTTGGAGGTAAATGATATGGACATAAATTTAGCAGCCCTAAAGTTCTACGACTATTCCTCGTTCATTCGGGGATACGCCAAAGCCACAATCAGGCGTTATAGGTTTGTGATTAACTACTACTGCAAATATTGCCACGTCAGCGAGTTTGAGCAGATTAACGAAGAGAGTCTTCGGAAGTTATTTTTCTATGGCCGTACGGAGAGGAAGTGGAGTACGAATACTTACATTAACTGTATTAAAAGTTTGGTGGTATTTTTCCGCTGGTGTGTTAAAGAAAAATACATGGCGGAAAATTTCGCCGAGAAAATAGAAATTCCAAAGCTAGAAAAGCGGTTGCCGCCCAAGCTGACAAAACAGCAGACAATGAAACTGCTGGAAGTGGTATTAAATTACCCGTACCAATATAAATTCCTGCGTTACCGTAACCACGCAATTTTTGCCACGTTCATAATGGCCG
>Ga0182027_10000556_pt1 | contig 64446 bp, 64 predicted proteins | sample 712E1DmetaG_FD_121300 | JGI IMG/M metagenome (GOLD analysis project Ga0182027, IMG submission 121300) | Permafrost microbial communities from Stordalen Mire, Sweden - 712E1D metaG (Illumina Assembly) | ecosystem: Environmental > Terrestrial > Soil > Wetlands > Permafrost | place: Sweden...
ATTTAACTGAATTTTAGGTTAAGTGTGATATAAGAAAAGCCTCTGAACGAGGCTTTGCTAAAGGTATTGGACTGTTATTTAAAGTACTGGTGGTACCCGGAGCCGGAATCGAACCGGCACGAGTGTTACCTCATTGGTTTTTGAGACCAACGCGTCTACCTATTCCGCCATCCGGGCTTGTGTGGTGGTTGAAAAGGGCTGCAAAGATAGGGAATTTCTTAATCCTGAAAAAAATCCTGCATGGCACCGATGATCAGACTCATCTCTTCAGGTGAATATGCCGCTGAATAACATCTTTTAAATACTTCGGTCTTTAAATCAATTTCGGAAATCCCGGGCTTTTCCATTCGAATGGAGCTTTCGAGAACTTGTCTTCCAAAAAAAGACAACTCATCTCCTATTTTGAATCTTTCTTCCTCCGATTTCGATAGAAGAATCTCAATCTGTCTCCTTGATATTTCTTCAGTAGTATCTGTCATCTGTTTTCAGATAAGGTTAAATATTTTCAGATTGAGCTTGTTACACCAGTATGAAATGTAATCCTTGTCTAACTCCGGAGAAGCCATTAAATATTTAATATCCTGGATTTGTTTGTCGCTTTGAAGTTGCTGTATCCATTCGATTTTCGAAATAATAAGGTCTTCTGCTGAAACCAGCCAGACGGGGACATTTTCAAACATTTTCCGCTTTTTCCTTGAAAACTCTAGTCTTCTGTACTCCGTATCTTTGCGGATGATAAAATCAATCTTTAATCCCGATCTGTGATCGATCACATTAAACATGCCTTTTCTTCTGATTTCTGTCAGCACTGTTTCTTCATTAATATAATATCCCGAATTGAAGATTTCCAGAAAAGTCTTGAAATTGCTTTCATTCAGTTCGATAACTATATCAATATCCAGAGTCATTCTTGGAATACTATAAACATTCACTGCAAGGCTGCCTGAGATCATATAATCTATCCCCTTTTGTTCCAGGAGTTGAGTGACGGATTTTAAAAGTTCAAGAAACATAGGAAAAATATCTGATCAAAGGTACGGAAAAACAGTCGGAACTTAGTTTGGCTTATCATCTGTTAATAACCTTTACTTGCATCAAAGAAATGAAATCTGTATTTTAGCAGTTCACATACATCAGCTCACGTTATGGCAACAAAGATCAAAATATTCTCCGGGTCAACGTCATTGTACCTAGCAGAGAAAATAGCCCAGGGCTATGGTTCGGAATTGGGCAAGGTCAGCCTGATCCGTTTTGCCGATGGTGAATTCCAGCCTTCTTTCGATGAAAATATAAGGGGAACGGATGTTTTCCTGATCCAGTCGACTTATGCCCCGAGCGATAACCTGCTTGAACTCCTGATGCTTGTGGATGCAGCACGCCGCGCTTCGGCCCGTTCCATTGTGGCGGTCATGCCTTATTTCGGCTATGCCCGCCAGGACCGTAAGGATAAACCCAGGGTGTCCATCGCCTCCAAACTTGTTGCCAACCTCCTGTCTGCAGCAGGTGTCCAGCGTATCGTGACCATCGATCTCCACGCCGACCAGATCCAGGGTTTCTTCGATGTCCCTGTTGACCACCTGTATGCCTCATCGGTCTTCATCCCTTATCTCAAGACACTCCATTTGAATAACCTTACTTTCGCATCCCCCGACACCGGTGGCACACGAAGGGCCGGATCTTATGCCAAGTTCTTTCATACCGACTTCGTCGTTTGTTATAAACACCGCGCCAAACCCAACGAAATTGAACGCATGGCCCTGGTCGGCGATGTGGAAGGCCGTAACGTGATCCTCCTTGATGATATCGTGGATACGGGTGGGACTCTTTGCAAAGCCGCCCAGATCATCATGGATAACGGAGCCCTGTCGGTGAGGGCAATGGTCACGCATCCCCTGCTTTCAGGGAATTCCTATGAGAATATTGAGAAATCCGCCTTGGAAGAACTTGTCGTCACCGATACCATCCCCCTGCACAAGGAGAGCCCGAAGATTAGGGTGATAAGCACAGCCGACCTCCTGGCCGAGGTCCTCCGCCGCCTGAAAAAGAAAGAATCTATCTCGTCGCTGTTTAAATTCTGATTAGGCATCAGGCATTAGGGAAAGGATTCTTTTAACTCATGGCTCATCATTCATGGCTCTCCGCATATTTGTCTAGTTGAAAGGATTTTCCTATCTTTGCAGCCCAATTTAAAAAAAGACATTTATGAAATCGGTATCATTGAGCGGTTCCCTTCGCGGGAACGTAGGGAAAAAAGATGCCAAATTACAGCGCAGGGCCGGCAACATCCCTTGCGTTCTGTATGGTGGACCCGAACAGATCCACTTTGTGGCCAGCGAAAAAAGCTTTTCCAAAATCCTGTTCACACCTGAGGTCAATCTCATCAACCTTAACATCGACGGTAAGGAATATGTGACTATTTTCCAGGAATTACAGTTTCACCCGGTAACCGACAGGCTCCTCCACGTGGATTTCCTGGAAGTCCTGCCCGGAAAACCCGTTACTATTGCCATCCCGGTCAAACTCGAAGGAGTCAGCCAGGGTGTCCTGCGCGGCGGCCGGCTGGTCAAGAAACTGCGTAAGGTCATGATCAAGGCTCTTTCAGATGACCTGCCTGATTCTATAACTATCGACATTTCACCCCTTGAGATCGGTGATTCAGTCAAGGTCGGCGATCTGAAGATCCCCAATGTAACATTCCTGGAATCACCAAGCAGCGTGGTCGTCGGCGTACAGACAGCCCGCCAGGTGGTCGAAGAAGTTGTTCCGGGTGCAGAAGCTGCTGCTGAAGGTGCCGAAGGCACTGAGAAAGCTGAGGAAGGGAAGAAAGAAGAAGGTAAAAAGGAAGACAAAGGAAAGTAATCCCTCATTCAATTATAATTATCTGGAACGCCGGTCTCTTCGTCCGGCGTTTTTTTTGCACCTCCAGGGGGTCATCCCTGGAACAAAGATTGTATGATCGGAATCTTTATCCCCCTGGTTTCAACGCCCGGTATTCAGGGGCGGGACCGAACTGAACAGGCACTTCTCCCTTATGAACAGGCTTTCCCAACATCCTTTCGATAGCAGCGAACTTGTGCTGTTCCTTAGGACTTATAAAGGTAACAGCTATGCCTGAAGCTTCGGCCCTTGCGGTTCGGCCGATACGGTGGATATAATCCTCCGCATCATGAGGAACATCATAATTGATCACCATATCGATATTTTCAACGTCTATCCCGCGAGACACAATATCGGTTGCTACCAGTACATTCAGGGACCTGTCGCGGAAGCGGTTCAGCACATCTTCCCTTTCCTTTTGCTCGAGGTCTGAATGGATCTCTGAAACGTTCAAACCCATCTGCCGTAAGGAACGGTTCAGCACTTTGGTCGAGCTTTTTGTCGAACAAAAAACCAATACGGTGCGGCCTTTGGCCCCCTGTAAAAGATACTGTGTCATCGGCAGTTTCTGGTTGTCATATACCGAGTAGGCCAGTTGAAGTATCTTTTCGGCAGGTTTTGAAAGCGCAATGCTGACTTCCGCAGGATCTTTAAGTATCTTATGTGTCAGGTCCCTGATCACTTTGGGCATGGTCGCCGAAAACATCAGGGTTTGCCTTTCCTTCGGTAGAAGATTCACGATCTTCATGATGTCATCGTAAAAACCCATGTCGAGCATACGGTCGGCTTCATCCAGGATAAGGTATTCAACGCCCGAAAAATCGACATAATCCATATTCAGATGGGCGATCATCCTTCCCGGGGTACAGACCACAAGGTCAGCACCACCTGTCAATGCCTGCTTCTCACGGCTGAAAACCATGCCTTCTGTCCCGCCGTAAATAGCGATGGAACTAACCGGCGTAAAATAGGAAAGCCCCTGCATATGCTGGTCGATCTGGACTGCCAGCTCCCGCGTCGGGACGATTACAAGTGCCCTCACCATGTTCTGTTTACCACCTGTAATCATCCTTTGGATGAGGGGTAACAGGAAGGCTGCGGTTTTTCCGGTGCCGGTCTGGGCCGTACCTATAAGATCACGGCCCTCAAGGATCAATGGAATGGCCTTCTCCTGTATGGGGGTGGCTGTGTCGAATCCCAACGCATGGATCCCTTCCAGCAGTTCAGACTCAAAGCCAAATTCATTAAATTTCAATGGAATGTTTTCTGAGAATAAATAATCGAGGTAATTATAATGCAAAGATACGAAATTCCTTCAGGATCTATGAATTCATTACCAATCATGTTCCCGGCTGCCGGTTCCACGACTATATTCATTAAAACAGGGTAAAAGATGAAAATTAAACGGGATTTATTCCTTTGTAAACCTGACTGTATAAAAGTCCCTGGTATCGTAAACTTTTACAAAGTAAATTCCCGGTGCCAGAGATTGAATATTCAGATGTGCTGTCCCGCCTGAAAAATCAATTGTCATCACCTGGCTTCCGATAATATTATAGATCTCCATCCGGTTCATATTGTTGCCGGGGATTCCAAGGTCAATGGTTAAAAAATCCCAGGCCGGGTCAGGATAAAGTGACAACGTGGGCTTTTGTATTTCTTTGACGCCAAGCGGTCCGTCATACATCATCACGGATACCTTTTGGGAGTTGCTCCAGTCGTTAAAAGCCACGTAAGGTTGCCCGACCTGACTGAATCTGAGACGTGTCCAGGCAACCGTGTCGACTGTAAAGCCGGGAATGCCTAAATTTACCCAGGAAGAACCATCAAACGTCATTACGGTACCATAATTGTTGTTCGCAGCATCCTGGTATACGATGTAAGGATCCCCTGCTGGGCCAACTGCTAATGATGTGTGAAATACATCCCCTGCAGAAAATTTTGAATGCCCCGTATAATGCCAGAGGCTTCTGTCAGCTGGACTCTTGCCCCCGAAAACCGGATACACCCACAGAATTTATACCGGATAACCTTTCAGGATCTTTTTCCTGGCATTGTATTATATTGACAAACTAAATTTATCAGGGTTGTCATTCCAACCTGAATGAATTTGATTTCATTTCAATAAATCTGCTAATTTTGACCTGCAATAACGGTCCTGTTTACAGGATTGACTTCGGATGGTTTTACTCTTTTTAGTGTTATGAAATACCTCATCGTGGGCCTTGGGAATATCGGGGATGAATATTCCGACACCCGCCATAATATCGGGTTTATCGTAGCTGATGCCCTGGCGCAGGAAAGCAAGGCTGTTTTCAAGCCCGGCAGGCATGCCGATGTGACCCGGCTTTCCCTGAAGGGACGCACCATGGTCCTGATCAAACCGACGACCTTTATGAACCTTAGCGGGAAAGCTGTCAGGTACTGGATGCAGAAGGAGGATATCCCCCGGGAAAACCTCCTGGTGATCGTGGATGACCTGGCTCTTCCTCTCGGGATTCTCAGGATGCGGAAAAAAGGCAGCGACGGCGGACATAACGGGCTGATCAGCATCATTGAACACCTGGGTTCGGATGAATTCACACGAATCCGTTTCGGGATTGGGAATGATTTTGCCAAAGGATACCAGGTTGATTATGTCCTCGGGCGCTGGACCAGTGAGGAAACAAAAACACTCATCCCAAGGGTCAGGGAAGCTGTTGAAATGATCAAAAGCTTTATCCTCGTCGGTCCCGACAGGACCATGAATATTTTCAATAAAAAAGGAATGTCCGGCACTCCGGAATAACGATATGCTAAGGGTTGGTTTTGTACAGACTGAACCCCGTTTCGGGGAAAAGCAGGAAAATTTCCATGCCGCCGCGGCTTTAATTTCAGGCTGCAGTGCGGATCTCCTCGTGCTGCCCGAATTGTTCGCCACCGGGTATACCTTTGCTTCTGAAACTGAAGTGCTGGAGCTTTCAGAAGAAAAAGGGCAGGAAACCACCCTGTTCCTTAAGGAACTTGCTGCAAGATGCAACGCTGCAGTCGTTGCGGGCTTTATCGAACGTGAGAAGGGGAAGTGCTATAATTCAGCAATGATGGCTGATGCATCGGGGAACATTGACATCTATCGCAAGATCCACCTGTTCAACAAGGAAAAACTCTGGTTCTCTCCCGGGGACAAGGCGCCTGAAGTAATTGATGTCATGGGAGTAAAACTCGGCATCATGATCTGTTTCGACTGGATCTTTCCTGAAACCTGCCGCACACTTGCGCTGAAAGGCGCCCAGGTCATCGCTCATCCTGCCAACCTTGTTCTTCCATGGGCACAGAAAGCCATGGTCACACGATGCCTTGAGAACCGGGTTTTTGCCGTTACCGCTAACCGCACAGGCAGGGAGCAAAGGGGCGGGGATGATTTTGCATTTACAGGTCAAAGCCAGGTCACCGGCTGCAGAGGAGAAATCCTCGCATTAGCATCTGCTGACAAAGCTGAAGTCATGATCGTGGAGATAGACCCTGAACTTGCAAATGATAAATCGGTGACTCCCTATAACGATCTTTTCGGCGACAGGCGCAGCGGGTTATACAGCATCTGAGACAGACCTCCGCCGTTCTTTTTTATCTTTGGATGGGTTATCCTGATCAACCGGCCGGATTATTTTTGGATGTGCTGTTTATGCCAGCTATCAGGGTTTCGATCAACCTGCCGACAGGCAGTGCCCACATTTCAGATCCACCCCTGGAGCTTGTAATATCCCAGGGCAAATGCTTCCCTGAGTATTAGTTCCTCGTAATGAAGCTGGGTCCAGAACTGGTATCGCAAAGTAATGCTGTTCCCTATATCGGGGACCCATTTTCGCCCGCCCAGCCTGCGGCCCATGAACGTGAGGTCCGATTCAATGGCTTCCTCAAATGCAGGAATCCCGTCAACCTTCATAAATCCGGCTTTTCTGAAAGTAAGCACGGCACGTCGGAGATGCTCAGGGGAGGTGACAATGAGAAGAGATTTGAATATTGAATATCGAACATTGAATGTTGAATGTTGAATTAATTCGTTATTCGATTTTCCTTGTTCAATATCCGAAATTAATGTAATAATGTTCAGCGCCTCCGCCCTGGTGTTCGTCCCTGAATCCTCAAGCAGTATCCTTTGCGGGTCAATCCCGCGGAGCATGAGTTCTTTCTTCATCCCGTTGACGGAGCTCAGGCTGTCTTTGGAATTTCCCGGAAGAGCAATGATGACTTTGGCCAGGTTGAAGTAATTCGCGGTCCTGGCGGCATACCAGCAACGCATCAGGCCACTCTCGCTCGGCATCCCTCCCCCGCCGAGAACAATAATATAATCGGGCGGACGGTTCACCCCGGCTTTTGAAACACCAAGATGGTACCACATCCAGAAAGGCGCAGAAGTGAATGCAAGGACTGCCAGGAGCATAAAAATGCTTCCCGCCGCAAGCAAAATCACCCGCAAACAGGTTAATATCCTTTTCATCTCATTCCCTCCGGGGTTCATCAAAGATAAACACTTCCTCTATCGTTATGCCGAAAACCCTGGAAAGATCATATGCAAGGCGCAGCGATGGATTGTATTTGTTCTTTTCGAGGAAGACGATCGTCTCCCGCCTGACACCTACATGCCTGGCCAGTTCTTCCTGCGTGATGTCTATGCTGAGGCGCAGTTCCCTGATACGGTTATTCATCACCCAGACCCCTGATCTTAATGACCACGATGGATATGATATAAGCCCCTCCCATCATCAGTATTCCTGTCTCCATGATGTCGGCATGGGGTTTGCTAAGGTGCCTGTTTACTATCATCAGCCCGACCCAGCACCAGATGGATATTTGAAATGCGAGGGATGAGGCTTTCATGTGCATCTTCCTTATACGCTCATCCTTTATGGGATCTCCCTTCCAGGATACCCATAAGTCAGATGCTCCTTTGATAAGCCCGAATCCGGAAACGACGACAAGAAGTATGCTTTCCAGCCAGTCTGTCCCGCTTTTTATTACCAGCGGACTGGTCAGCATATATAAACTGTTCCATAGCAACAGCAGTGAGAATAAGAGAAGAAAAAAAGATCTTTTCATGGATTTTAATGTTAGATATTTCTAACACAAAGTTAAGTATTTCTAACATGAAAAGTCAAGCTTTTCCGAAAATATTTTTATGAATTTATGAAAATTGCCTGGGACCCAATCAATTAAAAGGTGACGAAAAGTTCAAACTCTCCGCCCCGGTCATGCCAATTATTGGTAATTTGGAAGATTATTTCTCCTAATGCCTAACTAATGCCTACCTTATCCTCCCCTTAACCACTGCCGAAACCTCGGGAACAGGGATGCGTTCCTGCAGCATGGTATCCCTGTCACGGATGGTGACGGTATTGTCCTGCAAAGTCTGGTGGTCGATGGTGATGCAGAACGGTGTTCCCAGCGCATCCATGCGGCGGTATCGCCGGCCGATGGTGTCTTTTTCCTCGTAAAAGCAACGGTGGTCGTATTTCAGGGTATCCATGACCTCCCTGGCTTTCTCAGGCAAGCCGTCTTTTTTAAGAAGTGGAAGGACTGCCACTTTGATGGGGGCCAGCTTTGCAGGGATCCCCAGTACAACACGTTCGGAACCGTCTTCAAGCTTTTCTTCCCGGTACGCATGGCTCAGGACTGCCAGGAATGTACGGTCAAGCCCGATGGAAGTTTCCACCACATAAGGGATATAGCCTTCATTCTGCTCGGTGTCGAAATACTGTATCTTCCTGCCAGAGAATTTCTGGTGGGCTCCCAGGTCGAAATCAGTGCGGCTGTGAATGCCTTCGATCTCCTTAAACCCGATGGGAAATTCAAACTCTATGTCGGCGGCTGCATTGGCGTAATGGGCCAGTTTTTCATGGTTGTGGAAACGGTATTTCGATTCAGGCATGCCCAGCGACAAGTGCCACATCATTCTTTCCTTCTTCCAAAACTCATACCAGGTCAGCTCCTCTCCCGGCCTGACGAAAAACTGCATTTCCATCTGTTCGAATTCCCTCATCCTGAAAAGGAACTGCCTTGCCACGATTTCATTCCTGAAAGCCTTGCCGGTCTGGGCGATCCCGAAGGGGATCTTCATGCGGGCGGTTTTCTGCACGTTCAGGAAGTTCACGAAGATGCCCTGGGCTGTTTCCGGGCGAAGGTAGATCTCGTTCGCATCTTCATTCACTGACCCCATCTGGGTTGAGAACATCAGGTTGAACTGCCTGACCTCAGTCCAGTTTTTTGTTCCAGAAATGGGGCACACGATCCCCAGCTCCTCGATCAGGAGTTTCACATCGGCCAGGTCGTTGCGCTCCAGGGCAGGATAGAAGCGGTTTTTGATGGCTTCGATCTTCTCAATGTATTCTTTTACCCTGGGATTGGTTTCCCTGTACATTTTTTCATCGAAGGATTCCCCGAAACGTCCCCGCGCTTTTTCGACTTCCTTGCTGATCTTGTCCTCTATCTTCTGGATGTGATCCTCAACCAGTACATCGGCACGGTATCTCTTCTTGGAATCCTTGTTATCGATCATTGGATCGTTGAATGCGTCCACATGGCCTGAAGCTTTCCATACCGTGGGATGCATAAAAATCGCAGCATCGAGTCCGACGATGTTTTCATGATACTGAACCATCGATCTCCACCAGTATTCGCGGATGTTGTTTTTCAGCTCCACACCGAAAGGGCCGTAATCATAAACTGCGCTTAACCCGTCATATAATTCGCTTGAAGGGAACACAAAACCGTATTCCTTTGCGTGTGAAATGATTTTTTTGAATAATTCTTCGTTGCTGGCCATCTGCTAAATCAATAGGGCGCAAAATTAGGGTTTTTTCTCTAATTTTACCGGCACACAATGAACCTCACAATGAAAACGAACCGGCGTAATTTCCTTAAAACAGCAGCGGCTGGAATTGCCGTCGCTTCATTTTCCGATTTCAGCAGTTTCGCTGCCAATAATACTTCCATCCGGCTTCCTTCTCCTGAAAGGAAAGGGACAAGTGTGATGGGACTTGCCTGTGATCCCCTGAACACCGTCCGCATCGGGCTTATTGGCCTGGGGATGAGGGGGATGGACACTCTCGGACGCCTTCTATACGTGGATGGGGTTGAGATCGCCGCCGTTTGCGATGTGATTCCCGAGCGCATGGCCCAGGGGAAGAAACTGGTCAGCGATGCTGGCAGAAAGGAGCCTGCCGGATTTTCAAAAGGCGAATACGATTGGATGAACCTTTGTGAACTGAAGAATGTCGACCTTGTATACAGCTGCACTCCATGGCTTCTTCATACTCCGGTTTCGGTTTATGCCATGAAACACGGCAAACACGCTGCCACCGAAGTTCCTGCAGCCACGACTCTCGAGGAATGCTGGGAACTGGTGAACACTGCTGAAGAAACGCAGAAGCATTGTATGATGCTCGAGAATTGCTGCTACGATTTCTTTGAACTGAATACGCTCAACATGGCCCGGCAGGGAGTTTTCGGGGAAATCATGCATGCCGAAGGCGCTTACATCCACGATCTGCGCTGGCTGAAGTTCGACAGGGAAAAAGGCTATGCCGGGATGTGGAGATTAAAATTCAGCCGGGACCATAACGGGAACCCATACCCGACCCATGGACTGGGCCCCGTTGCCCAGATCCTGAACATTAACCGCGGCGACCGCATGGAGTACCTGAACTCCGTATCGACGAAGCAGGTCGGGATGAGCCTCTATGCAAAGGAAAAGCTGGGAGCCGACAGCCCGGAAGCTATCCAGTCCTATGCCCTTGGCGACATGAACACGACCGTCATCCGCACCGTCAGCGGAAAAACCATGATGATACAGCATAACACCACGAGCCCCCGCCCCTACAGCCGGATACACCTGATCAGCGGAACGAAAGGTATGGCCAGGAAATGGCCGGTGGAACAGATCGCCCTTGAACCAAAATCACATGAATGGCTCAGTGATGAGGATTTCAAGAAACTAATGCAGCAATATGAACATCCCTTAAGTACGAAAATAGGCGAAAAAGCCCGACAGGTAGGCGGACACGGGGGAATGGACTTCATCATGGACTCCCGCCTCAGTTACTGCCTCCGCAAAGGCCTGCCGCTTGACCAGGATGTCTATGACGCAGCAACATGGTCCTCGGTCGTCGAGCTGAGCAATATTTCAGTGAACAACCGCGGAAATTCGATTGAGGTGCCTGATTTCACAAGGGGAGCATGGTTGGATGCAAAACCACTGGGGATTGTTACCATAGAATAAATGATGAAATTGTGAGTTAAAAAGATTTTGTTTTTAATTTGCTCACCATTTCACTATCCGTTTCAGACCTTTCTCCGATTTTTTTTGCCTCATATGAATCATTTCTATATTTTTACTGAACAAATTCCTGCAAAATGAAAAATTTACTTTTCCTTCTGGTTGCTGTTTTACCTCTAACGGTAACGGCCCAGTTACCCTTTCATCCTCCCGCCACTGAGAAAAGACCTGTGACCGATACACTGCATGGATTCTTTCTCACGGATAATTACCGCTGGCTCGAAGATAAGACCGACCCGAAGGTCATAGCCTGGACCCAGGCCCAGCATGATTACACCGTGTCGTACATGAAAGCCACTCAAAAGGAGCATCCCGGGCTCCGCGAGGAAATTACTGCCTATATCGATATGGATTATGAAGGCCCGCTGGGCAAGGAAGGCAAACGGATCTTCCAGACCATAAAAAAGAAAGGAGACAAACAAAACTCGGTCTTCACCATACTGGATGGTAAAAAGGTCCTGATATGGGATCCTGTGAAACTGGACAGCACAGGTAAGACCTCCACTTCAGGTATCGATTATACTTATGACGGGGAACGCGCCTCGGTAAGCATTCAGCAGTCCGGGGCGGAGATCACCACAACATATTTCATCGACACCCGCAACGGGAAAATTCTTTATCCTCCCCTCCCGAATACGTTCAGCGTACAGTGGACCAAAGACCAGCAGCATGTCTATCTTACCGTCCGCAGCCAAGAAGACGTCAACCTGCAGCGCCCGCTGAAAACCTACCTCTGGAAGGTGGGCGATCCTCCCGGGAACCTGAAATTCATCGGCACGACATCGGATGCAAAGAATTCCTTTTTTATCTATGATAACCGGTACAGCGATGTCACGTTTTACGGCACAAGCACGTTTTATGCCGATACCTGCTGGATGAAAAAGACAGGAACGGATGAGAAAGGTGTAATGATCTATTCGAGCAGGGAATTCCAGGCTTACCCTAATGCAATCGGCAATAAACTTTATATCCGAACCAATGACCATGCCCCCAATTACCGGTTCATGGTTGCCGACAAGGATAAACCTGAATTCAGGGATTGGAAAGTACTGATCCCGGAAGGGAAAACGGTTATCGAGAATGTGGAAGTCCTGAAGGATGCCAGGCTCGTCGTGCAGGACAAGATGGATATCCAGAGCCGTCTTACCCTCTTCGATCCGAAAGGCAAAAAAATAAAGCTGATTGATCTCCCCGAAATCGGCGATATCAGTTCCTTCTGGTACGACCGTGAAGAAGATTCGGTCTATGTTTACATGAACACCTTCACTTCGCCGGGGAAGATGTATATCGCGTCCCCTGAAAACTTCAAATGGCGGCTGTATTATGTCAGGAAAGTGCCTGTGGATATGTCAAATATCACCGGTGAGATAAAGTTCTATTATTCTAAGGACAGTACCAGGATCCCTGTCATCGTTGTTCACCGCAAGGATATTAAACTCGATGGCACAAATCCTGTCCTTATGACCGGGTACGGAGGTTTCCAGATCGGTATCCATCCTGGTTTTTACGGCGGATATGCCCCCCTCCTGAACCGGGGAGTGGTTGTAGTTGAACCGGGCATCCGAGGTGGGGATGAATACGGGGAAACCTGGCATAAGAACGGGATGCTTTTCAACAAGCAGAATTGTTTCGATGATTTTAACTCCTGTGCCGAATGGCTGGTCAAGGAGAATTATACCAAATCAGACCACATTGTCGCCTGGGGAGGCAGCAACGGGGGACTCCTGATGGGATCGATAGCCACACAGCGCCCCGACCTGTATAAAGCGATCCTCTGTGCTGTGCCCCTGATTGATATGATACGGTATCATAAATTCCTGATCGCCAGGTACTGGATCCCTGAATACGGAAGTTCCGACAACGAAGCCGACTTCCGCAACCTGTTGCAGTATTCACCCTACCAGCATATCCGCAGCGGGGTCAACCTTCCTGTGATGCTGATACGCACAGGAGCCAACGACAGCCGTGTTGACCCTCTCCATGCCAAGAAATTCACTGCAGCGTTGCAGAATAACCCCGGGCAAATTAACCCGGTCATGCTGTATATTGATTATAATGTGGGCCATGGATCAGGACAGGCTACTAGGCAGAGAATTGATAATACTGTGGTGGATTTTGAATTTGTTCTGAACCAACTGGGGTTATAGGATCAGTCCAATCCCCTGATCGATTTCAGGGTGCTGAATTCATAATGCACACCTTGCCCCTTTAATTTAACTTCGGAGCCGCTGACCGTCAGTTGGATATTCCCGCCAAGATGGCGGGCCTTGAGTATATTCATCAGGGCTATGGCTTTTTCCATCCCGTCACCCCTTTTGTAGTTCACTACCTCATCGGGCATCGCAAGCCTGTTGCCATCATAAATGGATTCATCGGGCCAGGATCTCAGCTCCGAGAAAATTTCATCAGGACTTTGCCCGGCAAAACTATCAATGGACACCGGGTTTCGTTCGAAAGCAGCTTTCAGAAAAGGTCTCCAATCGCAGGAATCCATGAACCTGCCGGCATAAAATGCAAGATCGGCGGTGGGGTCGGTTGCACGCCTGGAGCTGAGGATGCTGATGATTTCTTCCCTTGAAGAGGACGGCAGGATGGTATCTGTTGATTTCTTCCCTTGATCACTTCCTTCATTGGCATTGGAAGTAGTTAATTGGCGGCTTGCCGCGCTATCCGGGTCACCCGGGCGGGATAGCATATTAGAACGGGGACCCTGTGAAAATGATTTATTTTCGGATGGGATCCTCGGGATAAGGTGAACGAACTTTTTCAGGTCAGTAATGAAATCGTGATTTTCCTTAAGACCCGGAAATTTTTCCGTTAACAAACCGATGAATTCCAGGTACGGCCTGGTCCTGAAAATTTCGTCATCGGGTGATAAGACCAGCCGCCCGGGGTAAATCGCCAGTTTCATTTCCTCTTCATCTATCTCGCAAAGTAGCTTCTTCCCGGTCTTTTCTCCAAGCCTGTTCTTACTGCCATGCTCATAACCGAATGCCCTTTCCAGTTTGATGAATTTTTTCATTCCCTGGCAGAAAAAAACGATCTGGAAGAGTTTTTGGTGCCGGCTGTAATCCCTCAGGAAATTGATAAAGATTTCGAAATTTACCTGTGTTTCCAGGAATTTCGAGATCCTGTCCCGGAACCTTTTATAGGAAGACGGGTCAATTGTTGCTTCGGGATATACCGAATGGATATACCCGCTCGGATGGGCGACGATGGTCACTTCTTCATGTTCGAGGGCCCTGCGTGCAAGTGCTGAAAGCTCAGTGCCGTTATACCACATCGATTTGGTCACAATGCGGCGGTTATTCGTAATGACACCTTCATCGATAAGGATGAAATTCTGTGAATGAAGAGAGGTTCCCATCATGTATATGTCCGCCAGAGGGATCCTGGCGACAATAAACATTGCTGCCACATAAAGGCAGGCAAGTGAAACGCATTCCCCTGCCCCGTTCTGGTGGTCCGGCTTGAACCGGAAGGCATTCATCGCTTCAACCGTCTCTGTCTTCCAGTAAGGGATGATGTCCGTGTCGTATTTATCAAGGCCGAAATGTTTGCGGATATCCAGGTCGAAATAGTATTTGTCACCCTCGTATCCAAAGAGTGCATTTGACCTGGAAAGTGTTTCCATGTCAACAAAATCCCGGAAACGGTTTATTTCTGTATGCTTGTCGGTAAGCCCCCAGGTTTCAAGATCAAGGTTGAAATCATAATGCTCCATGATATACTGTTTTAGCCTGTGGACCTTTTTCAAAGGGCCCATTTTTTCTATCCCTTTAAACCAGGGATCATCTCTCCACTTCCAGATCTCCGGCGACATGATATTGGCATAAACCAACGCGTAAAGCAGTTCGGGGAAAATGAAAATCTCCATGTCCGACAAGGTGAAAGCCGAACTGTACTTTTCAAGATCCCTTTCCCGGAAGACCCGGGTATCATGTTTTTCCATAGAAAGAATATGGTGATTTATTTTAAGTTCTTTTATAATACTTCCGATGCGAGTTTTCATAAAAGCCTGCAAAGATACCAATAAAAGGCGCAGGCCTTGATATGCCCTGCACCGGGCTGGCCCTTTTTGAAATGCCGGAAAATTTTCATAATTTTGTTTGACTAAAACCTGTTTTATGTATTACTCCGGACAAGAGATTGTTGAAATAGCCGTCCGCATCGAAGAGAATGGCTATGCTTTTTACATTGCTGCCGCTGAAATGATTCGGGAGCCAAACGAAACAAAGAACCTCTTCCTCGACCTGGCCGAAAAGGAAACCATGCATATCGCGGTATTCCAGAAGCTTCTGGAAAAATACGAGCCTGAGGACTATGACATGTCACAGGAAGATGCAAGCGCGTATATTCAAAACCTGGCCGACGGCCATATCTTCGGCAAACCCGATGCCGGTGCTAAGCTTGCAAAGCAGCTCAAATCAGCAAAAGAAGCCCTCGACATAGCATTTAAGTTCGAAAATGACAGCGTGGCATTTTACAAGGAACTTGAGAAACGTGCAAAAACCGACTCCAAAAAGCTGATCCGCCAGATCATAGGGGAAGAAATGGAACACGCTGCCGAAATAAAAAAGTTCCTGTAACAAACCTGCAATGAAAAAATTTATCAAACGGATCCTTTACGGGTTCCTTATCCTTATTGGAATCCTGGTCCTTGCTGCCGTTTTCTTTTTCCTGAGATTCTGGTTGGCAACCAAAGGCATGACACCTTCGGAAACGCAAAAGATCAACGATTCGGTCTTTTGCGTAAAGGACAGGTTCGTGAATGCTTACCTGTTTAAAACAAACCAGGGTTATGTGATGGTTGATGCAGGCGTCGGGGAGGATAATTTTATCGCCCAGTTGGGCAAACTCGGGATAGAGCCCGATCAGGTCAAAGTTGTCCTTCTCACCCATACCGACTCGGACCATACCGCTGCCCTGGGCCTGCTTAAACATGCAAAAATTTATATGCATAAGGATGAGGAACAGATGATCAACGGGAAGAACGGCAAGATGTTTTTCCTTCGCCTGCATTGGAAATACGGGCCATATACCCTGCTGAACGACCGTGACATACTGAATATCGGCAACCTCCGGATACAGATCATCCATACTCCCGGCCATACGCCTGGCTCCTGCTGCTACCTCATCAACCATGAATACCTTGCCACGGGTGATAATGTGGCATACAAAAACGGGAAATTTGAGCATTTCACCGATGTGTTCAATATGGATACCCCAGCCCAGGTGGCAGCTTTGAAAAATTTATCCGAATTAAAAACCACACCGTATATCCTTACCGGCCACAATGGGATTATCCGTCAGAAAACTGCCGATTGCCCTGTTGAAATCAGGAAAATAAATGGCACATATTACCTTGTGACCATTGACATGTCAGGCCTTTCTCACAAGGAAATGGGCCGCTTGTATGCCGAAAAGATCAGGCAGGTGATGCCGGGGTACGACACTGTCATGGATGCCATGATGAAGGACCAGTTTGATCTGCTCAAAGCTGCCGGGCTCTCGTTCGATGTTGTCAAAGCCAGGGCCATTGCCCTTGAACAGGAGATCCAGCAGGAATACCGCGACGAGATAGAAGGAATGGCTTCAGTGTTCTCATCTGCCAAAGATGAACCCGGCGACGGGCTTTTCTCGAGGAATGAATTCCTCGTATGGCAGTTCTACGCCGATGTGGTGAGGCCGACCCAGTGCTCTGCCTCCGCTGCCTTTGGCGAGGCTTCATGCACGGGAAAAACCATTGTCGGGAGGAACCTCGACTGGTATGCTCTCAAAGACAACAGCCTTGCAAAGATCCATGCCGTAACGCTGATCCGAAACGGCAATAACTCTATCGCCTGTATCAATTTCCTGGGCCAGCTCACCCCCGTCAGCGGATTCAATGATCACCATATATTCGGCGCCATCCTCGATTGTGAAACCGGGGCGGCTTATCCACCCGTGCAGGGAAAAAGATCGTATCATTTCGACCTCCGCTACGGGCTTGAAAACGATTCTACCATCACCGGTTTAGCTGGTTTCATGAGGGATAAAGAATATACCTTCAATCATCTGATCTTCCTGGCGGATGAGCATTCTGCCGGTATCCTTGAGGATAACATGGGCAGCAGTGCCCGGGGCTTGCGCACGCCATCATCCACACTGCGCCCCGGCGCAGGATGGGATATCCCCAATACGATCGCCACAGTGAATGACAACCGCCTTCCGGGGAATTTCGTTGAAACCCCCGAGAGCGAAAGCAATCTTAAACGCTGGTCCAGCCTTAAATCCCAATATAAAACCCTGCTTAAGAGCGGAAAGATAGATATCGAAAAAATGAAACTCATTGCAGGCTATTCTTCAGCCGACGGGAACGCACGGTCCTCAGGCGCCCTTTTCCGTTCCGCCGACCACGTTCCCACACTCCAGTCCATCATCCTCAGGATGGATACCTATGAACTCTGGGTCGCCTTTGCACCCCAGGGCAAATTACCTTTAAAACCGGCCTATCTCCAAGTTTTCAGGGAAGATCCTTTCAGAATTAACTGAGAGATCTGCGCTGGTTTTCCTGTCTTTTTTCTTGACATTTTCTTCTTTCTTCTTTATCTTTACAGATTGATGATATTTATATATTATGACTTTTGTAAATACTTTGCTTCTGTTCCTATTAAGTTGTGCTTTAACTACCTGGCCTGCAAAGGCTCATGCAGTTTCCTGCTCATCGGCCGATACCCTGTATCCACCCAGGAACCTGAATGCCCTGCCTGATGAATGTTCGGTCTATTTGCATTGGTCTCCTCCCTTAAGGCCCGACTCAACGACCCCTCCCGGAATTGTTGGATATTATGTTTACGGGAACGGCCATTTACTGAATTACCAGACGAACCTGAACGATACAATGTTCTATCATAATTACTTCAAACCGGGCACCTGGGCATATAAGGTCACTGCATATTATGATCTGAGTTATTACGGACATCCTGGTCTTTACGCGGAATCCCCGTTTTCAGATGAAGCGGTCCGGGAGGGGGCCGGATGTCCTGCAATTCTGCCTTTTTCGGAACCATGGGATCATTCATCCTTTTCTTACCAGGACTGGAAGTTTGCCCCTGATCCCGGGAACTGGGTTATCGATAATCAGCATGGCATGCCCGGCCCCTGCGCTCTCTTCAATGGAAACCCGGCCCTGACCGAATATTATTCCGCATTGACCAGTACATGGATGTGGCTGACGCCTTACTCATGCGCGAACGTCAGCCTTTCTTTTGACCTGCGGCTTGAAAATGTCAATCCCACGGGACTGGAAAAGATCATTATAGAAGCCACTCCCGACAGCATCCTGCATCCCATTGCCACCCTGACAAATATCCTCGATACAGGATGGATACATTACGAGTATAACCTGAATGAATACCTGGGGAAAATGATACAATTCAGGTTCAGGGCAACAGGGGCGAATTCCCAGGATATTGCAGCCTGGTATCTCGATAATATCAGGCTTGAGGCTTTGTGTCTTCCGCCAACCGGGTGCAAGGCAACAAGGCATGGGAACAATAATGTTACCAAGCTGTCATGGACCCCGCCCTGTTCGGGCAGCCTGAAACAACCAGATTTAATCGGGAAACCATCCGGATATAATCTTATCTATGGCTATATCATCTATCGGACGGATTCGACCGGAATGCCCCCTTTTACAAAGATGAATACTGCTTCCGGCAATGATACGGTATTTTATGACACTATTCCATCTGACCTGCTTCCCGGGCACTTTTCATATTACCTGACCACGGTCTTTAACGACACGGCAAGCCATTCCCTACTTTGTGAATCCTTCCCCGGTGACACTTTAAACATCACCGTTTTATCCGTGAATGAGAAAGAAGCAGGGAAAATTCTGGTTTATCCAAATCCCTCATCCGCCGGCATTATCATTGAATCACCGGCAATCATAACAGCTTGCGAGATTTGGAATACTGCAGGGCAGAAGGTGGATGCTTTCCGCGGTCAAAATTCAGAAAAATTAAGGATCAATGTAAGTTCGCTCGCCCCTGGATTATACTTCCTTAGGATCCAAACCACTGAAGGAATAACAAGCCGGAAGCTTATCCGGTGACATTTTCCTATCAGGCCGCAAAGAGGTGAACTGCCGGACCAGGCAAGCTTTCATAGAGTAATAACCAGGGTCTTTGCCTGCATTTTCATAACTTTGCCCGGATATTCACCTCTCCTGATTGTCCCGGTTCAATGCCCGGCATTTAAGGGCCATACATGCAATGAAAAAAGATGTACTGATATATTTTGCCGGAAAGATCATTCCCGCCCTGGTCAATCTTGCAATTATCATACTGGCCGTGAGGTTCCTGGGTAAAGCTGAATATGGCAGGTACTCCCTCGTATTTTATGCGGTCATGCTGCTGAGCACCCTTTCTTTCGGATGGATCCAGCAAAGCATTCTCCGCTTCCTTAGCGCTTACCCGGAAGAACAGGATTCCGTTACCAACCGGTTCTTCTTCCTTACGTTAATTAGCAGCATCTTAGCCTTGCTGGCCGGGCTCCTTCTTTGTGTGTTTTACTTCCACTTTTCCTGGACCGACACGGCAGTGGTGATGGTTTATATCTTGTTCTACAACCTCTTTCTCTTTCACCTGAGCCTGAACCAGGCAAAAAGAAAATCGCTTCATTATGCCATGCTCGAAGGAACTTACAACCTGCTGTTCCTGGTCCTGTTTTTCGTGCTGGTCCTCATGTTCAACCAACGTCTTTATATCGTTCTGTTCATGGCGATGGTGGTTGCACTGCTGCTGACGGAAGTCCTGCGTGTAACTGTATTCCATGCAGTCAAAGGAGTGCCAGATATTTCACGCATTGATTTTCAGCGTGATTTCACGAAAAGAGTTTTCAGCTTTGGCTTTCCTATAACCATCTGGCTTTTTCTCTCCTATTTCCTGAATATCTCCGACCGGTTTATCATCAAGGAATTCTCCAATTACGAAAATGTGGGGACATATGCTGCCATCAAGGATTTTATCATCAAGATAGCAACCTTTTCAACAATACCCATCCTTCTTGCATACCATCCGGCAATCGTGGAAAAATGGAACAGCAACAGGAAACAGGAGGCCATGAGACTGGTCAGGGAGGGTTTGACTTATTGTTCCGTCATCGCCCTGGCAGTCTTTATTTTCTTCCTGTTCTTCCAGGATCTTTTTTATTCCAGGGTCCTGCATCTTCAGGTTAGCCATCCTGTAGCGGTTTCGGCTGCGCTGGTCGGTTCTGCTTTTGCCTGGCAGGCGGCAATGCTGTTGCATAAACCCCTTGAACTCCTCCTGAAACCGAAGCTGATGCTGCTTGCCATCGTTTCGGCTCTTGCTGTAAATACCTTGGCAAACCTGGTATTTGTCCCCGTTTTCGGCTATCTTGCTTCAGCGGTGATCTCAATGGTCTCTGTGCTGACCTATGTTATTGTTATTATTGTATTTTTATTACGTTTCAGGAAACAGGGTTTGCTAAGATAAGATCCATGAACAACCAGGACATGCAGACACTTCTGAAGGAAAAGGATAATCCAGATATCCTGGTCATAGGGATCATCTATAATACTTACGCTGAAACACTGAGGTACCTTGAAAGCATCCCGGTTGACGGATGTAATATCACCGTTTTGCTGGTCGACAACAGCGATATTAAGCCTGATGCTTCCTTCCTTGAAAAGGCCGCTTCTTATCCCTTCCTTCATTACCACCGGGCTGGTTGTAATTCAGGGTATTTCGGCGGCGCCAGGGAAGGACTGAAAAAATTCCTTTCAGAAAATGACGCACTGCCACGCTGGGTCCTGGTAACCAATGTGGATATCGTGTTTGGCCCCGGATTTTTTCAACAGCTTTCCAGAATGGGAGATCAGCCCGGTGTCGGTGTGCTTGCACCCGCCATCATCTCGGAAAAATGGAACATCGATTATAATCCTGAGCGACGGGAGAAATATCCTGAGGCAAGGCTGCGTTTTTACCTGCTTATCTACTCAAGCTTTCTGCTTCACAACCTGTTTCTTGCCGGTGCCTGGATCAAGCGCTGGTTCCTGAGCTCAAGGAAAATGAAGAACAGGGGAATTGAGGTGCCCCGTCAGGGGACTGAAAAAATATATGCACCCCATGGGGCCTGCCTTGTTTTTCATCGCGATTATTTTCTGAAAGGCGGAATGCTTGACCTACCTAATTTTTTATACGGAGAAGAGGTGTTTGTAGCTGAAACAGCCCTGCATCTAAACCTGGATATTGTTTATCACCCGGAACTGCTGGTTTTTGATTATGAACATGCATCAACCGGGTTCTTTGTCACCCCGGCGCAGAACAGGTATAACCGGCAGGCAATCCGGGCAATACTTGACCATTTTTATCAATAAAGCTTCCTTAACCCGATTTATGTTTATTGAGCCGGTTCATAAAGATCAGTTGCAGCCTCCTGAAACAAGCCGGAGGTTTATCCTCGGGGCTCTTTTTGCTTACATAGCCTTCGTAATAACAGGGATTTTGTTCCATCCCATGTGGCGGGATGAATTTCACCCCTGGCTGATAGCAGGTGCTGCTTCGTCATTGAAAGACCTTTTCCATTTAAATGTAAATGAAGGGCATCCGGCTCTCTGGTATGTCCTTGTTTTCTTTTTGAGAAAGCTGAATGATAATCCCGTCTCAATGCAGTTCATGCATGCTGCGATTGCAGCCACGACGGCATTCCTCATCCTGAAGTATGCCCCGTTCAGGCGTTTCCAGCGTATCCTCCTGATCTTCGGCTATTTTTTTATCTTCGAATACGCATTGATCTCACGCAATTATGCAATAGGGATTCTCCTGGTCACCATTTACCTGTCCATGTATCGCTACAGGACAAGATTCCTGATCCCTTCAGCCCTCCTTCTTTTCCTGATGGCTCAAACCAATGTTTTCGCCACAATCCTTTCAATGGCTTTCCTTGCAGCCTGGGTCTTTGAATTTGCTTTTTCTGAACCGTTCAGGAAAGAAATACTGTTACAAAAGTGGTCACTGACTGCTGCCTGCCTTATCGTACTTGCCGGATTCTTGTGGTCGGTTCTTAGTGTCATCCCTCAATCCAACGGGTTCTTTGCCGGTTCTTCTCACTTCAGCTTCTCACAGCTTACACTGCGTGAAACCATCCGGACCATAGCCACCGTATGGAAGGCATGGTTCCCCGTTCCTATCCTGAACCGGCAATTCTGGGAAACAAACATTGAACGGGATGAGCCTGTACAGGCTGTTTTTTCACTCCTCCTGCTGTTTCCGGCAATACTCCTATGGTTAAGGAGGCCGGTAATATTGTTTCTTTTTATTACGGGATTGAGCGGCATCCTTGCTTTTATCCTGATGTTCTATTACGGCTATATCAGGCATCACGGTCATCTTTATGTCCTGCTGATCATTTGCCTGTGGCTTTCGGCATATTACCGTGAAAGCAGGTTTACATTCAATTCAGCATTCTTAGCGAAATTTCACCGATGGCTCCGGCTAAATATTTCAGGTATCTTCACTGTCCTTTTGCTTATCCAGCTGTTCGCGGGAATGTATGCCTACACCGTGCATCTATTCATCCCATTTTCAACCTCCAGAATCACGGCACAATATATCCGCCGGAATAATCTTGACCGGTTCATGATGGCAGGGGACAAGGATATTGCCCTGGAACCGGTTCTGGGGTATCTGAACAAGGAGGGATTCTTTTTCTCCCGGAATGCTTTCAGCACATATATCATTTACGACAACATCCGAAGGGTTCCTTTTCCTTCAAGGGTCCTGGTCATGGCCGACAGCCTCGCCAGGACACAGCAGGATACCATCCTGCTCGTGATGAATTACCCTCTAGAAAACCCTGCCGGCCTGAACCTGATCAAGGTGGCAGCCTTTGAAAAAAGCATCCGTTACGATGAAATATCATATCTTTATTTGCTGATTCCTCCTGAAACAAAGCAGAACCACTCAGCCCGGGATCAGATTATTCACTAACCGCATCCCCGATGCATCCAATGGTAAGCGTTATCGTTCCCTGCTATAACGAAGAGAAGTTCATACGCTCATTCCTCTCACAGATCGTTGTTCAGGATTATCCTGTTGACAAACTTGAGGTCTTTATCATTGATGGGATGAGCGATGATCATTCCCGCGAACTGATTTCAGAATACGAACTCCGGTACCCCTTTATCCACCTGCTGTTGAACGAAAGACGGTTTGTGCCTTTTGCTCTTAACATGGGTATACGGAAAGCAAGTGGGGAGGTGATTGTAAGAATGGATGTACATTCCGGTTATCCTGCAGATTACATCAGTGTCCTGGCCAGGAATCTATATGATCTCAATGCAGATAATGTTGGCGGTGTGTGGAAGACCAGGCCGGCAAATGGTTCATGGAAGGCCAATGCAATTGCCGCTTCCCAGTTGTCGGCTTTCGGGGTAGGGTATTCTTTTTACCGTTTCGGAGGCAAGGGAGTTATGAAAGTAGGTACAGTCCCCTTCGGTTGTTTCCGCAAAAGCATTTTTGACCGGGTCGGCCTTTTCGATGAAGAACTCCTACGGAACCAGGATGATGAATTCAATGCCCGCATTCTCGAAAACGGTGGTTCGGTTTACCTGGTACCGGATGTGGTGATCGACTATTATGCCAGACCTAACATTTCCTCACTGGCGAGGATGTTTTTCCAGTATGCTTTTTACAAGCCGCTGGTGAATAAGAAATTAAAAAGACCAGGGACCGTCAGGCAGTTTATTCCTCCGTTGTTCCTGTTGTTTCTGCTTTTTGCCTGGACCGGCATGTTTATTTCACCTCACCTGCTCGACTGTTATGTTGCAGGGACGGGAACATACCTTGTCACAAACTTGTTTTTTACGTTAAAGACGACTTTGGAGAACAGGAAGATATACCTTCTTTTTTATCTTCCCTGGTTATTTTTCCTGCAACATCTTTCATACGGTTCCGGTTATCTTGCAGGAGTTATAAACTTTAGACTGCTTAAAAATTCGAATGCCTCCCTTATCAGTTCACGCTGATCCGGAGATAGAACTCTTCTCTCTTCCAATGGTAACTTTTACCATTTGATTGTCCTTCAGCCTGAATTGATCTTTGAATCCCTATTTCAGCAGGTTGCTCAGCAGGAAGGGAAAGATGCCAAGCAGCAGGGTCAGCAGGGTCAGTAAAATGATATTTGCCCTGAAGGCCGGGCTGGCCTGTAAAATGGTTCCCTGGTCCTCCCTGAAATACATTGCAATGATCGGCTTGAAATAATAACCCGCGCTGATTGCAGAGCCGGCAATGGCAATAAGAACCAGCCATAGCCAGCCTTGTTCAATTGCAGCGGAGAAAAGGAAATATTTCCCGATAAAGCCTGCAAGCGGAGGGATTCCTGTAAGGGACAACATGGCCACTGCAAGGGTAAAAGCGACCAGGCGGTTGTTCCCGGCAATCCCGTTGAAGGAACCGAAATAATCGTTCCCTCTTGCTTCCCTTACGAGGATAAGAATGGCAAAGGCAGCTATCGTGGCAATGGAATAGGAAATGGCATAAAATAATAAAGCATTGGCAGTATTTGATGAGAAAGCCACCATTGCAAGCATCATATAACCTGAGTGGGAAATGCTGGAATAAGCAAGCATCCTTTTCAGGTTGGGCTGGTAAATGCCCGTGAGGTTCCCGATGACTATGGTGATGGCTGCAAGAATGGCTATTGTCATTTCCCATATACCATGGATACCAAAGAAGGTGATGCTGAAAAACCTGTACATGGCAATGATGCTAGCCGTTTTAACGACGGTTGCCATGAATGCGGTGAGCAGGGTCGGAGTCCCTTCATATACATCAGGCGCCCAGAAGTGGAACGGAGCTATTGCGATCTTGAACGACAACCCGATGATGAGCAGGAAAAGCCCGGCCCTGAACATGGGTGGAAGCCCCTGCTGAATATGTCCCGCCACGTATGAGTGGATGGCATACAAATCAAAAGAGCCGCTTGAGCCATAAAGCAGGGCAATCCCGAAAAGTAAAAAACCCGAAAGGAAGGATCCTAACAGGAAATATTTAAGCGTGGCTTCGTTTGAAATGATGGCTTCCTTATGGCTTCCGGCAAGGACATAAAGTGCAATGGAAAGGGTTTCAATACCAATGAAAAGCATGATAAGGTTGCCGTAATAGCTCATCAGCACAGCACCCACGAGGGCAAAGATCATGATGGCATAAATATCATCCAGTGGCCTGGTAACTTTACTGTAATATTGCGCGGCAAACATGAAAATCAGGAAAGTCGAAAAGATCATCACCGAACTGAAGGCAACCCCGGTATTGTCAATGATCAGCATATTGTGGAAAAGGTTGCGGTTGAGGTTCCAGTGAGCCAGCGTCATCACAAGGGAAGCCAGCAGCCCCACAAGAATGACAGGCAGCAGCCAGGTCTTCTTCTTCAGTATGCCCAGGAAAAGCACCAGGACACCCAGGGCCGATAAGGATATTATGCTATTCATTAATGAGTGGTGAGTGATGAGCCATAAGTGATTTCAGTTGCTTAAATATTTTTATTCCGTTATTCATTTTACTACACCGATGATCTGCCCCACGCCGTTTTCCGCAAGATGCATGAACATCCCGGGGAATATCCCTATCCAGAGGACGATGATCACGATCGCGATAAGCGGGATCATTTCCTTCAGGTTGAGGTCAGAAATGTTTTCAGTTGTTTCATTTGTATTCCCGAGCATCACCCTCTGGAACATCCAAAGCATATAAACCGCGCTGAAAATAATGGTCAGCCCCGATACTGCTGCAATGACCGCATTGTATCTGAAAAGGCCGAGAAGTATCAGGAATTCCCCTACGAAGCCATTGGTAAGGGGAAGGCCAATGCTTCCCAGCAGAATGATCATGAAAAAAACAGCCATCCCGGGCGCTTTCAGGGCTATCCCTCCCAGCCGGGCAATGCTTGTCGTATTTGTTCTCGATTCAATGTACTGTATCAGAATAAATAACCCGGTAATGTTGACCCCGTGCGAAACCATCTGTACCATGGCTCCCTGCATGGCCTGGGCATTCAGGGCCATGGCGCCGGCTGCAACAAGCCCCAGATGAGCAATGGAAGAATAGGCCACGAGACGTTTCAGGTCATCCTGTCCCAGGGCAATCAGGGAAGCATAGACAATACCGGCCACCGGCAATATCATGGCCAATACCCCGCTCCGGTTAATGACTGAAAATGTGATGGGGATCATCCACCGTATCATCCCGAACAGACCCATTTTCGACATCAGTCCGCCCAGCAGCATACTCCCCGGATAAGGAGCCGTGGAATACGTATCGGGTTGCCACGTATGGAAAGGGAAGATAGGGACTTTAATGGCAAAAGCTATAAAAAAAGCAAGAAATACCCACATCTGTTCCTTCGGATTTAAGGATGCAGCGTATAGCCAGATGTGGTCGAAGGAATGTGGAAGCGGGGTCAGGAAATACATGTAAATGATCGCTGCCAGCATCAGCAGGCTTCCTGTAAAAGTATAGGCAAAGAATTTGAAAGTTATCCTGATCCTGTCCTTCCCTCCCCAGTACCCTGCGATGAAATATGCAGGGATCAGTGTTAGTTCCCAGAAAATATAGAACATGATCCCGTCGAAGGCTGTATAAACCCCGATCAGCCCAGCTTGCATAAGGATGACCAGGCCGTAGAATGAGGCCGGTTTTTCAATCTTAAGGCTGAACGAGGAATATATAATGACAGGAATAAGAAACGTCGTCAGCAATGTCAGCAGCATACTGAAGCCATCCATCCCGAATTTCAGGCTGATACCATATTCAGCCAGCCATTCAAAACGGAACAGCAGCAGGCAGTGGCAGTATAGGAAATACTGTGTTAAAGCTGCGACGGAGATGCCTGATTCAACCAATGCCACAGCCAGGGCCAGGTTCCTTACCCATTTTTCTTCCCTTACGAAGAACAAGCCAACGGCAGCCAGCAATGGGAATAATATGAGCAGTAAGGCCAGCATCAGAGAATAATATTAAAAAATAAAATCAGCAATATCCCGATGATCATGAAGAACATATATGCCCCAACATGCCCTGCCTGCAGGTAACGGATCACATTGCTGAACCGGACAACCACTGTTCCGGTTCCGTCAACAACCCGGTCGATGAACCTTAGCTCGATGAACTTATGCAGGAAATCCGAGATGCGCAGGGCGGGTTTGACAAGGAATGCATCATACAGTTCGTCGATATAAAATTTATTCGTGAGAAGCTTACTGAAAAATGCCTGCCTGCCTGCTTCCGGTTCCTCATGTATGGGTTCTCTCACAAACTTTTTATATGCTGACCAGGCCATCAGCAATACAAGTAAAACCATCACACCCATATTGGACCATTCCAGTCCGGCCGGCACATGGTGATGTGAAAGCAGGCTGAGATTTTGGGCATCGGCAAACACAGGGGCAAGGAAATTTTTCAGGATCCCGCTGCCTCCCATGATATCCGGGATATTGATGAAGCCCCCGAAGAATGAAAGGAACGCGAGGATCATCAATGGAATTGTCATCACTGCCGGGGATTCATGGATGTGTTTCTTCTGATCTTCACTACCCCGGAAATTCCCGGAGAATGCCATGTATAACAGCCGGAACATATAAAAAGCTGTCATCATGGAAACAGCAATGGCAATGGTCCATGCAATTAAGCCGGAACTGAAAACTTCCGACAGGATCCCATCCTTGGAGAAAAACCCGGAAAGGGGCGGCAGTCCTGCAATTGCCAGGCTGCCTGTGAGGAATGTCCGGTAAGTTTTGGGCAAGGCCTGTTTCAGTCCGCCCATTTTCCGGATATCCTGTTCGCCATCCAGGGCATGGATCACACTGCCGGCTGCAAGAAACAGGAGAGCCTTGAAAAAAGCATGTGTTGTAAGATGGAATACAGCGCCTGTAAAAGCCCCCACGCTAAGTGCGAGGAACATATATCCAAGCTGGCTGATGGTGGAATATGCCAGTATTTTTTTTATATCATTCTGGAAGATGGCTATGGCGGCAGCCATCAGCATCGTCGCCAGGGCGGTGATGCCCATGATCTCCATGGTCGCCGGGGCCAGCACATAGAGCACCCCGGAACGGGCAACCATATAGACACCGGCGGTCACCATTGTCGCGGCATGGATCAGGGCCGAAACCGGGGTCGGGCCGGCCATTGCATCAGGGAGCCATGTATACAAAGGGATCTGTGCACTCTTTCCTACGGCTCCGACGAAAAGCAAAAGAGTTATGGCGACCAACGTCCCGTTACCCGCTTGCATATGTTTGGCCATTTCAAAAATCGTGCTATAGCTGAAGCTCTGGAACGTATTAAATATCAGGAAAATACCCAGAAGAAAGCCCAGGTCCCCTATGCGGTTCATGATAAATGCTTTCTTTGCCGCGTTGTTAAAAGACTGGTTCCTGTACCAGAACCCGATTAAAAGATAGGAGCAAAGACCAACCCCTTCCCATCCGATGAACATCACAACATAGTTCGCACCCATTACAAGAATCAGCATGAAGAAGATGAACAGGTTCATGTATGCGAAGAAACGGTTGAAACCTTCATCATGCTTCATATATCCTATGGAATATACATGGATGATAAACCCCACCCCCGTAATGATCAGCAACATCAGGATGGAAAGCGGGTCGATGAGGAAGTCAAACGGAACATAAAAACGGCCGAAGCTAAGCCAGGTGAACAAATGGTGAAATTGCGGGTTTGTAAAATTGTGAGTGTTTAAAAGAGTAATTACTGAAAGGAGAAATGAGATACCGACAGTCCCCGGGCCGAGGACAGAAACAATACGTTTGGGGATGCTTCTAAATCCCAGACCAAGGATTATAAATCCAAGCAGCGGGAACAAAGGAATCAATGCAACCAGCAAAGTCATTCTTTTTTATATCTTAAGCGGGCATTACCATTTCAATTTATTCAGCACGTCTATATCAATCGAGTGTGTCGTTTTATATATCAGCACAATGATCGCAAGACCTATGGCAACTTCAGCGGCCGCTACAACCATGATGAAAAACACGAAAATCTGTCCGGCGGGGTCGTTCGAATATGCCGAAAACGCTGCCAGCAGGAGGTTGATTGAATTGATCATCAGTTCGACCGACATCAGTATCACCAATGCATTCCTCTTGATCAGTACGCCGGTCACCCCTATGCAGAAAAGCAGGGAGCAGAGGAGAAGGTAGTGGCTGATTGGTATGGAAGTGAGGATGTTCATGTTACTTTGAATATCGAAAATTCTAAATTTATATCTGTTCTTTCTTTCCCAAAAGTACCGCCCCGACCATTGCCGTCAGGAAAAGTATGGACGTAACTTCAAAGGGGAGCATATAATCCCTGTAAAGTATCCTTCCCAGCTCTTTTACCAATCCAATCTGTGACTCCACGGGATGCTGCCCTGCATGCAGGTCATACCCGCGGAAAACACCGATAAGTATCAGCCCCAGCATGATCCCCGAAATGATGGCTGCAGCTTTCACCCAGAATGGTTTCGGGGATCGTTCATCCTTGTTCAGGTTCAGCAGCATCACGGTGAAAAGGAAAAGCACCATGATGGCTCCGGCATATACTATGATATGCACAATGGCCAGGAACTGTGCATTCAGCAGGATATAATGCCCCCCTATTGCGAAAAAGGTCAGAGTTAGATACAGCACGCTGTGAATCGGTTTCTTCGATAAAAGCACCATCATCCCACTGTAAAGTGCAAGTATGGAGAGGAAGTAGAATATGAAGTTACTGAACATTGTGCTTTTGATTTTTATCCTTTTTGAACTCCAGGACTTGCGGGGTCTGGCGTTTCGAGACATCCGTCCTTTTTAAGGGATCCAATGGCTCGAGCAGTTCATTTTTTCCGTAGATAAATTTATCCCTTTTATAACCAGCCAACACCATTTCCTTAGTAAGAAAAATAGCCTCCTTCGGACAGGCCTCTTCGCAAAGGCCGCAGAAAATGCACCTAAGCATATTGATCTCATAGGTGGAAGCATATTTTTCCTCCCTGTAAAGATGTTCCTCTCCTAGTTTGCGCTCAGCAGCGATCATTGTGATCGCTTCAGCAGGGCATGCCACTGCACATAGTCCGCAGGCGGTGCATCGTTCCCGTCCCTCATCATCCCTTTTGAGCACTTGTTTCCCACGGTAAATCTCGGAAAATTCCCTTTTTTTCTCGGGGTACCGGATCGTGGTTTTTTTAGTAAGGAGATGGCTGAGAGTGATCCACATGCCCTGCAATATAGCCGGTAAATAGATCTTCTCCCAAAAAGTCATCTTTTTGTCCGAGACGATTTGGCTCCTGCCGGTCAATCCTGTCATGGCCGTGGCTGGTTTAATAAGATGACTACTCCTGTGATCAAAACATTCAGTATGGCCAGCGGCATCAGGGCTTTCCATCCCAGCCTCATCAGCTGGTCATAGCGGAAACGCGGCAGGGTCCATCGTATCCACATGAATATAAATCCGAAGAAAGTGATCTTTAAAAAGAGAACGAGGAAGCTCAGGAAGGCAAATGCATTCTGTGAAAGTCCCAGCCTGTCAATGAAAGGGAAATGATATCCACCGAGAAACAATGTAGCCATCACTGCCCCGGAAATGAACATGTTGATATATTCGGAAAAAAGGTAAAATCCAAGTTTCATGCTGCTGTACTCGGTATGATAACCCCCGACCAGTTCCGTCTCGCATTCCGGGAGGTCGAAAGGAGAACGGTTGGTTTCTGCAAAAGCGCAGACCAGGAAGATCATGAAAGCCAGCGGCTGGTACCAGATGTTCCAGTTGAAGCCCTGCTGCTGGCTTACAATGTCACGCATGCTCAGTGAGCCGGTCATCATGACGATTGCGATGATGGCCAGGCTCATTGCGAGTTCATAGCTGATCATCTGGGATGAAGCCCTGACTGCGCCTAGCAGGGCATATTTGTTGTTCGAGGCCCATCCGCCTATCATGATGCCGTAAACACCGATGGAAACGATAGCGAAAATATACAGAATCCCTATGTTCACATCGGCCATCTGCAGGCTGAAGGTCTTGCCGTTGATGACGATATCCGGTCCCCAGGGAATGACCGCACTAGTGAGGCAGGCGATGAACATAGTAAGGGAGGGGCCTAGCAGGTAAAGGAATTTATCGGCAGTATTCGGCATGAATTCTTCTTTGAAGAACAGCTTGATGCCGTCGGCCAGTGGCTGCAGAAGGCCCCAGGGCCCTGCCCTGTCAGGGCCAAACCGGTCCTGCATGAAACCCGCGACCTTACGTTCGATCAGGGTGGAATACATGGCAACCAGCAGGCTCATGACCAATATGACTGAGGCAAGTATGGTTTTATATATCACAAATGTCCCCATTATTCCTGCGGTTCTGTCCTCCCTTCAATAGGACGAATGATGGATCCCTTTTTCAGTTCCTCGTAATGGTTGGATGAGATGACCGACTGCCGTTTGATCTTTCGCGGCCCTTCGATGATCCAGTCGGCCATGTCTTTCTTTTCAAACCTGCATTCATTACAGATGAATTCCTCCAGTTCCCCGAACCTGTCCTTGCGTCCTGTAATCCGGTATATTTCTTTCCCGAACATCCAGGCAGTTACTTTTCCGCTGCATTTGCTGCATTCGCGGTGTGCATTGACCGGGTTGAGGAACCAGACCCTGCTTTTAAACCGGAACGTCCGGTCGGTAAGCGCGCCCACCGGGCAAACATCGATCATGTTACCGGAGAAATCGTTATTGATGGCCGTTTGAATGAACGTGCTGATCTCCATCGTATCCGCACGGTACAGCATGCCATGAACCCGTTTGCCTGTGAGCTGTCCGGCTGCCAGCACACAACGGTAACAATGGATGCAGCGGTTCATGTGAAGCTTGATCAGCGGTCCGATGTCCACTTCCTTATATTCTCTCCTCGGCTCCCTTGTCTGCGTCTCTTCCATGCCATATGCAAAACTCAGGTCCTGCAGGTCGCATTCACCCGCCTGGTCGCATACTGGGCAGTCCAGGGGATGGTTGAGCAGGAGGAATTCGACGATACCTTTGCGGGCCTCGCGTACTTCTTCCGAAATGGAATTCTCGACTGCCATTCCGTCCTGCACGGGCGTGCTGCATGAAGCCACCAGCTTGGGCATTGGCCGGGGATCCTTGGCTGATGACCTGGCAACTTTGACAAGACAGCTGCGGCATTTTCCACCGCTTCCTTTCAGGCCGGTATAATAGCACATTGCAGGAGGCACAACCTTTCCACCTATCATGCGTGCTGCCTGAAGGATCGTTGTTCCTTCTTCAACCTCAACAAGTATATTATCTATCGTAACCCTGATCACTTGTCAACTCTTAATTATTCATGAATTTAATTATTTTTTAGGGTATTCATGTTTCCTTTGCATTTCATTCAACATTCTATATTTTGCATCCTTCATTCTACATTCGATATTCATCCTCCTACCTCACCCGTATCCGATCCTGTATCGCTCCTATAGCTCCATGCCTGATATTTTTAATTGCTTCCGGATGTTCCGCATGATATTCAAATTCCCTGCGGAAATGCCTGATTGCACTTGCAACGGGCCAGGCAGCGGCATCCCCCAGCGGGCAGATAGTCTTCCCTTCAATATTGTTTGCGATCCTCACCAGCAGGTCTATATCACTCATCCTGCCCTGGCCATGTTCAATACGGTACAGCACTTTTTCCATCCAGGCTGTCCCTTCGCGGCAGGGCGAGCATTGTCCGCATGATTCATGCCTGTAGAACCTGGTAAGGTTCCAGGTATTCCTGACCATGCAAGCATCCTCGTCGTAAACGATGAATCCTCCGGAACCCAGCATGCTGCCGCTCTGGAAATCGCCTTCTGCAAGCGATTCATAGCTCAGGAGCCTTGGCTCGGCTTTAGCTGTGTTAAGGGCAAGGTCGGCAGGAAGTATGGGCACAGATGATCCTCCCGGGATCACTGCCTTGAGCATGCGGCCGTTTTTTATGCCCCCGCAGTATTCTTCCGAATAGATGAACTCTTCCACCGGGAGCCCCATCTCGATTTCGTAAACACCGGGTTTGTTAATATTCCCGCATGCCGACATGAGTTTGGTCCCTGTGCTTTTACCGATACCGATCCGGGCATAAGCCTCCCCTCCCATGATGATTACCGGGACAACGGCAGCCAGTGTTTCCACATTATTGACCACTGTAGGGCAGTCGTACAATCCTTTGTAAGCCGGGAATGGAGGTTTGTTCCTGGGGTTGCCACGTTTCCCTTCAAGTGATTCAAGTAAAGCGGTTTCTTCCCCACAGATGTAGGCGCCCGCTCCCGGGTGGACATAGATATCCAGCGAGAAATCCGTTCCCAGTATCTTCTCTCCCAGGTATCCTTTGTGTTTTGCTTCACGGATGGCATTTTCCAGTATGCCGACCAGGTATTTGAATTCACCCCGTATGTAAATATAACAGGTCCTGGCCCCGAGTGCATAAGAGGATAAAATCAGTCCTTCGATAAGCAGATGGGGTATCTTTTCCATGAGGTAACGGTCCTTGAAGGTCCCCGGCTCGCTTTCATCGGCATTGCATACCAGGTAACGCGGCCTGTTTGTCTTCCTGTCCAGGAAACTCCACTTAAGACCTGTCGGAAAGCCCGCGCCACCGCGCCCCCTGAGACCCGACCTGGTGACTTCCTGCTGCACCTGCACAGGAGTCATCTCAAGCAGGCCTTTCCTGACCGCCTTATACCCGCCGCTCGCCAGGTACACATCAATGAACCTGATCCCAGGTATACCCGCTTTCTCTAAGAGAACAAGTTTGCCCATCCTTTCGACGATCTGTCTTCTTCCTGTTTTTGCCTCAGGTCTTCAAGTATTTTTTCGACCTGCTTTGATGTCAGATGTTCGTAAAACTCCGTGTTTACCTGCATGGCCGGTCCGTTCCCGCATGCACCAAGGCATTCCACTTCCTTCAGTGTAAACAACCCGTCGGGTGTGGTTTCCCCTGTTTCTATCTGCAGGTAGTCCTTTATATGCTGTAACACTTCTTCTCCGCCGCAGATTGCACATGGACCTGTATGGCAGACTTCCAGAACGTATTTTCCCACTTTTTCCAGATAAAACATTGAATAAAACGTGGCCACCTCATAGACCTCAATAGGATTCAACCCGAGGAGAGACGCCACATAATCCATACTATCCACCGATAGATAACCGCCCAGCTCCTCCTGCGCAATGTGCAGGACCGGCAGCAAGGCCGATTTCTGCTTTCCTGCAGGATACCTGCCAATAAGGGATCGCACTTTCGCCAGCATGTCTTCACTAAAGGAAACCGGCTTGTTCTCCTTCACATACAAATGGTGGTTTATAATATTTCCCTTATCCATTTTCAATCAGGCAACAATTAGGCAATAGGTAGAGTTTGTTATTCAATCATTCAACTATTCCTTTAACATTCTGCATTCAATATTTGATATTCATCACGCATCCAGTTCTCCCGCAATCACATTCATGCTGCTCATGGTAAGGATTGCATCCGAGAGCACTCCCCCCCTGATCATTTCCGGGTAAGCCTGGTAATAAACAAAGCAAGGTCTGCGGAAATGCAGTCGGTACGGCGTTCTTCCGCCGTCACTGACAAGATAGTAGCCAAGTTCTCCGTTGGCGCCTTCCACTGAATGGAAAACTTCGCCCACAGGTGCATCGATCTCCCCCATCACGATCTTAAAATGGTAGATAAGGGCTTCCATTTTGCTGTAAACATCCTGTTTTTCGGGAAGGTAAACCTGGGGTGCATCCATATGATAGTTTCCTTCGGGAAGGTTATCCAAGGCATTTCGGATCAGTTTCAGGCTCTGCCAGATCTCTTCCTGGCGTACACAGAACCGATCGTATGTATCGCCCTGGGCTCCCACCGGGACGGTGAATTCAAAATCATCATAGGAACAGTATGGCGTCATCACCCTGACATCATAATCCACTCCTGCCGCCCGTAAGTTGGGTCCTGTAAATCCGTAATTGATCGCCCTTTCGGCACTTATCGGGCCGACTTTTATGGTGCGGTCCATGAAAATGCGGTTGCGCTTCAGCAACTTCTCAAACTGATGCAGGACCTTCGGAAGGCGGTCAAGAAATTCCCTGATCTTTTTAAAGACCGCCGGGTTGAAATCCCTTTCAAACCCGCCTATCCTCCCGAGGTTGGTGGTCAGGCGGGCTCCACTAATCTCTTCATAGATCTCATACACTCTTTCCCTTTCCTGGAAAACATAGACGAAACCTGTAAGGGCCCCGCTGTCGACCCCGATCACGCTGTTGCAGATCAGGTGATCGGTAATGCGGGCAAGTTCCATGATAATGAGCCTCATGTAGTCTATCCGCTTGTTCGTTTTGATCCCCAGGAGTTTTTCCACAGTTAAATGCCAGCCAATATTGTTTATCGGGGCTGAGCAGTAATTCAGGCGATCAGTCAGCGGCGTTACCTGGTAAAACGGACGATGTTCAGCAATCTTTTCAAAAGCACGATGGATATATCCTATCGTCTGTTCGGCATCCAGAATGATCTCCCCGTCCAATTTCAGTATGTTCTGGAATATCCCGTGCGTGGCCGGATGCGTAGGGCCGAGATTGAGTGTGGTATATTGTTTTTCGTTCGTAGTTGCCATCAGTTCAAATCAAAATCGAATATCGGATATCTGATATTCATCTTCCAAAGTACCTGTCGTCTTTATCCTCCCTCGTCGGATCTTCCAGCGGGTACTCCTTCCTCATCGGGAAATAATCAAGGTATTCCACATTCAGTATCCGTTTCAGGTTTGGATGCCCTTCAAAGAGGATCCCGTAAAAATCATAAGTCTCTCTTTCCATCCAGTTAGCTGCTGAAAACATATCGGATACTGTCCTTACAGCAGGATTATCGGCACTCACAAAAGTCTTTATCCGTATCCTCTTGTTTTCATAGAAATTATGAAGATGATAGACGATCCCGAATGAAAGTCCCCGGTCAGGGTAATGAATTCCGCAAAGGTCAGTCAGAAAATTAAAACCCAGTCCCGGGTTTTCTTTCAGATAGGCAATGACGTCATAGGATACCGGGGATGCAATAGTCACACTGAGAATATCACTGTTGTCATCAACATCCAGAATGTCTTCGCCAAATTGCTTTCTCAGTTTTTCGGTGATAAATGAGTGTTCCATCTTCCGGTTAATCCGGTCCATCCTCCGGGGAATTCCCGTTGTAAGTTAATCCTTTTTCAAAATTCCGTATTTTATTAACAACTCCCTGTATTCAGGAGAATAACGTCTTCTGAGTGATTCATTGGCCACAAGGTCCTGCACTCTCATAAACCCGTCGATGATCTGTTCAGGCCGAGGAGGACAGCCAGGTACATATACATCAACAGGAACTACCCTGTCGATGCCCTGCAAAACGCTGTAAGTATCAAAAATCCCCCCGCTAGAAGCGCAGGCACCGACAGCTATGACCCAGCGGGGCTCGGCCATCTGCTCATAAACCTGCTGGACTATGGGCCCCATCTTCTTGGCAATGGTTCCCATAACCATCAGCAGGTCGGCTTGACGTGGACTGAAACTCAGCCTCTCCGCTCCAAAACGGCCCAGGTCGTAATGAGCCCCCATAGTTGCCATGAACTCGATCCCGCAACAGGAAGTTGCAAAAGGCAATGGCCAGATGGAATTTTTCCTGGCCAGCCCAACCACCCTGTCAAAGGTCGTGGCAAACAAACCCGGTGCCGAATATCCTTCAGGCGGATCTGCTTTGGCATATATCGGTTTTGTCGTTTCCATTATTACTCAAATTCACTTTGTACACAGTACGTGGTCCATAGTACATAGTACATCCCATTCATTCTTCCCAGTTCAATGCGCCCTTCTTATATATATAGTAAAAACCGAACAATAAAAAGAACAGGAATAATAACATCTCAAGGAACCCATCCCAGCCAAACTCCTTGAAATTTATAGCCCAGGGGTAAAAGAAAATGATTTCGACATCAAACAAAACAAAAAGTATGGCTATAAGAAAATATTTTACAGAAAACGGGAAGCGCGCATTGCCCTTGATCTCTATCCCGCACTCAAAATTTTCATCTTTTTTAAGCGTATGGATCTTTTTTCGCTTCCCCCCTATCACATGCGTAAGTATCATCGTGACGACAACAAAGCCCAGCGCTACGACCGATTGAACCAGGACCGGGAGATAATCCGAAGGAAAGAATGTTCGCTCCACAGCTTATTTAGATTAATTCTTTACAAAGATACGGCTTTTACCAAAGTTGTGGTGCTAAATAACTAATTTATCTGATAATACGGGCAGGGTTTTTCTCACTGGAATGAACCGTTGGCAATCCATAAAAATCAAATCCAATGCAGGGCCTGTCCAAGTTTCCACAACCACACGATGAGGATCAGGAACAAAAAAGCGAAAAGCAGCCTTTTATTTTCCAGTATTTCCTGTATCCTGTGATAGAATTTTAAAAAGCTGCTCTTTCTGAAAGCCAGGTCGCCAAGGATCCAAACAGGGAGCACTGCGGCAAACAGTAATCCGGGAAATCCTAATGGATTTGTCTTCAGGGCATTACGTATATCTCCGTGAAGGATGAAAACAATGGAATGAATGGTTCCGCAGGAAGGGCATGGCAATCCTGTGACCCGTTTAAAAAGGCAGAGGGTAAATGCTTCTTCCCGTTTCTGAATTTTAAAAAAACTGTAGACAATCCAAACCTGGCCGGCAAGACCAAGTAAAAAGACCAGGATGTACAGGTTTTTCCGGGTCATTTAACCCACGATCAGCCTCAGCTTTTCAAAGTTGACTTCCCTGGTCCGTCCCATGATCAGGAACCAGTCAACGATCGTCCAGACTCCCAGTCCTCCGCATGTCAGCAGTTTCCCGACACCCAGGCCTGTATCACCTATGATAAACCTGTCGATCCCGAAATGTCCTCCCAATATGGAAATGATCAGCATCAGGATGGGTTCCCTGTAAGTGACGGACTCCATCATCATCAGCCTCGAATCATCTGTTTGTAAAAGTTTTTCCCTGATTGCAGGGAGCAGGTGGGGTTCAAAAAATTTTGAATGGGTCATGATGTACATGTCGACTTTCTGTGCATCCATTTTTTTTGGTTTTTGATTAATACCTGAATTTGATTCGATCTGCCCCGATAAGAGGGTAAAAACAGACTTCGCTGGTAAATATACAAATTTTATACTTTTACAAACTCAAAAGAAAAGCTTTCGGATGAACGCGATGCCCCTTGTACTCGTCGCACTGGCAATCTTTGCCCTGTCTTACCGGTTTTATTTCAGTTTTATAATGGCAAAGGTCCTTACACTGGACGACAGCCGGGCAACACCATCAACCGTATTTTACGACAAGCAGAATTACGTCCCCATGAACAAATGGGTTTTGTTCGGGCATCATTTTGCTGCAATTGCAGGAGCCGGGCCATTGGTCGGGCCCGTCCTGGCCTGCCAGTTCGGGTATTTTCCCGGTTTTCTTTGGATGGTGCTGGGGGCCGTATTTGCAGGGGCGGTCCATGATGTGGTTATCCTCTCAGCTTCTGTAAGGCATGAGGGCAAATCCCTGGCCCTTATTGCGAGGGAGGAGATCGGTAAAGTGTCAAGCGGTATCACTGCCTCTTTCGCAACTTTTATCATTATCATCATCTCCCTTGCAGGGCTTGGGCTTGTCGTAGTTAATGCACTCTCGCATTCCCTCTGGGGCACATTCACTATTGCATCGACAATCCCAATCGCTCTCTTAATGGGAGTGTGGATGTTCATTCTCAGAAAGCATAAGACTGCAGAGGCAACCGTTATCGGTGTTATCCTTCTCACTCTTGCTGTGATCCTGGGAAAGTATATCCCCGGCTCCCCGCTTGCGTCCTGGTTCAATTTTGATAACAGGTCGATGACCCTGCTTCTCGCAGGATACGGCTTTTTTGCTTCAGTACTGCCTGTCTGGCTTCTTTTGTCGCCCCGTGATTACCTCAGCTCCATCATGAAGCTTGGTGTGATCGCCATGCTTGCCATCGGAGTAATTATCGTTGCACCCGTATTGAAAATGCCGGCTTTCACGCCTTTTGTATATGGCGGGGGACCGGTGATACCAGGCGTTTTATTCCCCTATCTTTTTATAACGATTGCATGCGGCGCCATCTCCGGCTTTCATTCACTTATCAGTTCAGGGACCACGCCTAAAATGATCATGACCGAATCACACATCAAGCCCATTGCGGTAGGAGCCATGCTATCCGAAGGACTGGTCAGCATACTGGCCCTGATCGCTGCAGCAAGCTTGTTCCCGATGGATTATTTCATGATCAATGTTCCTGCTGATAAACTTGCCCATTTTCTGCCGATGCTGAAATACATGGGTTTTACTGCCTCGGACCTTCCCCGGCTCCAGGCGGAAGTCGGAGAAAACGTTACAGGCCGCACCGGCGGGGCTGTTTCGCTCGCAGTCGGGATGGCCCAGATTTTTTCTTCCATCCCGGGTTTCAGATCCCTGATGAGTTACTGGTACCACTTTGCCATCATGTTTGAGGCTCTTTTTATCCTGACCACGATTGATGCCGGGACCCGCGTGGGAAGATTCATCCTACAGGAGATGCTGGGAAAAGTATGGAAGCCTTTGGGGCGTAATGACTGGCTCCCTGCAAACCTTTTAAGCAGCGGGGTTGTCGTATTTTTCTGGGGATATTTTATTTATACCGGCAGTATCTCAACCATCTGGCCCATGTTCGGTACGGCCAACCAGCTCCTTGCCACTATAGCCCTCACGGTCGGGACTTCCTACCTTATCAATAACGGGAAAGTTATGTACTCCTGGGTCACCATAATACCCCTGGTTTTTGTGGGCATTACAACACTGACTGCGGGTACCATGAATATTATCGGAATTTATATTCCTCAACTGAATACCGAAAAAACCCTTGTCCAGGGATTGATCAATATGATATTGACCGGCCTGATCATGGTGTCGGTGCTGATCATCCTGAAAGATGCAGTTCCACATTGGATCAGGGCAATAAAAAACAAACCCCGGTAACAGCCGGCCTGAACCTTTTATTTTCCCCGGATATTTAATGATGTAAGCCTGAGGTCAAGTTCTTCTGATGTGCCATGGTGTATGTAACGATACCTGGTGATCCCGATGCCCGGAACAATATCCATCAGTGTCTCATCGGGCTGCGTCCTGTAACTCAGCGTGTACTGGTCGAACGGGCCTGTAAGCTGTAAACCTTTGATTGCAGAAGGATCAAAAGCGCTTTTGCCGATCACCCGCCAGTAATAGTTCCCATCGTCACGTGTAAGCTGGGCAGCTTCGCCGAAAGTCTGGCCCGTATCATAAAGGGTTTCGAGAAACAGGTCTGCATCCGTAACCATCTCTGTCAGCGCAATACCGTCCGTATTCATCTTTTTCATTACAGTATCCATCCGGGGACCGGAAATCCGGTAATAATGTTCACTCCCGGCAATAAGCAAACCCCAGCTGGATGCTTCCCAGTCATCCCCGGTCATCACATCCGTCGGGAATCCTCTCATCAGCGCAAATGTCAGGCTTTTTTTCCTCACCACATTCCTGACTTCAATCCTGAAATTGATAGTCTTCTGATTATATTTTCCGCTGAAATCCCAGTAGTTTCCATTTTGGAGTGGAAAAACCGGTGAATTATACGGGGCCCGTCCCTGGCAGGAATATAATTCGGCAAGCAGAATCAGGACAATCATATTTAAATAAAATTTCTTTCTTTTCATCCCGGAATTTTTTATTAAAATAACGGAATAATCGTTAATGCTGTGAAATAATTTTTACCTTTAACCTTCAAATTTCTCATATATGAAAACTTCAAGCAAACTGCGTGCCCTGGGTCGTACGAGTATGATGGTGACGCCCATTGGGCTTGGTTGCTGGCAATTCAGCAAGCAAAACAACCTGGCCGGAAAATTCTGGCCCAAACTTGATGATGAACTGATTGACAAAGTGGTCTCCCTTTCACTCCAGGGAGGCATCAATTGGTTTGACACAGCTGAAGTATACGGCAACGGGACTTCGGAAAAGGCTCTTTCTAAAGCGTTGCAGGCTGGAGGAACGAAACCCGGCCAAGTGCTCATCGCCACGAAGTGGTGGCCCATGCTGCGTTTTGCTTCCAATATAGGGAAAACCATTGACGAAAGGATACAGGCCCTTTCGCCCTATCCGATCGACCTTTACCAGATTCACCAGCCATACGGTTTTTCCAGTGAAAAAAGTGAAATGGAGGCAATGGCAGAACTTGCCGGCCTGAAAAAAATTAAATATATCGGGGTGAGTAACTTTTCAGCCGTGAAAATGAAAAGCGCCTGGAAAGTTCTTGAAAAGAAAGGAATTCCACTGGCTTCAAACCAGGTCCAATACAGCCTCCTGAACAGGAAAATCGAGTCTAACGGGACACTGACAATGGCAAAGGAGCTGGGGATCAGCATTATTGCTTACTCTCCCCTGGCGCAGGGACTGGTCACAGGAAAATTTCATGACAACCCTCAGCTTCTGAAGAACATCGGCATGCGGAAGTATAATTCGCTTTTCAAACCGGCAGGTTTGGAGAAAAGCCTGCCCCTGGTTACATTTGTAAAGGAGCTGGCTGTGAAGTATAATGTCAGTCCATCCCAGGTTGCACTGAACTGGCTGATCCATTATCACGGAGATACAGTCGTAGCCATCCCGGGAGCGACCAAAGAAGAACATGTTAAAGAAAATACCGGAGCACTCTCCTTCCGCCTTTCTGATGAAGATATGCTGAGGCTTGATAAGGAAAGTGCGATATTCAAATAATTTTCCCTCAATCCGGTTTGCCGGCTTACACGTTACTGATCCGGATGAAAAAAACGCATGTAAAAATGAAAAGGCTTGTAAGGATATGCTTGGTAATGTTGTTTGTTGCTTTCATGGCTTTTGGTTTTGGTTTGGTTTGATGAAGCAAATGTAATACGACCGGAAAGCCGGGGGAAGTGGATTTCGGCCTTTCCCGGCTGTTCTCCTGTAAAGCAAGGTTTAAACCGATAAAAAAAAGGGAGGAAATTCGTCGGGAATTATACCCGCGGACAAGCAATAAGCTTATAATATGCTCCTTATGATTAAAATGGCGGGATGGTAAACCCTTGCGGCCGGGAATCATGATTCCCGGCCGCAAGGGTAGCCTGACAACAGATCAGTTTATTCCTTGTCAAATCCGAATTTCCAAATGAGTGCAGCAAGAACTGCGCCAACTATCGGGGCTACAATAAAGAGCCAGAGTTGTGACAAGGCTTTGCCGCCAGAAAATAAAGCCGGGCCAAGGCTGCGTGCAGGATTTACAGAAGTCCCGGTAACAGGGATTGTTACCAGGTGGATCAGCATAAGGGTAACACCTATCGCCAGTCCTGCCATCGCACCGTTGCCGAATTTGGAGGTGGTCCCGAGAATCACGAAAATGAAAAGGAAAGTCATAACAGTTTCTATAAGGAAAGCGCTCCCGATATTAAATCCACCCAGGTAACCCTCTCCCCATCCGTTTGCGCCAAGTCCCCATTCAGGCATTTGCCATCCGGGCTTTCCGCATACAATAATATAAAGTACAAGGGATCCCAGGATTGCGCCTATGCATTGCGAAATGATATAACCTGCGGCATCCTTTACACTCATCTTCCCGGCCACAAGAACGCCAACCGTGACAGCAGGGTTGATATGACAACCTGAGATGCCTCCGATCGCATAGGCCATGGCAACCACTGCGAAGCCAAAGGCCATTGAAATACCCAGTATACCAATCCCGCTGGGACCTGTTTGTGCTATACCGGAAATTACAGCCGATCCGCATCCGAAAAGGACGAGGCTGAATGTCCCGATTAATTCCGCAATGTACTTTTTCATTTTTTTGGTTTTTGGTTAATATTGATGATTGTTGTTCCCTGATCTGTTTGGTAAGCCCGATCCGGGGTTAATTCTTTTTAACAGCCGGATTTACCTCCACAATCCGGACAGTCCAGAAATCATCAGATAGATTTTCCTCCAGCAGGTAGTCGTAAGGAATTGTGAAATAGCCCTTTATCCCCCACTGTTCACCCCAACTGTTCCTGACAATGAATCGCTTTGAGGGATCATCATACCCTACTGCCAGAACAGCATGCCCGCCTATGGACTTCTCCGTTTTAACGGGCATGTTCAAAACACCTGTTTTCGCCACTTCTGCCCCTTCGAAACTCTCATACACTGTGAAACCGAAAACCATGGGATATCCTTCGGCCAGGCATCCCCTGATCTGGTCCAGGCTGCGGGGAACCCGGTGATAGGAGAGCACCTGGTGATTCAGTGCATCCGAATAACAGGATTCGCCTGGTTTTTTAGCAAATTCCGAGATGACATAGGGCCATTCTTTCTCGGGGCAAACTCCAATCTTTGTCATGGTTTTCATTCCATCGCGAATCATAGCCCCGCTGTCGGTGCCTGTAGAATTTTCGATAACTCTTTCATTATAATAAATGAAGAGGCGTGAAGGCATGAAATCTGGCGCTTTCTGCCTGATCAGGCCGAATTCAAATGCCGCGCCGATGGCATTTGCCGTGCAGCTTCCAAGCTGTCCCTGGTTATATACCGGGGGGCAGGCCGGCCGTAGGTCGGTCTTTTCCGGCAACCTGGCGATTAACTCAGGGGGAGCGGCATAACGAAAATCCCTTTGGTCTGGCAGGTCAGGCTGCCATCCGTAACGTGAAATACTTAACATAAAATCATAGGTTAAAATTCAAAATTAAAAATAAATTTAACATAATCTCCACATATGCAGTTGAATCCTGTGAAATGGCTGGAGCTCATTCGCCTTCCGGAGGGAATTGCGTGAAAGACGGGTGAAAATAAGCGCCAGGACGAGGAAACAAATTCCGCATATATAAGCATTCGTAAAGCCCGATATATTCAGGGCTGTTGAAGGATTTGCATGGTTCCCTCCGGTTGTGGCTGAATAGATCATCCGGAACATCGAAACCATGAGCATTGCAAGTGAAGAACTCAGCAGGATCAGGGTGAAAGCTTTTTTTGACATGGTGCAATTCTGTTATAAATTAATTGTCAGTCAAGGGTGACGGATACCGGATCTTTTTGACGTCTTATGTTTTTTGCCTTTTCAGCATCGAATTCTTTTTCCCACCTGGCTATAACGGCAGATGCCAGGCTGTTCCCGATCACATTGGTTGCCGTCCTTCCCATATCCATCAGGGCATCCACTCCCAATAGAAGAAATACCGGGAGGGCAGGCAGGCCAAAAGATGCCACTGTGCCAAGGAGAATCACCAGGGCGGCTCTTGAAACCCCGGCAACCCCCTTGCTTGTCAGCATCAGAGTAAGGAGCATGAGAAGCTGCATGCCCAAAGGCATGTCAATCCCCGAAGCCTGGGCAACAAAAATAGCGGCCAGGCTCAGATACAAAGCCGTTCCGTCAAGGTTGAATGTATAACCGAGCGGAAGAACAAACGAAACGATCTTCCTCGGGACACCGAACTCTTCCATTTTCTCCATGGCCAGAGGAAGTGCAGCTTCCGAACTGGTCGTTGCAAAAGCCAGGGCAGCGGGCTCGGAAACTGCCCTTATAAAACCGCCCGGCGGAATACGGAAGATAAGGCAGACTGGCAAAAGCACCAATAGCATGAAAACCAACAATGCGGCATAGAGGGTTGCCAGGAGTTTCAACAGGTTCACTACAACTCCAATTCCCATATGCCCTACGGTAAATGCTATGGATGCAAATACAGCCACAGGTGCAAGGTACATGATGACCTTCGTGAATTTGAACATCACCTCGGAAAGTGAGTTGGCGAAAGTAAGCATGGGTTTGCGATATTTTTCAGCGACCATTACCATTGCAATTCCGAAGATGATGGAAAATACCACTACCTGGAGAATCTCCCCGTTGGCTATCGATTTGGCAATATTCTCAGGAAAAACATGAAGGATGATCTCCTGCCATCCCTGGTGGACAGGAACATTCAGATCTTTCATATCGATCGTTCCGGGAAGTTTCAGCCCGACACCCGCCCTGCTGATGTTGATCGCCACTAGGCCAATGAATAATGCAATTGTTGTTACCAGTTCAAAGTATACTATGGACTTCCAGCCCAGCCTTCCCGTTTGTTTCAGGTCGGAATGCCCGGCAATGCCAACAACCAGCGTGCCGAATATCAATGGAGCAATAATAGTCTTGATCAGCCTGAGAAAAATTAGGCTCAGTATATCCAGATGGGCCGCAAAACCTGGGAGATCATACCCGAACCCTGATCCTGCAAGCATGGCGAATAGGATCCATGCCGTCAGGCTTCCCGCATTAAAAGTATAACACGCTAAAACCACTACTGGAAGCCATCGAAGGCAAAGCAACAGGACTTCCGGCAAATGCAGTTTGAAATAATGATCGGCCAGAAAGATGCAGATTACAATAGTCGTACTGATGAGGAATCCCAGTAGCAGGCGTTTTTGCATGGGCATGGGAGAAGAGTTTGAATAGTAAATGTAGGAAATAATTTAACTTTGCTTCATAATCGCTTAATTATGTTCGCATTTCATTCCCGTTACCTTGTCCCCCTTGACGAGGTGGACCGGATGCTTGAAACCCACAAGGCATTCATCCGGACTTTGATAGAGAAGAAAAAGCTGATCTGCTCCGGGCCTAAAATCCCCCGAAACGGCGGTTTTATCCTGATCAATGCCGCGGATAAGGATGAGGCGCTGAAAATAATGGCCGGGGATCCTTATGTAGTCCACAAAATAGCAGAATATGAACTGATAGAATTCGATCTGAGGAGCTGTGCCGAGGGACTCAGAGATCTCCTGAAATAACGCTTCATACGTTACCTGACTTATCATCAATGGACCTTCTGCTTTCTGGTGTTTTTTTATTTTTTGTTTTCCTGATAGGGCTTCTTCCCTTTCCCATGCTGTATATACTCTCGGACCTGGGCCGGTTTTTCCTCCGCAGGATAGTCGGATACCGGAAGAAAGTGATACGGTCGAACCTGAAATCCTGCTTCCCGGCGCTTTCTGGCAAGGAACTGGATAGGATCGAAAGGAATGTTTACAGCAACCTGGCGGATGTGATGGCTGAAGGTATCAAAGGGTTTAGCATGCTTCCGCACACGGTCAGGAAAAGGCATTTTATCCTGAACCCTGAGATTATTGAGCCCTGGCTGGCAGAGGGAAGGAGTGTGATCGCGATGCCCGCCCACATCAACAACTTTGAATGGGGCAGCATGTCGCCCGGACTGTTCACAAAACACCCGATCATAGCATTTTATAAACCTCTCAGCAACAAATATATCAACAGGTTCCTGATGTGGAGCCGGGCAAAGTTCGGGACCTTGCTTGCTTCCATTTATGAGACATACCTGGTATTTGAACGCAATGCGGGGACACCTTCGGTTTACATCATGGTCGCCGACCAAAGCCCCTCCAACCCTGACAAATCATACTGGATCAACTTCCTGGGCCGGGAGACTGCCTTTTTACACGGCCCTGAAAAATACGCCCGTATGTATAACTACCCTGTTGTTTATGTGGATGTAAAGAGGGTCAGACGGGGATATTATACCCTTGAAGCAATCGTGATTGCTGATGAACCGGCAACCCTTCCCGATGGAGAGGTCACCAGGAGATATGCAAAAAAACTTGAAGAAGTCATCCTGAATAACCCGGGAAGCTGGCTATGGTCTCATAAACGCTGGAAACTCTCCCTATAGATACATCGCATCAATCTTATTCTGGTATCTTTCGGAGATCGCCTTCCGTTTGATTTTGAGAGTGCTGGTAAGAATGTCATTTTCGATACTGAAAGGCTCCGTGAGCAAAGTAAATTTCACCACTTTCTCATAGGGTACAAGTTCTTCCTGTATCATTTCAAGCCTGTTCCTGAAAAATTCAATGACTGAATCATGGGCGATAAACGAATTGTCATCAGGCAACGATGAGCTGAGCGAAGTGAAATGGTCCCTGAGCTTTACCATCGAAGGAACAATAAGCGCTGAAATAAATTTTTTATTATCCCCAAAAACCGCCGTCTGTTCAATAAACGGATCCCTGCCCAGCAATAATTCAACTTTCTGGGGGGAAACGTACTTTCCCCCGGATGTTTTAAAAATATCATTGATCCGGTCAAGCATCACCAGGTTGCCATCCTCCGAAAAGTTCCCCTTGTCCCCGCTGTGGTACCATCCGTCGCGCAGCACTTTTACAGTTTCTTCCGGCTTGTTATAATATCCCTTGAAAACGGCAGGGCCTTTGATCAGGATCTCCCCCTCCTCGCTGAGCCTGACAATGGTTCCCGGCATCACGGTTCCACTGGTTTCAAATTCATACCGGTCATTCCTGAAACAGGATACGGTGGCGGTTGTCTCCGTAGCCCCGTACCCATAATTCACAAAAATACCCGCTGCATGGAAGAACTTCAGTAATTCGGGACGTATGGCAGCTCCTGCACAAGGGAAAAAACGGACTTTCCCCCCGAAAACGGATCGCAGTTTCTTCAGGACCAGCTTATCTGCAATTCTGCGTTTGAATTCAAGTCCCGGGGGTGGACTGGAATCGTTTTTACGGTAATCTGCAACCTCATTCCCTATGCCGATAGCCCAGTCAAAGATCTTCTTCTTGAACCAGGGCCATTTCAACTCCTCCTTCCTGATGCCCTCATACGTCTTTTCATAGAACCTCGGAACAGTGCACATCAGGCTGGGCCTTGCAAGCGAAAGCTCTTCGATCACAGCTTTTGGATTCTCAAGGTAAACATTGACCGCCCCTTTGTGAAGTATGTAAAAGGTCCATGCCCGCTCAAAAATATGGCTGAGCGGAAGGAAACAAAGCGATACATCCTGATCGTTCACTGCAAGCCTTTCGTCATGATTAACTATGCAGCTGATGAAATTATCATGGTCTAACATCACTCCCTTGGGCTCACCTGTTGTTCCCGAAGTATAAATGATGGTAGCAAGATCCCCGGCTTCCGCTTCACTGAGTATCATTTCAAGGCGTTGCTGGTAATTACCACGGTCTCCCAGGCCCAGGAAAACATCCCAGCTGATGCATCGCAAGTCCTCATCCGCAGGAAGGCATCCGTCGAAACAAACTATTTTTTTAAGGCTTGCTGAATTATCAAACAACCACATTGCTTTTTCCAGCTGATCCCGGTTTCCAACAAACAACAGCTCCATACTTGTCTCATCCGCTATATACTTCAGCTGCGGCCTGGATGCAGTGGCAAAAAACGGGACCACAGCTCCCCTGACAGAAAGTATTCCAAGATCGGCAAGGGTCCATTGGGGCTTGTTGTCACTGAAAATACCGATATTGGACTGAGGGCCAAAACCCAATGCCAGCAAGGATCTCGCCACCTGTTCAGTGATTGAAACAAGTTCAGTCCATTTATAGCTTTTGTATTCTTTCGCACCGGGTTCACGGTAACGGAATACCTCGCGATCACTATACTGTGCTGCACGGTTCCGCATCATGTGAACCAGGTGTTTTTCCATCGGTCTGTTATGTTTTATCATGCAAAATTCCGACAATTATCCGGAGTTACGAAATGACATATGTTACATGTATTATTAATCTGGTCCTTCGATTCCATGGGTTTCCCGGCAAGGATTTGTTTTTAGCGTTATTTTGAGTATTTTTGAATATCGTTTTACCAGCGTTGAAATAATTCCTGTGCCGGGAAAAATCATCGAAATCAGTCATCTTTCAAAGTACTACGGACGCGCCCGGGGTATTGATGACGTTTCACTGAACGTTGAGCAGGGTGATTTCTTTGGGTTTATCGGTCCAAACGGGGCAGGGAAATCCACCACCATCCGCATTCTTCTGAACCTGATCTTCCCTTCCTCCGGAAATGCAAGCATCTTCGGGCTTGATGTGGTGAAGGATTCAAAACTGATCAGGCGCAGGCTTGGCTATGTGCCCTCCGATGCGAGCCTTTATGATAAAATGAAGGTTCACGAATTCCTGAAATTCGGGGCAGACTTTTATGGCGGGAAACAAACTGAAGACCGGATAAGGGAGCTTGCAGGGCTGCTTGACCTCGACCTGGAACGCAAAATCCCGGAACTGTCGACAGGAAATAAAAAGAAAGTCAATATTATCCAATCACTCATCCACAGGCCTGACCTGCTCATACTCGATGAGCCTACAACAGGGCTGGATCCTTTGATACAATCCAGGCTTTTCGGCCTGCTTACAGAAGAAAACAGAAAAGGTACCACGATTTTTTTCTCTTCCCATATCCTGAGCGAGGTCCAGTCTCTCTGCCGCAAAGTTGCCATCGTCAGGGACGGCAGGATAATCAGGTCGGATGAAATTTCCGCTCTCAGGGATAAACAACTGAAAAAAGTCAGGATACTGTTCACCGGCGAAAATATCCGGGATTTCCCGGCCCTCCCGGGAATGGAAACCGTTCAGAATGAAAGTCCGAAAAGTCTGATGTTCATGTTTTCGGGGGATATCAATGAACTGGTCCATAGCTTATCCTCCTTCAGTATCGAAAACCTGAGCATTGAAGAACCTCCGCTGGAAGAGATCTTCCTGCGTTATTACAAATAAAACCAGGGATATGGCTATCAATATGATCCTGTTTAAAATGGAGCTGCGCCGGAATGCCAGGACGCTCGTTCTCTGGTCCTTTATCATCAGCGCCCTCATATTTTTCACCATGTCCCTCTTTCACAGCGTCCTCGAATACCATCAGCAGATCATCGGTATGGTGAAGATCGTGCCGATAGCAGCGATGAAAGCCCGGGGGTTCGGCAGTATAGATGATATTTTCTCAGGCCTGGGTTTTTATGCAGCAAACAATATCGTTTACATGATGCTTCTCGGAAGCATTTATGCCATGGTCCTTTGTTCGACTATCCTGCTGAAGGAAGAATATGGCAGGACCGCCGAATTCCTGATGTCAAGGCCCATCAGCCGGGACGAAATATTCCTGAGTAAAATGACTCTGGCTTTCCTGAATATAATTTTCCTGAACCTGGTCGCCGGTTTGATAAGCCTCCTTTCGCTCGAAACTTTCAAATCGGGAGATTTCTTGATCAGTCCATTCCTGGTGTTTACCATGTATACCCTGCTGCTTAACCTCTTTTTCGGGGCCCTGGGGTTTTTGGTCGCGGCGCTGATAAAAAGGGCCAGGCCTGTTACTTTTTTCTGCGTGGGACTTATACTGGTTTTCTATTTCTTATTTACGATTTCCAGGATATCCGGTGTAAAAGGAAACTTCGGATACCTGAGCCCGTTCAAATGGGTGAATGTCGACGTGCTGAACCCGGCCTATGGCCCTGAATTCCGGAGAATTGCCGTTTTCCTCGTACTGATAGTTTTGCTTGCAGCCGGTTCAGGATTCATCTACAGGAAGAAAGATATTCTTACCTGAAAATGGGTTTCCGTGATTTTCCCAACTACCGGAAGCCGGGCCTATTCACATGATCCGATAACATCCCTGCGGACCAGTATTGATTTGTCTTTTTGGATATAATCGGGCAACGTTTGACCCTGCCGGCAAAAAATTACAATCGTTCTGTTCTTTATTTTCAGTTCGCTATTCTGCCCAGCTGATGGAATAAAATTATAGGAAGGAAATCCTGAATAGAACATGCAGTCAACATAGGTTCTCCCGCATAAATTAAAAACCACGGAATTTAAGGGGGTTGTCGTCTTCAGTGACACGAATGCCTGCTTATTCCCTATGGAAATTGTCCTGTAAAGCATATTCGGCCCTCGCATTGAATGATCTTTCCGGATCGCCGGCAAATTGAGATTCTGATATCCGATCAGCAGTAAAATGACTAAAATGCAAAGCCGGTAAGAAAAACCAGGGAACTTTGCGTTTTCTATTTTTTTGAATATGTAATCCATGAGGATACCGGAAGAAACGAAAACCGGAAGGGATATCATGAAAGTAAATCCCGGCATTTTTGTCTTCGATAAAGTGAAAAAGATGTAAACAACAAAGAGTATTGAGAAAAAAGCAACAGCTAAGGGTTTTATTTTAATTCTTTTCAACGAAATGAAAATTGCCAGGGGCAGAACTATTAATATTGCTGAACCGTAAAGTGTTTTTATATTATAAAAATAAAACCACCATGGGCCCCTGTGGCCCTCAACCGCCGACGTAAAGTGAAGGTTATTCTCCAAATAGGAGAATGCCGCTTCAACCGGGTACCTTTGAAAAATAAATAACTGCCAGGGAAGGGCAACGATCACTGTAACAAGTAAAGCTATAAAAAAATCATACCATGGCCTGTTTTCAGGAATCCCGCCTTTGTTACTTTTAATGTTTGTATATATAATATAACTGAGCCATCCGGAGAAAACCGCTAAACCAACCAGCCATTTGCATAAGACAGCTATTCCGGAAAAAATTCCAACCCAGATTATCCATTTTGTTTTTCCTGAAAAAACATATTCAACCCAGGCCCATATACTTGCTGAAACATAAAAAAGAAATGACACATCATTATGATCAACCATTAACCTGCCTGAAATCAATTCAGCTAAATAATAGGAGGTTGCGAAAAGAAATGCCGCATAATATCCGGCATCAGGAGTCAATAAAAGTTTTCCTGTCCTGTAGCTGATCAAAATCAAAGCACTTCCCAACAACACACTTGGAAGCCGTGTGGTAAATTCACTTGTACCGAAGAGTTTATAACACAGGGAAATCTGCCAGAGGAAAAACGGCTGTTTATGCAGCCAGATTATGGCCCTGTCCCACCGGTCATACTGCATGCTGATAACGGGATCATCGTAAAGTGTCGGCATCAGGGGATGCTGAAGAAGATTCTTTGCTACCAGTGCATGAAATCTCTCATCCCATATGTTCAGGAAAGGATCCAGGAGCGCAGCATATGAAAACAGTAAAAAAGAACCCAGGCAAAGAAAAGCAATCGCAGGATTATATTTTTTATAGCTATAAAATACAATGCTCCCTATGAAGAAGCAAACTCCGGCAGCAAGAATCAGGTTCTTTTCGAACAGAGCGGTCAAGAAATTCAGGTTAAAAGCGAAATTATTACCCGAAAATACAATGATTTACTCTAAAAACATAGGTTGTCATTAAAAACCGACAACTTCTGTTTTTTCCGATTTACTTTTCAGTCACAATCGACCTGATCCCGGTATCATAACTTTTAACCATTTCCATCCATTCATCCATTTCAGCCTGCCAGGTTCCTTCCACATAAAGTTTTTCATTTCCATCTTGTTTGATTAATACTTAATTAATTGAAAATTATGCTTCAAGTTAAAGTAATCTATTTTAATGCAATCTAAATTAAAATAGATTTTCGAATGGATTATGATCCTGGGGTCAACGGCAGCAATAGCAGGTGATATCCTGGGCCGTTCATGAGAGGAAGAAAAACACAGGGAATCAGAATTCGTCGGGCAGGGCCTTCAATTGTTCATATGTAAATACCGGGCCGTCTTTACAGATGTATGTGCTGCCGATATTGCAGCGGCCGCATTTGCCGAGCCCGCACTGCATTTTCATCTCAAGGGTGGTGATCACGTCTTTCGGAGCAAAACCCAGGCGGTCGAGCGACTGCAGCGTGTATTTGATCATGATGGGCGGCCCGCAGGTGATGACCTTGGTATTCGCCACAATGGGCTTTACAACTTCTTCGAGTATCTTCGGTACCACCCCCACATTCTCTTTCCAGTTTTCTTCTGGCTTGTCGATGGTAAGCACGACTTTCAGGCTGGAATTCTTCCTCCACTCTTCCGTTTCTTCTTTATAACAAAGGTCTGCGGATGTGCGGGCGCCGTATAGTATAGTGAAGTCCCTGTAATCACTCCGGTTGTCGATGCAATACTGTATTAAAGAACGCAGGGGAGCCATGCCGATGCCGCCGCCGACGAACAGGAGGTTCTTCCCTTTGATCTCCTCCACCGGGAACCAGTTGCCGTAAGGGCCGCGGATTCCAACCAAATCACCTTCTTCAATATCCGAGTGAATATCCGCTGTTACCAATCCCGCTCTCTTGATCGAACAATCGAAATAACCTTTGCGCGTAGAAGAGGAGGCGATGCAGAATGTGCATTCCCCCGAACCCAGGAGCGAGAATTCCACGAATTGCCCCGGGAGCCAGTTGAATTTTTCCGCCAGGCCTTCATCCGTGAATTTAAGCCTGTAGGTTCTGATATCCGGCGTTTCTTCAATGATCCGGTCGACTTTGGCGAGAGCGGGGACTAATAATGCTTCCATAATGTCAGTTAGTGATAAGCGATGAGCGATGAGCGAACCGGGTCCATCCGGTTTTTCGCATTTCTGCTGTGTCGCTGATCCTGTTCATATTTTTGAATACTGTTCTATCGGTGCCTTGGCCACATAATTAACCACATCAAAGATGGAGATGTTCACCGGGCAGGAGATGGCGCAATGTCCGCAGCCTACGCAGAGGTTCACTCCAAACCTTTCCTTGTAATAAACAAATTTATGCATCGACCTTTGTCGCCAGCGGCGGTACTTTGCCGGGCGCGGATTATGTCCGCCGGCTTCCAATGTAAAGTAAACGTTGTTGCAGGAATCGTAACTCTTGTACCTGACCCCCGTATCTTTTATTTTCACGTCAGAGATCTTGAAACAATGGCAGGTGGGACAAATGAAAGCGCAGGTGTTGCAGCTTACGCAATTTCGTGAGGCTTCTTCAAAGGCATTGGAATCAAATCGTTTTGCCATCTTCTCATTGATTTCCCTATAATCCATCTTCAGCCTGAACGATGATGAAAACGCTTCATATTGTTTTTTCATTTCCGCAGTTGCATTCCCGCCGGCAGCGTTAACTTCAGGTGCAAATTCCTGCATGAATGCATTTCCCTTTTCAGTACGGGGCTGGATATAAATCATCCCGTCCGTCGCGTGGACCACGGCAACATCTGCTGCGTCGAGATTTTCCACATCATAGTCCAGGGAAGTGCAGAAACAATGAGTCCCTGCCATGTCGCAGCGTGTCGAGAAGATCACTGTATTGGCGCGGCGTTTAAGGTAATCGCTGTCTATATAATCCCATTTGTTCACGGCCTCCAGCACCTGCAGTCCGCGGGCATCGCAATGCTTTACACCCAGGATGATACGCTGCCCTGCAAGGGGGTCTTCATCCGTCTCCAGAATACTGGTGCCCCCACTGTTGGCCTCATATTTCATGATTTTGGCGGAACGCGGGAAGAACAGTGGCTTGACGCTCATTGTCAGTTCGATGGGAGATTCTGTATCACATTCCTTCAGCGATGAAACTTTCCTGTAATCAAACTTCCCGAATTTTTCGACGGGGGCATAGGTTTCATGTTTGCTGATGATGGCTTCGTAAAGTTTCTGTAAGCCAGGTTTATCGGTAACAAAGGTTGAAAAGCTCATAATCATTTCTTCGGATTACAGGATAAAATCATCAGGATCCTTAAGGCTGTATTTATAAAAGGCTCCTCGGTCGCCTTCCTCGACACCGGCAAGATGGTTCTGAAAGTTCTCGAAGATCACTTTTTCATTCTGTTTATGAAGCAGGTGCAGGGGCAGATGGCTGGGGCAGGCTTTCTCGCAGTTCCGGCAATCGACACAGCGCCCTGCGAGGTGCAGCGACCAGGTCATGAGGGCATGGAAAGCGCTGGACGAGGTGTTGGAGCCGTTGTACAAGGCCGAAGTTTCCTGGTCGATGCAGCATTTGGCGCAATAGCACAGGGGGCAGGAATGCCGGCAGGCATTGCAGCGGATGCAGTTCGAGAAGATCTCCTCGAAATATTCCCTGCGCTCGACCAGGCTTTTTTCAGCCAGGGCTCTGATGTCAACATTCACCTGGTATTCTTTTTGGCCTTTCGGTGCTCCCAGGAGCTCGTCAAAAATCACGGCATCTGGGAAAGAACATTCCACGCAATTCTGCATCTTCTGCCCTTTGTCATCTGTCACTCCTTCACAGGCAATACCAATGATATACAACTTATCGCGTTTTACCTGGCTCTCGGTGAGCAGGAGGTTAAGGGAACGGCTGTCGCAACCTTTCACAACCAGCCCCACCCTTTTGTTCCGGGTATGGTCTGCTTTCAGGTAGTTCGAAAGATTGAACACGGATTTTTCCGTAAAAACAAGTGTGGACACTTCCTCCGGACTTGTTATCACAGCAGGAACCTGATTGTTGTCAAAGCCGTTCATCCGGTAACCGACAAACACATCGATCTTCCCTTCAGCGAATAACTTTGCAGCAATGTCCTGGATTTGTTTTGAGTAGTCCATTATTTGGTGAAATTTTCTTTTTTATACAAATGAAGAGGGCCGAGTTTAACCACATCCTCGGTCACTTTTTTCACTACCTGGGCGAACTTAGCCCCTTCGGCCGCAGAAACCCAGCTGAACTGAACCCTGTTCTCATGGAAGCCTACCATCTTCAGCAATTCCTTGGTTACAAGGAAACGCCTGCGGGCATAATAATTCCCGCTGATATAATGGCAGTCGCCGGGATGACAGCCTGAGATCAGTACACCATCCGCAGTAGTCTGCAAGGCTTTGATGATGAACCAGGGATCCACCCGTGACGAACACGGCACACGGATGATCCGTATGTTCGGAGGATACTGGGTTCTGGAGGTCCCGGTAAGATCGGATCCAGCATAGGAACACCAGTTGCAGAGAATACCCATGATCACCGGTTTCCAGTCTGGAGGTGCAATGATCCCGGGCTTTTCAATGCTTACAATTTGACCTTTAACTTCTGCTTCCATTAGATTGCAACTATCTCGTTAATAATCTGGGGGTCTGTAAAACCAGCCAAACTGATGGCCATAGAACGGCAGATGGCTACACAGGAACCGCAACCCTGGCAAACACCTTCGTTGATCTTGGCCACTGTGCGCATTTCCTTAGCACCATGCCCGAGGGGGATCTCTTCAGTAACGATGGCCTGGTAGGGACAAACTTTCACGCAGTTCTGGCAGCCGCTGCAGAATTCCTTATTGACCGTCGAGATCATGGGATCTTTCTTCAGTGTGTCGCCGGCAAACAGCCCGCAAACTTTTGCTGCACATGCCGAAGCCTGGGCAACGGTTTCGGGAATATCCTTGGGAGCCTGGGTGCAGCCGGCAAGGAAAATACCTGCTTTTGCCGTTTCAACAGGGCGCAGCTTGGGATGGGCTTCGGAAAGGTAGCCGTATTTATCGTAGGAAATTCCCAAAAGCCTGGCCAGTGCGGGGTTTGACTTGTAGGGAATGATGGCGGTGGCCAGTACAACAAGGTCGGCTTCCACTTCGACTTCCTGCCCCAGCTGGGCGTCCTCCCCGCGGACCATCAGCTTTTCGCCTTTCTGGTAGATCTTTGACACACGGCCGCGCAGGTAAATGGCTCCGGTCTCGACCTGGGCCCGTTTCACGAACTCTTCATATCCTTTTCCCGCCGCACGTATGTCCATATAAAATATGTACGCCCGGGAATCATGTACTTTATGATGAAGAAGTACAGCATGTTTTGCTGTATACATACAGCATATCTTGGAACAGTATTCTATTCCCTTGGCTTCGTCGCGCGAACCTATGCATTTTATGAAGACCACTGTTTTGGGCACTTTCCCGTCACTCGGCCTTACAGGAACACCCCCGGTAGGTCCGTTAGCCGATACCATTCGTTCAAACTCCAGGGAATTGATGATGTCCTTGTAACGACCCACTCCGTATTCTTCATATGGTCTGGCATCCCAAAGGTCATAGCCGGTTGCCACAACCACGGCTCCGATCTCCCTTTCAATCACCTCATCCTGCATCTTGAAATCAATGGATTCTTTTTCGCAGAACTTGGCACAGATCCCGCATTTGCCTTTCAGCAGCATGGTGCAGTGTTCGGCATCGATAACAGGCTTGTTCGGCACAGCCTGGGGGAAGGGTGTATAAATGGCTTTACGGGTGTCTATTCCGCAGTTGAATTCATTCGGGACCTTCACCGGACATTTCTGCCAGCATGTCCCGCAGCCGGTGCAGGTCTTGAAGTTTACATACGACGCCTTCTTCCTTATTTTGGCCTTGTAATTTCCCACGTAACCGTCGAGCTCAATAACTTCGGAATACGGGATCAGTTCAATATAGGGATGTGAAGCCACATCAACCATCTTGGGTGTAAGAATGCACTGGGAACAGTCGAGCGTGGGGAAGGTCTCATCCAGCTGCGCCATGCGTCCCCCGATCGAGGGGCTCCGTTCAACCAGCGTCACAGGGATGCGTGCATCGGCAATATCCAATGCTGCCTGGATTCCTGCTATCCCGCCACCGATAACGAGGGCGCGCTTGGTCACGGGCACAGAGATCTCATGCAACTGTTCATTGGCTATTGACTTTGCAACAGCCATTCTCACCAGGTCACCTGCCTTTTCGGTTGCAGCTTTTTTATCCTTCTGGTGCACCCAGGATGAATGTTCACGGATATTGGCAATCTCCAGGAGGTATGGATTCATCCCGGCATCGCTGAGCGCCTTGCGGAATGTCTTTTCATGCATGCGCGGTGAACAGGCGGCAACCACGATGGAAGTCAGCCTGTACTGTACGATGGCATCCCGTATCATCTGCTGACCGGGATCGGAGCACATATATTTATAATCGATCGCGTACTTGACTTCCTTTATTTTTTTTGCTTCTTCAATGACGGCTTTCACATCTACGAAGTCGGCAATGTTTGCGCCGCAGAAACAAACGAATACTCCTACTCTTGCCATTATTCAGCCTCACTTTCTGCCTTTACGGCTTTTTTGGATTTAGCAGGTTTGGGTTCTTCTATCACTTCACCTATATGTGCCAGGGCGCTGTCGACGGGTATTATATGTTTTGCGAACATCATTTTGTCTTTCGGATAACCGAAGGCCATTGCCATAAGTTGTGTGAGATAGAATACCGGCAGATTATATTTGATCTTATATTTCTTTTCGATGTCGGGCTGTCTCATGTCGAGGTTCGACTGGCAGAGGGGACAGGCAACCACTATGGCATGGGCCCCGCTTTCCTTTGCCATCTCCAGGATCTTGCCGCTGAGCTGAAGGACCACATCAGTATCAGATATCGAGAAGGAAGCCCCGCAGCATTCGGTCTTGAAATCAAAAAGCATAGCTTTCGCGCCCAGGGCTTCAACGATGTGGTCCATCGACATCGGATACTCGGGTGAGTCGAACTGTGTGATGGCTTTCGGGCGGGTAAGCAGGCAGCCATAATAGCAGGCCAGTTTCATCCCGCTGATAGGGCTGGTAACCTTTGCCTTTATAGCATCCAGTCCCACGTCTTCGTAACAATACTGCAGCATGGATTTCACGGCGACCTTGCCTTCATAAGTGCCTTCCCCTACTATGGTTGAATTGATCCTGCCGGCCAGTGCGGGGTCTTCATCCATATGCACCTTGGTCACCTTCATTCTCTGGTAGCATGATGCGCAGGGGATGGTCATGGTGTCATTATGGAGTCTTTCGGCCAGCACAAGGTTTCTCAAAGGAAGGGCATAAGCTAGGCTTTCATTCATGGTATGGGCGGAAGTCGCGCCGCAACAGTTCCAGTCGGGTATCTCTTCCATCTCCACATCCAGGGTCTTCATGACCATTTTAACAGTCATGTCAAATTCCTCGCTGGTGCCATGAGCGGAACAACCCGGGAAATAAGTAACTTTTTTCATCCTGAACAGGTTTATTTGTTCTGTTTTTCAAGTTTTTCAGCCATCTCGTACATCTTTTTTATGGCTTTCGTGCTCTTCAGGGGTTTGACACCAAGGGGGATCTTGCCCTTCAGCAGTGCTGTCGGGGCCAGGTGCATGTCCTTGAAGAGATTACGGGTACGGATGTTGAATTCCGCCATCATGCGGAGCTCGTAATTCCGACCGTACCGTTTGATCATATCGAGAAAGATCTCGTGGAATTTCCGGATGTTTTTGACATGCTTGTCTTCCGGTTTATAGTTTTCCTCAATGGCAATATGGCGGACGGCTTCCATCACTGCCGGGATGTTGATCTCGCGGGGACATCTCCCGGCACAGGCCGAACAGGTCAGGCAGAACCACATCGAGTTCGCCATCTGGGTTTCCTCCTTCAACCCCAGCTTGATCATCTGCATGATCTCCCGGGGGGGAAAATCCATGAAATTTGAAACCGGGCAGGTCGACACACATTTGCCGCACTGGTAACATTCCAGCACGTTCGAGCCGCTCTTCGCGTTCACGGCCTCCAGGAAGGTGTTTTTCCCTTTGTATGAGAGTGTTATCATAATTAAATCCCGAACTGTTAAAAAATTAACAGCACAAAGTTACTAAAGATTTCTTTTGGACAGAATCTAAATTAGGTGGAAATCCCCGTTCAAAGACCGATTTATGGCATGGGTTTTCAAGGCACTGGATTTCAGCTACATGCCCCTGCCGCCGGTAAGAAGACCGTAAACTTTCGGAACTATGGTCCGCAGAAAGAAGCCTGTGGTTATACAAAATGCAATAATGATCGTGGGCAGAATGAAAAATGTGAGCAGGCCTGAGGCGGGCAAGGGACCAAGCAATGTAAGCATCGGATTGATGCAGTATGCCACCAGAGGGGTATGCATGGCATAAATCATGAATGAGAAGGCCGAAAGCCATACAAACCAATTATGTTTCATGCACCAGCGAGCAATGGGATCCAGTCCGTACCAGCAAGCAATCAACCCGCTCAGCACCATGATCTTGTGCAGAAGTGTAAGGATAGGGAAGATGGCCTGGCCAAGGTATGATGCAGCAGTAAGAGCCAGGAATGTTTTTACTGCCGCAACAGATATAAAAAGGGCAGCCCAGGGTAAAGGGTTCAGCCACCGGGCAGGTGTTTCAATGTTAAATTCCATTTTCCGGATCCAGACTCCAAGAGAAAAGAAAAGCAATCCTTCGCCTTCGAACAGGACAAATCCCATTGTGCCAATCCACATCAGAAAGGCAACTGAAAAAAAGATCCAGCGCACGGTTTTATGCAATACGCACCAGCGTATTGCCGGGTATGCAAGGTTATAAATGAAGAGTACCCTGATGAACCAGAGCTGGTAGGGAACCGGCAGAAAAAGCCAGCGGAAGAGCATTTCATACCATTTGTAATCGTGAAGCAGCATCCTTGTATTGTCTATCTGGACCACATGCGAGGACGCTACCAGGTCACGGTTGTATGCAAACATCTCAAGCCCATAGGTAAAAGCAAGCCCCAGGGCACTCCAGATAAGGTAGGGTACAAAAAGCGTGCGAAACCGTTTTCCCGCTCTGGCCTTATACGGACGGTCGTCTCGCATGGCAAAGAGGAAGCCGGAAATGATAAAAAGCATAGGGATGCGGAAACGGAATACCCCGTTGGAAAGAAAATACTCGATAAACCCAGTGACTGAAAATGGTTCTCCCGGCACGGTCCATGGCTGCAGGTAGCGTTCCTGCATGTTGTACCCATGCACGAAAACGAGCAGGAGCATCGAAATAAACGACCAGAACCTTAACTTATCACTTGTGAAAGTAGAAATCGGGCTGGATTCCATCGGCAGTAAAAAAAACCCTTGATTTTCCCTGCTGATATTCCGGCTTACCGGGTCACTGGGGAAAACCAGGGGTTCATTCGTTGTTCTGTTTCAGGTTTATTGCAATGTAAACTTGATGGGAAGGTTAAACTGAACACGTACAGGTTGCCCTCTTTGCTTGCCGGGCGACCATTTAGGCATTGCTTTAACGATTCGGATTGCCTCTTCGTCACAGCCGCCTCCGATACCACGTTTAACAACAACATTACTGGGTGTGCCGTCAGGCTCAACCACAAATGAAACGAATACACGTCCCTGGATACCGAGTTCCTTGGCTTCTTCAGGATATTTCAGGTTTTCGCCCAGCCATTTGTAAAGGGCAGCGTCACCTCCCGGGAATGTCGGGGGTTCTTCAACGATGAGAAACACTTCGGCTTCAACCTTTTGTTCGATAACCTGGGTCTTTACTTCCTTCTCTTCCACCTGGACTTCTTCAGTAGGAACTTCAGTGTTTTTATTCTGGCTTAGCTGGTCCTGCTTGCCAAAATCGGATTCCACATTCGTGTCCTCGACGACCTTGGGTGCAGTGAATTTCACTTTTTCCACCAGGGCTTCGGGAGGAGGGGGAGGAGGAGGGGGTGGGGGAAGATCTTCCTTGGGGGCATTCATCACCTCGGCTGTCACTGACTTTTCCTTTTCCCTGAGCAACTTTTCCTTGTTCAGGTATGCATTGATCAAAGGATAGGCAGCGGCGGATAGAATGACGAGGATGCCAATGATCAAAGAAATCGTAAGATAACGGCGGTACTTCTTTCGAAGGATATATGAGCCGTACTCCTTATTACGGTTCCTGAAGACGATTTCCTCCAGCGACTCTACAGGCTGTTTTTCAATTGCCATACGGTCTATGTTTTAATTACATTAAAAATTTATTTCGGCGCATTTTTCAGCATGTCCTTTTCGGGCTGACTGATATCAACAATAGCATAACTGGCAATATTGCAGATGGCCATCTCGTCGATAATGTTGACAATGTCCTTGTATTTTGCTTTTTCATCGGCCTTGATCAGGACGATGGGACCTTTTTTATCGTCCCTTTTCATCTTCTTGATCTCACTGTCGAGTGTAGTATCAGCCACAACTATCTTACCTGTAACCCGTTTATCGCGGTACTCGGCGATTTTGGTGAACAGGTCGCGGTTCTTATCCAGTAAAATTTTACGGATTCCGTCCTTGCTGAAATCAGTTTTGACCAATGCAGGAGGAGCCTCTTTGGGCTTGATCATCCCTATGTAATAATACACCTTGTTATCACCGGCAAGAAGAACGTTCAGGGTACGGAATGCAGAAATCTGCGGAGTGTTTTTATCCTTATCCTTCGTGTCCTCTTTATCGGGCATCGTGATGACCATTACCTTCGCCTTACTGAAAGCAGTAGTTAGCATGAAGAAGGTGATCAGCAAACACATCAGGTCGACCATAGGGGTCATGTCGATGCGGGTGCCGTGCTTCTTGGGCCTGCGTTTACCGCCTTTTTTACCTTTTTCTTCTTGAATTATTTCGGCCATATAGGATTTTCTTTAACGTTATAATATCTCCTTACTTGATTTCCGGAGGAAGGTCCTTGAGTGTAGCTTCCTGCTTCATCAGGTTGGTAACGAGATTAAATTTATTGACCTTATTGTCCTGCAGCAGGTCCATGATCTTCTTGACTGTTTTATAGTCGGTATCCGCATCACCCTTGATAGCAACTTCTGCCCCGACGTTGGTCAGACGGGCTTCACGCACCCACCATGCAAGCTGGTTGTCGGTTGAATCCATGGGAATACCTGTTTGCAGTTTCTCCTTTTCTTTCGAGTCCTTCGAATTGAGCCAGGTTTTCAGGTCTTTGATCGGTAATCCAAATGACGACATGGTACCGAATTTGGTGATTTCTGCCTTGGTAAATGTGATCTTGTACTGCTCCCCGATTTTTTCCAGAAGTTTACTGCGGAAATGGGTGGAAGTATCCCGGCCGTTGTCAATGTTGAAGAAGACCTTTCCATCCTTTGTAATAAAGATGGTCATAAGGTCGGCATCCGGAGCCTGTTTTTCTGAAATAGACTGAGGCGTGGTGATCACCGCCGCCTCCTGGGGCCGGAATGAAGCTGTTAACAACAGGAAGATCAGTAGCACAGAAAACAAATCCACCATGGGTGTCATGTCTATATGCGGTGTTCTAACCGGTGGTTTTATCTTTGGCATGGGATTCTGGTTTTAAATTAAAAATACATGAATGATGTACTTAATTTGCTGGAACACCAAAAATACTACTTGGAAGAAGCGGCAAATGACTGTACAAGGCTGAATCCTGCCTCATCAATTTTATAGGTAAAACTATCGATCTGTGTTGAGAAGCTGTTGTAAAGCACGATTGCCAGCAACGATCCTGTAATACCGAAAGCAGTATTGATAAGAGCTTCGGAAATACCGGTGGCCAGTGCAAGTGCATCAGGGCTTCCAGCCTGTGCCAAAGCGCCGAATGCGCGGATCATCCCAAGAACCGTTCCGAGAAGACCGATCAGCACGGAGATTGAAGCAATGGTTGAAAGGATGACAAGATTTCTCGAAAGCATCGGAAGCTCAAGAGCTGAAGCTTCTTCAAATTCCTTCTGCAGGGCAACGATTTTCTGGTCTTTCACCATGGTTTTATCATCCTGAAGGGCACGGTAACGTACAAGACCGGCTTTCATAACATTGGCCAGTGAACCTTTCTGCTTGTCGCATGCTACGATAGCATCCTCGATTTTGTTGTCATCCAGAAGGCTCTGAAGATTCTTCACAAATACGTTGATCCGGCCTTTACCACTGGCCCGGGTCAGCGTGATCAGACGCTCAACTGAGAAAATAATTAAAATAAGGTTGACCGTCATCAGAAGAGGTACGATCATTCCCCCTTTGTAAATGATCCCGAGATAGTTCCCCGGCAGCGGAGTGCCATTATGGTTTCCACCCTCGAAGTTGATAGGATTCCCCATTATGTAATGGAACAATAGAATTGATACGATAAGGGCTATGATCATTGCTCCTAACGTAAACACCGATCTTAAGGCGTCCATTAATCCGCCTTTGCTGTTTTTGTTGCTCATCGTTAATTGAATTTAAGTTATAAAATACTTGAATTTATTAGTTCTTTGCCATTTTTTGCAGGGTCACAAAAATACAAAAATATTGATTGATTACAAATACCCTCTAATTCATAAACTTTTTAAGGTTATCAATGATCTGCTTTGCTTTTTCGGCTTTATCATCTTTAGGATCTATTGCTAACACCTTATTACTGTAAGCAATTGCCTCCACAGCATATTCTTTGTTTTTAGTCTGTGCATACTGGAGGAAGTAATAATAAGCGAGATAATAGTACGATTCTATGCGTTCCTTGGCATATTTTGCAGTATCACTCTGGGTCTTTACAATAATGATTTCATAGATGGGCTTGGCAAGACCCTGTTTACTTGTTGAGTCGATGTTTGATTTGGTCCTGGCCCTCCATACAAAACCTGTAATATGATCAGGCTGAAGCTGGTTGAAAATTGCCAGGTTTGTATCGGCCTGCTGAAAATCCCTGACATTGTAATATACTTTGCCGAGGTTGTAATAATCCATCGGAGCAGCTTTTTTCAGGAGTATCTTCTTCTGGTAGGTTTCTATGGCCTTATCATATTTCTTAATCCTGGTGAGGCATAGTGCAGCTTCCGACAGAAGCTCCGG
>Ga0182027_10000557_pt1 | contig 64440 bp, 36 predicted proteins | sample 712E1DmetaG_FD_121300 | JGI IMG/M metagenome (GOLD analysis project Ga0182027, IMG submission 121300) | Permafrost microbial communities from Stordalen Mire, Sweden - 712E1D metaG (Illumina Assembly) | ecosystem: Environmental > Terrestrial > Soil > Wetlands > Permafrost | place: Sweden...
GAAATGAAATTCAAGTTCTGCTCTCCGGCCTTCATTCCTCTGACGAACCGCCCGCCAATCGCGCCAGGTCACATTGCCCATTCCGCTCGTGGGAAATCCCAACCACAGCAGTCTTCGCGGTCTCGGCTATTTTTACTTCTCCTAGCCGGTCATGGCTTCACCAAAAGGGGGTCGCTCCTTGATTGAACTAAACAAACATCGCTCTACGGTCATCGGCTGAGATTCCGATTGTTGGCCATGAAATAAAGCAACGGCAGGCCACCGGCGCGATGATCATCGAAACCAGGCTGCCCGCCATCAGGGAAATGGCCAGCCCTTGGAAAATTGGGTCGGTTAGGATCACGCTCGCACCCACCACCACCGCCAGCGCGGTGACCGCCGGACGCCGTTTCAAGATGGCCTCGATTGCCACGCCGAAGCTAATAGCGCGCCGATGAATTGGCTGGCGAGTCCGACTGAGCGGTCAAATATCCATGTTGTTCAGTGAGTTGTCCATTCCCATAAACGGATGCCGTGTTAATATCTCATCATGACCAACGCGTCCAAATCCGAGCAAGGGTCTGTTTGCAATTAGAGTGGCATATCAAAATTAAAAGAATGGAAACAACCAATTAAATAACAAATGAAAAGAACAATCCTCTCAATCATCATTGGGGTCGTGTCGTGTCTCACATTCGCCCCGGCTGTTTTTGCGCAAACGGCTGACAATAGCGTCCTTTACGCCCCGAATGTTAATCTGTCGTCGGGAACGCAAAATGGCTATGTGGGATATATCGGTGGTGTATTTCTCTCCACCTATAGCTATTGGCCGAATATAAATTATTTGGGCTATTATGATAATGGTGGAAACGGTTTGGCGAACAGTCATGAAGTGTCTCTTTGGATCGTTGGCGGTGCGGGAGATCCAAGCAGCACACCCACTTTGGTTGCCTCCGTTACGGTTCCGGCGGGAACGTCGGCCTTGGAGCAAGGCGGCTACGCGTGGGTGCAACTGCCTTCAACTGTAGGGTTGTATTATGGCAGTTGGTATGTAATTGAGGCCTACGCTGACGGCGTGGATACATGGGGAGATCTGCTTTCCAATGATCAGGGCGCGGGGCAAATTTCGTGGTCTGACCAATATGTGAACAGCCCGACGGATTGGTCAGGCAATGGATGGGAACGAGCGGGCAGGTATGGTGCTTCAGAGCCGCCGAGTAACCAAACCAGTGCCAATGACTCACTTTATCCCATTGCTAACATGGGGTATAACCTAACTGGTCTGACGGCAGTTCCCGAGCCGACGAGTTTTGGGTTATTGGGGTTTGGAGCTGCTTTGTTTTTCGGGTTGGCGCAAAAACGTAAACAATAGTGTTTCGATTATTATGAACAAGCCGTCACTTCGAGTGGCGGCTTTTTTTGTGCACCTATCTGATTATAAAGTTGCAATAATCTGGCAATATTGTTAGTGGTTTTTGATAACTTCTTGAAATATCTGTATGAACTGGCGTGAGAAACAAGAAGGGTTTGCGGGACAGCGCCTTGTGGTGCTTCCACGACCAATACTGGCAACGGCCTTGCAGAATCCGCTGCTCAGGCAATTGCTGCCTACGGATGCAGGATATTATCCGAAAGCAAGGGGGCATACTTGCGTGCGTGAAAGAGGGTGTCCGGAGGTTGTTTTTATTTACTGTGCGGAAGGAAATGGCTGGTGTGAAATCGCAGGGCGAAGACATGAGGTAACAAAAAACCAACTGTTGGTGCTGCCGGTTTCCACGCCGCATGTCTATGGGACAGGAAAGAAAACGCCGTGGACGATTTATTGGTTTCATGCGGTGGGGTTAAATGTGCCAATTTATCTAGAGAGGCTTGGAGTAACAAAGGAGAATCCAGTAGTGCCGTTGGGCGGGGATGTGCAGTTACTTTCGCTTTTTGAAGACGTGCTGGAGGGTCTTGAGCATGGCTTTACACTGACTCATTTGATTTACGCCGCGCATTCATTAACTCACCTGATGGGTTTAATCTTACGCCACAAGGATGAATTCGGATATGGCGAAACCAGCGTGCGCGAGCGGATAACCAAGAGCATCGAGTTTATGAAAGGGCATCTACGGGAACCCTTGAAAGTGGCGACGCTGTCTGCGCTTGTAAATTTGTCGCGATCCCATTACACGACCTCGTTTCGGCGTGTAACAGGTTATGCGCCATTGAACTACCTGAACCACTTGCGAATGCAACGAGCAGTGCAGTTGCTAAACACCACCGATTTGCCAATCAAGCAAATTAGCGATCAACTCGGTTTTTCCGACCAGTTTTACTTTTCCCGAGCTTTCAACAAGATGCACAACCACTCACCTTCTGAACACCGGCGTCGTTATAGCGCGTAGCTCCCTGGAGATTGGATGGCAATTGGACAGGTCAATTGTCCATGCACAGTGTTAGAATGTCCATTCCCACACCAACAGTGGTGGTGTTATATGGTGTAGTGTCATGCAAATATTACCACCATAGTTGCTAAACCAATTCCCAACCCAGTTATTATAATTATGAAGATAAAATCTCCCATTGCCAAGTTGACTGCAAAAGCAAATATTGGAAAAATCCTCGCAATTTCAGCTTTGGCAGCGTATTCCTGCTCTGCCGCGACCGAGCAATGGATTGGCGTGCCCGGCGTAAGCGCGACCACCAATTGGACCGATGCGAACAATTGGAACAGTGTGCAGCAAACTTACTACAACCAAGTTCAATTCACCGGCACGGGAGCGAACCCCAATTCAGTCTTTTCCGTCAACAACGTGCTAGACAGCGCCACCGGCGTGGCTCAAATGCCGATTTGGGAGTTGGACTACGTTCCAGTCAACGGCAACTACACGACCCTCATCAACCCAGGGGTTACCTTGAGCCTCGCTGCCGGCCGCGGGTATATGTATGTGGGCGCGGATGCGTTGAATACTGCGAGTCCTGCTCCGGCCAATGCGATGGAGACCATCACCATTCAGGGCGCCGGGGGCGCGTTGAACATGGTTGGCAATCTGTATGTGAATCAAGGCTCGGTTTCGGCGGGTGACGTTCACAATGTGACGCTGGATCTGTCCGGGCTTGACACGTTCACCGACTCCGGCCCGGAGATATTGGTCGCGAGCGGGAGCGCGCAAAGCAGCCACGGCACCCTGTATCTGGCAAAAACCAACTACATTCAGGTAGGAAATGATTTCCAGCTTTGCAACCAGGCCTACAGCAACTCGGTGCCGTGTGCGGTTTATCTGGGACAGGCGAACTCGATTGCCACCGGCACCGGTAATCTGATTGTGGGCGGCACCGGAACCACGTCCGTGGGTGCTTGGATGAAATTCAACCCGGCCTTTATTGGGGGTGCCAATCCGGTTCCTACTGCTAATTTCTACAGCACCGCCGGCAGCGGACGGATCGCCAATTTCTGGATTTGCAATGCGAATGGCGCACCCAATGTTCCGGGATACGCTCTTTGTGATTTTAGCAGCGGTAACATCAACATGCAGGTGGATTCCATGCAACTGGGCCAGGCCGGCACCGCCTCTGCGTTGGGAGTGTTGACCTTTGACAATGGAATTGTAAACGCGAACAATGCCACGATTGGCAACCAGGAAGTCAGCGGCGGCGGCACTGGTGTTGGCGTCGTCAATCTCAATACCAATTCTACGCTCGCTACGGTGGGGACTTTACAGGTCAACAACACCCTAACCCTGGCCGCCGTCACCGGTGTTTTGACGTCCGGCTCTGCGGGCACGATCAATATCAACGGTGGGACATTAACCGCCAACAATATAGTCAACGGTGCGGGCGTCGGCACCATCAACATGACAGGCGGCACGTTGTCGGTGACAGGTGTTGCTGGCACGCCGGGTGCCCCGATCAGCAGTGTGTCCACCACTAATTCAATTTTCAGTCTGAAGGTTGTTTCCGGCTCAAACTCGGTTGTAACAACCAGTCTGAAGACGGGTGGCGCGGCCAATATTATCAACATTGCATCGGCCCCTCCCTTTGCCAGCTATCCGGTTCAAATTGCGCTGATTAAATATTCCGGCAGCATTGCTGGTGCAGGCTACAATTTTACCCTGGGCACTTTGCCCGCGCTTTATGCGGGCCACCTTTCCAACAACACAGCTAACGCCTCGATTGATTTGGTTCTGACAAGCGGTTCGGGCACTCTCACATGGAAGGGTAACATCAACGGAAATTGGGACACTAGCACGGCCAACTGGCTGGCCGGCGGTTCAACCGTTTATGCCAATGGAGAATTTGTGCAATTTCTGGATGGGGCGAGTGTCGGCACGGTCAACTTGACGACCTCACTTTTGCCTGGCAGTGTCATCGTGAGCAATTCCATACTCAACTACACGTTTAATGGGAGCGGTTCCCTTGGCGGTTCCAGTAGCTTGCTTAAGACAGGCTCTGGCACATTCGTAATTGATAATAGTGGGGTTAATAATTTTAGCGGCGGGGTCACCATCAACAGCGGCACGCTACAAGTTGGCAATAATGATACTGCTGGCAGTCTCCCGTCCGGTTCCGTCACTGACAACGGCAACTTGATTTTTGCCAATTCTGGCACCGTCACGGAGGGAAATACTATTTCTGGCACGGGTTCATTTGTGCAAGCAGGAGCAGGCGGGACGCTGGTGTTGGGCGGTGCTAACAGTTTTTCGGGCAATGTAGTCGTCACGAATGGCAGCACGTTACAGATGGGCAGTTCGTCCGCGCTGGGGTCATCTGGTGGAAGTCTCATCATCGCCAACGGTTCTACGTTTGATATGAATGGTTATTCCAGCACCAAGCCCATCATCGTGTCGGGATCGGGCGTGGGTGGCAATGGTGCCATCACTGATAATGGTGGCGCGGTTTATAGTCCGGCCTTGGCCGTCACGCTGACTGGGAATACAACCTTTGATTATCCGAACCGGTGGGATTTTGCCAGCGGTAGCACTGTTGGCACCGGCGGCAATGCTTATAGCCTAACATTGGTTAGTTCGGGTTATTTCCAATGGCAGAATACGACGCTTGATCCGGCTTTGGGAGACATTAATCTAACATCGGGACAATTGGGAGTTGTTGGCTCGACTTCCTTTGGAGATCCAAATCATACACTAACCATATCTTCAAGTGCAACCTTGGTGTTTTATGGTGGATCCTATTCTCAAATAAACAAGAATGTGGATTTCCAAGACGGAATTATAGACAACTATGCCGGCAACAACATTATGAATGGAGCGATGATTCTTGAGCCCGGCTATTGTATTTTCAATATTAGTGGTGGCACCTCGCTGACGATTAGCAATGTCTTGAGCAATTCTGGCGTAATATATTTTGGCAGCGGCACTGGAACACTGATCTTATCGGGTAATAGCCCGTCATACAGCGGCGGCGTGGCTTTGAATACTGGAAAACTGGTGCTGGACGGGACAATCGGCTCCGGCATAACTGCTCAATATGGCACTATTGTAGCCGGAAGCGGCATAGCCAACGGTTTGGTGGATGTTTATGGAACCCTGCAACCGGGAGACCAGTCCACAGCGGGAACGTTTACCGCCGGTACCGGGTTGACACTTGAAAGCGGCGCCACGGTGACCGATGGCTTGAGTTCGACCATCGCTGGCAACAATGATTTGGTCGCGGTCACCGGTAATTTGACTGCCAACGGCAACAACATTGTCATAAACCTCACTGGTCCGACATTGCAGAACGGGATATATCCTCTCATCACTTACACCGGTAGTTTGATTGGCTCTTTCGCGGGGGTGCAAACCGTTTCGCCAAGCGTTTATACGTTGACCCTGACGAACATAACTACGGCCAGCCCGAAGCAGATCGGGGTTATCGTCAGCGGCAATCCATCCAAGTTGGTTTGGAACAATGGCGGCAACAATAGAGAGTGGGACTTTGCTTCCTTCAACTGGTCGAACGTGGTCACGCATGCGGCGGAAGTGTTTGCCAACCCGGATACAGTGACCTTTGACGACAGCATCACCAGCGCGGCAACACCGGCCACGAACATTGACATCGGCAGCGGCCAGATTGTATTGCCTGCCGTTATTACAAATAATTCGACGGTCAATTACACCTTCAGCGGTGCCGGCAAAATTAGCGGCGCTGCCAGCATTGTTAAAACGGGGAGCAGCACCTTGAGCATAAACACCGTGAATGATTACAGTGGCAACACGACCATCGCCGGCGGAGCCGTGCAGGTGAACAACGTGTCCGCCTTGGGATCCTCCACCGGAACGATTTATGTTACCAATGGAGCGACGTTCCTGGTTAATTTGACTGGTGGCTACCCAGGTGGCGATATGGGCTTCGGCACCAAACCGATCGTGGTTTCCGGCGCGGGTGCCAGTGGCAATGGGGCCATTCAGGTTAACGGCAATCCCATTTACAACGATTCCAGCACGCTCGGGTTCGGGCAAAACGTCACGCTGACCGGAAACACGACCATGGGCGGCACCGCGAGGTGGGATTGGGGCTATCCCGGTTTGCCGGCTACTTTAAGTTCTGGCGGCAGCAACTACAACTTCACCATCATTGAGCCGGGTTATTGCCAGTGGTATGATTTGACGATTGATACGAATCTGGGAAACATTGACTATTATACTCCCGCCTCCAGCCAGCAAAGTTGGGTAGTAAGCGCGTTGGGGGCTAGTCTTGGCAATCCCACCAATGTGCTTACCCTCCATTCCAATGTCCTGATGAATATCCAGCACGGCGACACCACCATTGGCGATAATGGTTATGCCAAGGTCATCCACGTCCTGCCTACTGCTGGATTCCAATTTCAGCCGAGTGGCGGTGCGGGCGACTATCGGTTAAATTCAACTTTTGTGATGGAAAACAATTCTTCGCTCAATTTCTTCAGTGGCAACGGCGGAACTGGGAGTGGAACGGTTCTGTTAAAGCCGGTCACCCTGAATGGTCTGGTGCATCTGCAGATTGGCAACAGCACTGTTACTTTCAGCAATGTTATCAGCGGTTCGGGCGGCTTTTATTGGGACAATTACGACAACACCTTGGTATTCACCGCAACGAACACATATCAGGGCATAACCGACATCCGATCGGGACGAACTCTGGCACTGGCCGGCAACGGTTCCATTTCGGCCAGCACGAACATCATGCTCACGGGTGCGACTGTGGACGTGAGCCAGCGCGCGGATCAGACCTTGACACTTGCCTTGGGACAAACCTTGCAGGGCTACGGCACGATTGCCGGCAACTTGACGGTTGGTGCTGGGTCGGTCGTTTCACCGGGGGGGACTGGCACGATTGGGACGCTTACAGCATCAGGTGCGGTTGTGTTGTCAGGCACGGCAATGATGGAAGTGAACAAGACGGCTGCAACACATGACCAGATTAGCAGTTCAGGCAATATCACCTATGGCGGCACCTTAAACGTCGCCAACCTTGCTGGCACGCTGGCCGCGGGTGACAGCTTTGCATTGTTCAACGGTGCTACATATACCGGCGCATTTGCTGCCATCGTTCCGGCAACACCTGGTGCGGGATTAGTCTGGGATGCCAGCAGCTTGAACAGCAACGGCACATTGAAAATTGCCGCCGCAACAGTCCCGCCAGCCATCAGTAGCATAACCGTGTCCGGCGGCAACATCGTGATCAGCGGCACGAACAATGTCGGTTCCGGCGGAACATATCATGTGCTGGCTTCGACGAATCTTGCGCTGCCTCTGGCAAGCTGGCCGGTTTTGAGCAGTGGCACGTTTAGTGGCAGTGGTAACTTCTCATATACAAACACAATGGGAGGAAACCAACTTCAGTTTTACATTCTCAAAGTGCCTTAATAAGAATGGATCGTTATCGAAGTAAAATCAGCAGATAAGTCAATTATCTCGAATATGAATCGAATCAACCAAAAGGCCAGGTTGGCCTTTACACTAATCGAATTGCTGGTGGTCATTGCCATCATCGCCATACTGGCGGCAATGTTGCTGCCTGCCCTCTCTAGTGCCAAACGCCGGGCGCAAGAGATCAGTTGCATCAATAATATAAAAGAATTGACGCTGGCGAACATAATGTATGTCCAAGATCTTAATGTATGGGTGGGTCCGATAAATACCAATAATCCCAGTTTAAGCCAGGGAGATTGGATGGGGGCCATGCTTTCATACTACGCCAGAGCAACTAATATGTTGTTTTGTCCCATTGCACTGGACAAAGGTAATCCAAACAAAATCGTAAATCCGCCTGGAACCGCTGATTCGGCCTGGCATTGGACGATTTCCGATCCAGCCTATGCCAGTAGCTACGGCTACAATTCCTGGCTTGACGGTGGTTTGGGAAATGTTGCCACCTATCCTAACGGACCCTTTAGAAATGAATCAGGCGTTCAAAATCCGGTGTTAACTCCGATGTTTATGGACAGCACATGGATTAATTTAGATCCTGTAAAGTCGGATTCACCAGCCGGCAACCTTTATACGGGTGATCCCACTCAGGAAGGGATGCCTCGCGTCACGATTGTGCGACACGGTGGCATGGCACCCGGCAGCGCTCCTAGAAATATTCCACCTGTGACCGCATCGATCCCATCGTTGCCGGGGGCGATCAATATGGGGTTCGTTGACGGTCATGCGGAAAAGGTAAAACTCCAGAATCTCTGGACATATTATTGGCATCGCAACTGGTAAACGCCTTCAGTTCGTCCGCCGTGGCATAATTGATCTCTATTGACTGCCAGATAATACCAATAAGATGTTTTCCAGAAAGCATGGTTGGGTGGTGATGTGAGTTTTGCATTCGCCTTCCGGACATCAGCCGGGAGATAGGTGGTGGTTTTGTTAAATGGAAAAGGGCAATACTTATAAATGATGCAGCATGGCGTAATAATATCAAGACGGTCATTAAATTATCCAGCACCCAAATGAATTTACCACGGTATGAAAAAGCGTTCGCCAATCTGCTGCGCCGGATATTATGTCCGGCTTACATTTTAGCGTTTTCTTCAGCAACTGTCTCCGGACAGCCTGTTTTCCAGCAGGCAGGCAATTTACTCGTTATGTCAAATGCCGATGTGACGCTGCAATATAACTTGAATGCAGGCACGGCGGATTTTTATTGGCAGAACGCCAAAAAAATATCCGCCTTCTATGCTGGTGTCGGCTTGAGCACGGGATATATCACAGGTAACAATGCTGGTTATAGCAACCGGACTTACATGGTCGTCGGCAGCAATCAAGTCGTTGTTACATCGCAGGGCGGCGGTTTGCCCACGATGAAACAATACTTCACCCTCGATCAAAATGATAGCTTTATGACAAGCGTGGTCATGGTCGGTGCGGGCTTGAGCGCCAATTGGATGGGGCCGGTGGTCGTGAGCATGACCGGCGGTGTGGATATCGGCATCACCAATGATAATCGTGCGTTGTTTGTCCCATTTGATAATGACGACTTTATTACCTACAATGCCATGCCCATTAATAGTTCCAGCACGAGCTATGAGGTGTCCGCTTTTTATGACAATACTACCCGCAATGGCCTGGTGGTTGGTTCGGTTACACATGACACTTGGAAGACCGGCGTCTATTTCAATGGCGCGAATAATAAATTAAATCAAATGAATGTCTTTGGCGGCGCGACTTCGCCGTGGGATGTCGCGCCGCACGGCTACGTTTCAGGAACTACAATATCTTCGCCAACAGTCTTTGTAGGTTTTGGAGCTGATTGGCGGACAACAATGGAGAATTACGCTGTCGAAAACACGAAATACGCTCCAAAGCTGCCCTGGACCAATGCCGTGCCATTCGGATGGAACAGTTGGGGTGTCATTCAAACAAGTATCAATTACTCGGATGCCATTGCGGTTTCGGATTTTTTCCACACTAATTTGGAAGTCCAGGGTTTTACTAATCAAGGAACAGTTTATATTAACCTGGATTCTTATTGGAGTAATTTGAGTAACGCAAAGCTGCAACAGTTTGCAAGCCATTGTCACGCAAACGGACAGAAAGCAGGAATTTATTGGACGCCTTTCGTTTATTGGGGCACTGCAAGTCAAGGGTCAAATTCGCTGATGACCGGCAACACCACCTATTATTGGAGCAATGCCTATTTAAGAACCACAAACGGAAACGTGCAGACGGTTGACGGCGCTATTGCTCTGGATCCGACTCACCCCGGGATTAAGCAATTGATTCAGTATTATGTGAATCTTTTTACCTATTATGGATTTGATTACATCAAATCCGATTATTTATCGCACGGCGCATTGGAGGGCGTTCACTATGACACCAACGCAACCACTGGGATTCAGGCTTACAACGAAGGAATGTCGAACATCATCAACCAAATCAATGGCCGCATGTTCATGAGCGAGTCTATCGCGCCGCTTTTTCCTTATCAATATGGTCATGCTCGACGCATTGCGTGTGATGCGTATACCTCATTGATCAGCAACACCGCCTATACAATGAATTCCGTTTCGTATGGTTGGTGGCTCGACGGCTTGTATCAGTTCAATGACCCGGATATCATGGTGTTTAATGGTTATGGTGCCACCACCAACGAAAACCAAAGTCGGCTTATCAGCGGTGCGGTGACCGGAATATTTCTCGATGGTGATGATTTGACCACCTCCGGCGGCCAGGCCGCCGCGCAAATGTGCCTGACCAACGCCGCCATTAACAGTGTCGCTCGCGGCGGCCAGACCTTCACTCCGGTCGAAGGCAACACGGGAACCAGTGCGGCCAACATTTTTGTTCGTCAGGAGAATGCCTCGACTTGGAGCGTTGCCGTTTTTAACTATACTGCCAATGCGACAAATGAGACCGTTGGTTTAAGTCGCGCCGGACTGCCGACAGGCAACTGTATCGCAACAAATTTATGGGATGGAACAACTGCCATCGTGTCCGGTTCTTTGAACGTGAGCTTGAATGCCAAACAAGCCAAATTATTCCGTTTAACTTTCGATTCTCCAGCCAAGCTCCAATGGAGCGCAAACGGTAACAACGGGATATGGGACACGGACAATTCGGCCAATTGGATCAATGTGAGCAACAGTCAGCAGGTGGTGTTTAACGCCAACGATCAGGTTTTGTTTGATGACACGGCGGGTGTGCCGACCAATGTGACTGTCACCGGCACGGTTTCTCCGGGGGCTATTACAGTTAATTCCAGCACGAACAATTTTATTTTCAGCGGTCCCGGCACGATTAGCGGGTCGGGTAGCCTGTTAAAGGAAGGCGGCAGCACTTTGACCCTTGGTGTTCCGGTCAGTTTGACTGGTCCAGTGACCATTGGCGGTGGCACGGTCGCGACCGCCAGCAACACCTTGGCATTAGTTTCCTCCATCACGATCACCAACGGCGGGGCTCTGGATTTCGACGGCAATGCCATGACTGGCAATAAGCAGATCACCATTTCTGGTGCGGGAGTGAATGGTCAAGGTGCGCTCTTCAACAGTGGCGGGGTGCAATATGACCAGGTGTTGGACATTACTTTGGGCGGTGACACAACATTTGGCTCCGCCAGCGGTGGCGGTAGCCACTGGGACTTGGGCGATGGTTCAACATTGACCGGCCCTTACAAAGTGACAATCAACAACCCCAATGGTGGTTATGGTGAATGGGATACGGTGACCATAGTAACTAATGTTGGCGACATGGAACTTGCCCAAGGCAGTTGGGGTCTCAAAGGACTCGGAGCCGGTCTGGGTGATCCGACCAAGATACTTACGGTCGACGCCGGCACCGCGCTCATCGTTTGGAACAGCTCGTATGGCCCGAACAGTGGTTATAACAAAAACATTCATGTGCTGACCAATGCTAGTATTGCCATTCGCACCTCGCCCAGCACCTTCTTCAACGCCAATGTAACCATGGAAGGTGGCTCGCAATGGGATTACTACAATGGCAGTGATTCAGGTCAAACCATGAACGGAACCTACACACTGAATGGCATGGTTACCATGCAGGTTGGAGATAGCACAATAACCTTTACAAATGTCATCAGCGGTCCAGGCGGATTTGTCTGGAACATTTACAACAACGAAGTGGTGTTCACGGCTTCCAATACCTACAGTGGACCGACTGTCATTGGCGGCGGACTCACTTTAGGATTGAGCGGCAACGGTTCGATTTCCCAGAGTTCGCTTATCTTCTTTGGCGGCAATAATCCGGCCAATGATTCCTTGGACGTGAGTGGGCGGGTGGATCAAACTCTGACGTTGGCCAGCGGCCAAACTCTGGGCGGCGTCGGTAGCGTCAATGGCAATTTGGTGGTCTCTGCGGGTGCGACTCTCTCTCCGGCGGGCACCAATACCCTGCTGGGAATAATTTCTGGAGCAAACAACACCGGCACCATCGCCGCGAGTGCTGCCGTCACCCTGAATGGCACGACGATCATCAAGCTGAACGGCTCTGGAACAAACGACGAAGTTCAAGCGGGTGCCGGCATTACTTACGGCGGCACGTTGAATCTGGTGAACATCAGCGGTTCGCCGCTGGCGGCGGGCAACAGCTTCCAGATTTTTAGCGGAGTGAGTTATTCTGGTTCGTTTACCAGCATCACGCCAGCCACACCCGGAACGGGTCTGGCGTGGGATACGACACAGTTGAACATCGGCGTTTTGAACGTGGCGGCAACATCATTGCGTCCCGTGATCGACAGCACAGAGGTATTGGGTGGCGACCTGATCTTCACCGGCACGGGTGGAACGACAAACGGCACCTATTATGTGCTGACTTCGACCAATGTAGCTACACCTTTGGCCAATTGGACACCGGTGATAACAAACACGTTTGATGCCAGCGGGAACTTTAGCGTCACTAACGCCGTTAATTCCAATTCCCTTCAACAATTCTATCTCCTAAAATTGCAGTAGTATACCTATGAGAAAAATAGCCTGAAAGAATATTAACATGATAACTGCAACTCAAACCGAAGCCTCCACGTTGAAGGCCAATTATAACCTTGGCTATGTGTGGCTCATTTCAATCGTCGCCGCAATGGGCGGCCTGTTGTTTGGCTGGGACTGGGTGGTTATCGGCGGCGCAAAACCTTTTTTTCAGAGATATTTTCAACTGACCACCGAAGCGCAGATTGGCTGGGCGAACAGTTGCGCGCTCATAGGCTGTCTGGCCGGCGCATTGGTCGCGGGCGGATTGAGCGACAAATTTGGCCGCAAACGATTGCTGATTGTCGCGGCGTTGATTTTTGCGGTGACTTCGCTGGGCAACGCGTTCGCGAACGACTTCACAATTTTTATCGCATGGCGCATTTTTGGTGGGGTCGCCATCGGCTTGGCATCGAGCCTCTCGCCAATGTATATCGCCGAAATCGCGCCCGCGCAGATTCGCGGCAAGCTGGTCGCCATCAATCAACTCACCGTCGTCATCGGCATTCTGCTCGCGCAATATATCAACTGGTTTCTCGTGCGCGATCTGCCCGTCGGCGCGACGGACGATTTCATCCGTAATTCCTGGTTCGGCCAGCAGGGCTGGCGCTGGATGTTTGGCCTGACTGCTGTGCCGTCATTGTTGTTTTTTATCGGGATGTTGTTCGTCCCCGAAAGCCCACGCTGGCTGGCAAAAAACGGGAGAGCAAACATCGCACGCGGCATTCTTCAAAAAATTGGCGGCGAAAATTACGCGAATGCAGCCGTCACTGAAATTCAATCCACGCTCGCCAGCGAAGAAATCCAGAGGGTCCGCTTCGCCGATTTGCTGGAACCGAAAATGCGCAAGGTAATTGTTCTCGGGGTGGTGCTCGCGGTGTTCCAGCAATGGTGCGGCATCAATGTCATTTTCAATTACGCCGAGGAGATTTTCCGCGCGGCTGGCTACGACATTTCGAGCGTGCTCAAGAACATCGCATGGACCGGCTCGGTGAACCTAGCGTTCACTTTTGTCGCGCTGGGCGTGGTGGACCGCGCCGGAAGGCGACCGCTGATGTTGTTTGGTTCGGCGGCGCTGGCGGTCATCTATATTGCGATGGGATTTTGTTATTTCAACGGCGTGAAGGGTCTGCCGATGCTGCTGCTCGTGCTGGCGGCAATTGGGTGTTACGCGATGTCGCTCGCGCCGGTGACGTGGGTGGTCATTTCTGAAATTTTTCCGAACCGCATTCGCGGCGCGGCGATGGCCGTGGCCGTTTCCTCGCTGTGGATCGCCTGTTTTCTGCTGACTTACACGTTTCCCATGTTGAACGCGAAGCTTGGTTCGGCGGGAACCTTCTGGCTTTACGCCGCGATCTGCGTGGCGGGATTTGTATTTATTAAGTTCAAGCTGCCGGAAACCAAAGGCAAGACACTGGAGCAAATCGAACGCGACCTGGTGGATTAAATTTTGATCTATGAACCGAACGAGCATTTCTGAATTGAATCGTGCCGCGAACGCAGCCGAAGCAACTCCGCGTTTACGCAACGGTGACTCGAAGGCCGCTGCGGTCGAGGTGCGCGTGGAAGATTTGGTGATTCCAACTTATCTGCCCGCGCCGCCGGACAAAAATCCGATGTTCCTGGAAAAACGCGTATATCAAGGCAGCAGCGGCAAAGTGTATCCATTGCCATTTACGGATCGTATCGCGGAAAAGCCGGTTGACCGAAAATGGCAGGCGGTGTGGATCGAAAATGAATTTCTGCGCGCGCTGGTCTTGCCGGAAATCGGCGGACGCATTCACGCGATTCAGGACAAGACCAACGGTTACGATCTGATTTACAACCAGCGGGTCATCAAGCCCGCCCTCGTCGGGCTGGCCGGCCCGTGGATTTCCGGCGGCATCGAATTCAACTGGCCGCAGCATCATCGCCCCGCGACGTTTCTGCCGGTGGATTTTGAAATCGAGGAACACACGGACGGCTCGAAGACAATTTGGTGCAGCGACCACGACCCAATGAGCCGAATGAAGGGAATGCACGGCATTTGCCTGCATCCGGGCAAGGCGTATCTTGAACTTAAAGTCCGCGCCTACAACCGCACCCCGTTCACGCAGACCTTTCTGTGGTGGGCCAATGTTGCGACGCGCGTGCATGAGGCGTATAAAAGTTTTTTCCCGCCGGACATTTATTACGTTGCTGACCACGCGCGCCGTTCGATGAGCGAGTATCCGCTCGCGAAAGGATTTTATTACGGCGTCAATTATGGCAAACGCGGGCGCACCGGCGTGCCCAAACGTGAAATTCCCAATCAATTCCTCCCGCCACACTGCGCCGGTTCAAAATTAAAAACTGGAAATTCAAAACTGCCCGACTACGCGCCCAATGATCTGTCTTTCTATGCGAACATCCCCGTGCCCACGTCCTACATGTGCATGGGCAGCCGGGAAGATTTCTTTGGTGGCTACGATTACAAGGCGCAGGCGGGCATCATCCATATTGCGAACCACCACATTTCGCCCGGCAAAAAGCAGTGGACGTGGGGCAATCACGATTTTGGCTATGCCTGGGATCGCAACTTGACGGACGCCGATGCGCGCGGCGAATTTGCCCCCTACATTGAAATCATGGCCGGCGTCTATACCGACAACCAGCCCGACTTCAGCTTTCTGCAACCCGGCGAAACCAAATCGTGGAGCCAGTATTGGTATCCGATCCAAAAAATCGGCCCGGCGCAACACGCGAATCTTGCTGCCGCCATCAGTCTGCATTTGGAAAAAACTGAATTGCACCTTGGCGTCGCCGTCACCGGCAACCAGCCGCGTGCAGTCGTCACTGTCGTAGTGAAGGGAAAGGAACTAGCACGTTTTGAACGCGATCTTTCACCCGCGATTCCGTTCGTTGAAAAAATGAAATTGCCGAAAGCCATTGCTGAAACGGACCTGCTCATTCGCGTCAATGATTCTGTCAATCACGAGTTGATTTCTTACCAGCCCAGGCCGCGCGCGAAGGCGGAAGTTCCGCCGCCGGCCACCGAGCCGGCCGCGCCGCGCGACATCGCGACCAACGATGAGCTTTACATCACCGGACTGCATCTCGACCAATATCGCCATGCCACGCGTTCACCCGAAATTTACTGGCAAGAAGCGTTGCGCCGCGATCCTCTGGATGCGCGATGCAACAATGCGCTGGGCTTGCGGCACCTGCGCCGTGGCGAATTTAACGAGGCCGAAAAACTTTTCCGCAAGGCCATCGAACGGCTGACGCGCCGCAACTCGAATCCTTACGACGGCGAAGCTTATTACAACCTTGGTTTGTGCCTGCGTTATCTTGGCCGCGATGACGCGGCTTATGATTCACTTTACAAAGCGACCTGGAATCAAGCCTGGGCGGCGGCAAGTTATCATGTGCTGGCGGAAATTGATTGCGCGCGAAAAATTTGGGTGACGGCCTTGGAGCATCTGAATCGCTCACTGCGTTTTGACACGGACAATCTGCGCGCGCGAAATTTGCAGGTGCTGGTTTTGCGAGCGCTGGGCAAAACCGACGAAGCCGGTTTGCGGCTTCAATCCACCTTGCAACTCGATCCGCTGGACTGCTGGGCGCGGCAGCTGAACGGCGAAAAACCTGCTTGTGACTTGCAGATGCAACTCGACCTTGCCCACGACTACGCGCGTGCAGGCTTTGTCGCGGAGGCCATCCAGTTGCTGCAACCCGCCGCCGCGACTGCAAAAGATTTGTCAGATCAAAGCTGGGGCGCGCTGCCGCTCGTTCATTACACGCTCGGTTGGTTACAGGAAAAAGTCGGTGACGCGAAATCCGCCTTGAAATCTTTCAAGCAGGCGGCGGCTTGCGCGCCGGACTACTGTTTTCCATCGCGGCTTGAAGAAATTTCCATTCTCCAAGCGGCCATGTGCGCCAATCCCGGTGACCCGCGCGCGCCGTATTATCTTGGCAATTTGTTTTACGACCGCCGTCGCCACGACGAGGCGATTCGCTTGTGGAAGCGCAGCGCAAAACTCGACGGAAAATTTTCCATCGTCTGGCGCAATCTCGGCATTGGTTGTTTCAATATTCGTCAGCAGCCGGCGAAAGCCCGCGCCGCTTACGACAAGGCTTTTCAGGCAAATCCTACTGATGCGCGGTTGCTCTACGAACGCGACCAGCTGTGGAAGCGGCTCGGTGAAAAACCGGAGAAGCGTCTGTGCGAACTGGGAAAATATCCCGGCCTTGTCCGGCAACGTGACGACTTGAGCATCGAGCTTTGCGCGCTTTACAATCAAACCGGCCAAAATTGTGAGGCCTTGGAACTCGTCACAAGCCGCAAGTTTCAACCGTGGGAAGGCGGCGAAGGCGGGCCGCTCGGCCAGCACGTCCGCGCGCAACTGGCGCTGGGCCGCGCAGCATTGATGAAAAATGATTATGCCGGCGCGCGAAAACATTTTGAGGCCGCGCTGGCATCGCCGCGCAATTTGAGCGAGGCCAAACACCTGCTCGCGAATCAAAGCGACATTCATTACTGGCTCGGCTGCGCGTTCGCCGGACTGGAAAATAAAAATTCCGCGCGAGAGCATTGGCTCGCCGCCGCAAATTTCAAAGGCGATTTTCAGGAAATGAGTGCCCGCGCCTTCAGCGAGATGACTTATTATTCCGCATTGTCGTGGGAAAAACTCGGCCAGCGTCCGAAGGCAAAGAAACTCTTCAATAATCTGCTGGCTTACACGCAGAAACTCCAGAAGACGCAGGCGAAGATTGATTACTTTGCCACATCGCTGCCAACGATGTTGCTGTTCGACGACGATTTGCAATTCCGGCAGGAAACCACCGCTCTATTTTTAATAGCACAAGCGCAACTCGGCTTGGGCAAAAAGATGAAAGCGAAGTCATCATTGCAGACCGTGTTGCAACGCGATCCAAACCACGCGCTCGCCGCCGATTTTTTAGGTGGGATGACCTCCTGACCAATTCACAACAAACAAAATGAAAACCATGTTCAAAGATTTTCGCCGAATGATTTTGAAAGTTCGATGGTTTTCAATCTCACAGTTTTTAATCCCATGAAAACCCCCACCAATTCTTTTGCCGTGCGACAGGAGCAGGGCTTTGAAGTTTATGTGCTCAATACCAAGGAAGTTGAAGTCGCCGTGGTGCCGGAGCTTGGCGCAAAAATCATTTCGCTGAAAGATCTTTGGACTGGACGCGAATGGATGTGGCATCCGCCTGGCGGATTGAAACTGTTTCGGAATCGTCCCGGCGATGATTTTTCGCAAAGCCCGTTGGTCGGTGCGGATGAATGTCTGCCGACCATCACGCCTTGTTCCTGGCAAGGCCGCGAACTGCCGGATCACGGTGAAGTCTGGAACGTGCCGTGGAAAGTGGATTCGGAAGCACTCGAAAATGGGATTCTAAAAACCTCCGTTCGGCTGGAAATTTCACCGTTTGATTTTGAGCGCACGATTGACCTGTGCGGAAATGAAATTCAAATCAGTTATAAATTGAACAATTACAGCACGGCGGAAAGGCAGTTTTTGTGGGCGCTTCATCCGCTGTTGCGATTGCAGGCGGGCGATCAACTCGAATTGCCAGCTTCAACGCGCGCGCTACTAAATGGTGCCGTGTGGGTTGATGCGGTTGCTTCAGTGATCCCTGAAAAAAACTCCGCCAAAATATATGCCGTGCCGGTCAGTGAAGGCTTAGCCGCAATCGACAATCCGGTCACCGGCGACCGGCTGGAATTCGAGTGGAGTCCGGCGGAAAATGACACCTTGGGATTGTGGCTCACGCGCGGCGGCTGGCACGGCCATCATCATTTTGCGCTCGAACCGACGAATGCCGACTCCGACGCATTGAATCTGGCTGCAGGGCGAAACCGTTGCGGCGGCGTGGCGGCGTCCGATTTTGTGACCTGGGAAATCCGCCTTCGAGTTGGACCGAACTGAATGCCAATTTTTTAATCGTCATTTAACTCATGAAATCTCTTCGCTTCAGTTGCCTTGGCTTGATCGTCTTGTTTAGTTACGCGGTGCCACCACTGTTCGCTGAAACCGTGTGGCTTTCGTCGCTTGACCTGAACCAGATGACTACCGGCTGGGGCGTGGTGAACGCGGATCGCGAAATCACCGGACAACCGATCATCATCTCTAAAAGACAATTTGATCACGGCGTCGGCACCCACGCTGTCAGCAACTTTCGAGTGGAACTCGGCGATAACGCCAAACGATTCGTTGCGCAAGTCGGCGTGGATGATAGTGCGGGCGGACAAGGCAGTGTCGAATTCATTGTTTCGGGCGATGGAAAAACTTTGTGGAGAAGTGGCGTGATGACCGGCGGACAAGCGGCCATTCCGGTGGATGTGGATCTCACCGGTGTGAACATTCTGGGGTTGCGCGTGACGGATGGCGGCGACGGCGCAAGCAATGATCACGCTGACTGGGCGGATGCCAAAATCATCACGAAAGACGGCGCGGCAAAACCGCCAGCGCTGGCGCCGTATGAAAAGTTCAGCGTGCAGACCAAAAACTTCGCCTTGAATTTTGAAGTCGGCGACGATGGCCGGCTTTATCAACGCGCGGTTGGCGCTACCAATACGAATGAAAAACTGTTGCGCACGGATGAAAGTTATCCGCAGGCGGGAGATGGTTATGTATGGGAACCGGCCTTGCAAGTCGTCCACACCGACGGCAACACATCAACGGCGCTAGTTTTTGAAAGCATTGCGCGCACCAACGACGATGTCGGCCGCGAATTGACTAAAATCAAGCTGCATGACCCGGCTTATCCGCTGGAAGTCACATTGAACTTTCGCGCCGACCGTGAGCGCGACGTGGTCGAACAATGGGTTGAAATTGTTCATCACGAATCCGGCGCGGTGACATTGGAATGCATGGCTTCGACCGCGCTGTTGCTTCCGCCGGCGAATGTTTATCTGACGCATTTCTTCGGCGATTGGGCGAAGGAAATGTTGTCGCCGATCACCGAGCCGATCACGCCCGGCACAAAAGTTTTGGATTCAAAACTTGGCGTGCGCGCGGACCAGTTTCAAAATCCGTCCTTCGTGCTTTCGCTCGACGGCCCGCCGATGGAAAACAGCGGTCGTGTGCTGGCCGGCTCGCTGGAATGGTCCGGCAGTTTTCAATGCGCGTTTGACGACAACGGCACGGGCATCCGCGCCTTGTGCGGCGTGAATCCGTTCGCTTCCGCGTATCAATTGAATCCGGGCGAAACTTTCACCACGCCGAAAATGATCTGGGTCTGGAGCGCGAACGGTCTCGGCGAAATGAGCCGGAAACTGCATCGTTGGGCGCGCGATTTCGGAATGCGCGACGGCCACAAAACCCGCGCGGTCTTGTTGAACAACTGGGAGGCGACCGGTTTTGATTTTGATTTCAATCGCATTGTCGGCCTTTATGATCCCGCAAAAGCATTGGGCGTGGAGTTGTTTTTGCTGGATGACGGCTGGTTCGGAAATAAATATCCACGCGTAAACGACCACGCCGGACTTGGTGACTGGCAGCCAAATCGTTCGCGGTTGCCGGACGGCCTCGCGCCGCTCGCCGCCGAAGCCGTCAAACGCGGTCTGCGTTTTGGCATCTGGATGGAACCGGAAATGGTGAATCCCAAAAGCGAATTATTTGAGCAGCATCCCGACTGGGTGATCTGCCAGCCGAAGCGGGAACTGGAATTGCAGCGCAATCAACTGGTCCTCGATCTCACCAGGCCCGCCGTGCAGAAGTTTGAGTGGAACACCATCAAAAGTATTTTAAGCGTGCCGGACATTTCTTATGCGAAGTGGGATTGCAACCGTTACCTAACGCAGCCCGGTTCTTCTAATCTCGCGCCGGATCGGCAATCGCATCTTTGGATTGATTATGTCAACGCGCTTTACGCGCTCATGGACAAAACGGCGAAAACCTTTCCGAACACAGAATTGATGCTGTGCTCCGGCGGCGGCGGACGCGTGGATTACGGTGCATTGAAATATTTTCATGAATTCTGGCCAAGCGACAACACCGACCCGACGCAGCGCGTGCCGATGCAATGGGATTATTCCTATTTCTTCCCGCCGATGGCCATCGCCAGTCACGTTACGCATTGGGGCAACCGTCCTATGCACTTCGCATGCAGCGTGGCGATGAGCGCGCGTTTCGGCATGGATCTGGATCTCACCAAATTGTCTGCTCAGGACAAGGCCATTTGCGCCGGCGCCATCAGCGCTTACAAAAAAATCCGCGACGTGACCGCGTTTGGCGATTTGTATCGGCTGGAAAATCCGCATGAAGCCTTTCGCGGTGCGATCAATTTCGTTTCGCCAGACCGCGCGCACGCCGTCGTGTTCGTGTTTCAACTGAAGGACGGCCCGCAGTCCCCGGTGCATCCGCAAGGGCTTGATCCAGCGAAATATTACACGGTTCACGAACTCAATCCCGCACCCGGACGCGCTGCACTGCCGCAGGAAGGCAAAACCTTCACCGGCACGGAATTGATACGCGACGGCATTGCACCTTCGTGCGCAAACGCTGTCGAAGCTTCGGTCATCGAACTTGGTTCTTAAAAGTTAAACGGCGGAAATTATTTTCGACCAGCAAAGTTACATGAACAAAAAAAGTTATTTCTTGTTTGTCGGGGTTGTTTTTTTTCTGGTGCGCGCTTCGGGTGCTGATTTGGTCCAATATGTGAATCCATTTATCGGCACACAGGTTGGCTCCGGCAATACTTATCCCGGCGCGCAGGTGCCGTTCGGCATGATCTCTTGGAGTCCGCAAACGGTGGACTTTGGTTGGAGTCCGTCCGGTTACAACTACAGCAACGACAAAATCAACGGCTTCGGCCTGATCCATTTGAGCGGAGCAGGTTGTAGCGTCACCTGCGAACTGCCGTTCATTCCCTGCACAGGGGATTTGGATGCCTCGCCAGCGACGCATCGCAATGTTTACAGTTCGGCCTTTTCCCACACGAACGAAAACGCCACGGCGGGTTACTATTCGGTCAAACTCCCGACGTGGAACATTAACTTTGAAAATACGGTGAAAGCGCGGTCGGGCATTGCGCACCTTGATTTTCCTGCGACCAATACCGCCAATGTGGTTCTGGATCCGAACGCTGACGGGGTGGGTTTGATGGATGGATTCATTTTCATTGATCCCTCCCATCGGATCATTTCCGGGTGGGCGAAGAGCGGCAGTTTCTGCGGCATCAAGGGCAGCGAATATGTGGTTTATTTCTCGGCGGAATTTGATCGTCCCTTCAAGGCATTTGGCACTTGGAGCAACGACCGGAAAAATCCTGGTTCAACTTCCGTGAATGGCAAGGGACTGGCGAGTTATGTGACTTTTGATTGCACCTCCAAACAGCGGGTCACGATGAAGGTGGGCATTTCGTTCATCAGCATTGCCAATGCAAAGCTGAACGTGGACACGGAAATTCCGGGCTGGGATTTTTCCGCGGTAAAATCTGCCGCCAGCAAGCAGTGGAACCAATGCCTGAACCGCATTCACATCAAGGGCGGCAGCCGCGAGGACACGACCATCTTTTACACGGCGCTTTACCATTCGCTGATGATGCCGTCTATTTTTGAAGACGTGAACGGCCAATACATCGGAATGGATAATCAGGTTCACTCCGTGGCTCCGGGGCATCATTTCTTGGCCACGTTTTCCGGCTGGGACACCTACCGGACGCAGGCGCAGTTGTGGGGTATGCTTTATCCTGATGCGGCGAGTGATTTTTGTTCATCATTCCTGGCAATGTCGAAACAGACCCAATACAAGGGTGGTGGCGGCTTGCCGTTGTGGAGTTTGTATAATGATGAAACTCTGGTCATGGCCGGTTATCCGGCGGACCCCTACATCGCCAACGCCTACGCTTTTGGCGCAACGAATTTCGACTTGGCGGCGCTCAAGCAAGTCATGGTGGATTCAGGAAAGAACCAGCGCTGGTGCGGGCGCAATCTAAATTTCACCTGGGATCATCTGCCGGAGTATGAGAAATATGGTTATTACCCTGCGGACGTCACGGATTCTTCCTGCTCCAAAAACGTCGAGTATTCCGTGGCGGATTTCTCCATCGCGCAAATCTGCCAGGAAACCGGCGATCTGGACAACTACCACTACTTTCTCAAGCGTTCGCAAAATGTCTTCAACCTCATCAATCCTGAACGAGGTTATATGCAGCGCAAGAACAAGGACGGCAACTGGGTGACGCCGTTCGACCGGTTTTCCGGCGACGGGTTCATGGAGGGAAATTCCGTGCAATACACCTGGACGATCCCCCACAGCCTGGACAAGTTGATCAAGCTGCTCGGTGGCAGGGAAAAAGCGGAGGCCAAACTGGATGAACTCACCTCAAACCTGGCGACCGGGTATGATTATCAGAGTAAATATTACGATGCCGGAAACGAACCGTGCTTTGGCGTGATGCCCGTCCATAACTGGCTGGGAAAGCCGTGGAAGGCGCAGGCGAAAGTCCGGACGGTCATGTTGAATTGTTTCAAAAACCAGCCGGCTGGCATCCCGGGTGATGACGACAGCGGGGCGATGTCGGCCTGGTATGTCTTTACCGCGCTGGGCATGTATCCGGAAATCCCCGGAGTCGGCGGCGTGACGGTTCTAAGTCCGCTGTTTCCCAAAGCCGTGCTTCACCTTCCGAACGGCGAGACCGTTACCATCAAGGCCAGCCACGCTTCGCGGGAGGCCCAGTATATCCAAAGCATGAAAATCAACGGCCAGCCCAGTTCCAAATTGTGGTTGACGGTGGCTGAGTTGAGGAACGGCGCTGCTCTGAATTTTGTGATGGGAGATGCGCCCAACAAAAACTGGGGTGCCTCGTCTGCTGATGCGCCGCCATCCTACGAACCGGACCCGGCAGCCGGACAGTGATGTTCTTTCAGCGGGCACGACGAGCAAGCAAGTGATTTGAACCAGCATCGAATTTATGGATTACACTATAAGCCGACGAAAATTTGTGATGGCGACCATGACTGCAACCGCCGCCGCGCTGACTTGGGAGCCGCTGGTTTCCCTCTGCAACGCCGCGACAGTTTCGAAACCGCGGCGCTTGGGTTTGGGCGGTGACTGGCAGGTGTCGCAGGCGGGGAAAGACGACTGGTTTGCCGCCACAGTGCCCGGTTGTGTGCATACGGATTTGCTGGCGGCGGGAAAAATTTCCGATCCGTTTTATCGTGAAAACGAAAAGATCGTTCAGTGGGTTGGTGAAAGCGACTGGGTTTACAAACGCACGTTTGATGTGCCGGACGACGTTTTGAAAAATGACCGCGTGCTGTTGCGTTGCGAAGGCTTGGACACGTTGGCCACCATCAAAATCAATGATCGGGAAATTGGCCGCGCCGACAACATGTTCCGGCTCTGGGAATTTGATGTGAAGCCGTTTTTGCGATCCGGCGCCAACACGATTGAAGTTTTTTTTGAATCACCCTTCACTTATTTCAAACAAAAAGAAAGCAATCAAGCGCCCGCGAAATGGATCAAAGGCCGTGCCTGGGTGCGCAAGGAACCTTGCAGTTTTGGCTGGGATTGGGGCCCCGATTTGCCAAGTTGCGGCATCTGGAAAAACATCACGCTGGAAACTTTCAACGAGGAACACATCGCCGACCTGTTGGTGCGGCAAAAAATTGACGGCAAACACAAGGCGACTTTGGAGGTGGAGGTGGAGGCGGAACTGGTGGGTGAATCCGCCAAGCCATTTCAAGCCGTGGTCACGGTTCTGGATCAAGGCAAACCCGTCGCGAAGAAAACATTTGTCGTTGCTGAAGGCTTTGGCCGTGGCCAGATGGAGATCGCACATCCCAAACTCTGGTGGCCTGCTGGCATGGGCGAACAGCCGTTGTATGAAGTGCATGTGGAACTGTTGAACGCGGATGGTGATACGCTTGACGTCAGCAGCCGGCGCATTGGGTTGCGGGAATTGAAAGCCGTGCTGCCTCAAGGCGACAGCCCGCTGCATTTTGAGGTCAACGGCATTCCGTTTTTTTCCAAAGGCGCCAACTGGATTCCCTGCGATTCATTCACCAGCCGCGTAACGCCGGAGATTCTGCGCCGTTATGTCGCCGACGCGGCGGCGGTGAACATCAACACGCTGCGCTTCTGGGGCGGCGGCTATTACGAAGATGACGCACTGTTCGACGCCTGCGATGAAATGGGTATTTGTGTGTGGCTCGACTTTAAATTTGCCTGCGCTGCTTATCCAGCCTTTGACCGGGAGTTCATGGAAAATGTGCGTCACGAAGCGCGCGATAATTTGCGGCGGCTAAGGCATCATCCCTGCATCGCCGTCTGGTGCGGCAACAACGAAATCAGTTTGTCGTGGTGGAAAGGGCCGACATGGGGGCCGAATCGGATGAGCACGGCGGATTATGATGAATTGTTCAAGGATCTGCTCGCGGAACAAGTCCGGCAATTCGCACCGCAGGCCAATTACGTTTCCGGCAGCCCGGATTGCGGCGATACGCATTACTGGGACGTGTGGCATGGGCCGAAAACCTTTGAGGCATATCGCACGCAGAGCGGTTTTATGAGCGAGTTCGGTTATCAGTCATTCCCCGAACCCAAAACCGTTCGTGCTTTCACCAATGAAGAAGATCGCACCTCGGTGGTGACGCCGGTCATGAATTGGCACCAACGCTCTGGCGGGAGCAATGGCAACCAGAAGATGGTGGACGTGATCCATCATTATTTTAATGCGCCGAAAGATTTCGAGACGACGCTCTGGTTGAGTCAGATTTTGCAGGGCTACGGCATCAAAATCGGAGCGGAATACTGGCGCCAGACGATGCCCAAATCCATGGGCTGCGTTTTTTGGCAATACAACGACATCTGGCCGGGCATGAGCTGGTCGTCGGTGGATTATTTTGGCCGTTGGAAAGCGCTGCATTATATGGCGCGAAAATTTTACACGCCGATTCTGGTTTCTGGTTTGGAAAACACGAAAGACGGAACGATTGATATTTTCGTCACCAGCGACTGGTCGGAGAATCACATCGGCAAACTGACGTGGAACGTGACGGATTTAACGGGCAAAACGCTGGCGCAAGATTCAATGAACGTGAAAATTCCCGCGCGCAAAAGCGAGAAAGTCCAAACGCTCAATCTCCAGGAAAAAATTCAAAAGCTCGGCGCGAATGGTTTTTTGACGTGGCTGAAATTAGATGTGGATGGCAAAACGGTTTCGGAAAATTTGGTTTTGTTTGCTTTACCGAAAGAATTCAAACTTCTCGACCCAAAACTGGCGACATCGGTTGAAGAATCGGCGAATGGATTTTTGGTAACGATTAAATCCGAAACACCCGCGCTTTGGACTTGGCTGGGATTGGAAAATGCGGACGCGAAATTCTCCGACAATTTTATCCACTTCATGCCGGACGCGCCGCTAACGATTTTGGTTCAGCCCAAGCAACCATTGAACAAAGAAAAATTTGTCGAACAACTTCGCATTCGCAGTTTGTTCGATACTTATTTGCCAGCATAATTTCTCCAAGCTTTTTACAAACAGAAAACAAGTAATTGTGATTTTGAAATTAAAAACTGTCAGGTTCGCGCTTCTGTCAGTCGTCGCGTGGGTTTTGCTGCCAGCAATGTTTTCCGTGGCTGCCGCGACGGAAACCAATTCCTGGTCGCTTGCTTCACCCGATGGTCAATGCTCCATTACCGTTTCGCTCGGCGATGATGGAACTTTGAGTTATCAGGCTTCGCGCGCCGGAAAAATTGTGATTCAAAAATCGCCGCTCGGTTTGCGGCGTGACGATCAGGATTTTGAGCGTTCACTCGTTTTGGATCGCGCGGGAAAAATTGAAAAGCACCGCGAAAAATATGAATTGTTCGCCGGCGTGCAGCCGCAAGTAAATCATCTCTTGAATTATCGCAGCCTGATTTTTCGCAACACGAACAATGTTCCGATGGAAATTGATCTGGCGGCCAGTGACGAAGGCGTCGCGTTTCGCTATCGGTTCACACAAAATTCAAGCAACGTTCGCGTCATTGAATCTGAATCTACCAGTTTCACTCTGCCGCTCAACGCGCGCGGCTGGATGCAGCCGTATCACGCCGCAGGACCTTACACACCAGCTTACGAGGATTTTTATTTTCACGTTTCGCCCGGCGACCCGCCGCCGGATTCGCGCGCGAAAGCCGTGGGCTGGGCTTTTCCCACGCTCTTCAATGTTCCCGACGCCCAAGCCTGGGCGTTGATCACGGAAGCGGGAACGGACGAATCGTATTGCGCATGCCACTTGAATCCCGATTGTACCGGCGGAATTTATCGCATCGCATTTCCGTTGGCCGATGAAACGACGCGCGGTTACACCAATAAGTTCGGTCCCGAACCGCGTTTCACTTTGCCGTGGACGATGCCGTGGCGCGTGATGGTTTTGGGCAAGTCCGCCGGTGACATCGCCACAGCGACGCTCATCACTGATCTTTCCGCGCTCTCGCGCATCGCGGACACCTCATGGATCAAGCCCGGTCGCGCCTCTTGGGCGTGGTGGTCGTATCCCGATGGTCCGGCAACAGAAAAAATGTTTAACGACTTCACTGACTTCGCCGTGAAAATGGGATGGGAATATACGTTGTTCGACGCGGGCTGGTGGAAACCGGGATTGAAACCGATTGCGAGTTACGCAAAATCAAAAGACATCGTTCCGCTCGCATGGGCGTATGCGACTGATTTTTATGACGCGACCAATCGCGCAAACAAATTAGATGAAATGGCCGCCGCCGGGGTTCGCGGCGTGAAGGTGGATTTCTGGTGTTCGGACCGGCAGGAAGCCATCGCCGCGCAGCAGGCGCTGATGCGCGAGGCGGCGGCGCGGCACATGGTTGTGAACCTCCACGGCTGCACCATCCCACGCGGCTGGCAGCGCACCTGGCCAAATGTTTTGTCAACGGAAGCAGTGCTGGGCAACGAGTGCTATTTTTTTGAACCGCGTTTCACACAAAAGGCGGCAGAGTTGAACACCGTTTTACCTTTCACGCGAAATGCCGTCGGGCCGATGGACGTGACGCCCGTCGCCGTCTCGCCGAAAAAATATGAACGCACGACTACCGCCGCGCACGAACTGGCCGCTTCAATCATTTTCACATCCGGCATCATTCACTACGCCGACAAGCCGGAATTTTTCGAATCGCTGCCGGCAGAAGCGTTGCAGGTCTTCCGCGATGCTCCGGCGCGTTGGGACGAAACAAAATGCTTAATCGCCGAACCAGGGCAACTCGCCGTTTTCGCGCGGCGTTCCGGCAAAAGCTGGTTCATCGCGGGCGTCAATGGAACGAATGAATCGTTGCCAGTGAACTTGGATTTGTCGGCGTTCAAAAAATTTCATCGCCGGTTTGCGGTCGTCGAAGACGACGATGCCAACATGCAAGTCGCCGTCGCGCCGCTGGAATATTCGGATGAATGGAAACATGAGATTCCGCCGCGCGGCGGATTTATTCTGCGACTGGACAAATAATTTTATGAAGACAAAAAAACTGGCGTTTCATTTTACATTTCAACTTTTGCACTCACAGCCGCGCTGCCTTTGTTCGCCGCTGGAAACAAATCCATTCCGTCGGAAACGACGATCTGGTTCGACGCGCCGGCGAAAAATTTCACGGAATCGTCGCCGCTGGGCAACGGACGGCTGGGCGCGATGATGTTCGGCGGTGTGAATGAAGAGCGAATTGTGCTGAACGAAAGTTCCGTCTGGTCCGGCTCGCCTCAAGACGCAGACCGGCCAAACGCCTATAAAGTTTTGCCCGAAATCAAAAAATTGCTGCTCGAAGGAAAAAATCCCGAAGCCGAGACGCTCGCGAACGCCAACTTTACATGCAAAGGTCCGGGTTCGAGCGGCGGACAATATGGTTGCTACCAAGTTCTCGGCAATTTGCATCTGTCATTTTTTCCCGGCGACACGAACGCGCCAATCACAAATTATCGGCGTGAACTGGATTTGAACACCGCAGTAGCACATTTGAAATACAATCGTGGCGGCGTGGAATTCAATCGTGAAATGTTTGTCAGCGCGCCGGATCAGGTGATGGTTTTGCGCTTGAGCGCGAATCAATCCAGACAAATTTCCTTCGACGCGCAGCTCGACCGGCCGGAACGATTTAGAACCACCAGCGACAGCGGCAACGGTTTGTTGATGACTGGCCAGCTCGACAACGGCATGGATGGCAAAGGCCTTCGCTACGTTGCGCGCGTCCGCGTTTTGAATCACGGCGGGCGGGTTTCCGTTCACGAAAACGTTTTAAGCGTGAGCAAGGCCGATGACGTCGTTTTGTTTATTGCGGCGGGAACGGATTATCGAGGTTTCGCCGGTCGGCAAACGAAAGACCCCTGGCCGGCGACGCTAAATGATTTGAATCTGGCGGCGAAAAAATCTTTCAAGTTGCTTCGCGAGGCGCACATCGCGGATTATCAAAAATATTTCCAGCGCGTTTCGCTTCAGCTTGAACCGCTCGACGTGGCGGCGGCGGAAAAACCGACGCCCGAACGGCTCAAGATAGCGAAAAGCTCGCGGCTATCGAACCTCGAAGAACCTGCTCACGATGCTTTACTTCGTGGCTGGCAAACTCAAGGTCCCCTGTTACTGATCCACTGAAAATGTCGAGGAAGCCCATTTTGTTAGCCATCACTTCCCGTCAACCCACCGAAGGCAGCTTGCGTATCGGCACGATTTTGGTCGGCGCAATCAAAAACCTGCTGGATGTGAACATCGACTTGCCGGAGAAACGACGGCGCAACTGAATAGCTGTCAAATTTAAGCGCTTGGCCAGTTTCGGCGGTGTCGGACTTGAACGAAAAAGAATTGATGGAATTTGCTCAAAACTATGACATGGTAAACCCGCTTTGATTTCTTGAACCATTTCGAAACCGAGTCGAGAGTTTTTCGGAAAATTCAATCCGTTTTATTTTATGGCGAAACGATCCGATAAAATTGGGTGCCGTTTGTCGCCGCAGAGTCAGTGTAGACTGCTGGATCTGCTTCAAATGTTCCGCTCGTCAGAAGCGTCCAACTCGCCAGCGGCAGGGCCACGTTCGTGTTGGTCAGAACTTTATAGGTTTGTCCGCTAGGGCCGCTTAAGACCAGCGGGAAAGAACCGCCACTCCACGGCCCGTAGCTGTTCAATGTCGGCGAAACCAGCGCCGACGTGTAGTGGATCACCAGCGAGCTGCCATCACTGGTCAGACTGAAGGTGCCTCCGCTGAAGTCGTTGCTGAACGATGAAGTATCCAGAATAAATTCATTCGTGGCAAAATTCTGCACACCGCCGGAGCTGGTCGCAATCGTCCAGGAATAACTGGCGAACTTGTTAAAATTCGGCACCGGGCCGGGCGAATTGCCCCCGGTCAACGATACCAGCTTGATGGTGAAAGGATTGCCGGAAGTGGCCTGCACATTCAGGGAGCCGTTGATGATCACCTCGTCGGAAGCGATTGCGTTGGTGCCGTTGATTTCGCAAATGTAAGTGCCGCCGCTGTTCCAGCTATTTGAGCCGGTGGACAACGTGCCCACACCGTTTGTGCCCGGGGCTATCGCGCCATTAACTACTACGCTTCCATTCACCGTGCCGTTGCCGCCCAATGTGCCGCTAGAGACGGTGACCGAACTAGACAAATTACCTTGGATCAATAATGTGCCGTTGCTAACGGTGGTGGTGCCGGTGTAGAGATTGTTGCCGGTCAAGGTCAGACTGCTGTTGTCGGTCTTGGTTACCGCACCGCTCCCGGAAATCACGCCGTCGAAAGTGTCGTCGGTGCCGCCGGGGATGGCGATGCCAAGAATACCGCCGTTGCCGAGCGTAATATTGCCACTGCCCGTCAGGCCACCGATGGTCGTCTGGTTGCCGTTCAAATCCAGCGTGGCATTTGTTGCAATGGTGACTGCCGAGTTGCCGGGGATGCAGGCTGAAACGCCGGGGTAAAGAGTGAGAAGGGCATTATACCACTGGCCGGCCATGAAAGTATAGCCGGTGTCGTTGGGATGAAGCTGGTCGCCACTTAGACCATTGGCGGGAAACTGTGTGAATAGATCCACCTCCGACACCTGGGCGCCTTGAGCCTGAAAATTGGTCACCACAGTTTGAATTATATTATTGATCGCGGCTGCGTTTGCACTCTGGGTAGGTTCCGGCGTGATGTCGGCCGTGACCACCTTGGCATTGGGCCGGAGTGTGACGAGTTCGTTGATCAACGCGGTCAGATTGGTCGGGTAATTGGCCACATTGATATTGGTGTTGCCCAAGTTTCCCTGGGCAATATCGTTGGCGCCAACCAGCAGAAGGATGATGTCCGGGAATACCGCGCTGCGGCCAGTGCCGTTGCCGCCTGTAAGCCAGTAACCGCCGTTCGGGTTGCGTTCTGCGCCGCCGTATTCGTTGTAACGGGTCAGGTCAAGCCCATTGAGATTATTAAGCAGGTCCAAGGTGGCATAGGATGAATAGCCATTGTGATGAGTCTCGTCAAGAGGGCTGGTTGGGAGGCTGCCAGGATTAACCGTTGCAGCGCCTATAAACTGGAAATTGGGGGCGACGGGATTCAGCGAATTATAAAGGAAGCCACGGTAACCGGCATCGGAGCCGTAGGCACCGTAGGTAATCGAATCGCCCAGTGGCATGATTTGCAGGCCGCTCGGCAATTGTGTCGGCAGCAAGCGTAGCGTGCCGGCGCTGATGGTGGTCCCGCCTTGATATGAATTACTGCTCGAAAGAGTGAGCGTGCCGCTGCCGGTCTTGTTAAACCCGCCGCTGCCGGTGATGGTATTGGCAAAGATTTGGGCATTTGGGTTGGCAACGACCAACGCGCCGTTGTTGGTAATGGTGCCGGACACCGAGCCGTTACGGATAGAGCCGTCGCCCAGTTGCAAAGTTCCCGCTGCAATTGTCGTGCCGCCAGTGAAGGTGTTAGTGGCGGATAACATCAGAGTGCCGGTGCCGTTCTTAATCAAGCCGCTCGTGCCAGCCAGCACTGCGCTGACGGTGGTGGAAACATTGTTGCTGATGACGGGTATGCCATTGCTGACTGCCAGCGTCAGTGGATCGCCGGAGCCGGTGCTCAATGTCCAACCATGTTTGGTGGCGTTCTGATCGTCAAAAAGCAAATTTCCAATTGCCCGCGTGCCGTCGAGGGTCACGGTGGTGTTGGCTGTCAACGTCAATGTATTGAAGCCAGCCGTAGCGCCAATGCCGTTGGCAGTAACATTGTTCGACCAGTTGGCGCTGACCGGCCACGAACCGCCCAATGTATTGGTCCAAATGGACGATACCGGAGGGCTAAGATCACGGAGCTGGAGGGCGTTGATTTGGGCGCTGGGGCTGGAACCGCCGGGAATGAGGGTAAATGTCTGAGTCGAGGCGGAGGCGGTGAAATGGCCGATTACATAAGTGCCCGATCCGCTGCTGCCAACCTGGTAATTCAGAGTCGGCGTGATATTATCTGAAGCTGACCCGCTGATTGTTTCACTGCGGACAGTATTGATGTTTCTCCAGTCGCCAACCCAGAATTGGACGACATAGACATCGCCAATGGTCAAATGATTAAGCATCATCGTGTCAGCCCCCCCATTGTTATAATCACCGCCAGTGAGCATATTCTGGTAGGCAGTGGAACCCGGGCTGCTGCCGAAACTCGTGTAATTATTTCCCAAGCCACTACTCAAGGTCACGTCCGTGCCCGCACCAGTGGTGGAAGTTGTTCCCGTGAAATTGACGCCGTTGACAGTGGTGGAAATGCCAGACCAGCAATAGGCATAGACTACAGCGCCTGTGGAGGACACATCGGTGTCACCAGTGATGGCAGCTGGAATGTTCCAAGTAACTGACGATACCGCAACAGTGAGATCACGGAGCTGAAGGGCGTTGATTTGGACGCTTGGGCTGGAACCGCCGGGAGTAAGTGTGAATGTCTGGGTTGTGCCGGAGGCGGTGAAAGTGCCGACCACAAACGAGCCAGATCCGCTGGTTCCAACCTGATAATTCAGAGTCGGCGTGATATTGTCTGAAGCCGACCCTTTGATGGTTTCGTTACGACTTGTATTGTAGCTTCTCCAGTCACCCACCCAAAACTGGGCAACGTAAACATGGCCGACGGTCAGATTGTTGAATATTATCGAGGCGCTCGCCGAACCATTCCAATCGGCGCCAGTGAGCATGTTTTGGTAGGCGGTGGAAAAAGACGCTGAACCGCTGCCGGTAAAGCTGGTGTTATCGTTCCCAAAGCCGGTCAAGGCCACGTTCGTGCCTCCGCTACTGGTGGAAGTCGTTCCCGTGAAACTGACGCCATTGACGGTGGTGGAAGTGCCGGACCAGCAATAAGCGTATACCAGCGTGCCGGTAGTGGACACATCCGTGTCACCACCGATGGTGACTGGAGTGTTCCAAGTGATTGATGCTGCCCGGGCTACCAGGTTGGATGCCATGAGCGCGCCAAGCACGATGGTTTTGAGTAATGACTGAATTTTCATAAAAGCTGGCTCTTTAATCCACAGGAAATCCTCCGGCTCTGCCAGAGGACTCCCGAAGTTTGACAGCTCCGGGAGTCGTTTGTGAGTCTGGTTTTCGTGAACCGCTCAAAGTTTACGAAAGGAGCAGGCCATGCAAACGCATGAAAGTTTGAAACATACGATGTGGGAATGCAAATACCATGTGGTGTTCATCCCGAAGTGGCGGCGGAAGGTGTTGTATCAGGGAATCCGGCAGGAGTTGGGAACGGTGTTCCGCAGTTTGGCGGAGCAGTGGGAATGCAAAGTGGAGGAGGGGCATCTGAAGCCCGATCATGTGCCTATGCTGTTGAGCGTGCCGCCGAAGTATTCGGTGTCGAACGTGATGGGCTTCATCAAGGGGAAGAGCGCGATTCATATCGCGCGGGTGTATGCTGGGCGACGGCGGAATTTTGTCGGCCAGCATTTTTGGGCACGGGGTTACTGGGTATCAACGGTCGGCAAGAACGAGGCTGCCGTGCGCCAGTATATCCAAGATCAGGAAAAAGAAGACAGACGCCTCGAACAACTGGAACTGGTGGCGCTTTGAGCGCCTCCCGTTCTTAACCGCTTTGAGCGGTTCACGCTATCTCAAGCCTCCGGCAAAGCCGGAGGTCGCTGACTCTTCGAATGGTTACCGCGTCTGAATACCGATGGTAAAAGATCTGACAACATAACAGATTCTCATCATATTTTCAGCGCCTTTCGCCGCCAGGCTTCATCCGGCCGCCCAGAAATGCGCGCAACTTGTTTCGTTGATAAAAAAATTGGCCCGCCGAGCGCTGCAGCGCCCAGCCAGATTTGCGCCGTCTTTTCGGCCATGAGCATCGCCGCCAGCACAGCCTCCGACGTTCCGCCGAGGGTGATGAGGCCATGGCTTTCTAGCAGCACCACTCGTGGCGGACGCTGATGCTTCTTAATGAACAATCCTGTGCGTGTGCGGATTTCCTGTGCCAACCGAAGTCCCGGATCGGTGTAGGGAACGAAAACGGATTCTACGTCGCAGCATACAATCTCGTCTGGGAAAATCCGTTTGGCGGCAAACTCACGCGCACGCGGCGAACAAAGAATTCCGTTCACCGCCGGGGCATGGGTGTGACCTACAAAGTTGATGCTGGGCAAGGTTAAAAACCAGGCATGAAACAGGGCTTCTACAGAAGGCTTCTTGGCCTTGGCATCCACCCTCGATTCCATCAACCGGCCATCCACCTCGGCATCGGAAAAGCCGGTTTCATCGAGCATCTGGAGCAGCAAATCAGCTTTGCATTCGACAACATCCGACTCGTGCAATGACGCCAGATTGCTACCGCTGGCTTTGACCAGAAAGGACCGGGCATTCAAACGAACGGACGTGTTACCCTCACCGAGAATGGCGAGCGGTTGCAGCGGGTTTGCAAGTTCATGCGACAGCTTTAGCAGCGCCTTAAGTTTTTCTTTGCGGGTTTTCATAATCAATAAATCCACTGGGTTCACTCACCGTAGGAATGCCTCGTGCAAGCCGCCGTCCACGGTGATGATCTGGCCGGTCGTTTTGCTCAACCTTTGTGATACCAAAAGGAAATACGCTTCCGCCTGATCCGCCGGAGTGATGGGAGCCTTGGTCAACGTGCGGTCGGCATAGAACTGCGCCAACTTCTTCACAAGCGATTCCGTCGCTTCGTTGTCGGTGTAGGAAATGTTGTATTTCGCCAACGAGCCGATAACACGGTCACGCGGGAACATCGACGAGCCTTGCACGACAGTCGCCGGCGCGACGCCATTCACGCGCACGAGCGGCGCGAGTTCAATCGCCAGTTCGCGCACGAGATGATTTCCCGCAGCCTTGGAAACGTCGTAGGCAACCGAACCTTTCTTGGCAACGGCCGCGTTGGCGGAAGTGGTGAGCACCAGCTGGCCTTTGAGTCCCTGCTCCTTCCATGTTTTGAATGCTTCATCGCCGACAAGGTAGCTGCCGGTGACATTGATGTTGAACGTGAGCGCCCACTTGTCGTCGGGAATGTGGCCGGTCGTGTCGCTCGGCACAAAAATCCCGGCGGTCACACAAATCGAATCAAACCCGCCGTAAGCGAGCGCGACTTGATCCAGCATTTTGCGGATGCTCGAACGAACTGTGATGTCGCAAGCCAGGCCGATGGCCGGGCCGCAATTGGAAATGCCCGTTCCGGCGACACCGATGCCGAAGCCGTATTTGTCGGTGATTTCCTTGGCTGTCGCCTGTGCGGCGGCTTCGTTCAAATCCACGCAAACGATGTGCGCGCCTTCCTTCACGAGGCGGAGCGCCGTTTCCCTGCCAATGCCGCTGCCGGCGCCAATGACGATGACGACCTGCCGGGCGAGTTCCTTTTCCGCCGGCATCCGCTTGAGCTTCGCCTCTTCGAGCAGCCAATATTCGATGTCGAACGCCTCTTGCTGCGGCAACGCGATATACTTGTCGATCGCCTCCGCCCCGCGCATCACTTCCACGGCGCAGTTGTAAAACTCCGCCGTGACACGCGATTCGGACTTGTCCTTGCCCCATGCCACCATGCCCAAGCCCGGAATCAAAACCACTGTCGGATTCGGGTCGCGCATAGCGGGCGAGTTGGCGTGCATGCACTTCTCATAATAGGCCGCGTAGTCCTTGCGATATTGCACCAACCCGTCGGCCAGCTTTTTTTTCAACGCAGCAGTGTCTTCGGCCTGCGGATTCCAGGCGACGTAAAGCGGCTTGATCTTCGTGCGCAGAAAATGATCCGGGCAGCTCGTGCCGAGCTCGGCCAGGCGCGGTGCGTCGTTGTAATTCACAAATCGTAAAATCTTCTCGTCGTCTTGGATCGTGGCGATGAACCGTTTCTGCTGCGAGACCTGTCCGCGCAGCCACGGCAGAATCGTCGCAAAAACTTCATGGCGTTTTTCCGGCGTGAGGGTTTGATATTTCTGACCGCCAAACGCCTTCGCGTCGCCGCCTCTGGCCTGATATTTTTTCTCGATGTATTGCGACGCCTGCTCGACGAAATCCAATGTGCGCAGATAACATTCCCGGTCGTCGTCCGCCCACGAGATGAAGCCGTGCTGGCCCATCATAATGCCAGTGGCCTTGGAATTTTTCTTCACGATTTCTTGCATGGCCACGCCGAGCTCGAAACCGGGGCGCATCCATTTCACATACGCCATCGCGCCGCCGAAGATTTCCTTGGTGAGTTTCTCGCAGTTCTTACTGGCCGCGATGGCGATCACCGCGTTGGGATGCATGTGGTCCATGAACTTCGCCGGAATGAAGCTGTGCAGCGGCGTGTCGATGGACGACGCGCGCGAATTCAGATTAAACGTCGTGTGATTGTAGGCGGCGACCATGTCGTCCTCGGCCTGTGACTTGAGGCCCTTGTCGCTGCATGCGGCATAGGTTTTTTGCAGGCCAAGCAATTTGGATTGGTAGAGCGAAGAAAAATTGTCGCGGGTGCTGGTGCGCAAATCACCACCCGATCCTTTTACCCACAACACCTCGACTTTTTCGCCGGTGAGCGGGTCGGTTTCGCTGAGCTTGGACGACGTGTTGCCGCCGCCGGTGTTGGTGATGCGTTGGTCGCTGCCCAGTTTGTTCGAACGATAGACGAGGCGTTCGACACCCTTCAGTTTCCCTGCTTCGGCATCATTCCAAAGGTTTGAGACGTATTTGAATGGTTTGTTTTTCATAAATTTAATCCTATAAACAGAAAATGGTGAGTCTCTTCGGCCCGTGCGCACCAAGGACGAGGATGCGCTCGATGTCGCCTGTGCGGCTGGGGCCGGTGATGAACGAAATCATGCTCGGATAATTACTCGCGTATTTGAGCTTCAACAATTCAAAGGCTGCCGGCAAATCGGCCACCAGTTGCTCACGCTGCGCGAGTACGACGTGATGCGGTGGCAGCACGGACAACGCCCGCCCGCCGGCACTGCGGTTCGTCACCAGGACACTGCCGGTCTGCGCGATGAGCGCGTCACATTCACTGATGCCAACATCGCACGCTTCCAGTTCATTGACATCGTATGCCTTGTCGGTTCGCAGCAATGGCAGGTTTAATACCGGACAAATGGCGTTCGCCAAATCTCCGGATTGACCGGCCACGCGCTGCCAGCCTTCCGTATCGCGCGACCGGACGAGGGCCTGATGCATCTCCTCGGCGGAATTGAACATCTGAAAATCCGCCTTTAATCCGGCGGCGTTTTTGGTGAACAACGCGAGTTGCTCGTCAAAACTTTCGCCCACTTTTGGCAGCCACATTCGTGGTGTGGATGCGGGCGTCGGGGCCGAAGCATGGCCTTGAGAACCGGGCGGCGGAGCCGGCGCTCTCAACGCCTCGCGGATCCGGCCCAAAATGTTTTCGCGTTCGCTCATTTGCGATTCCTCCACCAGTCTTTGAACGATTCTCCCGCCAGTTGCGGCAGGTCGCGCGTTTGGGTCCAGGACTTCGCCGGATCGAGCGTGGTTCCTTTCACGAGGTTTTGCAAAGGCTGCCCCCAGCGTCCGAATTTTTTGGCGATGGACCATAGCGCCGGCCGATTGGCAACAAAACCAAATACTTTATAAGCCAGCCGCTCAAAGAATGCCGGTTGGGCAGCGGAAGCATTGCGCCGGTTCTGGAGCAGATGATGGTGCAGGTCAATTTTCACCGGGCACGTTTCCGTGCAGGCACCGCAGAGCGAACTCGCGTTGGAGAGATGTTTCCAATCCTGCAGGCCGCGCAGGTGCGGCGTGATGACCGAGCCGATCGGGCCGCTGTAGGTCGTGCTGTAAGTGTGGCCGCCGACATTGCGGAATATCGGACAGACGTTCAGGCACGCGCCACAGCGGATGCAGCCGAGTGCGTCGCGCTGCTCGGCATCGGCCAGCAGTTCGGTGCGGTGGTTGTCCAGCAACACGACGTGCCATTCCTCCGGGCCGTCGCTCTCGCCCGGCTGGCGCGGTCCGCCATACAGCGTGTTGTAGCACGTCAGCACCTGACCGGTGCCCATCGTCGCGAGCATCGGCAGAAAGAGGGCCAGATCCTCCAGCTGCGGCAAGATTTTCTCGATGCCGAGCAATGAAATCATCGTCTTCGGCAGGGCGGCGGTCAGGCGCGCGTTCCCCTCGTTTTCCGTGATGGAAATCATACCGGTCTCGGCGATGGCAAAATTCGCGCCGGTGATGCCGATGTCCGCCGTGAGAAATTTTTTCCGCAACACCCGGCGCGCGATCATCGTCAGTTCTTCGGGATCGTTGGTGGGCGCGCTGCCGAGTTCGCGTTCAAACAACCCGCTAATTTCGTCGCGCGTCAGGTGCATCGAGGGGAACACGATGTGATACGGCGCCTCGTGGCGCAGTTGCACGATGAATTCGCCAAGGTCGTTTTCCACGACGTTGAATCCCGCCGCTTCGAGCGCCGCGTTCAGATGAATCTCCTCGGCGGTCATCGCTTTGGACTTGATGACGGACTTCGCCTTTTTATCGCGGACAATCTGCAAAATGATTTCCCGCGCCTGTTCACCAGTGCTGGCCCAGTGGACTTTCGTTCCACGCGTCTCCAGCTTAGATGCGAACTGTTCGAGATAATGGTCGAGGTGATTGATCGCCTCCCATTTGGTTTCAGCGGCCAACTGCCGTGCGCCTTGCCAGTCCTGAAACGCCGCCCGGCCCTGGTCGCGGGCAAGCTCGTAATTGCCCAGCGCCGTGCGGATGATCTGGCGATGGCGCAGATCGCCCGCCATCACGCGCGCCTGCTTCAGAAATTGGGCCGCAAACGTGCTCATCGGTGGTTGAGCACCTCGGCGAGGTGAATGGTTTTAATCGGTTTGCCCTGACGCGACAGCAAACCCTGCAGGTGCATCAAACAGCTCGAATCATTCGACACGATGTATTCCGCACCGGTTTCAACCGCGGAGGCGCATTTCACCTCGCCCATCGCAGTCGAAATCATCGGGAATTTTGCGGCGAACGTGCCGCCGAAACCGCAGCACGTTTCGGCCTCGGCCAGCTCGACGAATTCCAGCCCGCTCACTTTGCCGAGTAGTTCGCGCGGTGATTTTTTTATTCCAAGTTCGCGCAAGCCGTGGCAGCCGTCATGAAACGTGACCTTGTGCGGAAATCTCGCGCCGAGATCGGTGACGCCGAGTTTCTTCACGAGAAATTCGGAAAATTCCCAGGTGCGCGCGGCAATTTTTTTTGCCAGTTCCGCCTGCGGCGTGTTGGCGAACAGTTCGGGATAAAACTTTTTGACCATCGCCCCACAGGAACCGGAGCCGATGACGACCACCTCGGCATCCTTCAATTTATCCAGCACCGGCGCGGCGATCGAACGCGCCTCGTCCCAGTATCCAGAGTTGAACGGCGGCTGGCCGCAACAGGCAATTTCCGCCGGGCAAACCACTCGGTGGCCAAGGCCTTCGAGGATTTGCACCATGCTGATGCCCGCGCGCGGAAACAGCGCATCCACGAAACATGGGATGAAAAGAGTGATGATCATGGCTGGCTTTGACTTCGCAACCGGAACGCCGCCAAGCGCTCCGCCGCCTCGTCCCAGGCCGGTGCGGTCGCCGGTTCGTAATGCTCCACTTCGCTGGATCGGCGGACGACCTCGCGCATCTCGGCCAGTGAACCCAGCTCGCCGCTGGCCCGCACCTGGGTCAGCAGATTGCCCAGTGCCGTCGCCTCGACCGGACCGGCGATCACCAGCCGCTGGCAGGCGTCGGCCGTGAATTGATTCAGGAGCCTGTTCTGGGAACCGCCGCCGACGATGTGAATCACTTCAATCTTGTTGCCGGTGAGTTCTTCAAGCGAGCCAAGCGTCTCGCGATATTTCAGCGTCAGACTTTCATAACAGCAACGCACCAGTTCGCCGTCGGTCTTCGGCACGGGTTGTTTTGTTTCGCGGCAAAATTCCCGGATCGCCCTGGGCATGTCCGGCGGATTCAGGAAGCGCGGGTCGTTGAGGTTGACGAGACTGCGAAGCGGTTTCGTCTTTGCCGCCAGTTGCGCGAGCTGCGCATAATCATATTTTCGCCCGGCCGCCTCGAACGAGCGTTTGCACTGCTGCACCAGCCAGAGGCCTATGATGTTTTTGAGCAACCGGTAAGTGCCGTCAATGCCGCCTTCATTGGTCATGTTCAATTCCAAGGCGCGCGGCGACAGCACCGGTTGATTCACTTCCACGCCCATCAGCGACCAGGTGCCGGAACTGATGTAAGCCCAATTTGCCTGGCCGGTGCTCGCCGTGGGCACGCCGGCGATGGCTGACGCCGTGTCGTGCGTCGGCGGTGCGACCACTTTCACGCCCGCCAGTCCGGTGCGTTCGGCGAGAGATTCGCGGAGGGTGCCGAGCGTGGTGCCTGGCGACACAATTTTCGGCAGGAAATGCACGGGCAGACCCAGTTTTTTGAGCAGCGGCAGCGACCAGTTGCGTTTGAGCGGATGCAAAAATTGCGAGGTCGAGGCATTGGTGAATTCCACCTGCTTGGAACCGCATAAACACCAATGGATGAAATCCGGCATGAACAGCAAAGTGTCCGCCGCAGCCAGAATCTCCGGTGAATGCCGCTGCCACGCGAGCAACTGGTAAAGCGAGTTCAGTTCCATGAACTGGAGCCCGGTTCGGGCGAAGATTTCCGATCGTGGAACTTTCTTGAAGGTCTGCTCCAACAGCCCACGCGTGCGGACGTCGCGGTAATGATACGGCTGGCCGAGGATTTCGTCCTGCTTGTTTAACAACACGAAGTCCACTCCCCAGGTGTCTGCTCCGACCGAGACGATTTGCCGGCCATACTTCTTTCCGGCCAGCACCAGGCCGTTTTGAATTTCCGACCAGAGCCGTAGCACATCCCAGCGGATCGTTTCCCCCAGCCTGACCGGCCCGTTGGTAAACCGGTGCATTTCCTCCAGCCGGAGCTTCTGGCCGTTCCAGATGCCCGCCATCACCCGGCCACTCTCCGCACCAAGATCAATCGCCGAATATACCTGCATTCCGCGCTTCACAGCACCAATTGCCTGTTGGGACTTCATCAGTTTACAGGAGTAACACCTTTCTTAAGCAGGATATTCCCGTATTTGGCCGTCTTGCCGGTGATGACCACGGCGAATGATTTCCGCGCCCGTTCGTAAAACGCAAAGCGGTCAATCCGAACCGGCGGTTTTGCTTCGGGAACGAACCGGCGGATGGTTTCCATGTAACGAATTTCTAGTTGCGGATCGAACTCATCGCCTTCCACTGCGGCCATCATCACGAGCGGTTCGGCACATGAATCAAGCTCGAACAGCGGGAGAATTCCCTCCAGCATGGTGGTGATCGCAACGCCGTCGGCGCGCAACACGCGGGCATTCAGGGTGTGACCGGGGAAATGCGCGTCGGCCAGAATGATCTCATCACCGTGGCCCATCTCGGCGAGAACCTTCAGCAGGTCCGGACTGATGCAGGAAGCGATATTTTTTAGCATATTATTCAATGGAAAGTTTTGCCATAAACGGGTCCGAAATTCGCGCAGGCGCGGAAGTCCGCGCCTTCCAAATCTGCCGTGCCAAAAGCCGTCCACGCGCCTGGTCGAAAAACTTTTTCCCCGCCCACGTTGTGCATGTAGACCGGGATGCGCAGCATCGCCGCCAGCGTGATCAAGTCCGCGCCAATGTGGCCGTAGCTGATGGTGCCGTGGTTCGCGCCCCACGCGTTCATCGCGGAATAAACGTCACGGAAGACCCCCCAGCCCGTCAGGTTCGGCGCGAACCAGTGCGAAGGCCAGGTCGGATTCGTCCGCTCTTCCAGCAACGAATAGATTTCCCCTGGCAAATCCACGAACTGGCCTTCGGCAATTTGCAAAACCGGGCCAAGTCCTTTGACCAGGTTCAGGCGAAACATCGTCGCCGGCATGTTCGCGCGCGTGCCGTAGGCGCTGGAAAATCCGCCGCCCCGGAAATACTCGTAAATCGCCGGTGGCCAGGTTGTCGCCGCCAGACACGCCTGCGCTTCTGCCGGTGAAATTTCCCAGAACGGTTTCATCACCGCCTGACCGTCGCGCGTCTGTTTGCCGCAACCATCCAGGGTCGCCGCCCCGGAGTTGATCAGGTGCAGCAACCCGTTCGCTGCCGCACCCTTGAGTTCATGCCCGGTCGCGCTTTTGACTGCGTCCGGACTCCAATAAGTCCGCACATCGGCAAAAATTTGGGCACTATCGGTCAATAGATGCCCCAGCAACATGCCAAGGCCGTTTAAAGAATCGTTTTCCGTCGCCACCAGATAGGGTTCGCGGATGCCGTTCCAGTCGAAGGACGAGTTCAACACGGCCTCGAGAAAATCACCGTTCGGATAATGATCGGTCCAATGGCGCTGGCCTTGAAAGCCGGAAAGAATCGCGTTGTGGCCCAGGGCTTCTTCGCCGAAGCCAAGCATGGCGAGACGCGGGTTGCCGATCATCAGGTCGCGGACGATCAGCGCGGACTTCACCACAAAACCCCATTCCCAGTCCTTGCGTTTACGGGTGCGTGAAACCTTGTTGCAATCTCTGCCTTCGCGACAATTCTTCTTCACCCACGCCAAGGCGCGCTTGAATTCTTCCGGGTCGTAAATTTTTCTCTCAATACGGCGGATCAGTTCCGTCATGTCCACGGACTCGATTCTCATGCCGAAATAATCTTCAAACAAATCCTGGTTCACAATCGAACCGGCAATGCCCATCGAAACGCCGCCGATGGAGAGATACGACTTGCCGCGCATAGTAGCGATGGCAACGCCAGCCTTGACGAAGCTTAAAATTTTCCCGCGCACGTCGCCCGGAATCGCGGTGTCACCGATGTTCTGCACATCGCGTCCGTAAATGGTGAATGCGGGCAAACCCTTCTGGGTGTGACCGGCGCTGACGGCGGCAAGATAAACTGCGCCGGGCCGTTCCGTGCCATTGAAGCCCCAAATGGCCTTTGGCACACATGTGTCCATGTCCATGGTTTCCGAACCATAACACCAGCAAGGTGTCACCGTCAGCGACACGCCCACGCCTTCCTGGCGGAACTTTTCCGCCGCCATGGCCGCCTCCGTCACGCCGCCGATGCAGCGGTCGGCGATCACGCATTCCACCGGCAGCCCGTTTGAATGGCACAACGTGGACGTGATGAGTTTGGCCACATTCTTCGCCATGGTCATCGTCGTTTTTTCAAGCGATTCGCGGACGCCCTGCAACCGGCCGTCAATGGTGGGGCGGATGCCGACCTTGGGCAGGTCGCCGACCAGACGGTTGACGGGAGGATTGAGTTTCAAGTTAGGGCTGACGGATGATGTTTTCATTTGCCAAATGTTTACTGAATGAGCCGAACGTTACCAACAAAGCCCGACCGGCTGGCATCCCCAAAAGCGGGCAGTGACACAAAGTGCTCGGGGGCAACGTAATCTTTGCCAAAATGGGAGGTTTTCATTGTAATTAGAAAAAATCAAACTTGAATAATAGTCGCGCCGGCCGCCGGACGGGAGGCGAAGACGGCAGCTTCGATACCGGTTCTGGCTTGGTAATCCGCCGCAATCTTCTTTGTGATCGCATCCACCGCGTCGGTTTTCACCAGCGCCACTACACAACCACCAAAGCCGCCCCCGGTCATGCGACAACCATAGACGCCTCCCCCGCAGCCGATGTCTTCGGCAATCTTCACGATCACGTCGAGTTCCTGGCAGCTCACTTCGTAATCATCGCGCAACGAAGCGTGGCTGGCATACATAAGATGACCCGCGTCCGTCCAGTTTGAAGCGCGGATGCGTTCAGCAGCACGGACGGTTCGTTCAATCTCACCGATGACGTGACGCGTGCGGCGGTAAACGACTTCTCTCATCTTGCCTTTCGCTTTTTCAAGCTGGTCGGCGGCACGGTGGAAAGGAGAGCGACATCGAGTGCAGGAAGCTTCACGCCACGATTCTGAAATCCGGTAAGCACGCCGCGGATGTAGTTGGACCAATTTGGCTGGCCCTTGGTGATGGGAGCGGAAACATCAATTACCGCCGCCTCATTGAATTGCGTGTCGTAAACGGAAATCTTTCCCGGCACGATCACAGTATTGGCGGCCATGATGGCATAGCATTCGATGGCCATCGGCAGCACGAAACCGTCGTTGTAATCAGTGTGTTCGCCGATGACATTGACTCGTCCGGGTGCGGCCACGATCCAGCGCGGTGCGCGGCCATAGTGTTTTTGAAATTCAGCGGCGACGCGGGCGGCGAGTTCTTTAAGCGTCATATAATAATGAACAACCTCCATTCTTGCAGGCGAAGGCCGCGTGATTATTGGGAAGGGCTGCTCGTGCAATTGTTGTCATCTGATATTGCCTCAATTTAAATCCAAGTTTCCATTCAAGGTGATGGACTTGCCCTTTTTGATTTTGAAATCAGCGGTTTTGCCGCGGTAACTTACGGAACAGGGTTCGCCCAAGTCCGAATGGATGGTCGCCGAGATCAACTTTCCGTCTTTCCAGTTCTCGTCCACTTGAAATCCGCCGCGCGCGCGCAAGCCGGAAACCTTTCCGTTTTTCCACGCGTCCGGCAGCGCGGGCAGCAATTCAATTTTGTCCACTTGTGACTGCAACAGCATTTCGCCGATGGCTGTGGTGACGCCAAAGTTTCCGTCAATCTGAAATGGCGGGCAGGCGTCAAACAGATTTACATAAACACCGCCGCCGTTGTCATATCTGATTTCGTGCGATGTCACGGGAAAAAGCGCTTTACGCACGAGCAACCACGCGTGATTGCCGTCGCCGAGGCGGGTCCACAAGGCGGCTTTGAAGGCGAGCGACCAGCCCACGCTTTCATCGCCGCGCACCTCCAGACTTTTGCGGGCGGCCTGGGCCAGCTCCGGCGTGGTGTAAGGTGAAATTTCATCGCCGGGATACAAACCCCACAAATGCGAGATATGCCGATGGTGCGGCTCGGGTTCCTGATATTGTTCCAGCCATTCCATGATGCGTCCGTCGGAACTGATTTGCGTCGGTGCCAGCCGCGCGCGTTTCGCATTCAATTCATTTCGGAAATCCTCGTCCACGCCGAGAATTTTTGACGATTCGATGCACGCCTCAAATAAATAGCGAACCTGTTGTTGTATCATCGTTGGCCCCATGCAGACGGACGCTTGCTGACCATTGGTCATTTGAAAATGATTTTCCGGCGAATTGGCCGGCGCGATGACGAGCCAATGATGTGTTGGTTCTTCAATTAACATGTCCGCGTAAAATTGCGCCGCACCTTTCATGACCGGATATGCCCATTGCAAAAAATCTTTATCCTGCGTGAACAAATAATGATCCCACAAATGCTGGCACAACCACGCTGAGCCGCCGCTGAACGCGCCCCATGACGCTCCTTCGCCCGGCGAGGTGAAGCCCCACGGGTTTGTAATGACGTGCGCCACCCAGCCACTCGCGTTGTAATAATCGTGCGCCGTTTTCGCGCCCGGTTCTTGCAACGATGCGATGAGCGCAAACAGTGGCGGCGTCAAATCGGAAAGATTACAAACTTCCGCCGGCCAGTAATTCATCTGCACGTTCACGTCCAAATGCCAGTCGCCATTCCACGGCGTGTGAATTTCTTCCGCCCAAATACCTTGAAGATTCGGCGGCAATCCACCCGGTCGCGACGAAGAAATCAAAAGGTAGCGGCCAAAATTAAAATGCAGCGCCGCCAGACTCGGATCACCCGGGCCGCTTTCAGCCGTCTTGAGCCGTTCGGGCGTCGGTTTTTCCGCCGCCGTGTCGAGCGGCTCAAGCTGAAGCGAAACGCGCTGGAAATATTTCTGATAATCCGCGATGTGCGCCTTGCGCAGCGACTCGAAGGATTTTTTTGCGGCCAGATTCAAATCATTTAGCGTCGCCGCCTGCGGGTCTTCGGTTTGCCGACCGGCGAAGCCGTGATAATCCGTTCCCGCCGCGATCAGCAAAACAAGTTCATTTGCACGGCGCACACTCAAAACATTCCCGTGAACGGAAATTTCGCCGCCACGATTCAGGACGCGGATGCGCGCGACGTAGCGAACGCCTTTGCCGTCCGTGCCGTTGTCGAGCTGGCCGGTCATCAGCAGGCCATTGTCGCCGTCACCGGTGGTTTCAAATCGCTCCGGCCGGTCGAGCCGCGCGTCGAAGGAAATTTGTTTGGATTTGTCCGCGCTCAAGTGCAAAACCATCACCTGATCCGGCGCGCTTGAAAACATTTCGCGATTGAATTGCACGCCGCCGCGATTGAACTGCAAATCTGCCACCGCGTCGTTGAGGTTCAATTCGCGACGATAATTTGTGACCGGTAAATTTGTTTCACCAGACAAAAATGACAAATGCAAATTGCCGAGCACCTGATAACAACCGTATTGGCCGCCGCCTGAACCCGGGCCTTTACAAGTAAAGTTGGCATTCACGAGCGCCTCGGCTTCGGGATTTTTCCCCTCCAGCAGCAATTTTTGGATTTCGGGTAAAACTTTGCAGGCGTCGGGCCGGTCGGCGTCTTGAAGCGAGCCGGACCAGACGGAACTTTCGTTCAGCACAATCCGCTCTTCATCCACGCCGCCGAACATCATCGCGCCCAATCGCCCGTTGCCCAGCGGCGACGATTCCGCGAAATTCTTCGCCGGCGCGTCGAACCAAATCGTTGTTTCCGACGGAATGGATTTGTTCTCATAGGCGAACCCGGGCAGGCCGCCCAGAAAGGCCCCGGTCAACGCGAACAGCATGAGGCGATTGGGAAACGAGAATTTCATGGAATAAAACTGTCAGATTTAAGACCAATAATCGTGCAAAATCCTTCAGTGAATAATATTTAACAGCAGACGGCGCGGGTTGGTTCAATCCGCCGGTTCGATTTTGATCGTGTATTTGACCGGCACAACGGCGGCGCGGGCAGCCTGGCAAAGCGCTTCGGCCTTCTGGATCGTTGCCGTTCTAAGCCGGTCCAAGGCCGCCTTTTCTTCAGGCAACAGGCGGCCCCATTCCGGCAGATTGTGCAGAAAATTATTCACTGCGGGACCTTCCCAGGCTTGTTGTTCCCGGACAGCCTTGTCCACGGACGCAAACGCTTCGGCAAACGGGTTGTCCATGAATTCGGCGGCCAGGTTGACGCCCTGCGCCAATCGGGCCGCATCAAAAATTTTCGATTCACTGCCCCACGTCACTTTGAACCGAGCCGCGCCGCCGTTGGTCACCACCAACTGGAACCGGTTCAGGTCTTCATTGAAAGGCAAAAATTCCAACACCGCCTTGGTGCTGTTGGGATCGGCGGGATTGCCGTAAAAACAAAACGGATAACGGGTGGATTCGATTTCGATATTGCCGTTGGTGACGGACAAAATCCGGTGACCCGCCGTCGCCGTGGCCACGCCGGTTTTGGCGTCCCAGGTGATGGTGCCGATTTCTCCTGAACAACCCAGAGCCTTTAAAAACGCATAAGCCATGACCAGATGACCATTGGACGCGGGGTGAATTCCATCAGCACCGGCAACCTGGTAAGCCGGGCCATATCTGGCTTTGGCCGCTTTCATCACGGCTGCCATTGGCGTATAAATGTCGGCAAACGTCACTTTCTGTTCGGTGGCGACTTCCCGGGCGATGCGGGCCAAATCAGCGAGGGTATGGTTGTAATTGGTGGCGGAATAACTTCTGCCGGGAATCTGATCAAAAGAATAGGTATCCACCAGTCCGGGCGAACCGATCACGATGAACCGGACGCCGCTTTCCCGGAAAGTCCTGATGATGGCCTCGGTGTTTTTGCGATAAGCCTCCTGCCGCGCCGGATCAATCGCCGTATACGCGCCATCATTCATGCCGTAACAGGTCGTGGCCACGGTCGGAGCAAAGGGCAAGACGTCGTTGTCCATCCGGCCCCGAAAGCCATCCGTCTTCTCGCCGCTCCAGCCGAACTGATGTGCCTGGAGGTGCGGCGCGGGCCGGCACATCAACAGGTAATCCTCGATGAATACGGAATAAATTTTCTGCTCCGTAATCGAATCGCCGCAAATGGCCACCGTATCCCCGGCCTGCAACTGCGCAGCCATTGCCGTGCGCGCGGAACTTGTGCCGAAAACCAGTGCCGCCAGCAAAAAACCAGTTCCGGTTCGTCTCACCACTTTGTTTTTCATCATAATCTTGTCCTCCTATTTGCTTGAACCAGCGCCAATGACTTCAAGCGAAACTCCTGCCCCGGCTCATTTGCCGAACCGCAGGATGAAACCACCGCGCGGCGGAATCTCATGCCGCCAGTCATCCGAACTTGCCAATGGTGTGACGGCAACTTGCATGTTTGCGTTTTCACCTTCCGCAATCATCAGCCGAAGGCGAGAATCTTTGAACTGGGACAAATCCAAATGCACCGGCAAAGCCTCGCCCGTTCCGTTGATGCCCGCGATGAACCAGCTTTTGCCGGAACGCCGCGCAAAAACGGCGAGTTGCCCCGGTTCGCTAATTAAGCATTTTGTTTCGTCCCAACGTGCGGGCGCGTCGCGAAAAACCTGCAGCGCTTGCGGCGGCAGCGATTCAAAATATTCCGGTTTGTCGGCGTAATGAACAATCCCACACGTAAAAATAAGCGCGGCGGCCAATTGATGCGCGGCGGTGGTTGTGCGCTCGTATTTTTTTGGCGAGCAGGCGACCGGTGTCAAATCCATCGGCCCAACGGCATTTCTTGTGAACGGCAAAACGGTGTCCAGCTCCGCCGCTTTTTCTGTGTAACGCGGTTCATAAAAATAAGACTCGCTGCCCAAGACTGCTTCCGTTGACAAAACATTCGGCCAAGTGCGCTGCCAGCCTCGTGGAATCGTGCAGCCGTGCAGATTCACGACCATGTGCCGTGCCGCGGCATCGCGCATCAACGCCTGTTGCGCAGCGATGGCTTCCTGCCGATCCGAGCACCAGAAATCCACCTTCACGCCACGAACGCCGGCGGCGGCCATCTCGTCCAATTTCTTTGCGCATTTTTTGCATCATAAAAATCCGTCGCGAACAGCCACGCCAGCGGCATCACGCCCTTGCTTTGAGCGTAACTCGCAATCGGTTTTAAACCCGGCTTCCACCAGCCGGCGTCGAACAAAGTATATTCCCAGCCCATTTTCGCGGCGAAATCGGTGAAGTCGTTGAACAATTTTCCCGTGGCCGGGCCATCGGGATACGACCACCAAGCCCACGATGCACGGCCGGGTTTGATCCATGATGTATCCGTAATGCGGGACGGCGCGGAAAGATCGGTGACGAGCGTCGCCGTGGCAATGTCGCCGGCGGACTTGCCCAAGACCATGACGCGCCACGGCATCGTCCACGATAAAGTGTAGCGTGGTTCGGGACCAAATTTGTTCGTGTAACCTTTCGTCGTTTCGTCGGCCAATAGAAAAGCGATTTGATAAATTCCGCCGGCACGGTCGGGATTTAGATGGCAGGCACAGTATGATTCATCCGTTCCCGCCTCAGTGATCAACACCCAAGCCGACGCGTCGGGAACCTGGAACAGCGCGGGAAACGCCCAGCCCACGGCTTTGGTGCGCGAATCCGGCGGCGGATCGCCGGGCGAAACGTGAAAATAAAAATCTTCGTAAGCCGGCGTGTAAGGTCCGGCGGCATGATACGGCTGCATCCAGCCGCGGGCATTGAGTGGAAGCGCGAAGCTGGTCAATTCGGATTCAATGATGCGAACCGCGCTCGAATGTTCGGGGAACCGATAACGAAACGCGACCCCTTCGTCGGAGGCCGCGAGTTCGATTTCAATTGGAACATTGTTCGGGTTGCGAAACGTAAGGCTGCAGTGATTCAAAACGTGATTCACCTGTGGCTGTGTGCCGGCGAATAATTCATATTTTTCGCGGCGTTTTTCGATTTTTCCCGCGTTATCAAAAACAAGCGAATGTTCAAAATCCTGGTCATCGCGCCACAAGCCAAGTGGCGACTTCTGGATCATAATCTTTCCAGCACGCGAAACCTGGTAGCTTAAATTGCCGCCGTCGAGCAAAACGGAAATGGCGCATTGACCATCCGGTGAAGTGAGCAACCAAGAATTGGTTTCGGTCGCGGCCGTCAGTGAAATTTCTCCGGCCAGAAGAACCAATGATGCCACCAACAATAAACCGAATCTGACATTTTTCATTTTTTCAAAAGTGTGCCGGTTCATTTAATTGACAGCCGGGCGAGGTTCCAAGGATGGCGGCGCATCATCCGTCGCCGCGCCCCAATGTGTGTTGGGCAACGCACCCATGACATATTTGACAGAGACACCTTGCTGCAACTCAGCCACAGTCAGCCATAATTTTGAACAGGGTTTTCCGTTCACGGTCAGGTTTTGGATGTATTTGACATCGCGGGAAGCATTCCCGGCAATGATGGTGACTTTTTTCCCATTCGGCAGATGTAGCACCGCCTTCGGAAACAATGGGCTGAGGATGGTCACGCCGCCGACTCCGGGAATTTCGGGATACATTCCCAAGGCGGTGAAAATATACCACGCCGACATCGCGCCGCTATCGTCGTCGCCCGGAATCCCGGCGGGCTGGTTGTAAAAACAATTCAGCATCACGGTCCGGACTTTTTCCTGCGCCTTCCATGGTTTTTGCAGCCAGTTATAGACCGGCATCACGCCAAAGCACGGTTCGTTTCCAGCATCGTAGTATTTGCTCTGGTAGTCGTAGCCAGTTGCGAGATTCGAGGTCAGTTCATCCAGTTTGGCTTCGGCTTTTTCCTTGCCGCCGAGCAAGGAGATCAACTTGTTCAAACTGTGCGGAATCGTCCAGGTATATTGCACGGAATTTCCCTCCATGAAGCCGTCGCCGGAAAAACGGTCGAATGGCATCACCCAGTTTCCGTCCTTGTTTTTGCGCTGCAAATATCCCTGCGCCGGATTGAGCGAGTTGAAGATGTTTTGCGAACGGTTGAGAAAATAATTGCAGTTATCCAGGTCACCCGTCTCCTTGCAGACTTGCGCAATGGCAAAATCCGCCACGGAATACTCGACATTCTTGGAAACAGAATAGTCCGTCACATCCGCCGGATAGTAGCCGTAGTGTTCGTATTCGGGCAGATGATCCCAGGTGAAATTCAGATTGCGTCCGCACCAGCGCTGGTTTTTTCCCGAATCCACCATGACCTTTTTCAGCGCGGCCAGATCAAAATTCGTCGCGCCAAATGCGTAAGCGTTCGCGATGTAAGGATCGGCGGGATACCCCGCCATGACCAAGGTCTCGTCATTAAACAAACTCCACAGCGGGAATCCGCCGCCGCCTTTGTATTGCGTCTGCTGCGACATGTATAAGAACGACGAACAAAAATCGCCGGCCATGTCGGGATAAAGCAGCCCCCACAATTGCGCCTGCGTCCGATAAGTATCCCAGCCGGAAAACGTCGCCAGGAAATGATGGCCCGGCTGCAAGGTGTGAACGGCATTGTCCAGGCCGCGATATTCGCCGTTCACGTCTTCAAAAATAGACGGCAGCATCAGCGAATGATAAAGCGCCGTGTAAAAAATGGTCGTGTCTTCGCGCGTTCCGCCTTCGATTTGAATCCGGTTCAGACAACGATTCCAGTCTTTGCTCGCGGAAGCCTTGACCCTGGCAAAATCCCAGCCGGGAATTTCCGTTTCCATGTTGAGTTTCGCGTTGGCAATGCTCACAAAGGAAATGCCCACCTTCATCGCCACGCGTTGTTTGGCGGTGCAATCAAAAGTCACATAGCTCGCCAGCCCCTTGCCGCTCGCAGAAGTTGAGCCTGAATTTTTTCCGTCATTCTTCCACGTGCCGAAGGCCTGGAATGGACGATCAAATTCCGCCGCGAAATAGACCACATATTCGCTGCCCTTGATGCCGCAGAAGCTGCCGCTCTTCGCCCAGCCGGAAATCATGCGGTTGGTGGGATCAATAAAAATGCAGCCATCCATCAGGCCCACACCGTCGGCGTTGGGATTCAAAATCAAACTGGCTTTTGCCGTGGCCGGAAAATCAATGTGCGCGATGCCCGACCGCGCTTCCACCGTGTTTTCAAAATGGATTTTCCAGGTGGAAAGCTCGACCGAATAATAACCGGGGGTCGCAATTTCGTTCGTGTGAAAAAAAGCCGAGCTGTAAACATTGCGATGAGTTGCCGGCGAAGCGTTCAAATCACCGGCGCAGGGAATGAACGGCAATTCGCAGGTGACACTGCAACCTGCGCCGCTCAAATGAATCAGGCCGAAGCCATTGATCCTGTCGTTCCCGTAATTGTAACCACCCGGCGACCAGCCGAAGTCAGCGGATTGCGGACTCCATGAAATCATGCCGAACGGCACCTGCGCGCCGGGATAGGTGTTGCCCGATCCAATCGCCGTGCCGATGAACGGGTTCACATATTGAACCAGGTCGGCACCCGAAGCGCGCGCCAGCAAAAAAACCACACTGGCAAACCAGACAAATTTCTTTCTATTCATATTTCTCAATACTCTACGGTGCAAAAAAAGGCTAACGTTGTTATGACCCGAGTTCGATGACAGAAGCTTCGACTGCGTGCGCGCACGAAGGCACAAGGCCGTCGCGCATCAGCTCCTCGCCGGTGAGAGTTTTGCCTTCCTGCGGAATTGCCGCACGGCCTTGCGCAGGATTCAATTCGTGGACGGTGTAATTTTTCGCGGGATCAAGTCCTTGCGGATGCACCGGAATGTTTTCTCCTTCTTTCAATTGAAATGCAAATACAACGGCGTGTGTTTTGTCAGGCGAAACGAAATTGATCGCACCGCGAAAAGTTTCATGCGGGTTCTCCAGACGATACAAGTCTCCAAACGCGGTCACCTCGCGGATTTGTTTGTAGGCACTAATCGCCCCGGCACAAATGGCCTTGTCCTGCGCCGGCAATTTGGTCAGGTCGAGGTCCATGCCGAAACGCGCGCTCATCGCCACGCTGCACGCAAAGTGCATCGGCCGGTTGCCCCAGTGCGTGACGTGGCTGGCGATGGCCATCGGCGGGAAGAAATACGAATAATCCCACTGCATCTGCACGCGCAGCATCGGATCGGTGTTGTCGCTCGGCCAGAATTCATCAAAGTATTTCAATGCGCCGTAGTCCACACGTCCGCCGCCGCCGGAACAGAGCATCAGTTCCGTGTCGGGAAATGTCTTCGCCGTTTTGTCCATGAGCGCGTAGAGCGCGGTAACGTAATCAATCCACAGATGCGACTGCCGGTCCGGCGCGAGATACGAAGAACCCGGCTGCGTGAGATAGCGGTTGCAGTCCCATTTCGCGTAACTGATGTTCAAAACGCCAAGAATGTTTTGGATGGATTGCCACTCGAACGCCTGCACCTCGGGACGCGTGAGGTCCAATACGAGCTGATTGCGCTGCAATTCCAGTTCGCGTTTGGGCTGCGCAATCACCCAGTCGGGATGCTGCTCGAACAATTCGCTTTTCGGATTCACCATTTCCGGTTCCATCCAGATGCCGAATCGCAGGCCGCGCTTGACGGACTCGGCGGCGAGCGGCGCGAGCCCGTCCGGCAGGCGTGAGCGGTTCGGCTGCCAGTCACCCAGGCCGGCGTGGTCATTGACGCGCGGATACTTGTTTCCAAACCAGCCGTCGTCCAGCAGGAACAACTCCACGCCCAGCGCCTTGGCGGGGTCGTAAAGGCCGACGATGCGGTTGAAATCAAAATCAAAGCCGGTCGCCTCCCAGTTGTTTAAAAGCACGGCGCGGGTCTTGTGACCGTCGCGCATCCCGAAATCGCGCGCCCAACTGTGCAGTTTCCGGCTCATTTCACCGAGGCCATTTGCGCTCCAGACCCAGATCATTTTCGGCGTGGTGAACGTTTCGTCCGGATTCAGATGATACGCCGACGCGAACGGGTTCACGCCGCACAAGGCGCGGATGCCCGTGCCGTTGTCGTCAAACACGCATTGAAAACTACCGGACCATTCCAGCGACCCGGCCAGCACGCGACCGGCGTTTTCCACCAGTGGTCCGTCGAGCGAAAGCACAAAGGACGGATTTTGAAACTGGTCCGCGCGCACTCCGAGTTTTGAATCCAAAACCTTTGTGCCGGGCGTGATTTGCTCGGTAATTGGAGACAACATTTCCTTCGCCCAATCGCCGAAGAAATGCGTCAGATAAACATTTGTCGGTGCCAGCAGCAGCGCAGTCGAAGCCATGCGTTCCAATATCACCGGGCCGGATTCGTGATGAACAATTTCCATCCATTGTTCCACCACATCGCGCTCACGGTCGGCGCGAAAGTTCAGCGTGACTTCCAGCGGATAAGCCGGGTCGTGCAGCTTGATTTGAGTCAATTCGAGGCGTGCATCGTCGTTCGTTCGCGTGACACTTTCAAAAATCAACGACATCGAAGTGTTGCCGTCGGCGTGGACAACTTGCAAAGCCGGTTCCCAAACATAACCGTCACCCGCCTGCGGATAGCTTTCGTCTGTCCGCTGCAATTTATCGATTGTATCCCCGGCAGCGACCGAGTGCTGATAAAGCCGGCCATCATTGCCGACTTCAAAATTCAAGGCGAAGTTTTTGGTCTGCACGCTGAATTTTTCAAGCGGCGGCTGCTTTGCCGCACCGCTTTCCGCGATGAATAATGACGTCGCAATGCCAATAAGAGAAACGATCAAGCCAATGCGACTGCTGCGAATGAATTTCATTGGGCGAAGCGTTTCAGATTGGAAAGCTTTCTGTCGTGCAAAATTGTTCGGTGAAGGATATTTAACATACCGTTGGCAGTCATTGTGGATTTGGGGTGATGTTCAATATTCTTCGCCGAATAAAATTGAAAGACGGGTAATCGGTAATGATGTAAATTTCTTAAACAATCATCAGAGAAATGACAAATGACAAAAGCATCATTGTGACCGCAATATTGAATCGCCCCTTGTTGCCAGGTGGAACAATTGATGCTATTTTATGAAACAGGTTTTGAAGAATAGTTCGGTGATTATGAGTAATGCTAGGTTTAGAAAAATGACTGCTAAATCATGCCGGAAAGTTTCGTTTCGTGCGTTTACTTTGATTGAATTGCTGGTCGTGATAGCGATCATCGCCATTCTCGCGTCGCTGTTGCTGCCTGCTTTGTCCGCAGCCAAACTCAGAGGACAGGCAACTGCCTGCATCAGCAACGAGAAACAACTCGCCACGGCTTGGATCATGTATGCGGACGATAATCAGGATCGGATCATCAATTCGGGCACTGATTATGACACTGCAAAATCAAAAATCCCCTGGCGTTTTGCGACTCCCGCTGGGATAAACCTGATCATTAACCGGAGTATGTCATTGGAAACGATAGATATGGTGACGCTGCAAGAAGGATATAAACAAGGCGGCCTTTACCAATATGCCCCCAATGTGAATGTTTTGCATTGTCCTGCTGATCTTCGAATCAACAATAAGGCCGTGACTGGCGAGGCGACCGCGTCGCCTGGCAACTATGTCTATGGCAGCTACTCTGCCGCAGGGGGGCTTAATGGCGATCAAAATGGGGCAGATTGGGGGCCGACCAAGATAATCAAACTGTCAAATCTTTTACACGCGAGCGAACGATACGTATGGATTGAAGAGAACGATCCAAGGGCTGAAAACCTGGGTTGGTGGCAAATATATTTAGCAGGCACAGCGCCAGATTTCATTGGCACCGTGTGCTGTGATTCAGGAGCTTCCTGGCATGGCCACAACAGCACTTTTGGTTGGGCGGACGGGCACGCAGATGACCATCATTGGCTGGATGCTCCCGCCATAGCTTACTTCTTGAGCAATAATCCCGGCAGATTGCCATCTACTTCCGATGGGAACCCCAAGGCACCCACTGTAATTACCGCGCCTCATGATATGCTTTTTTTGGCAAACGACTTTGCCACCATGCTAAACCCCTAAAGTTTTTAGGTTTTTAGCAAACCAACCCAAACCCAAAAACCCACGAACGAACATGCAAAACTCAAAACCCCCAACCCGCTGTTTATACAGCAGATTATTCGTCGCCACCGTTGTGTTGTTGGCGACAGTCGTCAACCTCCGTGCAGATTACCAAAGCCTCGTGCTCGCTGATGGCCCGGTGGCTTTCTATCCTCTGAACCTGAATGTGGATACTGGCAGCGTGATTAGCGACATATCAGGCAATGGCAATAATGGAACTAATGTTGGTAACCAGGTAATTACTACCAACGGACCATCTCCGTACATCACCAACGCTGCCAATTTTGATCCAGCGTTCTATACAGCCATTAATTTGCCAGATGCCTCAAGTGTGCCCAGCGCCTCCATATTGAATTTTAGCGGGCCGATTACGATGGAAGCGTGGGTGCAGCCTGTCAGTCCCACGGTGGGATCAGGGCCTCCCGCTGACATTCTCGGCAAAGGTTACGATGGCACCAATGAGATGACGTTGAGGGCCAATGGTGGTTATTATTTTGGCGGCACATATAGTGACATTACCGGAGGAGCGAATGCCAATGGTGGTCAGGAAACGACTAATTGGACCCATCTGGTTTCCACCTACGATGGAACCAATTGGAATTTGTATGTCAATGGACAATTAGTCGGACAAGGGGCGGACAGCATTGGAGCAATTAATTTTCCAGATCCTTGGGCGATCGGGGTTGGCACAACCGCAACCGCAGGAGGGAATTCAGGAAGTGCGCGATTTTTTAACGGCAACATCACCGAGGTGGCTCTTTACACGAACAGCCTGACCTTGAACCAGGTTCTTGCCCATTACTTTATGGGCTTGATTGGGGTGATGCCCAGCAACGCAGTGCCGATCATTATTGCCCAGACGCAACCGCAATCGGCTTATGCCGGTGGAACTGTCACCTTTAGCGCCGACAGGGTAAGTCCTTTGGTGACGACAAACCAATGGTATAAAAACGGCGTTCTCATGAGCGGTAAAACCAATTTATCCCTTACGCTGACCAACCTGCAATCAGGGGACGCGGCGAATTACAATGTGAGGTTTGGCAATGTTAATGGATCCACCAACAGCGTTTCAGCGAGCCTTACTATATTGGCCGCCGGAAATTTGTTGGAATGGACTTCCAATGCCAATTCTGGAGTCTGGGATGCCGGGAATTCGGCCAATTGGCTCAATGTGTCCAATAGCACGCAGGTGGCCTTCAACTCAGGTGACCAGGTGGTGTTTGACGATACGCCTGGAGTACCGACCAACGTGACGATCAACGGCACGGTGACCCCCAGCATCATCACCGTCAATTCCAGCACCAATTATTTCAGCTTTAACCAGGGGACGTCGCCCCTGATCGGCGGCGCGGGCAACTTGTTCAAGAGCGGATCGAGCCAGTTGCAAATCTTCAGCCCGCAAGGTTTGAGCGGGGCGGTCACAATCAGCGGCGGCTCAATTTATGCCGGTAATAATTGTTTTCATCAAGTCGCTTCCATCACGATCACCAATAACGCCACTTTGGATCTTGGCGGTGGTACGTTGGTTGGTAACAAACCAATTACCGTTTCTGGCTCCGGGGTAAATGGCGAAGGTGCAATTATCAACAGCTATAACGATTATCCTGGACAATTGGTGAACATTGCCTTGGCCGGCGACACGCTTTTTGGCTCCTTCGCCCGCTGGGATCTGGCCGGGGGCTCGCAAATCAGCGGCCCGCACTTCTTGACGCTGGACTGGTCAGGCAACACCGGCACCACCGGCGGCGACGGTAACACCTATGGCGAATGGACCTCGGTGACCATTGGAGCAAACGTGGCAGGCATCACCCTGACCAACGGAAGCAAGCTTGGGTCGCATAACATGGACACGGCCTTTCAAAATACCGCCACGGTCATTACCGTCCAAACCAATAGCCAGTTAATTTTCTGGAATGGTGGATGGAATGGAACCATTCATCTTCTTAACGGTGGTCAGTCGCTTCAGTTTGGGGCACCTGGTGCATTCAATGGCAGCACTGCTATCATGGAAGACGGTGCGCAGTGGAATACCTATGGTGGCGGGGGTGATCAATCAATCAACGTCGCCATTACCTTGAATGGTGTTGCTCACTTTGTGGTTGGTGATCATAACAGGATTTACACCAACCTAATCAGTGGCGCTGGCGGCTTCGTTTCCGACTATTACAACCATGCATCGATATTCGCAGCGGCCAATACTTACAGCGGCCCGACCATTATCGGCGACGGTCCGCAAGTTTGGTTGACTGGAAATGGTTCCATTTCACACAGTTCGCTCATCTTCTTCGGTGGCAGCAATCCTACTTCGGTTCATTTGGACGTGAGCGGACGGTCTGACCAAACCTTGACACTGGCCAGCGGCCAGACTTTGGGTGGTATCGGCGCCATCAATGGCAGCTTGACGGTTGGCGTGGGTGCGACGATATCACCTGCCGGAACCAATACCACGATCGGAATAACCACGGGGTCGAGCAGCACCGGCACTATTATAGCCACCAATGCCGTCACCCTAAATGGCACGACGGTTCTCAAGTTGAATGGTTCGGGCGTCAATGACGAGGTTCAAGCCGGTGCGGGCATCACCTATGGCGGCACGTTGAACCTGGTCAATATCAGCGGCGCACCGTATGCGATAGGCAACCTCTTCCAGGTTTTCAGTGCGACGAGCTACAACAGTTCATTCACCAGCGTCACCCCGGCCACACCCGGAGCGGGCCTGGCGTGGATATTGACCAACGGCTTCTTGAGCGTGGTGGCTGCGCCTTCACAGCCGGTGGTGAACAGCGTCCGAGTATCAAGCGGCAACCTGATCTTCAGCGGCACGAACGGGACCTTGAGCGGCAGCTATATGGTGCTGACGTCGACCAACCTCACGACGCCTCTGGCGAACTGGGTGCCGGTGTTGACGAACAACTATGACGCCAGCGGCAATTTCAGCGTTACCAACGCCATCGTTCCCGGTGTGCCGGACAAGTTCTATTTGCTTAAACAATAGCCATAAAAATATAAGCGGCAGCAAGAGTCTGCCCGTTTGAGTTCACAACCGCCGGACCGAAATAACGGTCCGGCGGTTTGTTGGTAATGGTCGGAAATGTTACATTAAATTCACATGAGAAAAATCAGCTTCACTCTGCACCTTGTCGTGAAAGCCGCCAGACCAGTTGCCTCCAGACTTTTGGCGGCTGCGGTTTCTTTGCTCTTTTTGGAGGCTGGCCGGGCGAATCCATCCTTTCAACAAATCGGCAACACGCTGGTGATGTCCAACGTCAACGTCCGGTTGGAATACAATCTGAACGCCGGCACGACGGATTTCTACTGGCAAAACTCCAAAAAAATTACCGCATTTTACAGTGGTGTGACATTAAACACGGGATATATCAAAGGCATCAATTACTCCAGCTGGAGTTATGTGACCAATGGCAACCAGGCTGTTGTCACCGCCACTGGCAGCGGTCTGCCGACAATGAAGCAGTATTTCACGCTCGATCAAAACGACAACTTTCTCGTCCGGGTTGATGTTTCCGGATCCAATTTGAAGGCAAATTGGATGGGGCCCGTGGTGGTGGACACGACGGGCGGGGTTAATATCGGCATAACCAATGACAATCGTGCGCTAGTGGTTCCTTTCGACAATGACGGTTTTGTCCGCTACAACGCGATGCCAATGAATAACGCCGGCACCAGTTACGAGGTCGGCGCATTTTATGACAACACCTCCCGCAATGGCTTGGTCGTCGGCTCGGTCACCCATGACACATGGAAGACCGGAGTGTTTTTTGTTGGCGCAAACAATAAACTGAACGCCATGAATGTGTACGGCGGCGCAACGACGCCGGCGGATGTCATGCCACACGGTTATGTTTCGGGAAACACCATTAGTTCACCGACGATGTTTGTAGGTTTTGGAGCAGACTGGCGGGTGACGATGCAAAATTATGCCGCCGAAAATACCAACTTTGTTCCCCGGCTGGCCTGGACGAATGGCGTGCCCTTTGGCTGGAACAGTTGGGGCGTCATTCAGCAATACATCAGTTACTCTGACGCCATTGCCGTTTCAGATTATTTTTACGTCAACCTGATGCATGCCAACTTCTCCGACAACGGCACGGCTTACATCAATCTTGATTCCTTTTGGAACAACTTGAGCAACTCCCAATTGCAACAGTTCGTCAATCATGTCCATGCGCACGGCCAGAAAGCTGGCATTTATTTTGGCCCCTTCGTGATTTTTTTGGCGACGAATCAAATCACCAACACTTTTATCCAAGGCTCAACCAACACCTGGCTTTACAGCGACGCAATCTTGAAGGACACCAATGGCAACTACGAGATGAGCGATGGCGGATATGCCCTTGACCCGACCCACCCCGGCACGAAGGATATGATCAATTACTTCATCAACCTTTACACCAACTGGGGGTTCGATTACATAAAAATGGATTTTCTGTCCCACGGCACCTTTGAAGGCGTCCATTATGATACCAACGTAACCACCGGCATCGAGGCTTACAACCAAGGGATGCAATACGTGCTCAACGCCATCAATGGCCGCATGTTCATCAGCGAATCCATCGCCCCGCTGTTCCCCTATCAATACGCCCACAGCCGGCGGATTTCCTGCGATGCGCAAGCCTCCCTCATCGCCAACACCGCGTATGTCATGAATTCAGTGTCCTACGGCTGGTGGCTCGACAACTTATACCAGTTTAATGATCCGGACGTGATGGTGTTTAATGGTTATGGCGCCACTACCAATGAAAACCAAAGCCGGCTCATCAGCGGCGCAGTGACCGGACTTTTTCTTGATGGCGATGCTTTGACCAATTCAAGCGCACAAAGCAACGTGCAGCAATTGCTGACCAACCAAGCAATAAACAATGTCGCCCGCGTCGGCCAAACATTTACGCCAGTTGAAGGCAACACCGGCACCAGCGCCGTCAACATCTTTGTCCGTCAGAATGGCGCAACCTGGTGCATTGCCGTTTTCAACTATACCTCCAAGACTACGAACGAAACGGTTAATCTAAGCCGTGCCGGTCTGCCGTCGGGAAGTTACAACGCGACCAATTTATGGGACGGAACAGCGACAGTTGTGACCGGCTCTTTCAATGTGAGCTTGAATGCCAAACAATCCAAATTGTTTCAATTCACTGCCGTTGCTCCAGCGAATTTGCAATGGAGCGCGAGCAATAATAACAGAGTCTGGGACACGGGCATTTCAACGAACTGGATCAATCTGGCGAACAGCCAGCAGACGGTGTTCAATACCGGCAATCAAGTATTGTTTGATGACACCGTCGGCGTGCCGGCCAGTGTGACTGTGAATGGCGCAGTTTCGCCCGGCCTCGTCACTGTCAATTCCAGCACCAATAACTACACCTTCAGCGGTTCAGGCAGCATCAGCGGGGCGGGCAGTCTGGTCAAGGAAGGTTCCAGCACGTTGACCATCGTCAGCCCGGCCAATTTCACCGGCCCGGTGACGATCAGCGGCGGCACCATTTATGCCGGTGATTTCTCCTTCACCGATGTTTCTTCCATTACCATCACCAACAATTCCACGTTGGATTTTGGCGGCGGTCCCTTGACTGGCAACAAGCCGATCACGGTTTCCGGCACCGGCGTCAATGGTGAAGGCGCTCTCTTTAACAGCAGCTATGGGCTTTTTGATGGTAGTGGTGATCAGGTGTTGAACATTACCTTGGCTGGCGACACGACTTTCGGAGCCGCCAGCGGCGGCGGCAGCCGCTGGGATTTGGCGGACGGCTCCACGTTGAACGGCCCTTTCAAGGTGACCATCAATTTCCCAGGCGGTTACGGTGAATGGGACACGGTGGCGATTGCCACCAATGTCGGCGACCTTGAACTCGCCCAAGGCACTTGGGGTCTCAAGGGACTGGGTGCTGGCATGGGTAATCCTGCCAATACGCTCACAGTTGACTCCGGTTGCGAGCTTGACTTTTGGAACAGCAGTTTTGGCGCGAACAGTGGCTACGCCAGGAACATTCATGTTTTGACCAACGCCGCTTTCAAGGTTCTCACTTCGCCCAATACGTTCATTAATGCCAACGTAACCTCTGAAGGTGGTGCCTTCTGGCAATTTGTTTTTGGCAGCGGCGCGCAAACGATGAACGGCACAATTACTTTGAACGGTCTCATTTCATTGCAAGCGGGCAACTCTCCCGTTGTATTCTCAAACGTGATCAGCGGTGCGGGCGGAATCGTGTCTTACCTCTACGGCAGCAGCGAATCGCTGGTTTTTGCTGCTTCCAATACTTACAGCGGTCCAACGATTATTGGCGATGGAATGACCTTGGTGTTGACAAATAACGGCTCGATTTCAGGCAGTTCACTCATCTTCTTTGGAGGTTCCAACCCGGCGAATATCTCGCTGGACGCAAGTGGAAGGCCGGACAAAACCTTGACACTCGCCAGTGGTCAAACCCTGGCAGGCGTCGGGCGCATCAACGGCAGTTTGGTTGTCTCTGCGGGAGCCACTCTGTCACCAGCGGGAACAAATGTAACACTCGGAATCACCAGTGGAACCAATGCCACCGGCACAATTTCGGCGACCAACGCCATTATTCTTAATGGAACCACTGCCATTAAACTGAATGGTTCAGACACGAATGACGTTGTTCAATCCACCGGCGCCGGCATTACCTATGGCGGCACGTTGAATCTCGTCAATATCAGCACCGCGCCTCTGGCTGCCGGCAACAGCTTCCAAATTTTCAATGCCGCGGGTTATTCCGGCTCGTTTACAAACCTTGCGCCAACCACACCCGGAATAGGTCTGATCTGGGACGTGACCCAGCTAAACAGCGGCAAACTGAAGGTGATTGCCGCGCCTGCGCAACCGGCAATCAACAATGTCACGGTGTTGGGAAGCAGTTTGATATTCAGCGGTACGAACGGTGTGGCGACCAGCAATTACGTCGTTCTGACCTCGACCAATGTGGCCACACCGTTGATAAACTGGACCCCGCTGGTGACCAATGTCTTTGACGTGAATGGGGCTTTTCACGTCACCAACATCATCTCTTCCGACAACCCGCAACAGTTCTATCGCATCCAGTTGCAATAAAATTGAACCCGTCAGGGAACACGGATAAAAATATGAGCATGACTAGACTGATTCTGCCGATTGTGTTTATCGCCGGCTTCACGCTGCTGGCAGGTGCGCAGCCGGCAAACTATCCGCCATCGGCAAAGGAATCCATTGAATGGTGCGACATCTGGATTTCTCATGCCAACGAAACCAATCTTCCACGCGTTCTCCTAATTGGCGATTCGATCACCCGGGATTACTATCCTGGAGTTGAAAAGCATCTTGAAGGCAAGGCTTGCGTCGGCAGACTCTCCAGTTCGGCCTTCATTTCCGATCCGGTTCTGCTCAAGCAAATTGAAATGGTTCTCAGTCAATACAAATTCGACGTCATTCATTTTAACAACGGGATGCACGGCTGGCAGCACAGTGAAAATGAATACGAACGGGAGCTTCCGAAAATTTTGAAAGCCATCCAGAAAGGTGCGCCAAACGCAAAGTTGATTTGGGCCACCACGACCTCGTTGAAAGTTTCGCCTGCGCTGCCACCCGACAACCAGAGTCAGGCCACTGATGAACGCATCGCCGCACGTAATGCCATTGTCCTGAAATTTGCGCAAGCAAAGGGGATTCCCGTGGATGATTTGAACACGCCCATGAGCGGTCATCCCGAATTGCATAGCGACAACGTGCATTTCAACAGTCAAGGTGTTGCCTTGCAGGCCGCACAGGTTGCCGCCCAAGTCGAAAAACTGCTGAAGCCCTGAATCAGGGTTCGTTGGCGACCGGGTTTTGCAGCGCGCCGATTTTTTTTCAGGAGACAATGTATAAATTCCTTCGGTGCCTAAAATTAGACGACGTTCGCGTTTCAGTTTGTCATGATGAAGTTCAATTCTGTGAAAGTAAGATGCTGGTTAAACCTTCAAACCTGTAGGACGGCGATAGGATTTCATATAAGAACGCAAATTGTTGTTGGGATGGATGCGCTTAAAATCCGAATTCCATATAGAATTCTGCTGGCCGCTGCTTTGCTGATGTTGGGTGATTGCGTCTGGGCATCCGAACTGCCTCCAGGGCGGGCGTCGATCAGCGGAGCCTTGCCCCGGGTGGATCCCCAGCACTACTGGTTCAGCCGCCGCGGGTTGTAAACGGCGGTCGAAAAGTGTAGCGGGGTCACGGATGTGACGGGGCGGTCGAAAACTGTGGCACTTTCATGAACAATGAAAGGATGTACACAGATATGGAACAATGGAGTGAAATTCGCA
>Ga0182027_10000558_pt1 | contig 64310 bp, 38 predicted proteins | sample 712E1DmetaG_FD_121300 | JGI IMG/M metagenome (GOLD analysis project Ga0182027, IMG submission 121300) | Permafrost microbial communities from Stordalen Mire, Sweden - 712E1D metaG (Illumina Assembly) | ecosystem: Environmental > Terrestrial > Soil > Wetlands > Permafrost | place: Sweden...
ACAGAACCTAATGTACGGTGGGTCCCATTTTATTTTTCCTTGAGGAAATAGAGCAATGCACCTTGAAGGTCTTATAACGGCCATGGGGTATCCGGCGGTGTTTTTTTTGGTGATGGGTGAGTGCATGGGTATTCCGCTTCCAGGAGAAACGGGGCTCTTGATAGCGGCCGCGGCAGCCGGCACCGGCACCGTGTTTTCAATTTGGTGGGTCATAGCGGCCGCGTCGGCCGGAGCGATTGTGGGCGATACGCTTGGCTATTGGATAGGCCGCAAAGGCGGCCGCGTACTACTTTTAAAAATTACGGGGAATTTTTTTATCAAAGCCGAGCACCTTGACAAGGCAGAAAATTTTTTTAAAAAGCACGGCGCCGCAGCGGTTTTTTTCGGCAGGTCGGTGTCGTATCTACGTGTCTTGACCGCGCTTTTGGCGGGTTTTTCTTCAATGCACTATCCGAATTTTTTTTTGTATAACGCCCTTGGCGGTATTACCTGGGCGGTTTTTTTCGGATATGCGGGTTATATGTTCGGTAAAAACCTGGGACCCCTCGAGCATGGGATACGGGAAGCGGGATGGCTTATTCTTGGTTTTTGCTGTGCGATAATCTGCCTCTATGCGATCGGTAAAAAAAAAGGTTGGTTCGGTCCATCCAAAAAAAAATCATAAGTCGTTTATTTTTCTCTTGCTTCACCCCCTTCATCACACCTATATTATTCTTGACAAATAGTCAAGGCGGCGGTATCGCAAATTTTCAAATAAAGGAGGTCCGATGAACTATCGTCAAACGATGCGCGATTTCGGCAAAGTATTCGAAACCATGAGCATCGTGTGTCTGCTTTTTTCTTTAATGGTTTTTGCCGATGAAACGTCCATTAATCCTTCAACCACCTGCTATGCAACGCGTGGATTGACCCAAACAAGCTCAGCGGAAACGATGGGCGAAGGCCGAATGACGGTGAATGCGCAAGGGTCGTGGTATCAACAGGCCCGCAATTACCCGGTTCCCCCGCAAACGCCCGACAGCGGCGCGAATATTTTTACCGGCATGGGTGCTTTGTCGTTTGGGATCAATCCTTATATCGATATTTTCGGGACCATCGCCGCTTTCGGGTCCACCAATTACACGAATTCCATCAAAGACCAATCGGGTATCGGCACGGTCGGCGGAGGCATACAAGGCGCGCTTCCTCTTCCCGCGGCCTCACCGATAAAATTAGGGCTTTTATGCGGCATTTATGGCGGAACGTCAAGTAACCAAATCGATGAGAACGCGGCGGACGGGTATGATTATTTTGAAACCCGGACCAATTTCGATTTTTACGGTAAATTGCTCCAGTCGTTCATTCTTGGCAATGAAGAACGCGGTCTCAAACTCCATCTCAACGAAGGGTTTCTCATGACCGTTGAAAATCACAAGGGCAATATGCTGCTTTTGGCGGCCGGCTTGCAGTGGAATGTTTACCGATACCTTTCCATAGGCGTTGAAGGAAATTCGCGTTCATTTACATCCGACATTTCGCTTAAAACCGATCCGGTCTGGGTTACGCCTTCGATACAAATTAAAACTCCTTATTATATAAGCCTGTATGCGGCAAGCGACATTTCAGTCTCGCAGGACCGGTCCGATCCTACTGCGCCCCGCGCTTTGGAGCCCTTTCGGATCCTAGGCGGGCTTACCTTTTCGATGGATTTGCTGGCGGCAAAGCGACAAGCCGCGCTTGCGCAAAAACAAAAAGAAGCCGCGGAAAAAGCGGAACTTGAAAATAAAGCAAAGGCCCTCGAACGCAAGTCCGACAGTCTCGCGCAAAAAACCAAGGAAGATTCGGTGGCAATGGTGCTCCAAAAAGCCGCTCAGGAGCAGGAACGCAAACGAGCGGATTCTCTTGCCGTTTTCAAAGCGAAACAGGATTCAATTAATGCAATCGCTCTTGCCGACGCACGCCACCGGCTGGAAATTGAAAAATCGAAACGAACGGACGCTGAAAAACAATTGCTCTCAACGGGGCTTTTGCTTCTCGATGCAGTTTATTTTGAATCCGGAAGGACCGATATTTCGATAAATTCCCGCCCCTATTTGAATATCATCGGGAAAATGCTTTTAAAATATCCCAAGTTGCAGCTTGAAGTTTCAGGGCATACGGATATTTCCGGCGGGGCCGCGGCGAACATGCGGCTAAGCCAGGCTCGCTCTGAGTCCGTTCGCGCCTACTTGATCCAGGTTGCTCCCGATTTGTCAAACAGGCTGGTTTCCCACGGGTACGGATCGACGCAGCCCAAGGCCGATAATAAAACGGCCGAAGGAAGAAAGGTCAATCGCCGCGTGGAAATCCAGGTGCTTAACAAAGATGTGTTGAAAGAATATAATCAGTAGTCGGCCGTATCGAAAAAAGGGGCGAACGCGGTCGTCCCTTTTTTCATCGGTTTTTTCAACTACGATCGCTTTTAAATGGCCAATCCTGCAACCGCCGTCCCAATAAGAGGCGCGTCGTTAACGTGGACGATTTCCGGGGTGAACGCGTAGGTTTTTGCGAACGACTCAAGATATTTTTCAGCTCGTTGTCTAAAAGAATACATTTTAAAATAAACGCTTCCATCGGCGGAAACGCAAAATTTCCTGGCGTCCTTGCTTCCATTGGATTTAAGCATTGCAGCGGTCAAATTAATCGCGGTAAATAAGGCCGCCCTCTCGATAGTTTCGGAAATCAGCGACTTGACTATGGAGCGGTCTTGCGCCGTGGCGTCGCTCAGGCATGAAGGTGCGTCGGAAAGGACCGGGTCGAGCTGGGGGGTCGTCATGGGTTTCATGCATTTGATGACCTGGCGGCCCTGCTCCGAAATCAGGCCCTCATCGGCGGCAGTATGAATGATGTGGTGACAAAGCCCTCCTAAATAGGCCCCGGAGATCATCTTTTCAATAATATATTTACCCGGACTTGCGGTCGTCCGATCAAAGGCCGTATCAATATCGCCCCGTTCGAATTTATTAAAATTGGCGGATTCGACGTTTATGGCTTGGCTTTCGGCGGGATTAAGACCTGTTTCCTTAATGATGTTTTTATTTGATTCGATATAGGAAATGTTCGTGCCGGTCCCTAAAATAAAGCCAATGTACTCGTAATCCGGAGAAAACCGGGTTGCGGTGACTCCCGCAAGGAGAGAGGCCACCGTATCGTTAAGGATCAGCATTTTCTTGGGACAAGCCATGGTCCGTTTGGCCAGGGTTTGCGAAAGGTTAAAAAGGATTTTCTCGCCGACGATTTGGGGGGCCTTGACTTCCTTGGTCCAAAACAGCAGTTTCCCGTCCCTTTCTTTGTCGATAAAGGTCGGGTAGGAAAAGCAAAAACCGAGTCGATCGCTTGACGAAATGACCGGAGCGATATAATCGACGATTTGATTGAAAAATTCTTCCTTTGATAATTCTCCGGCAATTCCCGGCATGGGATTATTGGTAAAATATTCAATGTTCGGTTTGCTGTTTTGGTCGAAAACGATAAGCGCGGTCCTGAAATTCGTTCCGCCTGCGTCAAGGACGATGATTTTTTCATTGTGCGGAGCGCGCCGGGGAACCGGAACGTAGCTTGAAATCATGGCGAGACTGCTTGATTTTCCTGCCAACCCGCGCGACATTTCATCTAAAAAAGCATTGATGATTCCGGCGCCGTCGTACTGCTTGGCGCATAAACGATGCTTGATTAAAAATTCTTGTACGCTGTTTTCATGAGACATTATGCCATCCCTATCTATCAATGTCGATGATGATGAATCTCAAGCTCTTGTAAGCGCATTAATTTAAAAGCCCACTAAAATACGAGGTTTTACATAGAATAGTCAATGAGGTTTTGAAAATCGGCGAATATTATTACGTCACTTTTTTTACCGGGCCATCTCCATGGAAGCAATGACGGTTATTTGCAACATCTGAACCCGACGTAAAAATATCCCTTACTTTTTTGAAGCGGGAATTTTGAGGAACAGTTCGTAAAACCCAGATCGTGGTGCCACGATCCGCCATAAACGAATGCGCTGTCAACACCGCCTCCCTGGGTCCATTCCGCGACGTTACCGTTCATATCGTAGGCCCCGACAGGGCTTTTGCAATCGGGAAAGGCGCCGCTTGGAGCGACCTTGTTGGGGTAATATCTGTTTCCGATAACGTTACACGTTTGGACTGCCGGTGACAAGCTTTTAGGGTACTCTTGCCGCTCGTTTCCCATACATGCGTTTTCCCATTCTTGGGAAGTGCAGAGATGTTTTCGCGCGCTGAGGCATTTTTTTTCAGCGTCAAAATAAGTCATTTCCCGTTCGGGTTCTTTGCCGGAAATATTCGGCCATTCGTAGGCGTCGATGCAATAAGGGCCGTTTTCCACGTTTTCCATGCCCTCAGGACAAATAACAACGCGTAGCGTATCGGTTGCGGTTGCGCCGTCGCTGTCGGTTACGCGCAATATTGCATGGCTATAAGCGTCAAATTCGTGTTTGACGATACCGTTTTTAGCGGAAGACCAATCATATGTTCCATCACCGTTGAAATCCCATTCATAGAGAACTATGCGGCCGTCAACGTCTTCTCCCGTACCCTTGAGTTTAATGGTCCTGCCTTTTTTTGAAAGTATCGGCTTGCCGGCATGAGCATGAGGGGGCGTATTCACGATTGTAATCGAGGTAGTATCGCGCCATTCTTTTCCGTCGTTTGTGGTTACTTTAAAAACGGCCTTATAGATTCCGGATTTTGTATAGGTATGCCTGGTTTTTCCCGACGTCGGGGAGGACCATTCGAACAGGCCCTTTCCCGTAAAATCCCAATCGTATTTGACGATCAGGTTGTCGGGTCCCTTTACCACGCCGTTCAAATCGATTGGTTTGTTGACATGCGATTGATAGGGGCCCCCGCAACTGACCACCGGGGGCTTGGGAGGAGCGGAGGGAGCGTTCGCCGGTTTTTCCGCACGAACGACGAAATCGGCGGTTGCAAAGCCCGATGCTCCGAATCCGTCTTTAATTTCCACGACCACGGAATATTTCCCCGGGGAAGCCCATAGTTTTTTCACTGATTTTTCAGAGGAATAGCCGCCATTAGGCGGATAATCCCAGGTTCCGTTATTGTCGAAGTCCCAGCGGACCGTGAACCCAGGCGAAGTTTTGCTGACAATCGATTTTGAGGCGTCAAGCAGGCAGGGTTTGTTGACGAAAGGACTTTCCGGCGAAACGATAATTCGGGCGACGGGGCGCTCTCTGACGATAACGGCGCACGCGGCCTGGGCCGTTTGGCCGTCGGGGCATTTTATTTGGGCCCTTATCGGATGGACCCCTTCGGATATAAATGCGTGGGTCGCGGTGGGCGACGCCCCAAAACCGCCCCCGGGCGGGATGTTCCATGTCCCGTTTCCTTCAACATCGAACCTGAATGACATTTTTTGCAGCGGGTCTTTATTCGTGATGCTCTTCGAAGCGTCGATGACGAATTGCTCGCTTGGCGCGACGACGCTCGGTACATTCAGAATGACCGCGGGCTTTGGCCGGGGCATTTTTACGCTTGGCGCCGATGAGGTCAATTCATATTCCATTTTCGTTGAAAATTGCGACGTGTCGGACGCCTGGACTTCAATGGAGAAAACCCCCGGCGTTTTTGGAAAAAAACGGACAACGCCGCTTTGTGTATCTAATGTCAAGCCTTGCGGTCCTTTACTTAGAGAATAGGTGACCGGTGCGCCTTCGGGATCAACGGCAAGAAGGGTGTCGTAAAAAGGTTTCCCGACAACACAGGCGTTTCGAGGGGTTTTTTCCCATTGTGGCGGGAAGTTTTGCGTATTTAATGCGGGACTTTTTGGCGGATTGATTGCGGGAGCGGAAGTTTCGGCTTGAACGTTATGACGATTGTCCGAAGAGCCGTTTTTATCGTGGCCGCACGAAAAAAGTAACAATGTTAGTAGTGAGAAACCTAACAGGACGTATGAACGCGCAAAGCTATGCATAACGCTCCTCAACGTTGAAAAGTACACTGACAAGAATTTCGCTAATGATTATACAGGAATTGCATGCAATACGTCAATGGAATTATAAACCGATTTAGCCGGACGTTAATAATAAAAATCATTTTCCATTTTTCTTTCATTTTTAATAAAAAAAACCTTATATTATTGAAAATAAGGATATTAAGATTATTATTTTTAATAAGAAATATCGTTTAAGCGCTAAAATATTGAACTTCAATTCAGGGGGAGGTCGTATGGGAAAACGGGAAAAGTTCCGTAATGTTTGTTGTTACGCAGTGGTTCTCATGGGTTTAGCGGTTATAAGCGTGCAAGCCGTTCCAGCCATCACCTCGGTTACCAGATCTGCCGATACGGTGGGAAAGTATACGAAACTGGAACTGGCGGTTGCTCTCACCGCCGCGTATACCAACCCCTATGACTTCGACCAGGTCGATCTTTCGGCCACTTTTACCTCGCCCAGTTCAAAGACGTGGAAAATAAGCGGGTTTTATGACAGTCTCCTTCAGTTCAGGGTCCGGTTTGCCCCGAATGAACTCGGGACCTATACCTATTCCGTAACTGTCAAGGACTCCACCGGCGCGAGCCAGAGCGTAACGGGCAGTTTTGTCTGCCAGGCTTCAGCCTATCATGGATGGGTCAAGATAGCCCCGAACAACCGGTATTTCAGCTACGATGACGGAACTTCGTTTTACGGTGTCGGCTGCTGCTACTGCTGGGACGTTACCGACAGCGGACTTGGCGTGTTGCAATCGTTCAAAATGAACACCTGGTTTTGGTGGAATGGCACGCACAAAACGGTCAATGGCAAGGAACAGTACCAGGGCGGGTATAAACTGATAGAATCGCCGCTCGGACAATACGACTTTCATCAATGCACCTATATTGATAGCCAAATGACATGGGGCGAAGCGCGCGGACTTTCTATGTGGCTGGTGATCTGGCCGCACGATTACCTTGCACAGACTATGCCCGGCTCCTGGGTTAATTTATGGACGGCCAATTCGTATAATACCCTCCTGCCCAACGCCAAGACGTTTTATAGCGACAGCACATGTTGGAAATATCAGCAAAAGATGTATCGCTACATTATCGCTCGCTGGGGATACAGCAGGGCGATCGAGGGTTGGCAGACGATTGATGAAATATCGGGTACCGACGGCTATGTGGCTGATCCGGCATCGGGAACCGCGTGGATCAAAAAAATGGGCGCTTTTTTCCAGGCCAACGATCCCTACCAGCATCCGACGAATGCTTCCATGGGTAGCTACTGGCCCGTTGGAGATTCGTCGATGTCATGCACTAACACGGAAAACTACGGAAACACCGCGGCCGCGGGCTGGCAGACCCTTGTTACTCAATTATGGAACGGTTTTACCAAACCCGCCATGACTGGGGAATCCGGTTCGGGCAACGATCATGCTACTATCTGGTCCGGTCTTTCCATGGGAGAGGCCGCAACGCCCTTCATGTGGCAGTTTAACCAAGGCTGGCCCCAGTCAAGGTCGCAGAACTTTCCCGCCTTGGCAACGTTCGTTGCGGACATCCCCTTTGCCAAGCTGACAAACCTTTCCCAGGCGCAGGTGATTGTAAGCGGCGCCACGGGCTACGGAATAAAAAGCAATCAGGCTGTCTGGGGTTGGCTGAACGGGGCTTTTTCAGGCAAGAGCCTGAGCGTGGCAGGGGTGGCGAATGGTACGTTTACTTTAACATGGTTCAATACTACAGCCGGAACCGTTATTTCCACGAGCTCCATCACCATATCTGGCGGCGCATTGACCGCGACCGTTCCTACGACCAGCGTGGCGGACATCGCATTCAAGGCCATTTCGCCCGTACAGGTCCTTGCATTGGATACCCGGAAGTCCATTGAATACCGGCCGATCTTCGCCTACGGACATGGCGCTATTCGCCTGTTGTCGCCCGTGACTGCGAACAGCGTTATGCATATCATGACAGCGCAGGGGCGCCTCGTGGCGCAGCGCCTCATACCGGATGCGAACACTACTGTGGTGCCCGTGGGAAGTCTCGGCGCGGGAGTTTATTTTGTAAAAATCACTTCAGCCGGGAAAGAATTGATGCAGCGGTTGACCGTGGGATATTGATCCCATAGCGCTCGTCAATCTTGATTCGACTCTTATAAGGCCCTTGCCCTTTTGCCGCGAGGGCCTTTTGACTTTCGTGCGCCAGGCAGGCCATGCTTGTTTGTTGAATTTCCCGGCGGTCATCGGCCGATTAATTTGCAAGCGGGATAATATCCGAGACCGCACGCTTTTTTGAGGTCATCCAGAGCCTGTCCGTCGTCGCCTTTAGCATGATACGCAAGCCCTCGGTTCGTATATGCCTCAGGGAACCGCGGATCGAACAGGACCGCTTGCGAATAGTCGCTAATGGCCCGGTCTAAGTCGCCTTTGACTTGAAAGGCGGCCCCTCGATCGAGGTAGGCCTTGGCATACTTCGGATTGAGGGCGATCGCCTGCGTATAATCGCTGATGGCCCGGTCATAGTCGCCCTTGGCATGATAGGAAATTCCACGGCTTGTAAATGACTGGGCAAACGTTGGGTCGAGCTTGATGGCTTCGGTAAAATCCTCAATGGCCCCGTCATTGTTTTTAATGGCCTGATACGAAAGCCCGCGGTTATTGTACGCCATGGCATAAGCTGGTTCGAGCAGGATCGCCCGGGAATAATCGCGAATGGCCGAAACATAATCGCCGCCAGCATGGTAGGCGACCCCTCGGTGATTATAGGCGAATGCAACCTGAAATTGGGTTATGACGTCGTTCCATAGCGTCAAGCTGTCTTTCCATACGCCGCATCGTTGGTAGGTAATGCATGCATAAATGAAAAGAAGGACGCACAAGCCGGCGGGTAATACTTTTTTTAACAGTCCGTTATTTTTAAGTTTATTGTGGTATAAATAGGCCAAACCTTCGGCAAAAACAAAATAAAGTCCGATAAGGGGAATATAGGTATACCGTTCGGCGACGATAAATTTTCCTATTGGCACGATTTGAACGACCGGCGCTATCGTGACCAGGAAGAACAATGCGCTAAAAACCGCTTTCTTTGAATATTTGCGACTATGATAAACCGCCGAGGCGATGCCGACCGTCAGTAAAGGAGACAAAAGGATTTGCGCTTTAAGGCCATTGTCGGAATTTGTCGGAAAGGGATAGAATGCGGACAAATGCATCGGCACGATTGTTTTAACGATATAAAAAAGCGTTCCATAAAACGGAACACACATCCTAAGCCAAAGGGAAGGATATTCCGAAATCGCCCCGGCGCTTTTTTGAGTTGCATACGTCAATACGGCGCAAACCGCGGCAACCGCGAGAAAAGGGATTTTGTTCGTTAGCTTTATTTTAATGGTTTTCTTATTCATGAGATAATCGATAAGGATCAAGACCAAAGGCTCGCTGATTGCCATGGGTTTTGACAGCAATGAAAGAACGAAAAACAGCATGCATGACCAATACGATTTGCGCCGGGCTTTCTTTAAATATCGGACATAGGACAACAGGGAAAGGAAATAAAAAAGAGACGACAGCAGGTCTTTTCGTTCGGATATCCATGCGACGGATTCGACCCTGAGCGGATGCAGCGCGAACAATAAGCTTACAAGAAGGCTTGTTTTTATTCTTCCCGTCAACCCATTGATTAAAGCAAATACCAGCAAGGCGTTTATGCAATGTAAAAGGACATTGGTCAGATGATAGCCCAGGGGATGCAGTTGAAAGGCGGCGAATTCGACCATGTATGAAAGCATGGTGAGCGGTTGATAGTAGCCGTATTTAAACGCGACGGAGTTCTTTACATTGTCGATAGTGAAATTATGCAGATACGGATTATTGGTGACATATTTATCGTCGTCCCAATTGGTGAAGCCGTCATTCAGCGAAGAAGAAAAGGAAATAAAGGTCGCCACCGCAATAATGAAGCAATAGAGGAGCGCCGTGCGGGGGTCTTTCTTTCCGGTAAACTTGATTGTATTGGTCATAGTCGAGGTGCGATGAGAAACCCGGTTTAAACGTTCTTTCGTGGTATAGTGTAAAATACATGCTTTTAAATACTTTTGTTCCAAGTTTCCGCGTAGCTGCCGTGAAGGGCTTTGCTGAATTATTGAGCGACATGATCGATGGGGATATATTTTAAATGGAGCGATTATTCCCTTTAAAAAAAGATCGGGGATTGTATGGCCTATTTAAGAAACGTCTCAAAATCGCATTTTACGCCGGTAAAAAAACATTGGTTTGTTTTTGCATGCACCTGGATTTTCTGCGCCGCAATGGCGGCTTTTGCTCAAACATACAGCGGTGTCGATTACGGAGGCGTCAACGATTCCAGCCAAAAACTTGATATTTACATGCCTACGGGCGGCGCAAAGCCTTATGCGGTGGTGGTCTGGATTCATGGCGGCAGGTTCAGTAGCGGGAGCCGCACCGAAGCCAATGCCGCTCAATTGGCAGGCATTATAGGGCCGCTTGGCGCGGCGGTCGTAAGCATAGATTACCGTTTGTCCGGAATTGCGCAATGGCCCGCTCAAATACAAGACTGTAAAGCCGCGGTCCGCTGGATGCGCGCACATGCATCCGCCTATAATTTCGATCCGAATAGGATCGGCGCCGCGGGCGGTTCCGCAGGCGGGCACTTAGCTTCATTTTTGGGCGTTGCCGGAAACGTCGGCGTTACGACGGTCGGATCGGCGACCATGGACCTTGAAGGGTCAGTAGGCGCCGCAACGGCTTTTTCGAGTGCGGTGCAGGCGGTGGTGGACATGTATGGGCTTTCCGATTTTCTCACGCTTAACGATACCTGCTTGCAGAACAATCCCGTTGTCAGCACCTTGGACCATAATGCCGCCGACGGTCCGGAATCGATACTGATCGGAGGGGCGATCCAGAGCAATAAGGACAAATGCGCGCTTGCCGCTCCGCTTCACTTTGTCAGTTCCGACAGTCCTCCCTTTTGCATCCTGCACGGCAAAATGGATAATCTCATTCCGGTTTGCCAAAGCATTACCTTTGCAGCGGCATTGCGCGCGGCTTTTTCCGCGAATAAAAAAGAGTGCCAACTTATTGAATATCCGACGCTCGGTCACGGTTTTGACGTTAACACAAGCAAAGATACCATTAGGGTCTTTTTTACCCGAAGTTTGATAAACATTAAAACCAAAGTCAACGATCGATTCCCGGACTTACCGGAAAGAAATCTCTCGATACGTTTTTCCGGGAATAGGCTTTTTGTTTCGGCAAATAATCAGGCAACCTTGACTATTTCGGATATGCTCGGCAGAACGGTTCTTTGTCGTTTTCTGGGTGGCGTCTCGAAACAAGAGGCATTGGACCTTCGGCCCCTTGGTCCGGGTTCATTCATAATTATGCTCCAGGGCGTTCAGGGAGACAGGCACCTGGAAAAAGTCGTCATGCGGTAAAAAAGAAGCGCTTGTAGTGATTTCAGGTCCGCTTTTCCCAAACATGGGTGATTTCCCCAAATACGTATTTTCGATAATGGTTTGCTTCCTTATAAGCTTCCTTTATGGCATCTTTATCTTCCTGTATATAAAAATCATTGGGATTTGGGATCGTAAGCTGCGTTAATTTACATTCAATAATCAGTCTGGCTTCTTTGAAAGACATATTTCCGGTAGGAGTTTGAACACTTGTCAATTCAACTTCTTTCATTTTCTCGCTATCTCTTCCCGATTTACTTCCCAAAAAGAGCATTTGTTCCTTATATTCATTCGGGAAGTAAGACAGCGTATAGGTTTGCTCCTTTTGAATTATTTCAAGGGTGTAACGGTCCGCCCGAATAATGCACCACGTGGTAGGTTTTTTAAAAAGAACCGCCAAACCACCCCCGCTGCCTACCATGGAATTATAATGATTTTCCTTGCCTGCGGTAATAACGAAAAAATCTTTTCCTACCAAAGTAAAGACATTGTCGCATATCTCTTCCGGAGAAATTTGCTTGAACAATTGATTAAAGCACAAATTTTACACTCCCTCCGATGCCTGCTCGGTATTCTTTATCCTCATATTGAACATCACGACCATTTCGCCTTTTGGAGGTTTTTTTTCGAAATGGGCCGAAATGGATTTGGGCGAGCCGCGCAAAAACTCTTCGTATAGTTTTGTCAATTCTCTTCCAATGACCACCTGAATGTCCGGCATGGTTTCATGCATGTCCCTTAAAACCGACAAAATCCTATGCGGAGTTTCGTAGAAAATAACCGTTCTCGGTTCATCCTTAAACGACTCAAGGATGCGTTTTCGCCGAGCGCTTTTGGGAGGTAGAAAGTTTTCGAATATGAAGCGGTCGGTGGGAAGCCCGCTGCAAACAAGGGCCGTGATAAGCGCGCAAGGCCCCGGAATGGGGACGACGGGGATGTTTTCCTTTATGGCCTCGCGCACCAGGTTAAAGGCCGGGTCCGCGATACCGGGCATTCCAGCGTCGCTGATCAAAGCGATATTTTTCCCCGCTTTGAGCTGTGCAATGATATGCGGCCCAACTTTTTCCTTGTTGAAATCATGATAGGGGACCATGGCCGTTGCAATGCCATAGCGGTCGAGCAAAACGCGGGAGGTCCGCGTGTCTTCCGCGCAAATGCAATCGACCACGGCAAGGGTTTTTTGAGCGCGAATGCTTATGTCTTCAAGGTTGCCGATCGGAGTTCCGACAATAAATAGGGTTGCCATTAAAACCCTTCCAGCTTTGCGATCTTGATGTTTTTAACCACTTTTTTACTTTCATTGACGGCGATGAGTTTCGCGTAATAGGTGCCGTTGGCGATGCGCGCGCCGCTTGAGGTTTTGCCGTTCCATTCCACTTCCTGGTAGCCGATCGTGCCTCCGGTCTTGTCCCATTTCCAAACGATCCTGCTGCTGATCGTGTAAATGGTGATCGAAACATCGCTTGCAACGTCGGTCAATAAAAACGCGAAGCGGATTGTTTGGATGGTATTCCCGCTAGCGTCCTGTTTGGCCGAGAAAGGATTCGGATGGCACTCAAAAAACTTGATGTCGAGGTCTTCGCCCGGCATATAGGCGAAAACCACGGTGGTCGCGTTACCCGCGAGGTCTTGCGCGAATACCGAGAGCGAATCGATCGCGTTTTGCTTCGGCGGAAACGCGGTGATCGTAAGATTGCCGAGGTCGCTTGACGAAGCCGTCCGGGAAATGGAATTGGTATCGAGGGCTTTATGGTTTATCAGCACTTTAATGGACCCCGGCCAAACGCCGGAGGCGTCATTGAGCATGATGTTAAACGGTTTTCCTTTCGCTGCGTAGTCAAGAAAATCGATTTCCTGCCCGTTGACGGACGTCCGAATTTGCGGCGGTGAAACGTCGGAAAGCGCGGCAAGCGCAAAGGGCCCGGAGAGGGCGGAATGCATGCAAACCCTTGGCGATTGGACCGGCCAATTTCCCCAGGCCGATCTCCATGATGTAATGGCCGAGTCGTAGGTCATGGCCGACATTTTACCCGTAGCGGCGGAAGTTTTTTTCCGGAGCGCGGGCGTCGTGTCGGAAAAGAAAGTCCATGCGAGGCTATCGGCATTCGATAGCGATGGCCGCGCCCCGATATAAAACCTTTCCAGTGAATCGCCGCGTAAAACGGTCCACGAGGATTCGGTTTTAAGCGGCTTTACGCTTGCGATAGGCGATGAAAAGAGAAATACCCGGTGTGAAAGCGAAAGCCCGGACACCGGCGAAATCGCAAGGCCTTTTCCCGCGGAAAAAAGCGTATCGGTCGCCGCTTTAACGTCCTGAAAACGGACATTGGCCCAACAGGTTTTTGAATTATTATCATAAGATATTTCCTGGAATAAGCGGCCGGGATTGAGTGTTGCCGTAATTGCAAATAAGCCTTGCGTGTCGGGAAGCGCCACGGAAAGTGTGCGCGTTTTTCCCGCGCCGAGCGAGTCGCCCGACCGAATGACGCGGAGCGTATCGGACGAAACGCCGCCGCCTACATAAAATACCGTCGAAAAAGGGGGGCACGTCGCGTTACCGGCGTTGAGGACCCCGAAATTGATACGAATGGAGTCGTTATACCAAACGGGCAGCAGGGAATCGGTGGTAAAAACAAGGTCGGGGCAACCCAGTATATTGAAAGAATAAATTTGCGAAGTGTCGGCCGTTCGCGCGCCTCCCTGCGTATAGGAAACGCGAAATTTGACAAATAAGATGTCGCCCGTTTGTCCGGAAAAAATCAGGGAAAAAGGCGGCGAGGTAAAAAGCCCGGAACTTGTTTCTATCATCGACGCCCCGGTGTAATTGAGCGTGGAAGTTTGCTCCTGCGCCATGGCGTACATGCAATACATGGCCGTATTTGATAAGGAATCGGCGGGGGCAAAAGAACAGGTAATGAAAATGCTGTCCCCAAAGCGCACCGGTTCCTTACTGAGCGCCACATTTTGGATGGGCACCGCGTTTTTTGAAAATCCGGCCCAGCCGCGGATTTCCTGCGAATCGTTCCAGGCAAACGCGCGGACCACGCCTATTTTCGCCTTGATTGAATCCTTGACCGGAAAAGTGTAGGTAAAGGAGCTTTTAGCGAAATTGAGGACCTCATTGTCCCATTTTTGTCCGTCGGCCATTATTGAAACGCTCGCGTTGCCGGAAATAAGCGGGGCGCACGATCCCGACGCTTTCAGGGTGTCGCCCGCCGAAAGCGCGGAACGCGCGAGCGTCAGTTTCAGGGAATCGGGCGCAAGCGACCAGGGAAGCGCGGGGTCGCCCAGAAGGTTATATTCCCGTACGAGCGGCACATATTCGTCGCCGAAACGCGCAAGCATGTTCATTTTAGTAAGCCATACGAGGTCGCCGATGGTTGGGACCTGGCCGTTTACCGCATAATCCAGCAGTATGCGGTCCATGGCCAAATTTCCCTGTTTTGACGTATAAGCCGATGCGCCGAAAAAACACAGCGCGCCGCTGTTGTTCGTTCTAATGAATTCCTGGCCGAGCGACCGGTAAAACGCGCTTTCAAAAAATCCGGTAAGACAGGTAAAACTGAAAACAAACGGGAGCTTTCCGCTTTTGCCCCATTGGCCGTTATATAATTTGTCAAGATCGCTATAACCGAAAAACCTGCTGTCCGACCAAATATTTCCCCCGCCGTGACCGATGAAATTAAGGGCATAGAGACCGGAGTTGATGAAATCGGCCATTGATTGCGATGCGGTAAATTCGTTTTTATAATATTTCGACGACGTGTCGGCGTCCATTCGTAGGATGTTCATGGAAGGCCCAATGACCTGGGAAGTCATTTGGTCGTTAAATTGGGTAAAATCGTTGTCGAGGCCTCCGGCCAAAAGCATGTTGTCGCGCCAGGAATCGAAAAGCGGGTACGTTAAATAATTGACTGTTTTTGAAACAAGGACCTGTAATTCCAATTTGTTTTCGGCGGGAAACCTTCCTACGCATAAATACGGGAAATTATCATTGTCGGTGAGCAAGGAAAAGTAATCGTCGTTGGAGGCCGGCCCCCATCCGGGTATCCGCGCGAGGTGCGTGGGGACGATATTGCGGTCGCGCCTGCCGTTTTTGTCGAGATCGTGGGTCGTCTCCCCGCCTAAAAGAAGATAGTGCGGTTGTTTTTGACCGGCCAGGGGAAAAATGTACTTCAGAAAGCTCCGAATGCTTTCAGGATCGCGGATGCCCGATGAAAACGAGTTGTAAATGTCGTTGATGTTGACGACGACCAGAGAAACCCCTTTTTTTTGATATGCGTCCCTCATTGGTTTGAAAAGGGGAATAAAACTATCGACCGTGACCACGATATAGTCCGCCTTTGCGACGGAGTCCCATCCGAAGGCAATGGTATCTATGCGCATGCGGTCGGGTGTAAGGCGGTTGCGCGCGGTTTCCGCGAAGTATGAGCTTACGGCCCGAAGACTGTCTTGGAAAACTAGGGTATAGGTCGCACTGCCGAAGGATGCGGTACGGGTCACCTGAAAATCGGTAAAAAGGCGATTTGAGCTCAGGTCCCAGAGGTCAATCGGCTGTTGGGAAAATCCCGTGATTTCGAATTGGAAAACGCTTCCCGTGTCCAAGGGATTGTTTTTAAACCAAATTTTATCGTTAAGCGCCGCAAACGATCGATAATACTGGAATTCCATCCAATTAAGGGCCGACAGGTCCGAAAAATTCGATTCGCATAAAAACGTGACGTCGTTTTGGTTCGGCAGTATCTGGGAAACCGGAAACGGCGGGCTCGTATAGACAAAGGGGCTTTGCCCCTTCCAACTGATCGGCTTAAGCGAATCGCCGATCGGATTGTTATTGAGCAACACCCGAAGGTTGTGGTCAAAAGCAACGCCGGTCAGGCTGGTCAGGCCCATGAAGGCGACCCGCAGGACCGCCATGGTATTGGGGTTTGACGAGGGCGGCGGGAGACTAATGGAGTAGTCGGTGGAAAAATTCTGGCCTACGAACCCCCAATACCAGTTGTCAATCGAATCGCCGGAGGCCTGCAAATAATCGATGTCTCCCGGAGCGTCGACGCTGCCGAGCCATCGGATGTCGTTGTCTTGCTCAAGGTGCACGGTATCGAAAAAATCGCGCGCTGTCAATTGCGTTTGCTGCTGGGTGTTTTGGTAGTTTTTGTCGCTGACGATTTGCGCCCCTGAGGCCTGTGAAATGCGTAGGCCGGTCCGCGCGCCGTTCCAGGTCAGCCAATAAACATTGCTATAGGAAAACTGGGTAAAATAAGAATTGGCGCCGCGAAGGAACGTTCCATAAAATAAAATGGAATCCTGAGGGGCCATGAACGCATGCTGGGAATTGGTAATATAGATGGGAACTTCAACGCCTTTACAAAAAAGCCTCAATGATTTAGACGGTATTGAAGAAACCGGCACGCCGAGATTTTGCAGGGTAGTCGCGCTCATGCAATAAATACCGTCGGTATTGACGTCCATCCTAACGCCGAACTGGAAAGGCGCTGCCGGTAAAGCGGCGGCTTGGGTTTTACGCAGGGGTTTTTGCAGAGGAAACCGCACGACGGAATTGCGGACCTCGGTTTTGGATACGGGGCCGGTGGCGACTATCGGCGATGAAAAACCGACGGATATAAAGCCATGCGCACAAACGGTAAGCGCGGTGTGGTTCAAATACGGATTAAATTGGCACCACTGAAGGAAGTCCGCTCCCGCCCATCCCGAGGAAAGCGATTTGCATGCCAATGTTTGCGGCGCCGACCGAGGCGACCGAAGGCTTTTATTTCCCGTGGCCGAGAACGTGCAGGTAACGGCGGGAAGGGACGAAACGGCGAACACGAAGCTGCGCAGGGGCGAGGGCGCGCTTATTTCAAGGGAGTCGAGGTCGAAACTTATGACCGCGCCGGATGCGTTCAGGGAAACGACGCTGTAGCGGACGGCGAAACACGGCAAGTAAAGCAAACAACAAATGAGGGGCGCTAAACCGGTTTTAAGGCGCATAGAAACCGCGTATGATGATGGATTCAATGTTTACGCCGGGAAACGTCACGACTACTCCGTAGTAATATTGGCCCGTTTGTAAAGGATACAAAGCGGACGGTAATTGGACGCTGAAAGAATCGAGGGCGACGTTGCCGAACCTTGGCGAGGACGGGATGGGGCTGCTCCAGACAAGGCCCGCGCCGCTCCATAGCAGCATATTGGCGTAATACCCGCCTTGATAGCCGCTGGTTTGCCAGGTAAAAAGGTTTTGATTAAGCGTATCGAGCGGATAGGTGAGCGTTGGCGGCCAGGTCAAAAGAATGCTGTCCGCCGCCGAGGTGTCGCCCGAGCGTCCGAGCGTGTCGACCGCGAAGACCAGATACTTGACGGCGCTATAGGGACTGCCGAACAGTTGATATTGGGGCAGGTCCTTGACGTTTATAATGTCATAATCGTCGAAAACGGTGTCGGGAATGCCGTAGTGCATGATGCCGAAGGCGCTGTCGGTCGCGGCTTTTTTCAAAATGACGAAGCTCTTGACCGGAAAAGAGTCGCCGGTCCCCAACTTCCAATGCATGTGGACGGCGGCACGGTAAGCGCCCCCCGACTTTACTCCCGTGACTTCCATGAGCGAAAACGAAGGGGCGATAATTTGGGGAGGGGGAAACGGGTCCGCGGTTGGGCATGTCGAGGCGATAGGCAAGCATGAAACCGCGCTGATAAGCGCAAGCGATCTTAGGCGCATCCGGTTTCCCTTTGAAAGGCTTCCAGGATCAGGCATGCGGCGATTTTGTCGACCGTTTTTTTGTCGCGGCGGTCTTTTTTCTTTTTAAAGCGCATGATTTCAGCGGCCCGCACGGAAGTCAGGCTTTCGTCGACGAACGAAACCGGGATTTCGACAAGGGCCTTGAGTTCGTCGGCGAATGCCCGTATCTCTAATGACATTACCGTATCGCGCCCATCAATGTCAAGGGGTAATCCGACAATAAGCAGATCGGGACGTCGTTCAAGGATTATCGCGCGGAGCCTGGAGAGAACATCGGGGACTTTGCCGCGGTCGAGCGTTGGGAGGCCGGTAATGAATCGGCCTTCGTCGTCGGAGATTGCCAGGCCGATCCTGCGCCGACCGTAATCAACCCCTAAGAGCTTCATCTTTTACCTTGGTCCAATCCATGAGGACTTCGAGGGTAGAAAGATTGACGTTCTTGGAGGGTGAGGTTTTGTCAAGAACCAGATGGAAATGACCTTCTTTGAGGTTGAGGATTTCGAAGACCGCCTCCTTGCCTTGCGCCCCTTGGGTGGCGGCGTAGGTCAAGCGGCCCGCTTCGAAGTAAATGAGTCCGAACGGCGTCTTGACGGTAATGTACAAACAACCGGTTTTTTTCCCGATTTCGATGAACTGCATCACTTCCATAAGGTTGCCCAGGCGGATATCGCCTTCCAGCGCGGAAGTCTGGACGCTTTTTTTTATGGTCCGCGAAGAAGAGGCCGACATGATCAGCGGCGTGACGATCTTGAAAATGTCGCGGTCGGAAAAGACGAGGCCCAGGAAAAACACGTTGGGGATTTTGTTTTTCCGCGACGTTTCGGTGGGGTCGGGTACGTTGAAAAATATGACGATGCGGGAAGGGCCGGAGCTTTTGTCCAAAACCACGGACCCCACGGCGCTTTGAATATTAGGCCCTAGCTCCCAGTCGACCACGATGACGTCGGGCGCATAGTGCGCAAGAAGGGTCCCTGCATGGTCAAGATCGTTGGCGAGGTTGACCTTGAAGCCGATTTCGGAAAAACATTTGGGCAGGGTCGTGGTAATGTCGGTCAGGGAATAGTGGATTTCCTTGTGTTTACGGGAAATAATCAGCACATCGCGTTTGAGCGAATGTTTTTTGAACTTTTGACGCCGAAGATTAAGGGTCACTAAAATAATGGTGAAAATAAGAACAAGAGAAGAACCCGCCGCAAGCAGCGCGATGATAACGAACCCCGGGATCTTGGTCGAAACGGCGGTCGGCGAATCGATGATCCTGCCGTGCGATGTTTCGGCCCATCCGGTATCGTTTTTAACCATGATTTTACACCATGAAGCCCCCGCGTAAACAAGGGGAAAGATGTCGTTTTTCGCGGCAAGCAAAATAAGGGGCGACTGCGGGCTTAAATTTTTTAATATTTTAGTCGGGCTTTCCATCACTTCAAAATATCGCTGCGCCGGCGTGGGCGCGGCCGGTTTTCCCGGAGTAAGCGAATCGGGGCCCGATGCGGGCTTGTTTGCGCGGCTTTTTTGAAGGCTGTCGGCGACGGCAATGATTTCCGGGGTCAAATTATCGACCGGACCCGCTTTAATGACGGCAGGGGGGATCGTTTTTGAGGAAGCCTTTTTTTTCTGCTTTGCTTCGGAGATTGAAAACGACGCGTCTTTCTTCGGCGTGGAAACGGTTTTATTCTGGCCTCCCGAAGCTTCTTCGGGAGGCAACGTTGGGGAAGATTTCTCGCCCGAGGTCCCCGAGGTCTGGGCCGGAACTTCGGGTTTTTGCTCGGCGACCGCTTTATTCGGTGACGCGGAAAGCTCGGGAGCGCTCGGCGCGGAAACCGGCTTGGGGCTTTTCGAGGCGGCTGCCGTGTTGTGCTCGACGGAAATATTCGCCGAGTACATCCATCCTACAATGCCGTTGTTCTCGATGCAAAACCATTCGCCCTGCTGGTACCTGATTTTATAATGATCGCCTTTTTTCGCAAGTCCCACTTGGGGCGCGTCGCCGTAGGGCGATTGCATGACTTTGGCGAAATCTTTCGTGACCACCGCATAATCATCCGCGGCAATGACAACAAAAGCGGCCAAGCAAACGAAAAGAATCTGCGTGGCGCATATGGCTTTTTTAACCATATAAAAATAAATTTATGCTTCGGATGTTTTTTGTTTATAGATGTAATACGAAACACCCGCAAGCGTACCCACCAACAGTATTGTAAACACGATAAAAGTTCCAAGGTAGCTCGGATTCGGATTATCGACCACAGCTCCGTATTTTTTGTCGAGCCAGCCGACCTTGTCGCTTACCTTGACTTGGTACCAGGAGGTCCCTTCGAACACCAGCTCAAAGTGGTCGCCTTTTTTCGCGACCCTGATAATATTGGATTTCGGATCGAGGAACTCATAAATGTTTACGAGCGGATTGTTTATTTGGACGAATTTCATGCCTGCGGCGCGAGGCTGGGACATAAAGGCCGAGAGCATAAAAACGCACGCTAAAAACACTAACCCCTTTTTCATGAAAACCTCCTGTTGGGTAAATAATATTTAGTACGGTATTGCCTCGATTGCTCCGAAAAAAGCCTTCCGCGAACACTGGTCTTGAAAATGCAAATCTATTTTAAGATACCAAATATCCACGCAATCCGCAAGCTTTAATGTTTTCAATCGAATAGCGTCTTTTTCCGTCGTCACGATTCCCCCCGCTCCCGTTCGCTCAACCGCCGAGGCTATTTCCTGGGCCGTGAAGACGTGGTGGTCTTTAAAAATAGACTGCGCTACGGGTAAAACGCCCATTTTTTTTATTAAAAAAATAAACCGTTCGGGCCGGGCGATCCCGCACAAGGCGACAGGCCTTAAAAGGCGAAGCTCGCGGCATTGAGCGCCCGTTTTAAGGTTGACCCAGCACCGCGGCTCCTGGTAGAGAATAAAAACCGGGATGTTCGGGAACAAAAGCCGTAATCTTTTTTTTGAATCCGTCATGGCGGCCCGGTCCTCATGCGCGCCGATAAGGCATAGCGCCGTGCCGCGGCGAAGTCCGGACAGCGGCTCCCGAAGCAGGCCGCGAGGAAGCAATCGGCCGGCAAAGGGATCGGGCGGAAGGCAAACGATATCACCGTCGCGGCGAATGCGGCGATGCTGGAACCCATCGTCTAAAATAAAAAGCGACGATTTGCCGAGCTTTTCCGATAATCGTCGCACGCTAAGGCAGCGATCGGGGCCGACGCCGAGCCAGGACTCGGGCAATTCCCGGTGTAAAAGGGCGGGTTCGTCTCCCACGGTTTCCCAAGAATCCGTTGTTTGGGGCGGGCTAATGACCGGGGTCTTGAGTTTTCGTTTATACCCTCTGGTTAAAAAAGCGATTTCACGGCCCTGGTCGCTGAGATGTTTTCCGACAAGCAGCGCCATGGGGGTTTTTCCCGTTCCTCCGGCGTGGATTCCGCCGATGCTGATCGTGGGTTTCCCCGGATTTTTTGACAGCCTCGGCAGGGCGTCGTACACGAAATTGCGCGTCCGGACCACGGCCCCGTAAAGGACGGCGAACGGAAAAAGCAAGGCGGTTTGTAAGAGATGTTTCATGGGCGTTTACGAATAAGATTTTCCGCCGTCGCGGGGGCGTCTTTTGTATGTACGGTAAAATACGTTTTCGTGGCCGGTTTGTCCAAGGTCCGGTAGCGGATATTTTTCTTTTCGAATAAAAGCTAATACTATATTATGATACTATGCACATAATGTCGCGAACCGCATCGGTTGCCCTGGTGGTCCTGACGATGGTCGGCGCGGTAAGCGCTCTTACGCGGATCGCCGTCAACCCGCTGGTCAATACGTCCGCAAACGCCATCTTCGATTGGGCGGCCGCCGCCATCCCCGAGACATTTTTCAGGGAGTCGCAAAACATATCAGGCCTTCAGGTTTGGGAGCCCGCCTTTCTTTTTTCAGTCGATTCGGCCGGATGGACCATGGAGTCCGACAGCCTTCTCAAGCTGCACTGGTCTCGCTGGGCGTGGGACGCAGCCTGCGGCGGCTCGTATTCGGTTGAAGGCGGGGTGGTAAGCTTTGAACTGAAAGTATATTCCATAAAAAACGGACGGGTAAGCAGGAAAAAACTGCATGCGCAGGGTCCCGTGGAATCGGTTGCGCAGCTTTGTTCCGGGCTTTTCGGGCAATTTTTGGAATCCATCGCTTTCACCCCTTCCGCCCAAGAACGCCAGGGGATCGGACGCGCCTTGACTTCAGGAAATAGCGCCTATTCCACGTACACGGCGGGATATTACTACGAAATGCGCGGGAACTTTTCCGCCGCCGTCACCGCCTATCATCGCGCCAACGAAATCGACCCCGGCCTTTCATGCGCCCTGTGTCGCATCGGTAAACTGTATGCGGCGGGAGGCCGGCTCGACAGCGCCGGCGCGTACTTCAACCGGTGCGCCGCCGGGGCTTCCGGCGACCCGTTTATCATCGCCGAAATAGCCGATTTTTACGCGCAGCACGAACTCCCCGAAAAAGCCTTGAAGTTCATTAGAATACACCGCGAGGTCCTTGAACAAACCGTTGTCGGCATGAAAGCCCTTGGGGAGTCGCTGATGCTCGGCGGCGAGCTCCAGCGGGCCATCGCCATTCTAAATCGCGCCTTGGCGCAGGGCGCCTTTGACCTTGAAATTGATTTTGTTCTCGGTAAAGCCTACCTTGCGGCCGGGGATTTTTTAAAGGCCTCCGACGTCTTTAACCGCCTCGTGCGGTTTAGGCCCGACTGCCAGCGATACTACGCGCTATTAGGAACGGCCTATCGCAATAGCGGCAGGCTCATGGAATCGGCGAGGGTACTCGAAAATGCCGATAGATTAAAGGGCGACAATACCACGGTGCTCATCAACCTTGCGCAGACCTACTGCGCGATCGGCTGGCTTACCGATGCCGAGCGGCTCCTTACCCGTGCGCGCGAACTCGATCCCGACGTTCCGGAAATCTACGTCGACCTCGGCGTCGTTTATTGGCAGATGGGAAACCGCGAAATGGCCGCCGCGCAGTTCGAAAAAGCCGGAAAATTGGGGGCGCATATGCAGTCGGTCGACAATAACCAAGGGAACGTCCTTTTTTTAAGCGGCGATGCTAAAAAGGCCGTTGAATGGTATTTGAAGGCGCAAAAGGCGGGGAAAAAAAACGAGGTCGTGCTGCTCAACCTTGCAAAATCGTATCTGGCCTTGGGTAATTTGGGCAAGGCCGCATTGTATTTCGATCAAGTGTTGGGCATTTCTCCCGATCGATTGGATGTTTTGATTGTTGCCGCCGGGATCGCGGAGAAACGAAAGAAAACCCCGGAGGCCGAAGCCTATTACCGGAAAATATTGGAAATCGCCCCGCGTAATTCCGAGGCGCTTGAGCGGCTGACGGCCATCCTCATCGGCCAAAACCGCTTCAAGGAGGCGCTTGAACCCATCGAGCCGTATCTTGCGGAATTCCCCAACGACAAGAAAATGCTGCTTGTGCAGGCCGATCTGTACGACCGGATGGGTTGGTATGAAGTTTCGGCGATGAAATACCAGTTCATCGTGCGGGACTTTCCGGAATCGTGGGAAGGTTTTTTAGGGCTTGGGAAAAGCATATACGATCTTGTCCGCTTTAAAAACGGACGGGACTACGACAAAGCGATATACTATTTAAAGACGGCCTCCGGCCTCGACCCATCAAACCCGGAGCCGGAATATATCATGGGGATGATTTATATGGACTATAAAAACTACTCGGAACTTGCGGTTGATAGTTGGAAAAGCGCCTTGACCAAGGCGACCGATGGGAAAATGAAGAAACTCTTGACGGACCTCATTGCAAAGGCCGGGAAGTGATAGGACATTTGCCGCCTCATTTATTGATCGCCATGCTCTGCGCGACCGCCACGCTTGCGAAACCCGATGCGGGCGCCGGATGGATCGACACGGTACCGCCGGTCGTGAGCATCCAGCCCGCCGACACCTTTCACGCGAAACTGTTTCATATTACCATAAGCGCGAGCAAGCAACCGAGCGCCATCTGGTATTTCATGACGCGAGGGACGCGAGAAAAAACCGCGGAGCTGAAAATGGAGCGGTATCAAAACCCCTTGACGATCATGGACGAAGGAAAAACGAGCGTCTATTTTTATGGGGAGGACCTGGCGGGAAATAAATCGAAATTGGATTCAATGCGCTATATCCTTGACATGCAGCCGCCGGAGATCACGCTCGACCCGGGTCCGGGAAAATACCACTCAAAAACGATTGTGCGCATAACCGCCAATAAACCGTGCCGGTTTTTCTTCAATTCGATACGGGGCGACACGGCGGCCAGGCCGCTGCCTGATTCCTTAGTTGTCAACGACTCGGCGGTTGGATTCATCAGGGGCTTCGACCGCGCGGGCAATATCGGCAATACCGCCATTTTTTCCTATATCGTAGACACGTCGGTCGTGCAGGCGCTGCCGCTACCCAAGGAAGGGATTTACAATCGGCCGCAAAAACTGTCCTTTAGCGTGGGCGGGGCCGCGGAAGTTTATTATTCGTTCGACCTTTCAGCCCCCTCGCAGTTGTTCGGCAAATATGAAAAACCCGTGCAACTCCCTTATGGAAATACCATCGTCCGGTATTTTTCAAAAGGGGCGAACGGCTGGGCGTCGGACTTAATGCAGGCAACCTACTTGATCGATACGATAGCCCCTAAAATCCATTTTTCCCATGCTATGGGCAAAGAATTCGATACGATTGCATTGACGACAAAAAAACCTTCGATTATTCGTTTTACCCTCGACGGCCGCTTTCCGACCGAAGAAAGCGACCGCTACGAACGGCCCATCGTGGTGGCCCATAAAGGCAAATGCGTCCTGAAAGCCGTCGCCAAAGACCGGGCGGGGAACATTTCGGAGGTCGTCGATTGGACCTATAAATTCGATAAAAACCCGCCCGTGGTCGGTCTTTCGTCCCCCGGCGGGCTGTATAACGCGCCGGTCGCCGTTCGCGTTACCGCCGACAAACCCGCCTCCGTCTTTTATACGCTTGACGGAGGAGAGCCGTCGGCGAATTCGCTCCTTTATAAAGACGAAATCCTGATTTCAAAGGACGGCGCGACCGTGCTTAGGCTTATCGCGATCGACGAGGCGGGCAACGTCAGTCGTGAGACCGCCGCCGAGTATGTGATCGACACCAAGCCCCCCGAAGTGCGCGTTCGGGTCGTTGAAAACATAAAGGAAAACCAATTCGCCGTTACCTTGACAGCCGATAAAGAGGCCCGTATATACTATGAAATCGGCGAAGCGCAGCCGAATTTTTCTTCCCCGGTTTATTCCGGCGCCGTTTCGCTTCGCATGGGACAAACGCTGAGGTATTTCGCCGTTGATAAAGCGGGAAACAGGACCCCGGTCAAGGTGATGGACGATTTAAAACGGCCGCTGGCGACCTGTTATCCGTCCGGCGGGGTCTACAACCACAGGCTTAAAGTCGTGTTGTCGGCGACCGCCGGTTCAAGCGTGTTCTGGCGCTTATTGCCCGATACGGTTTTCACCCGGTTTTCCGACTCGATATACCTGGTCAAGGACGGTGTTTATTCCTTGGAATATTATTCCGAAACGCCGGCGGGCGTCAAAAGCCCGATCAGAAGGACCGACTATTCCCTCGACATGACCCCTCCCCGCGTGAGCGTCAACGTCAAGAAAGGCAATAACGATTCGATGACGGTGTTTTTCGAATGCACGAAAAACGCCACGATTTATTATACGACCGACGGTTCGAACCCCGCGTATAGCGCCACGGCGCGGACGCTTGCCAATAAATTCCAGCTTGCGCAGGACCGCTTGAGCGTCTTTCGCAAGGTGGACGTCAAACTGGCGTTTTTCGCGGAAGATCTCGCGGGCAATCAAAGCCCGCTGACCGTGCTGGACGTGTTCAAGCCGCAGGCCGTCCCCAATGTGCCCGCCGGAAAGGACATTCTTTACGATCGTATACTGTCGATTACCTTGAACACCTACGATACGCGGTCGCAAATATTTTATAGCCTTCACGGAAAAACGCCTACCGCCGATTCGACCGTTTACACGGGCCCGATAAACCTGGTGCGTTCCGACACGATCACGGCGTTTGTCATCGACGCCGCGGGGTATCGCGGGCAACTCGACACTTTTGTGTATCTGATCGACCTGCCGCCTTCGCCCCGGTTCTCCGTTTTTCCCGAATCGCTCAGCGTTCTAACGCCGGCGCGTTTTGACGCATCGGCGACCTTCGACCATGAAACCCCTTTAAACAAACTCTTGTTTCGTTGGGACTTTGAGGGGACCGGAAAATTCGAAACGGATTTTAAGGCCGATCCTCAGGCCCGCCATACCTATGCCTCTCCGGGGGTTTTCAACGCGACCCTTGAAGTAAAGGACGAAAACCAGCGGACGGCCGTATTTTCAAAACAGGTGTTTATTCAAGCGTCGTGTCCGCCGGTCATGGTTTCGGTCACGCTTCCGGGGAAACGGGCGTTTTGCATGGACAAATATTCGTGGCCCAACGTCCCCGGCAAAAAACCGCTTGTCAATGCGTCGTGGGTCGTGGCCAAAATGGACTGTATTGAAGCGGGCAAACGGCTGTGCACGAACGAGGAATGGACGGCGGCCTGCAAGGGCCCGAAAAAGACCGCCTATCCTTACGGCAATACCTACGAGCGCCGGCGGTGCGCGGACAAATCGGACGGCCCCGCCGCGTCGGGCTCGTTTCCGCGGTGCGGCAACGAGTTCGGCGCTCTTGACATGGTCGGAAACGTATGGGAGTGGGTGGACGCGAAAGACGGCGATTATCCGCTGGTGCGGGGAGGGTCGTATAAGTTCGGGGAAGCGGCGAATTGCGATATGGTTTCACCGGGCAGCGTCGGGACGAGGTCGGGCGAGGTGGGGTTTAGGTGCTGCAAATAAAAACGTCCTTCATCGCCGCGGCGCTCGGGCTCCTTATCGGCGCCTTAGGCGCGGCGCGCGCCGATGCGCCGGTCGATTGGCTCATGGAAGACGCCCTTAAAGAGGACAATATTCCCTTGGTGCAAACCGACGTCGTTTCGCCCAAGGAGTTCGCGAAGGCCATGAGCTTTTACAAGGCGGGGGATTACCGGTTCTCGGTCCATATTCTTGAAAAAATAAAAGACCTGAATTTGCCCGACGGCAGGCTCGATTTCGTCTATTTTGCGGCCGCGGAATGCTATCGGGGCCTTGGTCTGGCAGATTTGGCGGTCAAAAATTATTCTTTTGTCATTCAGCGGTTTTCAGGGAGCGACAAGGCCGCCCCGAGCTATTTCAGGATGTTGCAGTACGCCTGCGACGCGCACGACACCGCGGGCGCCGACAGCGCGGTCGCGGTGTTCCAGACGCGCTTTAAGGCCCATCCGTTGTACGCCTCCGCCCTCTACGCGCGCGGGAAACTTTACTATCGGGACAAAAAGTGGCCGGAGGCTATAGCGCTGCTGTCCCAGATACCGGCCAATTCCGCGCTTTATGTAAAGGCGCAATTTTTGACCGGATTATGTCATGTTCAGACCAAGGAAACCGAAAAGGCGCTTTTCGTCCTCGATTACGTCCGCAAGAATTCCTTTTCCGGGGCGCTTGAGGCGGAGGCCACCATCGTCATCGGCGATATATACTATAACCAGGACAAGTTTTCCACCGCCCTGACCTATTACGGTTATGTATCGCATTCGGCCAAGCGCTATCCCTATGCGCTGATTAAGGCCGCCCGGGCGCACATGGAACTGAAACAATTCGAAAAGGCGCGCGACATCGCGAAGGACTTTATCGGAAAAAACAAATCCGACGCGTACTATTTCGAGATGCTTTCGGTGCTGGAACAAGTTTACGCCCGATTAAAGGACGCCGCCAATCAAAACCGGGTGAAAACGCTGATATACCAACAATTCAAGAACGCCCGGTATTCATTCGAGATTTACGAGGAAATCGGGCGGACCGCCGATATGATAAGTCAATGGGAGGCCATTGAAAACGCCGCGGCCAGGAAAAATGACGAGCGGCTCCGGACCGAGGCGCTGGAAAATATCAACCGTTGCAAAACGCTCAAGGACAAACTCGCCGCGCTTGCCTCGGAAGGCGGAGAAGTCACGGATGAAAAGGGCCCGGGCGAATTGGACGCCGTAAAGGCGCGGCAATATCTCGATATTCTAAAAACCCAAATGGACCCTGTTAGGGATTCGATAAAATTGGTGCAAAAGGCCGTGGAATCCCTGCGAAGCGGCGCCGCCGACTCGCTAATAAAAGTAAGAACGCGGTCCCTTGAAAATCATTTGGACACGATAAAAAACCGTTTCGGGGCATTGGGCCGCGAATATTCCTTGGTCCTCAAGGAATGCCTGTCGGGCGGCAAGCAGGCGCGACGAAGCTTGGACGAGGAAATGCTGGCAAAATTCGTCGATTGGGCCTTTATGCGCTACCAAGACGCCAAGACCGAATTGGCGAACGTAAATAAGGAGCTCGCGGCCAAGAATTCCGCCCAAAGCGATACGGCGCGGCGAAGCAAGAAAAACGAGGTTGTCAAGGCCTTTTCCGCGTCGAACCTGGATAAAGCCGGCAAGGCGGTGGTTGATCAGCGATCGACGCTTATTAAGCAAATCAAGGCCATGCAATACGTATATCCGGGCAGCAAGTTTACCGCCGCGATTTTGTTCCGTTTGGCGGAATTGTATTACGACCGAGCGGGCGACGACTTCGACGTTAAACTGCGCGACTACGAGAAAAAAATGGCGGAAGGCAAAAAAGGCATCATCTTTCCCGAATTCGATTTGCGCGACGTCATCGGCACGTATACCCGGATCATAACCGACTACCCCAAGGACGAAATGGCCGACGCCGCGTGCTTTTACAAGGCGCTTGCCCTGCAAAAAATCGGGAGATACGACGAAGCGAACCTCGTACTGCTTGACCTCACGAAAAATTACCCGGAAAGCGGCTATTACGTGGAAGCCAACATGAACATCGCCCGGTACTATTTCGAACATCCCAAGATCGAAGGCGGCAACGGATACAAGCTCGCCGAAGAGACCTACCACAAGGTACTGTATTATCGCGACCATCCGCAGTTCGTTTCCGCGCTCTATAGCCTCGGCTGGTGCTATTACATGCAGGACAAGTACGACGAGGCGATAGCGGTTTTTAAATACCTCGTGGAAGAAGTGGCCCTGGATTTCGACGTCACGAAAATGGACGAGAAAAAACAGGTCATGAATCCCTTGCTGCGCGACGAGGCCATCGACTATATCGCCATCAGTTTCGACGAAGAAAACCGCATGGACGACGCGATCAAGTTTCTGTCGCTCATCGGCAATATCGATTACGCGGCCATGGTCCTTAAACGCATCGCGGAGCTTCGCGAGGAGGACATGGACTACAAATCGGCCATCCGCGCCTACGAGCGCCTGCTGGCCGAATATCCCCAAAGCATCTCCGCGCCCGAAGCGTCGCTGGGGATCATAAAAATGTACGAGATGCTTAACGACCGCGAGGAAGCCAAGAAACAACGGGAGGATTTTTTCAAGCGCTATGCCAAGGGCGGGCAGTGGCAGGAACTCGTGTGGAAACGCGACTCGCTGCTTATTCCCCGGGTCGATTCGATAGCCATTTCGATGGGCCAGTATATAGCCGATGAAAATTACCGGGTCGCGGAGGCGAAAAACGATACCGCGGCCTATTCCCGCGCGGCGCAATGTTACCGGATCATCGTCAATGCCTATCCCAATAAGCCGCGTTCGCACGACGCACAATGGAACCTCGCGGTGATCCTGGAGAACAAACTCGGTCGCTTGACCGACGCTTACGCGGAATACGTCAAATACAGCGCCAACACCGCCGCCGACCCCGCGCGGCGCGAACAGGCGGCCCTTAACGCCGTTGCCATCGCCCAAAAAATGATGCCCCCGGATTCCGCCGTCAAGGAGGGCGTTTTGGAATCGGCCGCCTTCAAGGTCATCGACGCGGTCACCAATTACAAGACCTTGTTTCCAAACGGGAAAAACCTTTCGGGGGCGGTCCTTACCATCGGGTCGATATACTTCAACCGGAAAATGTTCGCGAAAGCCGCCGAATACTATGACCTGATCATCGCCAAGGGCCTGGAAAACGACGAGCATTACGAGGCGCTGTTTCTCTTGGGTCAATGCCATTTCGGCAGGGAAAACTGGGAAGCGGCCTCAAAATGTTTCGAGAAGGTCTGGAAAAACACGGTCCAGGACGCCCGAAAGAGCCAGGCGTATAAGCTCTTGCTCCAATCGGAATTTTCGCGGGCAAAACAGGCGTTCGCCTCGCAGGCCTATAAAGACGCCGCGCAAATTTTCCTGTCGATCGAATCGCGGTATCCGGGCAGCGAATACGGCGACGTGGTATTGTTCAAGGCAGGGGAGTCCTTCGAGAAAACGGAGAAGTGGACCGACGCGTGCGACGGGTATTATCGTCTTGTCAGGAATTATCCGCGCTCGAAACTCGCGCCGAACGCCTTGTTTAACGCGGCGCTGGATTATGAAAAAGCGGGCAAATACGACAAGGCCGCGGAGTCCTACGAACTGCTCACCTCAAATTACCCCGAATCCGACAAAACCAAGGACGCGCTGTTTAACCTCGGCCTGTGCTACGAAAAGCTCGGCAACCTTGACAAGGTGGCCGAATCCAACGAGCGGTACACCCGGATGTTTCCGGGGGAAAAAGACGTGGAGGCCATGCTGATGCGCACCGGTCAATATTATGCCAAAGCGAGCCTCTACGGCAAGGCCGTTACAGTGTACCGCAATTTCATCCGGCAATATCCGTCGAGCCCAAAGACCGTCGAGGCGCTCTACATGATCGGCAAATCGTTTCTTGAACGTAAAGACCGTGAAAACGCCGTCCTGAATTTCAACCAGGCCGAACAGCAGCATAACCGGCTTGTGGCGGCGGGGGGGACGGGAAACGTTTATTTCGCGGCGGAAGCCGCGTTTTCCCTGGCCACCCTCAAGCGCGAGGACTTCGCGGCCATCAAATTCACGCTTCCCGACGCGAAATTCAAGGCGGACCAAAAAACAAAGACGGCGCTCCTCCTTGACGCGGTCAAAGCCTATGAAGACGTTTTGCGTTATCAGGGCGAAAAAATGTTCGAATCGGCGTATTGGATCGGACAAATGTACGAGGACGTGGCGGAAACCTGGCGCGCCCAGGAGCGGCCGAAGCTTGATCCGATAAAATTGGCGGTTTTGGAAAAGGACATCGCCCTGACCGCCTCGACCCTTTTGCAAAAATCGTTCGTTCCTTTTAAAAAGGCCATCGAATTGTCGGCCGGGTTCGATTCGCTGACCAAGGAGCAAAAAACGTGGGTGTATAAAACGAAAATCGGCCTGGCGAAAAACTTCGCCTCCTCGGCGGCCTGTTTGCTCGACGCGGTAAAGGCGATGGAAAACGCGCCCGTGCCCCAGGAAATCAAAAGCAAGCCGCTCTATTATTATCAATACCAAAAACAGCTCCTCGAAACCATAGAGCCGATGAAACTCCAGGCCCGGCAGTATAGCTTGTGGGCGTTTCGGCAGCTCGATTCGCTGAAGTTAGTCGGGGAAAACAGCAAGAAATGCCTCGATGAATGCGTGTTGGTAAATTTCATGCTCGGTAACGAATACGACAAGCTCTCGGAAAAAATCCTGCGCGAACCGGATTTGCCCAAGGACATAACCGCCGCGGAAAAAGAGGAGTTGACTTTTCAACTGGAAGACATCGTTTACGAACTTCAGGACAAAGCCATCGCCAATTATGAAGAGGCGCTTCGCATGGCCAAAAAGGAGAACATCGCCGATAACGCCTATAGCGGTAAAATCATGCAAGCGCTGGCCCGGATGAGCCCCGACAAATGGGGAAAGAACTTTTATAAACGGGTCGTGATCGTTTCGGGAAAAGACTGGAAGAACCGCGTCGACAGCATTCCGGGATGGAACTCGAAGCGCGCTCCCGAAGGCGGATGGAAAAATTCCGGCGAAGCGCCGCCCTTAAAACCGGCGTCGTTTTCTTTCGGCAATCCCACCTATATTTGGCAGGACAGCGGAAACGCCGCGGGGCTTTATTTCTGGAAGCGCGTGTTTCTTGAAGGCCAACCGCGCGACGCCGCAATTCACTTCGCCCTTGAAGGTAAATACTGGCTTTACGTAAACGGGACCCTTATCTCGTCTGACACCACGGGCAAACGCCGGCCCGACAAGCGCGACAGCATTGCCGGCGTGTCGAAATTGTTCCTAGGGGGCGCCAACGAAATTTCCCTGCACGTGGTTTCCTCCGACTCATTGTCGCGCGGCGTTGCCATGGCGTTTTCCCTGCTGGTCGATACGACCGAACATTTCGTCAATCCGGAGAAAACTTCTTCGGCCGATTCATTGCGCGCGGCCTCAGGCCCCGCCACCGCGGTTTCTTCTGGCCGCAACAATGCCTCGGGGCGGCCTGAAAAGGCGGCGCCCATTGAAACGGCCTATGACCATGAATATAAAAACAGCGGCGAACTGACCAAGGCGATAGGCGATTACCAGGCCAAAGCACGGGACCTGGGGCTAGAAATTAAAAAGGAACGGTTGAACGTCCAAAAATTGCAACTTAAAAACGACGACGTCGACGAGGAAATACGAAAAGTAAAGGACGAAATCGCAACGCTCAAGAAAACCTTGGAAGGGATGAAACGGGGAAAATAGTACTTCGAGGGACGGACCCAAGCGTTTTTTCCACTAATTCTTCATCACTGTTTCCCACCGAAACTATTTCCGGCCCTTTTGCCGTTTTAACAAAAGTAAATAGTTTTTTCTCCTCACGAATTTTACTAATGATTTTGCTTTCCATGGTAGAGTGTTCTTTTTGTTTAAGCAGGTTTATATATCTGCTCAATCTAAATGCGGTAATAAGCGATGACGTGGGCAATGAATCGTTCCAAGGATATGCTGACGTGCCGTTGCAGCAATAGGGTGGAAATCGATCAAAATATTTTAAATTTTCAAATCCGTGAATTCCGGGGACCGGATAAAAAAGCGAAATGCCGATAGTCGTGGGATGGTTCGCCAGAAAAGCAAGGGTCTTGGCAATAATGTCTTTGGTGTCATTTTTAAATCCGCAGATAAAATAGGTTATACAACCGATATTTTCGCGGGCTAGAGTAGCCACGACGTTCTTGTATTGATCTAAAAGCAATACCCGACTCTCCATTTCCGCGATTTCCCGATCAATAGAGGCAATAGTCAGATTAAATTTTATCATGCCACAATGAATGAGCCTGGAGAGTAATTCGGGAGTAAGTAGCGAATAATCGAGACCATTTTCCGCAAAAAAAGAAATCTCCGCATTCGATTGTTTAAAAATTTTGAGAACGTTTATAAAATATTCGGCGTCAAGAAGAAGGTTATCGTCTTCAAAATTTACATAAATTCTCTTTTTTTCTCGATTTTCAATCGATGAAAATGATGCGACTGCATCGCGCACCTTATCCAAGGGAATAGTTTTAAAAACGTTTCCGTGGGTAATAAAATTCGAGCAGAATCTGCACGTTTTACTGCATCCCCGAGTGATGGACGTTGAATAAAAAATTGATTTTTTTGTCTCATAAACCTTTGAAATTAGTGGGGCAATTTGGCTTGATTCAGAAAACAATTTCAATTCCGGAACATGAATTTGTGGAGAGGATGCACCTATTGTCTCTTTTTTCAACCGGTTATGCAAAAAACCTATCGATTCGTTTTTATAATAAAGGTTGGGAATATCTTTATATTCAATTGATTTATAAATAAATGCATTAATAAACGACTCTGTCGAAACTTCCGCTTCTCCAGCCAACACAAAGTCAATAGAGGGATCTCTCATAAAATAAAGGGGATATGCGCTTGGACCAGCCCCACCAAGTACGACAGGGATTCCGGGATTGATTAATTTTATTCGATCCGCAAGATTAAGCGCCTCATTGCTATACGAAAATGCAAAGCAACTGATGAAGCAAATATCCGGATTCGCTTTGCAAATAATTTCGGCACATTGTTCCGGAGGCGGGCCAAATCGTTGATATTGTGTAAAAAAGGACAATTTGCCGCATTCCAAAGGGATTATGTGATCATCTAAATACGAAATTTCGTTAGGCAAATCAACGACTTCGCTAGCTAATTCTTGCAAGGGAAAATTGTAGAAAGAAGTTTTTAACTTACATTTAAATAATAGGTTATGGAGAATTTTTGCGCCAAGCGAAGAAAACCGGTGTGAAGTAAAATAAAAATCACAAACGGAAGGGACGGCAATTACTGCATGCACATTTGTCGGATCGACGGATGTTGTAATCGCCATATCTTAGCGTATTTTCTGATCCAAATCAGGGCGGCAATATTGTTTGGGATTTCTTTGCCGATTATTTTGCTTAATCGTTGCTTGTATTTAATAATTTCCAGGACTTGCTTTTGATTATCCATTTTCGTCACCTTTCAAAATACATGTATACTGTATTTTCGGCAAATCTTTAAAATTTCTTGACTCAAACCCAACGGCCAACCATTCTTATCCTTTTATTTTGGCATTTAAATTGATGTGTATTATATTCATTTCGTAGATTTTATTGTTCCATTGAGGCTATAGTATGAAGACCTTAGGAATTTGTTTCGGCGCCACAACCATTCAGGCCGTTAAACTTCACTTCGACCCTCAGTTCAAATCCGTTGAATGGACAAAACGCATTGCCCACGAGGGTAATCCACGGAGCGTTCTCATTAAACTTCTGGGCGATATCGAGGCTTTCGACGTCGACGCTATTGCCATAACCGGTAGGAATTTTCGGTCAAACGTCAAGCTTACCGGCATAGCCGAACCCCTTGCAGTCGAATGCGCGCTTAAAGAAGAATATCGGGGGCGACCCATGCCCGAACTGGTTATATCCGCGGGAGGGGAAACCCAACTGGTTTATAAGATTGGCCCTCATGGCGGGATCGTTTCCGTTTTGTCGGGAAATAAATGCGCATCCGGAACAGGCGAGTTCTTCGTGCAACAAGTAAGGCGCATGGGGCTTTCGCTTGACGACGCCGTGCAACTGGCGCTACGAGGCAAATCGCATAAGATTGCCGGGCGTTGCAGCGTTTTTTGCAAAAGCGACTGTACGCACGCCCTCAATAAAGGAGAGCCGCGGGAAAATATCGTGGCGGGCCTGTGCGTCATGATTGCCGACAAACTGTGCGAAATCATTAAGGACGTTCGTTGTGAACATGTTGGAATTATCGGGGGCGGAAGCTTAAACCGCGCCATGATCGACATTCTCTCGACCAGGTTCGCGCAATTTGACGTACCGGAACTTGCTCCGGTATTCGAGGCGTTCGGCGCGGCGCTCTGGGCGGGAGAAAACCCCTGTTTGCCCCCGCCCGCCGCTTTTGACGGTCTTTTTACGTCCAACAGCAGGGTTTTCGACGTCCACCCTTCCTTGCAGGCATCGATTTCGATGGTTGATTTTAAAGAACAGCCGCACGGACAACTTCATAGCGGTGAAGAATGCGTCCTGGGGCTTGACGTAGGGTCAACTACGACAAAAGCCGTATTGGTAAGAAAATCCGACCGAACGATCGTGGCCTCCGTTTACTTGCGGACGAGCGGACGGCCCATCGAGGCCGCCCGCCAATGTTATCGGGCGCTGCGGGAGGCCATCGGAAACCTGCAACCCGCGATTACCGGACTTGGGGTCACCGGATCAGGAAGGCAGATCGCGGCGCTTCACGGACTTACGGACAACGTGATCAATGAAATTATCGCCCATGGCGCGGCCGCCGCGCATTTTGACAAAGACGTCGATACCATATTTGAAATAGGCGGACAGGACGCCAAGTACACGTTTTTAAGCGCGGGCATACCCTCCGATTACGCCATGAACGAAGCGTGCAGCGCCGGGACAGGCTCTTTTTTAGAAGAGTCGGCGTTCGAATCCCTCGGCGTAAAAACCGAGGACATCGGCGAAATGGCCATGCATGCTCACGCACCCCCCAATTTTACCGACCAATGTTCGGCGTTTATCAGCAGCGACATCAAACAGGCAAGTCAGCAAGGAATTGGGAAAAGCGATATATTGGCTGGGTTGGTTTATTCCGTATGTTTGAATTATATCAATCGCGTAAAAGGTTTACGTCCGGTTGGAAAGAAAATTTTCATGCAAGGGGGCGTTTGTTACAACCGCGCCGTGCCGCTTGCCATGGCCTCCTTGATGAAAACTCACATCATTGTGCCGCCGCATCCGGGCCTTATGGGGGCTTATGGCGTTGCGCTGGAGGTTTTTAATCGCCAGGCGTTGGGAAATTCAAAACCCGCGCATTTTAATCTTGATGAGCTGATTGAGCGGGACGCTCTTAGGGTTGGAAACCTTATTTGTCCGGGCGGAGCGGAGAAATGCGACCGCAAGTGCGAAATCGGCAAGTTTAAAATCGATGGAAGGACCTATCTTTTCGGTGGCGCCTGTAACAAATATTATAACGCCCGATTTAAGCAAGACGTTGACGTTTCCGCCTATGACCTGGTTGATGTACGCCAAAAGCTCTTGTTTGACACATTCGGAATCATTGATTCGGTTCCCGATTCCGGAGAGGACAAGCCCCAAAAAACCTTGGGTATTCTGAGGTCTTTTTTGACCCATTCGCTTTTTCCTCTTTATTCAAGGTTTTTTCATAAACTTGATTTTAAGGTCATCCTTTCCGACGGCATTGACTCCGAAGGAATATCGCGCGCCGAGGCCGCTTTTTGCCTTCCCGCGGAGATAAGTCATGGAAGCTTTTTCAACCTGCTCAAGAAAAAGCCGGATTACATTTTTATGCCGCACGTTATGCAGCTTCCCGTACCGCATGTTCCGACCTATAGCCGGACCTGCGTTTTCGTGCAGGGTGAGCCGTATTACTTGCCCGTGACCTTCCGGAGTGAAATAGAACTCGGCGCGACGCGAATTTTGTCGCCGGTCCTTGTAATGGACAAAGGGTATGAATCCGCCGAAGGGGCCTTTGTTGAAATGGGGACCGCGCTTGGGGTGAGCGTAGTTAAGGCCAAGCGCGCTTTTATATACGCGTGTGAAAAACAAAAGGCCTTCGAGCGCGAGCTTCGGGAGGAGGGACGAAAATTCTTCAGATATCTTGACGCCCACCCGGAAAAGTTCGGTATCGTGCTTTTCGGAAGGCCGTATAACGCTTTCGCCCGGGAAGCCAACATGGCCGTTGCGCATAAGGTGGCCTCTCGCGGCCACATGATCGTTCCCTACGACATGCTCTCGGCGGATGATTATGACGTCAATGAAAAAATGTTTTGGGCGATGGGACAAAAAATAATGAAGGCGGCCCAATTAGTTAAAAAGCGCGCCAATGTGTTCGGTTTTTATATTACGAATTTTTCATGCGGTCCCGATGCGTTTTTACTAGGCTATTTTAGGGACGTGATGAAATCAAAGCCCTCGCTTACCTTAGAATTAGACCAGCATACCGCCGACGCCGGGCTAGACACGCGCATCGAGGCGGCGCTCGATATCATGGCAGGCCATGGATTGCGAAAGTCGACGTTAGATATCCATACACGTCCCTGGACGCCCGCCTGCGTCGAATATGGGGCGACTCCGGTTGTTACGGCCTCCGACGGCTCGCGGCATTCGCTGTCCAGTCCTCAGGTCGAATTGGTTTTACCTTCCATGGGCCGCTATAGCACCGAGGCCATGGCAGCCATCATGCGCGGACTGGGGATACGCGCCACCGCGTTGCATGTAGCCGATAAAAACGTTTTGCTTGAGGGAAAGAAAAACGCTTCATGCAAGGAATGTTTGCCCTATATAGTGACGACCGGATCGTTTCTGACCTACTTGAGCCATCGGCGCGATCCGAAAAGGGTAACTCTTCTTTTCATGCCCACCGGCGGCGGTCCGTGCAGGCTCGGACAATATTGTGTTGCGCTCGATCAATTGATAAAAGAACGTCGGATCGATAATGCGGCGGTTTTCACCCTGACCGATGAAAACGGGTATGCGGGACTGGGAAGCAAGGCCCTTTTAAAAGCTTGGCAATCGATCGTTATCGCCGATGTTTTCGGCGACATTAAAAGTGTTTTGTGCGTTGCGGCGCACAATCGGGGGCAAGCGCTCCTTGAATTGGAATCGGCATGGAAAGAGTTGCTTGCGTATTTTGAGGGCCGCGTTTCCACGCGACTTTCGACTGTTTTGTCAATTATCGCGAAGAGACTCTCGCATCTAAAGCTGAAATCCCCGGCCGCCTCAATTCCCGTCGTGTCGCTCGTGGGAGAAATTTTCGTTCGCCGGGACGAATTTTCACGCAAAAACATCGTTGATTATTTGGAAGGCCATGGATTCTCCGTACGCGTTGCGCCGGTGGCTGAGTATATATGTTACGGTAATTACGTCATTAATAACGGCCTGGGCGAACGCGAGTTTACACGAGCGCAGCATTTTAAAATGCTCATCACCGCGCGCGTTCAGCAGTGGTGGGAACGGCGGATAAAAACCTTAGTGGCCCGATCGGGCCTCTATCGTTTCGAAATGATCGACGTCGATACGACGATTGCCGGAGTCAAACATTTGATAAACGTCAATTTTCGAGGAGAAGCGATTCTGACGGTCGGCCTTGCCATGCGCGAGATGCTCGGCGATAGTTGCGGAGTGATTTCCATCGGGCCGTTCGGGTGCATGCCTTCACGCGTTTCGGAAGCGATTTTGAAAAAGGAAATGAACGGCTTCGGAAAGGAGCGCATGCTTCGCAATGCCTTTGACGAGCGGTTTGTGGGCAACGGAAGCGAATATTTCCCTTTTTTGGCTGTTGAAACCGATGGCGCGCCTTTTCCCCTTTTAACTGAAGCCAATCTGGAGGCATTTATCGTTCAGGCCAAACGATTGCATGATCTCAGGCAAAAAATGCACTCCTCGTCTATTTCCCTGAAAATTTCCCGCAAAGCGACCAACCCGCTTGAAGGAAACAAATAAATACCTTCACGTTTTCTTCAGTCCATCCAATGTAACGTTATCTATAGCAATTTAATGCCGAGTATTGGTATAATTACACTATTGAGAATGAGGCAATTTTTGCCGGGCCGCTTTTTATTCGAAAACACCTCGTGAAGGACGCTATTGTGCTTGATATATCGGTTACTCATACTCCCGACGCCATGAAGGCGTTTTTATATGTTTCGGATTCCGGCGGCGGTGAGTATCCGTCGGTCGAAGATCTGAGAAGCGCGCTTTTAAACAGGGGCGTGATCGTCGGCATAAACGAAGAAGCGCTTGTAGCAATGGTAAATCAATTGATATGCAACACGTATATCGAGGTTGCCGCGGGCGTCCCCGCATTGGCAGGCGTGCCCGCGAGCATCGAAATCCTCATAGACGTTTCGCAAAAAGGAAGACCTCGTGTGCTTCCCGGCGGTAAAGTCGATCATCGCGACATCAGCTATGTCGTCAACGTTCGGAAAGGGACCGAACTTGTCCGCCGGATTCCGCCGGTTCTCGGAACGGACGGACGTACCGTTTTTAATAGGCCCGTCATGGCCCCCGTCGTGGATGATAAACCGCTCAAAGCCGGTAGGGGAACGGTGCTGTCGGCCATCGCGCCGAACGTTCTGGTCGCCGACATTAATGGTGCGGTCGTCGTGTTTCCGGACGGACGCGTTGAAGTCGTTGACGATAAAGTCATTTCGGGCAATATTGATTACTCGACGGGAAACATACGGTTTTCCGGCAACTTGACCGTAAGCGGTACGCTCAGGGCCGGTTTTGAAATTGATGTGGAAGGGAATTGTCGTATCGGCGGAAACATGGAGGACTCAAAAATAACCTGCCTCGGCGACCTTGAAATAACCGGTGGAGCGGTCGGACAAACAAAAGGGACGATTAGATGCGCGGGATCGTTAAAAGTTCGGCATATCGCCAACTTTACCGTCATGGCCGGCGGGGACATACGCATAACGGAAGACGCGGTCCATTGCACAATGTCCTCCGAGGGAAACATCGTGGTCAAATCCGTCGTGGGAGGAACCGTTGCCGCGGGGAAAACCATTGAGGCCGATAGTATCGGCACCGAGGCCGAAGCCCGTACCGTGATTGATTTAGGCGGAAAATACCTGCTCATGCAGCGCAAATACGCGCTTTTAAAAGAACTTGCCGATGTGACGGGAAGCATAGGCGGCGTCAAACAAACCATGTTCGAACTGGTGCGCGATGAAATGTCTTCCTCCGGAGTGCTGACGCAAGGGGCGATGGAACGGCTCAACGGACTCAAGAAAAAACATGCCGACCGGCTTCGGCGATGCGGCGAAGCGCGGTCCGAAATGGAGCTGATCGACAAAAAGCTTGAAAGCGCTCCTATTCCCTATGTTAAGGCCTCGACGGTGTTTCCCAATACGCTTATTAAATTCGGGAGTATTGAAAAGCTCATCAAGGAAAAATTGTTTCAAGCGAGGATCGTGGCGGAAGGCGATAAAATCGTTGTTGGAAAATGAAAATAATTTCATAGGGAGCCGCTTATGATGCAAGCCGGATCAAGGTGTCGATTAGCCCTCTATGCGGGGCTCGCCGTTTGTTTTTTCTTTACGAATGTTATCAAGGGCGAGGAATCCGGGGATTATATCCATTATCGACTCGGAGTAAAATATAAAAACGAAAACAATTTCGACCAGGCCGTCGAGGAGTTTAGAAAGGTCTTGACCGCCTATCCCGATAATTATAACGCCTATATGCAATTGGCGCAAATCCGTGACGCGCAAAACCAACCCCGGCTGGTTATCTATAATTTAAAAAAGGCCCTGGCTTATAACCCCGGATGGGGAAAGGCCCATCGCATGTTGGCTGAAAGCTACGAACAAGACAAACAATTTCAGAATGCGATCATGGAGCTTCAAATTTATCAGCAATCGTGCGATCCGGCGGAACAGGAAAGCGTACAAAAACAAATCGACCGCCTTATTAAAAAGGTACAGGGAAAAACCGGTCCGGACAGCGTAGCGCCGGTTGTTGCACAGCCTGAAAATAAGGACACCGCAATAGTAAAAGGCCAGAAACCGGCCTTGGCGCAGCAGAAAACGGACCAGGAAAAAAAGCCCGAAAAAACCGCCGCCGGCGCGGCCGTTTCGCATGTGCCAAAGCGGACCGCCGCGCCCGCCTTAGCGCCCGCAATTTCTCCGGCGGCCCAAGCTCTTGTCAATAAAGCCAAGATACTTTACCAACAGGGCAAAATCGACGAGGCGCTGCTGGCCCTTAAAAAGGCGCTCCAAGCGCAGCCCCATTTGGCCGAGGCATTTTTCATCGGCGGGCTGGCCCGTTATAAACAGGGAAAGCCGGATTTGGCAAAGGTGAATTTTTCAAAGTCCATTCAATTTTCGGGGGCCGATTGCCAGGCGCATTTTTATTTGGGTAAAATTTACGGTGCCGAAAAATATTTTAAGGGCGCCATCGACGAACTTTCAAAATTCGTGCGTGAGGCGCCCGAGGGCGACCAGAAAAAAGAGGCGCTTTCTTTGTTGGTCGATTATAAAAAACTTACCGGCGACACTACGGCCGTCATCGCCGGCGATAACCCCGAAAAAGAGCGGGCCGAAGCCAGGCCTGACTTCGAACCGGCGGTCCCGGAATCCGGTTTTACGGTCATCGAAATGCGGATTGATTCACTTTTGTCCATGCAGATCGTCGATACGCTTACCGATCCGGGGCAGGCCATGTTAACGGGCGTCAAGGACTTTAAGGCGGGGCATTTTGACGAGGCCATAAAGGAATTTAAAAAAGTCATGATCGCCTATCCCGGTTCCGTAGTTGCGGCGCCCTGCACATACGACATCGGCGTTTGTTATATGAAATTGCGCCTGTTTGCCAATGCCGAAAACCAATTCGACAATCTTCGCAACCGGTATCCTTCCCATGCGACCGCGGCGCCAGCGTTGTTTTTAAAGGCTTATTCATATTCCGAACGGGGCGACGTTACGCTTTCCGAAAAGCTTTTTCGTGAATTTATCCAGAAATACCGCAGCCACGCCTGGACGGGAAAGGCTTATGAGAAACTCGGCGATTTATATCTTGATTTGAAACAAACGGGAAAAGCGTTGGACGCATATAACCAGGCGGTTTTGGCTTCAAAGGACCCCGCCGACCAGGCATACTCGTATTTTAAGCTTGGGGGCGCATATTTCGAGGCGGGAAATTCCGAACGCGCCGTTGCGTCGTATAAAAAATTAATTGAATTGGGTGAATCACGTAAATTGTACGCCCGCGTCCCCGATTCCTATTATAAAATAGCGGATTACAAGTACCAGCAGCATGACAATAAAACCGCCCTTGAATTTTACCTGAAAGCCTCGCGCAAGTATCCCGCCTACCAGGAAACGCCTTGGGCGCTTTTTCAAACCGGAAACATATATAAAAACCTGCAAAATTATCAGAAAGCAATTGAAACATACAAAGAACTCGTAAAAAATTATCCCGACGATTATTGGGCTAAACAGGCGCGATGGAAATTAGACGACGCCGTTTGGGAAAATGAATACCGGGCGGTTTTGAAATAATCATGAAGGAACCCGACCTGATATCCATACTCTCGACGTCGTTTTCGCTGCAACTCGCACGGTATCGTGAATTATCGGACCTCGTGCAAAAAACCCTCGGCAAGCTTGTCTTGACACGTGGAGACGTTTGCCAAGTGATGGACAATTTCAAGCATAAACAAGAAATATTGGAAGCGATTATAGAGGAGAGAGGAAAGGTTGAAAATGATGTCGCAACGTGGCAACAAAACAAAAACAGCTTTCCCGACAGTCCGGCCGTTTCCTGCCTTAATGAGTTGCTAAAGGAGACCGCGTCGGCCATTTCGGAATTTCTTGAGGGCGAAGCCCAACTTAAACGGTATTTGGAACATTATAAAAAACCCGGGAACCAGAGTTAAAATGACGTCCTTCATGCCGGATAAAAAGCAACCTTATCACGAGGCTCCCGAGGCTCCCGAGGACCACGAGGCCTTTGAGGCGCTGCAAAAGGCGTTTTTTGATTTTCAGGAGCGGGCTGAAAAATTAAGCGTCGCCTATAGCAACATGCAGCGGGACTTTAAAAACATCAATATGGAATTAGACGCCAAAAACGCCGAATTGGCCGAAAGCCTTAAAAAACAGGCGGAAATACAGGTTTATCTCAACAGTATTCTCGAAAGCATGAACAATGGCGTAATTGGGATCGATATTCGGGGAAACATTACGCATTTTAATCCGGCGGCCGCGGAAATTACGGGATTTGCGCCTAAGGAAGTTTTAAAAAGGTCATACGAACGATATTTTAAAAACTCATCCGGACATCCAACTTTGCTGGATGTGCTGGAAAGCGGCAAGGAGCACAAGGGGGATGAAAAAGTCCTTTGGCATAAAGATAAGCGGCCCGTGCCTGTTTGGTTTCAAACCGCATTATTAAAAGACCCTTTCGGACGGACCCTCGGGGCTGTGGAGATTTTTAGCGATATTTCGCGTATTAAATCCTTGGAGGAACAGATGCAACATACGAAAACCATGGCGGCGTTGGGAGAAATGGCCGCAACGGTCGCTCATGAGATTCGTAACCCGCTTGGTGCGATGGGAATGTGGGCGGGATTATTGGAACGCGATTTAGGTCCCGACGATGAACGTAAAAAACTCGTGAAGAGGATCTTGGAAGGCCTCTCAAGGCTCAATCGGATCGTATCAAATCTCCTGGTATATTCTCGGCCCGTTAAGGCGCAGTTTCGTCCGGTCGCGCTTAAACAGGTCTTGCACGAGACCATTGATTTCGTTGAAATCGAGGCGCAGCGTCAGGGGCATGTCATTGCGGTCAAGAAAAAATGGCGCGCCGACCATACCCCCACGGTCCTCGCCGACCCGGAGAAACTTCAACAGGTAATCATGAACCTGTGTATTAATTCAATTCAGGCAATGCCCAAAGGCGGCACGCTCACGGTCGTTATCGACCCCGTGAAAGATCCGCAAGCCGAATATGCCTCATTTAGGATTACCGATACCGGCGTGGGAATCGAGAAAGAGGATATCGATAAAATATTCGATCCGTTTTATACCACTAAGGAAAATGGAACGGGGCTCGGCCTTGCCATTGTAAAAAAAATCGTTGAATCGCATTCCGGACATATCGACGTTTCAAGCGCGGTCGCTAAAGGCACCAGCGTCAAAGTCTTTTTACCGGTCGCCCCTCAATAACCCTTGCCGTGGAGAACTAATGGAAATAAAACGAATCCTGGTCATTGATGACGACGAATACATCCGTGAGTCGATCAAGGAAACCCTTCGGCGAAAAGGATATGAATTGGAGAGTGTCGATAACGGCAAGGCTGCGTTGGAGGTTTTCCGATCATCCGGGTTCGATATGGTGATTTCCGATATGAAGATGCCCGGAATGTCCGGAATAGAACTTTTGGAAAAAATCAAGCAGCTCGACGCGGAAATTCCATTTCTCATGATCACCGCGCACGGCGCCATCGAAAGCGCGGTTGAGGCGATAAAAAAAGGGGCGTACGATTTCATTCAGAAATCGCCAAGCCTTCTTGAAGAACTCGAACTACACGTCGAACGTACGCTGCAATATCGTTCCTTACTTAACGAAAACAAACGGCTTAAATCGGTCATCAGTAGGCAATGGAACTATGTCGGCGACTGTTCGTCGCTCGAACAGATCAGGAATCTGGTCACCACCGTCGCGGCAAGCCGTTCCACCGTTCTTATCACCGGAGAATCGGGTACGGGAAAGGAACTGATTGCGCGTTCCATTCACTACCAAAGTCCTCGACACCATGGCCCGTTCATTAAAATAAACTGTGCGGCTCTTCCCGAAGGGCTTATCGAATCGGAGCTGTTCGGACACGAAAAAGGCGCATTTACCGGCGCGCTTAATCGAAAGCTCGGTAAGTTCGAACTCGCGTCGGGAGGGACGCTGCTTCTTGACGAAATCGGGGAAATGCAATTCGGGGTGCAAGCGAAACTGCTCCGTGTCTTGCAAGAACGTGAAATCAACAAAGTGGGAGGGGATGACCCGGTTGAGGTGGACATTCGGATCGTTGCGACGACCAACCGAAATCTTGATAAAGAAGTCAAAGAGGGAAAATTTCGCGAGGACCTTTTTTACCGGCTCAATGTCTTTCGCATCAGTGTGCCGCCTCTGCGCGAACGAAAGGAGGACATTGAAAAACTTGCGGAACATTTCATTAAAAAATATAACGAGCAAAACGGCTTCAGCGTGCAAAATCTGGGACCCGGTTGCTTGGAGGAACTTTTCGGCTACGATTGGCCGGGAAACGTTCGGGAGCTGGAAAACGCCGTGGAACGGGCGGTTGTGCTCACGCGCGGCGGGGCGATTAAAAAAGAAATGTTTGCTTTAAAAGGCCAAAGTGGTACAATAAACATTGATCGTTTTGAGTTTTCCCCCGGAATATCGATTGCCGAGGCGGAACGGGAATTAATCGTGCGGACGCTCGCGCATTGCGGACAAAACCGTACCAAAGCCGCGCACCTTCTGGGGATTTCCATTCGTACGCTGCGCAATAAGCTTAACGAATACGGAATGGCCAAGGAGTAGCCCGGAGACGCAGGGCATTTGTTAAGGAACCAACCATGAAGCTTTTTAAATTCAATTCCATCGTTTTTAAAACGGCCGTCATCTATGTCTTCGTCACTATTTTAAACGTTTCCATCTTCGTTCTGATGGTATTCGAAAACCAGCTTGACCTTATTGCCGAAAATGCCATCATCAACAGCCAGCTCAAGGCGTCTAATTTTAAATATCGCATCGACAACATCATCGGTATCAACGGGGAATTGCAGGTTGTTAACTTGAATAAAATATTGCGTGAGGCCGGGTCCCTTGAAATAAGCGACGTCGCCATATTCAGCGAAAGCGGGAAGGTCTTCGTCAATATTTCAGGGAATCAACAAGTGGAGAAAACGGAAGCAAGCGTCGACGAGATGAAAAACATCAATATGGCCATCACCAAGCGCGGTTTCGAGGACAAGTTGTTTTATCATGTTATCAACAGAAAGTCAAAAAGGATCGACCTGTATATTCCCTTTACGTATCAGGGCGACAAAATAGGCGTTGCCTCCATCGTGCTTTTCATGAAGGACATCGACAAGCAGATGACCTATCTGTATCGTCAATGCTTTCTCATCGCCGCGCTTATCATTGCCCTGCACGTGGCATTCGCCATGCTGCTGTCTAAAACCGTGCTCATGCCCCTTCGAAAACTCAACGAGGCGACCCGCCGCATAGCGCAGGGCGATTTGGCCATCAGGGTCCCCATCGTGCGCGACGACGAGATCGGAAGGCTCGCGTCGTCGTTTAACGAAATGAGCGTCGCCATTCAACGGATGCGCGACGAGGCAAGGGGCGCGAACCCGCTCACCGGATTGCCGGGAAACATCACCATTGCAAAGTACATCGACGACTGCCTGAGCGCGGGACGCATCATGTGCGTTTTATATTGCGACCTCGATAATTTTAAGGCGTATAACGACAAATATGGGTTTACAAAAGGAGACGAAGCGATATTGTACACGCGCGATTGCCTTATTTCAACGGCCAAACGCAAAGACATGAAAAACGTTTTCGTCGGCCACGAAGGCGGTGATGATTTTGTCGTCATTTGCGACTTCACCTATTGGGAGGACTATGCGAAATCCTTCATCACGCTCTTCGACCGTGGGATCTACCAGTTTTATAACAGCGTCGACGCGCGAAACGGCTTTATTGAATCCATCAACAGAAAAGGCGAACGGCAACGCTTCCCCCTCATGAGCATTTCGGTTGCCGTGGTTTCCAACAAAACCAGGCCGTTTAGGCGGCACGCGGAAATGATCCAGGTGGCGGCCGAGGTAAAAAAATACGTCAAGAGCATCGACGGATCGTGTTATGCGATCGACCGACGCACCGGGCCCATAAGCTCCGCGCCACCGCAAAAAACCGCCCCGGCCGCGCGCGTTTCCTCCTCGCCAACATAATAGTGGACATACGATCGGGTGGTTCCTAAGGCGCCTTTATGAAAACATATTTTAGAATCGGCATCGTTTTTGCGCTCCTTGCGCTGACGGTGCTCTTCAATGTCGGCGTCATCGACATTCGCATGCAGGAAATGAATTATTTGATCGGAAAAATCGCCGCCCAACAGGATGTTCCCATGTCCTTGGGAATCGTGGCAAAGTATGAGCTCATTAAACAACGGATACTTTACGGCGAAAAAAGCGAAAACAATTACGAACTTGAAGCGAAAATCCAGTGCTTGACTTCCGGTGATCAATACGCGAAACAGGAAAGCGTTTTAAAAACGACCGTGTACCGGGCCCCGGTGCGTTTCGTGCTCAACGTCATTCGCTTTGCGCTAGGAAAACCCATTATAAGCCTCAAGGAGGAAGACAAGATTCTTAATGTCCTTGAAATAGGGTATTTTTGGGAGCGCAACCGCAAGTATCAGGAAGCGATCAATATTTACAATCAGGTGCTTTCCAAACAATCCATTCAGCCCGACCTCCAATCCGCCGTCATGATCCACAAGGCTTTTTGCCATTCGATGTTGAGCGAATATGAAATTTCAAAAAACACCTATGAGCGTGTCATAAGCTTGTTTCCAAACACCGACGCGGGGGTTTTATCGTGGAAACTGCTCGATTTCATCGAGTCGATGCAAAAACAACGCGACGGACTGGAAAAAAAGGGGCTCAGCGATTTTGAAAAGGCAAAACAGTCGTACATGGTGATGGATTATCGGAATTCGGTGAAATTTTTTTCACGCTTTTTACAGGAGAACACCGCGATGCCCGTTAATTTCGAGGCGCTTTACTACAAAGGCCGCTCACATGAGGAATTGGGGGAAGGCGAAGAGGCCATTATGACCTATCAACGCATCATTCGAGACGACAAATCCAGGGAATGGGCAAAGCAGGCGAACCGGCGAATGCTCATGATCGGCGAGTTTTACGATCAAAAGAAACAAATTTCCGACGAAGCGAAAAAGCAGTTGGCCGCATACCAGGACCAGGGATTCATGAACAATATCCAGCAATACGCGAGCATGGTTTCGGAAAGTTCTCTTCGTCAAGAGCTTACAAAGGACTACGGGACAAAGGGAAACAAAGGGAAGTCCGGCGACGATAGTTTACTGAGCGTCATCAACAGTATCGGCGGATTGGACCTGAACGGAGAGAAGGCCGCCCAAAAACAGGCCGAAGCCGAACGCGCGCGCGGCGAGCTCATAGCCCAGGGAAAACTTTCCGGCGCCGAAATAAAAGAACTTGACAGGAGAAAAGCGCTCGAGGACAATCCGCTGCGCAGACCCAGCGCAATCAAATCGATCATCGACGAAAACTCATCGCAACTCAAATACATCTATAACAAGCGGCTGCGTCAAGGAATAAAACTTTCGGGAAAAATGGTCGTTGAAATCAACATTAAACCCGACGGGGCGGTTCGCGCGGTCAATATTTCACGGTCGAGCGTGGGGGACAAAAATTTTGAAACGGATATAGTCAACCAAATTTCGCAATGGAAATTTAAATCGGTGGTCGACAGCTTGGGTGATATGACCGTAAATTATCCCATTGAATTTTCGGAAGAGGAATAAAGCGCAAAAAGGCTGGACTGAGAAGTCTCTAGACCCATCTTCCCGTATCTACTTAATCACCACCGACGATTCCTTGATCCGCTGAAGCGTCTTTATGTCCTCGGTGCATGAGGCTATTTGCTCCGGGGAAAGTTCATTGCGGCGCATGGCAATGGTGCGCGAAAACTTGGCGTAATCCGGCGTCTCGCTCGACATGCAATTCGAACTGAAAAGCGCATTGTTTATCGGCGAACATGACAGGTTAAGGGTCGTGGTCGCGCCCTTGTTCTTTTTAACGAGCACGGTTTCCCGAATGGTTATTTTCCCGTCGAAATTAAACGGCGTTATTGAATTCGAATCGGGCTGCTCTGTATAAGTATAAAAGAGATGGGAAAGGCCGATGTATGAGCTGGCTTTTCGTATGGTAATCTGGTCTTGATTAAAAAAGGTTATTTTTGCCTGAAGCGGCGCGCCACGGTCGTTTAAATTGAAAACCAAACACTTCGATAATTTATTGGCATGGTCGAACAAGCCGATCATCCGCTGAAACCGCTCTTTCATTTCCGCCGATTGCTGCAACAGCAAGCGGCTGCGAAGTTTCCAGGCAATGGGACCGGTATATTCCAGGTCGAGCGTGTTGAAGAGCGTATCGTGGGCGTATTCGAGGGTAAAATTATAATTACAATGCGATTGGTCCATGTTCGGCGGGGGTAGGGCGCACATGCGCTCCGTATAGAGCGAAACGCCTTTAAGCCCGAAAAACGTTTCGGGATATTCACCGAGCGCGTATCCGCGCGCGTAGGGAAAGGCCACGCGGCCGGTGTCGTTTACGGTTACCATGATCAGCGGCGCCTGAAGTGAAACCGGCGTAATGAACGACTCATCGAACCCGCCCAAATAATGCGGACGCGTAAGGACTATAGCGGAGGTCATTCCCGCGCTTATAAGCATTTTATTGCAAATGGCGGCTTTTTCCCATACGGACGCTTGTCGTTTCTGAAAACCTTTAGTAGGGTCGAACGGTCTGTTCGTTTCGTCGCTTGCCAGGGAAATATTGTCCTGTACCCAGGCCACGATTTTGTCTGCCTTTTCAAAACGGGAAGCGCTGCCGCGGGTAAGCGAATCGACGGTCGAGGCGACAATCGAAGAAGAAAATCCGGGCGCTTCGAAATTATGCCGATTGATGTTGCGGGCAATGCTCGACCAACTGTCAAAGACCGATTGGTTGAAGCCGTATTTCATGGAAATCGACGCCCGGTCTTCCGTAACGTCGGCACGGGCAAGATTGTTGCCGCGGCCCTTGGGCATGATGTTTTCGTAGGCCCAGGTGTTTCGCCTGAAACGGTCGTTATCGGGCGACGCGCCCGAAAGCCCCGGCGGGCAATGGCCGTATTCCTTGAATGCATAATCGAATTTATCGGGGTAGGAAAAAGTAAGTTTTGCTTTATAAACCGGAATACCGCGCGAAAACCAGTATTCATAAGCCGTCAGGGGCGTGGGCGAGTTGATGACGATATAGGTTTCAAGCACGCATCCGGGCGTGACGTTTGGAAAAACGACCAGCGACGTTTTTCGATACTCCGTTTCCATGGCATCGCGGTCCAATGCCTTCTCTTTTCCGTTTTCATCGAACATACGCGGCTTAAAAGCGCCGATCGATCCGTAATACCGGGGAATTTGCACCGTGCCATAGCGCACCCCATCCTTGGTAAGTATTCTGATCCTGTTACTGATTACATATTTGCGCAAGGCCGTCGTATAGGTGGCGCCGGTAAAAAAGGGGTCCACGAATTGTTCATACGGAACTTCGATAAAAAGCTCGTCGATCTCGTAGTAGGCCCCATAGTCGTTCCAATCAGTGCGCACGTCGAGCGTGGGATATTTGTCGCGCATGAGCTTGAGCGTTGCGATATCCGTGGCAACGGTATAATTGATGCAATTGCAAAAAAGCAAAGCGCCGCATAAAAACAGCCATACCCGATTAATTTTCATGGGTCTATCTCCAACATGTCGATTTCATGAATTTGGCCAATTCCAAATGATATCCGTTCAAATCTTTCCGCGCTTCGCCGGGGACCACGGTTTCCTTTTGTGTAAATGTCCGTTCGATTGATCCTGTTTTTACCGTCCAATAGCCTCGGCCGAACCGGTGGTCGATGTTATGCTTGTCGAAGTCCATAAAATCCTTGGGAACAAGCCATTGGTCATGCTGTTCGAAACCCGAAAGGTAGCGAGGCCCCTCGTTTTTTATGGTCGTATAGCGGACGTCGCCGGTAAAAATCGAGGGGGTCGAAAGGACCAGGCCGCCTTTTTCAACCGCAAGGAAATTGCGCTGTATGTCGGCCGTAAAGCTTATTTCCAGATAGGAACTCGTTGTTTTCACGACCGTGCAGGAAAGCGCGTTGATGTTGAAGGTCTCAAGAAGAAATTTCGACAGAAACATCGCTGCGTCGTCGCCCTTTTGCTCGGCATACGCCGGACAAAAGTAATACGCCGATTTCCCGCGCATGACAATGCTTCCGCGCATTTCCCAGCGTCCGTCCGATTGTTTTTTATCAATCGTGGACCTCGTTTCGACCGAATTCATATAACCGCTTCCCTGGGAAATGGTCACGATCCTGCTGCCCCCTTTACGCAGCACAAAAGCTTTCTGTCCGATGAGATGAAAGTAGGAATCCGCCGCCGTGCCGAAATAAACCGTTGGATCGAAAAACCGGACAACCGAGTCGGCCTGCGAAAAATAGGCGATGGCATGATTGAAATTCCCCAGCGCCGGGATTTCCTCCGTGCACTGCGTGTTGCCCTCTGTCGATACCAGGGCAATGCCCAATTCAACGCCTTTGCAGCCGCACAGCGACTTTAAAAGCGTGGCCATTTCCTTGCAATCGCCATAGCCTTTTTCCGCCACGAATTCGGCGGACCGGGGGATGAAAGAATGCGCATTCGACAAGTTGGCATAGTAGCGTACCGAGCGCTGTTGCAAAGCAAAGGCCTGTGAAATAACCGAATCGGAGCACTGGGCGCTTATTGAATTGGCCCACTTCGCTATTTTCGGCGAAGCGCGAAACAAAGGTCCCACGACATCAAGATAGTGGTCGCCGAGCTGCGCCCATGAATATGAGCGCTTTCCTTCGGGAGGAATGCCGAAATGAAAACCCGCATACCACTCTTCGGGGTTTTTAATGCGGTTTGTTTTTTGTATTTTACCGAGCATCGAGGCCTTGACGATGAATTCAATACGGCGGCCGTTATCAACGGTTGCCGTGTCGATTTGCTGTAAGCCTTCGGCGTTTTTGACGCAATGAATTATCGAATAATCGCGCGGCCAGGAAAGCGCGATCCGTTTATTGATGATCGGATATTCCTGGCGAAAGTATTCGCAGTTCATGAATTCGGGACGGAAAAGTTCCCTTCGCCTTTCAAGGCGGATCACCATGCCTTCCACATAATGGGGGACGATCACGCGGCGGGCCACATCGTCGGTTTGGAAAATGTTATCGTAAACTACCGGAAAAATAGAAATGTCGGCGGAGTTTGATTCCCAAACCGTGCCGTCGGGATAAAAAGCTTTTATCACTATGGATTGCGGGCCCTCTACGTTCGGGCTTTCGAAGGTTTGAATGGATTCGAAATCATTGGGGTTTCGCTTATTGATATACAGGTATTCGACGGAAACGACGGAAAGCCGGTTTTTCCCGTTGTCATCGCGAAAGACCGACAAGGTAGTCGAATCGTCGACGACAATAACCGGTTCATCCTGCCACGCCGGAGGCATGAAATTGATTTGCGCGCGCGAGCGGTCCAACACGAGCAGGGGCGATGGCGTATAAACACACGCGCAGAAAAAAGCCAACAACATAAGTGCGCTATTTTTCATGGTGTAATTATGGCGCCGTAAAGTTAATGTAGGCGCTTGGGGCGCTTTCTCCAACCGGGTTAAATGCCGCCACTTTGTAGTAGTATACGGTTCCGGATTGTACCTGTGTGTCCGCGTAAGTATTGCCTACCGATTGCGCTAGTTGCGTGAATTGAGCGGTCGGCGAAAGCGCACGGTATATCGTATATCCCGTGGCCCCATAGGATGTACTCCACATCAAGGCGATATAGTTGGGGCCGGGGGTCGTAAACGCGAACGATGTGGGGGTGGCCGGGGCGAGACGATGTCCAGAAACCGGAAGCGATAAGGGGCCTTGGCCGGAAGCATTATATGCCGCGATTTTATAATAAATGAGTTGACCTGAAGCCACGCTATCGAAAGCGCTTGAAAAATAACCGGAAAGCGCCATGACGTAGGTTTTACCGGAGTCCAACGATCGATATATCGTGTAGCCGGTGACATTTGAGGCGATTGTCGACCAACTAAGGATAATTCCTGCTGCGTTACCGGTAGCGGTAAAAAAATTCACCTGAGCCGGAGGTATCAACAGTTCCGCGGAAATATAGGTCGATTGTGCAGATTCACCGATTCCTTCAAGCGATGAAACGGTGTAATAATAATATATCCCAGCAGTCAAGGCTGTATCAGTGAAAGACGTGGAATTGGAGTTCCCTATTTTATTGAAGGGGCCGCTATAGGTCGATGCACGGTAAATGCAATAGCCTGTGGCCCCTACAACAGGTTCCCAGCTCAGGAGCATGCTGGGTTTTGTATAAATCGGCGTTGCAACGATATTTGTTGGACAGGATAACCCCTTTAACACACCCATACAGTATGGCGATTGTACACTTGTCTTGCCTGATTTGGAATAGGACTGGATTGTATAATAGAATTTTTTGTCCCCGATGTTTTGCGGGTCGGAAGGAAAAACAGAGTCTTTATACGCAATCGTGGTAGTCGAATCGATTACCACGAAAGGGCCGGATGATGCCGTAGACCGATAGATATAGTAGCCTACTGCGCCTATAACCGCGTTCCAGGAAAGGGAAATATAGTTTGAGTAGGTTGATGACGCAATCACTGGAGAAGGCGGGCTCAAGGTCCCAAGATATCCATAATCCACCGCAGAACGTTCGCTTGTTCTCCCATTAACATCAACAATCGTCAAGCTGTAATAATAATATCCCGTAAGATGCACGGAATCGATATAACTTGTTAACGTGGTGCTGTCGATGAGCTTAAAGCTGTCTGTATAAGTGGAATTATAAGCGCGATATATATAATATTTTTTCGCCGAAACGTTTTGACTCCATGTTAGCATGATGCAATCGAGATACGTACCCTTTGTGGCGGTTATCATCGGGGCAGTCGGCCTCTGTAAATAACCTATCGCATAAAAACTTTTTGGCCCTGGTTTTTTATTTGATGAAAAGGCGGCAACTTCATAGTAATAATTGGCAGTTGTCGTTACGCTGCTGTCGTTATAATAAAAGTACGAGCCGGAACTCGATCCGGTGAAAACGGTATCGATGCAATGAAATGAATCGGAAACGATTAAGCTGGAGGAGCAACGGTAAATGTAAAACCCGGAAGGCTCCGTGCTACATTGCCACGAAAGCGCTATATACGAAGAATAGGTCCCTGACGACGCGGAAAGATAGCTTGGTGCGGAAAGAACCGACAGATACCCGTACGTATAACTTGACATTGGGCTATAATTGCCCTGTTGGTCACGCTCGAATATTTTATAATAGTAATAATAATTGGGGGCCGACGCAAGCGGAGCGTTAATCAGCGAATCGTAGTAATAGGATTTGTTCGTCACCGAGTCGATGATTTGAAAAGGCCCGGATGGACTGAGGCTTCGCAGGATGAAAACCGTACCCGTTGTCGAATAAGAATACCAATTAAGATAGATATAGTTGGCGTATGAACCTTGTGAGGCATAGAAATCATAGGGCGTTGAAGCGCTCGAATTTGCAATATACCCGAACAAGAGTTTCTTCGATTTACTTTCACCATAGGCGTTCGACGCCGACAATTGGTAATAATACAATTGGTTAGGGGTCAAAGAATAGTCGGTATATGAACCATAGGTAGTCCACGACATAAACATGGTGTCGGCCAAAAGCGTAAACGGCCCGCTTGGCGAGGTCGAGCGGTATATTTTATAGGTCGTGGAATAATTAATGTTATACCATGTCAGGACAATGGATGAATACCCGATTGTTAATTGCAGGGAATCGGTCATTCGGGGCGGAAGGCCCAGCGGGGTCGTAAACGATCCCGATGCCGCGCCAACGCTGTCCCATTTGTCTTTTGCGACGACCGAAAAATAATATTTCGTTGCTGGCTTTAACTTGTTCGGACAAAACCCCGAATCAACGGCGGTGCAGCTGGTGTCGGTCGGGATAGAGGTGGTCCCGATCAGAAAGGCCGTGTCAAGCGTGTCGTATTTACCGTTATTGTCGGTCACGCCGGCTTTACAGAAAATGCTCCCCGTACTGTCGCTAAAATCGAAATCCGACCATAGCGGCGTTGGATTGGGGGTAATGACAACAGTCGGACGGCTGTCGATGGTCCAGTTCGTGCCGCCCGCGTCGAAGGGGTTTGCGCGCGATTGTTGCGCGTCTTGTTTGGCACAGCTTAGCATAAACACTAGCGTTGCAAGAACGGAAAACTTCAATTTGACGGTCATGGTAACGGCCTTTGCTTGAATGTTCAAAACTTGAATGAAATCGTCATTGCGGCCAAAAACGCCGTCCCGATCCCAATCCACACGTTCCTGGTCGAAAGCGCCTTATCGGTCGTGGAACGGTCCGCGGAATAGTCCGCGTATCGCGCATCGAATTCGGCCGCGGTATTTGCGCTTGTTAATTGCGAATACACGGAATAAGCGCTTTGTTGCTTTTGCAAATCGTTTTGTGCGGTAGAATTAACGGCAATTGCCGCTCCCAAACACAAAGCCGAAGCCGCTCCGAAAATTATTTTGCGCGCGGTTTGGTTTTGTTTATGGTGCGCTTGCTTGAGCGAATCGAGGTATTGCAGCGTAACGAGCGGTTGGATTATGGTGTCGGCGCCGCCAAGGCCGATTAGGACTTTTCTGGTTACGGGCGCATACGAGTCGAGCGAAAGCTTCATTATGTATTCGCCGGGCCGAATCGTATCGCACGAAAAAGGCGTTATGCCGCGGATGCCGTTGGTAAGCGAGCATTGGGCCTTAGGAGGGGCTGTAACCACGGTCAGCGAACCTAAAGCCCGTTCAAGCTTGGCAAAAACGCTTTTGTCCACGTCGGGTTTGAGCGTTATTTGCGTGGAAAATTTTTTGAACCCGTATTTATCGAATGCAATGTCGAAGGTCCCCTGAAACAGACTGTCTTTGGAACAGGGTGTGGTCCCTATATCTTCACCGTTTAAATAAACTTTAGCGCCCGCGGGTTCCGAGTTGATGGTCAACGTTAGGGGTTTTGAAAGGGGTTTGGGAACATATACGGATTTAGGAGCGCCGCCGCCGTTAGGTGTAGGAGAAACCGCGACCGACATATTGAAAAGTTCCGCGAGAAGCGGAGGTATCTGTTCGGCCAATTCAAGGGTCGATCCGACCACGGTGGTGGAAACCGAATGTTCGATGGACCGCGAAACGACATTACCGCTGTGCAATTCAAGGGCCAGGGCGCCCTGTTTTTTGGAAAGCATGCCCCATACCGCCCATTGCGCGCCGCATTTGCGGCCTATTTCAAAATACGAGGATGGGGCCGAGCAGGTGTCCCGAAATTCGGATGCAAGTCCCAGTTTGTTTTGGATTTCGTACTTATCGATGACCGCGTATTGGCCTTGCTTCAGGATTTCAAGCGTGGTCCGCTCGGAAATAAACGACCCTTCGGTAACGGTCACCCCAAGGCCGGTTTTACAGGGGAAAACCGCCACCTTTTGCTGGCTGCTCTCATCGCACAAAGTAACGCAGGGCCGGGCCAGCCCGCCGAGTAGGAGCATGATGACAGCCGCAACGCTTTTTAAAGACATAAGAATATCCTTTATGTAAATTTCCACTATGAATACAGGCGCCCTTTCAGAGGCGCCACCTACATTTTACTTTTTGAACGATAATAAATCAAGCTTCTTAAGGGCAATTATCGTTGACTTTTTTTTGAAACAAGAACTATAATTATACATTTTAATCAGCAATAACCCACAAGGTGGATGTTGACAAATTGAAGGTTTTCTCGCGATCAAACCGGCAAAATCCCCACACGGCCCCAACGCTAAATGCGCTCCGGTGCATCGCGATTGCGCTTTTGCTCGCCTGCGCCGGATGCGAGGTTGTGCACATACTCCCCAACGACTCATCCGTCAGGGCAATTTTACTGGCCGCGCCGCATTATTCGTTTCCCGGAGGAGGCAGGGACTCCAGTGACTGTAATTGCCCGGCGCATTGGGACGGGGACACGCTTTTCATTTTTAATTCCTGCAATGGGCTTCGCCGTTCGAACGGAGCCGACCAGTTTCATCTGAATACCGTTATTGATGTGCAATTAAACGACATTATCGATAACAGCGGTCGCAATTGGATCGAAAGCACCTGGAAAGATGCCGACGGAACGCTTTACGCCTGGTATCATAACGAGCCTTCGGGAATTTGTCCGGAAAATGCCCTTACGGCCCCAAGGATCGGGGCAATGGTTTCGTACGATAACGGGCGCACCTTTACTGATCTGGGTTTAATCATCGAAACACGCGACACGATAAACTGCAACGCTCAAAACGGCTATGATGCGGGCGGCAACGGGGACTTTTCCGTATTGCCGGATTCCGCGCATGATTACTTCTACTTTTTTTTCAGCGTCTACGGAGGCAATTTGTGGGAACAGGGTGTCGCCGTCGCGCGCATGCGTTTTGCCGATCGCAAATCCCCCGTTAATAATGTTTGGAAATGGAACGCGGGAGGATGGAGCGAGCCGGGTCTCAAGGGAATGGCCACGCCGATATTCCCGGCTGTTAAGAATTGGGCTGACTCTACCGCCGATGCGTTTTGGGGTCCTTCGATCCATTGGAATACGCATATCAATCGCTATGTTATCCTTCTTAACCGTGCCAAAGACCCTCCGGGATATAATCAGGAAGGCAGTTACGTCACTTTCAACCCAAACATCGCCGATCCCTATGGATGGACGACGCCCGTTAAGATTTTCGATGGCGGCTTGTGGTATCCCCAGGTTATTGGCATTGATCCAACGAAGAAAGAAACCGACAAACTTGCCGGTCGCGTTGCCCGTTTTTTCATGCACGGCATTTCCGACTGGGAGATACTTTTTTTAAATCCCTATGAATCGCCATGACCGTTTACCGCAGTGTGGCGCGATTAAGCTGGTCCAGGGCGTTTTTTGCGGCGGCATAGTTAGGATCAGCCTCAAGCACCTTTAAAAATTCCGCTCGCGCTTCCGCATTTTTGCCCATTGTAACAAAGACCGTTCCAAGGTTATATCGGGCGTCGATGAATCCGGGGTTCAATTGCAAGGCCTTCGTGCAATGAACAAGCGCTTCATCGGGCCTTTTTTCCTGCAAAAGCGCGTAGCAGAGGTTGCAGTGAATTTCAGCATAATTGGGGACCTCTTCAAGGCATTTTTCAAAATGAGGAATGGATTCGGCGAATTTCCCTTGTAAAGTCAATAACGTCCCAAGGTCTCCTTGCGCTTTGGGCGCCTTTGGGTTGAGTCGGACCGCATCCGAAAGATGCAAACCGGCTTCATCGTATTTTCCTTCCCGCATCAAATTAAATCCAAGATTGGCGTGAGCTTCCGCAAAATTATCATTGATGGACACTGCTTCGCGGTAATGCGCCATTGCATCGTCGTATGATCCTTTACTTTCAAGGATACTGCCTAAATTGTTGTGCATGGTAAAATTACGGTCAGTCACCGCGAGGGCATGTTCAAAGAGCGATTGACTGGATTTCCAATAGGCGGTTTGATGCATCGTGAGCAATCCGAGGCCGAGAAACAGCGCGCAGCCGATTGCCGGCATGATGATTTTTCGATTGGGGAAATTTTTACCGATATCCGCTATGAACCACACAAGGGCCAGGGAAATGCCCACCAAAGGAAGATAGGTATAGCGGTCGGCCATCGATTGCGCCCCTACCTGGACAATGCCGATGGTTGGAACGAGCATGCCGAGGAACCAAAACCACCCTATTAAAATATACGGCCGCTTTTTAAAATTAAAAGCGGCAATAATCGTCACGGCAACGAGAATTGTTGTCGCAACAATTACGGAAGAAACAGCCGGAGGTTGAATCGGATACAGTACCGCAAGGCGATTAGGCCAGAAGGCCTTGGCCAAATACATGCAATAGGAAATGGCCGCATTTCCCATGCGCTGAGAAAGCGGTAAATTGACAAGAGATATAACCGCGCCGTAGCCGCGTTGGGCAATGTAGGTGAGTATGCTGCCGACCGTAGCAAGCGCGAACAGGGGGGTCTTTTCAAGGATAAGGGGCCACATTTCCTTAAGGGAAAATGTTTGCAGTCGTTTAAACGGCCAAACGTCCAATAACAGGAAAAGGAAAGGAAGCGTCACCAACATGGGTTTTGCCATGAGGCTTAGCGCAAAAGTTAAAACCATGAGGCCGTAGTTTAACCGTGCGGGCTTTTCAGTATAACGGGTATAAAAATAGAGCGACAGTAACCCAAACATTGTGCTCAGGACGTCTTTTCGTTCCGATATCCACGCCACCGATTCAACATGAAGCGGATGGAGCGCGAAAATCCCCGCCACAAAAAAACTTCTCCATGGACGACTAGTGATTTTCAGAAAGACCCCAAAAAGTAAACCAATATTGACCATATGAAAAAGCACATTCATGCCATGGTGCATTCCCTCGTTGAGTCCGAACCATTGGCAGTCCATCATATGCGAAATCCAGGTGAGCGGATGCCAATTGGCGTAATAAAATGTGCTGAAGGCCCATTTGACGGCCGGAAGCGACAGGCCGTTTTTCACCATCTCGTTCTTATAGACGTATTGATCGTCGTCGTAAGCGACAAATTCGGAATTTAATAATGGCGAATACACCGCCAGGGCGGATAAAACGAGCAATAAGTACAGCGCGAAGTTAATATATTTCGAATAGCGGGCAGGGGAATTTTCATCAACGGCATGAGTGCCGACAGCTTTGATGTTTTGCTTTTTCTCCGAATTTTTATCGGAATTCAAGCGATTGCGGTTTTTATTTCTTTTTTTCATGTAATCCTTTTAGCGCGGCGATTCTCAAAGCCGATTGCGACTGAACCCCATCCGAACATAAAATATTAGTTTGCAAGTTCTTTATCCAGACATAAGCACTACGGAGAATATCGTTATAAACGGCCTTGAACTCGCCATGTCGAAACTGGACGCCAAATGTATGCTTGAACAATTCAATCTTCTAGAAATTATGCTTTCGGGGCATATGGCATTCCGGCCTCGGAAACGAATATCGCTTTTAAAATTGGCGTTTAGATTTTTTCTAATTCAGTTGAGTAGTCGCAATTTTGCATTAATGGCAGAAAATGGTTGCACCGATGCATCTTTTCAATATGAGAAATAATCCGTAACAAGCTACATAACTACCGTTAAATCAATATACTGCCACGTTGAATAAAACTGGCACGGTTTTAGACTACACTTCTTCATTCTACATATTGCGGAAAAAATGCAAAGTTTCCAAAAGGATCGAAAATAAATTATAAAATTCATGGTGTAGTAAGTCTAATTAAGCCTATGGTTGCGATAGTGCTTTCCGCCATTTTCGTCATTTGTGCGGGAATAATAATTATAATTCCGCAAATTTGGCTGGTTAAGAATGCCACATTGTTTTTGGTTTATTGGACACTAATGATTTTATCCGCTATTGATAAGCGTGCAGTCTGTTCTCAATGCGAAAAATGTTTTTGTCCTTTAAATAAAAAATTTAAAAACAGGTCGGTCATTGTGCCGCAAGGACCTTGGCAATTACGCATCCGACAAGCATTAGGGCGCAAAAACGAAGGTGCAAGCGAATGACCTGCAAGGGAAGGATTTGATCGGTCGCGCGTTTACTTAAGGATTCGAAAGCTTGCCGCGCGGTTCCCATTTTAAGCAGTATCTTAATCGTTTGGGGCGCCGTAAGAAAAACCAAAATGAATGGCAGGAAATGACGGTCGATTAATATTGCCGTTGTAACAAACGCGTAGGGGAGCGCAAGGAGGCACTGGAAAAACAAAAGGGCCCTTTGAGGGCCTAATTTCACCGGCAAGGTGATAATTCCGGCTTGCCTATCGAAAAACGAATCGCGAATATTATTTCCCCACGAAACCGCTGAAACCAAAAGCCCGATGGCAATGGAAATTACGATTGAAGCGGGGGAGATTGCATGCATTTGCACATAGTATGAGCCGAGCACCATTAACGGCCCCATTAAAAAACCCGTGGACAGCTCACCCAGGCCTACATACTTCCAGGCAAAAGGGCCTCCGGTGTATAAAAAGCCGCCCGCTATACCCGCCAGCCCGAACATTAAAACGGGCCATCCTACGATGGCGACAAGCATGCCCCCGCAAAAAGCGGTGATAAGAAAGCAGGACATTGCCGCGATTAAGATTCGGTCCGGCCCGATAAGCTCGTCGACCAAGACGCCGGTATGGGACGAAAGGGCGTTCGTCGTATCGACGCCGTTTACAAAATCAAAATAATCGCTGAGCAAGTTCGTTGCCCCGTGCGCGGCCATTCCCCCGACAAGCGCGAGAACGAAGACGGGCCAATCAAACCGATTGTCAATGACCGCTAAAACGGCGCCGATGGTTATGGGGAAAAAAGACAATGGAAATGAAACCGCGCGTAGTGCGCGAAGCCAGAACTTTACGCCGGTTTGCGCGGGAGCCGTTTGCTTAAAACCCCACGCATTACGACGCCGCTCTAAAACCGAAATTTTACCCGAATCGTTTGCCGCGTCCATGAGCCTAAGCCGGTATGGCATTATAACCATGTGCAATCCTTGGGTACCGTCCTCGATTTTCCCGATGGCGTCTCCGCAAATTTCAGGGCCCGCGGCAAAAGACAGCCGTATTCGTTTTTTTGCGGTATTTAGAGAAAACGCTTGAGGAAGCGGGATTTTAATTTCTTCTCCCTGGACCGTGCACGATACGATGGCTGTCCAAGGATTACGGGATGAACCGGAAGGCGAAACCGCGATTTTTTGTGATTCGCCAAGTAAAGCGTATATACGCGAGAGCGTTACTTGTATTTCCATTACCCATGCTTTCTATTTTTTAAAAAGCTTTAACCCTTGTAGTATTGCGGAAGGTTTAAGCCCCATCATGGATGCCATTTCGGCTATGATTCCATAACCGCATTGATCGCAAACGCCCGGCTGCTCACTGCCCCAGCAACAATCAAACATGCGGCCTTGTTCGACAAGCCGAATCATTGAAATAGGGCGAGTGTAGTTTCCCGAAGCCAGCGCTTTTAAACCTGCTACCGAATTCAGGATGCGCGCACCGCTTTTTTTCAGCGATAAAAGCTTCTCGACGCACTTTTTTCGTTCTTCCCTTGAAATGGACAGCGGTTCCACCCCGAGGTAGGGAGTATGAAAATTGATTGATATTCCCTTAAAATTCGGGATGTTTTTAACTTCGGCTATGGTTTCTTTTAGGTAATGGGCGTTTAGGCGGTTCACGGTAATGTTCGCGAATATTTTTGGATGCTTGGACGCGGAAACATTTTCGACAAGTTTTGCAAAGGCCCCGTTTCCGCGAATTGAATCGTGCACCGTTTCGGGGCCGTCAAAACTGACCCAGAGCGCGTCGGTTTGAAGGTCAATCTGTAAGGTGCCGTTGGTAACGGCGGCGATAAAAAAATATCCGCGCTTTCGCGCAGCGGCAATAACGTCGCTCGGCCTCTTATCGCCGTCGCGCCAGAGAAGTATTTCTCCGCCTTGTAAATAAAGGATACGCGCTCCGGCAATGTAGAGGCTATCGATCCATTCAAGGATTTGTCGATAAGAAAAATGTCCCTTTGTTCCTTCCTTGACAACGCAGTGCTTACAGGACAAGTTGCAGCAATCGGTAAGCGGCACGCCCGCTGCAAGTGGCTTGTGCTTGCCTAAAAGGAATGTTTCGAAGCCATAACCCGCGTAATAAGCGCTTTGCCGAAGGGCGCTCATGATGGCCGATAATGATTTACAGGAAGATGAAGACAATGCCGGTGATTGCATCATAGATTGAACCGGGAGAGTTTGCTTTTAAAGGTGGGCAGCGGAATGCCTAAAAGCCGCGCAGCCTCGGTTTTCCCTCCCTTGGTCCGTTCGAGCGCGCGCTGCAATACCCGTAGTTCAATGTCGTCCAGATACGCCGGGAGCGACGTCTTTCCGAGTTCGAACTCAGGGGCCTGGTTGGAAAAGTTCAGAATTTTGCCGGGCAGCATGTCGGCGCTTATCATACCTTCCTTGCGAAGCAGAACAAGGCGCTGAATAACATGTTGCAGTTCGCGGACGTTACCGTCCCAGTTGTAGTTAAGGAGCAGTTCCATGATTTCGGGAGAAAGAGTGACGGGCTGGGAAGGGGAGTACATGGTAAGGAAATGTTCGACCAGAAGCGGAATGTCTTCCTTGCGCTCCCGAAGCGGCGGGAGAACGACATGGATGACGTTAAGGCGGTAGAACAGGTCGCGCCTGAATTTTCCTTGTTCGACGAGGTCGAGCAAGCTCTGCTTGGTCGTTCCGACGATACGGACGTCGACCTGGATCGGATTTTCCCCTCCAACGCGTTCGAATTTGCCCGTTTGTATCGCGCGTAAAAGCTTGACTTGCACTTCGAGCGGAATGTCGTCTATTTCGTCAAGGAAAAGGGTTCCGTTGTCAGCGAGTTCAAAACGACCTTTTTTTTGCTTGGTCGCGCCGGTAAACGATCCGTGTTCGTGGCCGAACAATTCCGATTCCAGAAGTTCTTTCGACAAGGCGGCGCAGGAAACGGGAATAAACGCCTTGTTTTTACGCGAACTGTTGAAATGGATCGCTTCGCCGACGAGTTCCTTGCCCGTTCCGGTTTCCCCCTGGACGATGATGGTGGCATTCGTGTCGCAAACGGTTTCAAGGAGACCGAACAGCCGTCGCATGGAGGCGGATTGACCGATAATATTATGGAAACTGAACCGGTCGTACAATTTCGACTTGAGCGCCTCGTTTTCATGGCGAAGCCGAATGGTCTCCTTCATGGTCTTCACGAACCTGAGCAGCCGTTCGAGTTCGAAGGGTTTGCAAATATAATCCAGCGCACCGGCCTTTACCGCCTCGACCGCTGCGTCGATCGCGCCGTAGGCGGTCATGAGAATAAGTTCGGTTTGGGGTGAGGCCGCCTTGATGTGTTTAAGCAAATCCATGCCGCTGATGGATTTCATGACGACGTCGCTGATTACCAGATCGAAAGATTTATTTTCGAGCAGCTTGATCGCCTCTTCCCCGCAACTCGCCACGTCGACGTCATAGCCGTTTTCGGACAATTCGTCGGCAAGGGCGAGCCTCAGGCTTTTTTCGTCGTCGACGACCAGGATATTCATCATGCTTCTCCTATGTTTAAATGTCTACTCTATTTATGTCAACTTGCATATTTTCAAGGTGTTACATATTTAAAATTAGGGAAGTCAGTAAATACCCGTTTTTCTTTTAATGTATCGTAAACTATTCC